>Ga0315278_10002647_pt1 | contig 15963 bp, 15 predicted proteins | sample YL17G06_0_MG_FD_203880 | JGI IMG/M metagenome (GOLD analysis project Ga0315278, IMG submission 203880) | Sediment microbial communities from Yellowstone Lake, YNP, Wyoming, USA - YL17G06_0 | ecosystem: Environmental > Aquatic > Freshwater > Lake > Sediment | place: USA: Wyoming | collected... | reverse complement strand
GGTCAACTGTCCCGAGCTCTGTCCCGGCGGCCAGATCGTCGTGTACGACACGGTGCTCACGCCGATCGTGGGCAGTGATACTTCGTTCGCCGGCTATGTCGCGGCGAACCAGGCGACCGGGTTCCTGGTGAGCAATGACCTGCCGGCGGCGGACGCGCGCGGCTTCGTGCGCTTCCTTCCGCGGGGTGACACGCTGTTCCTGCAGGACACGGCCCGCAGCTACACCATCGACTCGGCGAGGGTCAACCTCACGATCGATGCGCGAGATTCGCTCCAGGCAGGGGTGGCCCTGCTGCTGTACAAGCTGCCACCCACGGTGGACTCGACCGCGACCTTTGCCGACCTGACGGCGGCGTTCACGCCCGAGGCGTTCCTGGACACGGTGGTGGTGCCGGACACGCTGCTCACCGGGAGGGTGACGGCGCTCTTCAGCGGGGCAACGCTCGCCCGCATCGCGCTGACTCCAGCGGATTCCGGCGTGTTGCGCGTGGGCGTGGCGCTCGCCGCCCCCGCGGCGACCGGCGTCCGGCTCCTGTCGGTGCGTGCGGGCACCGGCGCGCCCTCCTTCCAGACGTACGTGCACGCGAACGTCGCCGACACCGCGCTGCAGCGACAGACGATCACCCGCGTTCCCAGCTACAACAGCTACGTCACCGCGGTACCGTTCCCGCAGCCGACACCGACCACGCTCCTCGTGGGCGGTGCACCCTCCGTGCGCGCGCTCATCCGGTTTCCGTGGCCGCTGGTCCTCAAGGACACGGCGGAGATCATCCGCGCCACCCTGGAGCTCGTGCCGGTGCAGCCGATCGAGGGGCTGCCCAATGTCAATTCCACCGTGGTGGTGCAGGGGATCCTGGTCGACCTGGGGGCCAAGTCGCCCCTGACTCCCCAGGTGCAGTCAGCCAACACCTTCCAGGTGCCCACCAGCGCGGTGCTGTCGTTCGAGGTGCGTTCGCTCGTGCGGCTGTGGCAGGGCAACGCCGGGCGGCCCCCGGCGCTGTTCGTGTGGCTGTCGCCGGAAGCCTCGTCGTTCTCGGTGCCGGTGTTCGGCTCCACCGCCGACCCGGTGCGCCAACCCCGCCTGCGTGTCGAGTACGTGCGGCCATACCAGTTCGCGCTGCCGTGAGCGGGGGGCGGCTGGCCTGGCTCGCGCTTGGGCTCCTCGCGCTCCCGGCAACGCTGGCGGCACAGGCATCCATCTTCGGCGTTCGCGGCCCCGGCTTCCCGGGGCGGCCCTACTCGGCGGCCGCCATCGGCACCGGCGGGAGCATCGGCCTGTTCGATCCGCAATCGCAACTGAGCCCGGCCTCGCTGGCCACCCTGCGGACCGGCACGGCCACGTTCACGCTGCTGGCTGACTACCGTTCGGTGGAGACGCCGGCCGGCACCGCGACCACGCGCGGCTACCGGTTCCCGAACACCTACATCACGGCGCCGATACGCCGGGGGCAGTATGCGTTCGGTGTCGGCGCCACCACGTACGTGAACCGCGACTTCACGCTGGCGGTGCGCGATTCCATCGTGCTCCGTGACAGCGTGCGCGCGTACACCGACACGACGCGCTCGCGCGGCGGCCTGAGCGACCTGCAGCTTGCCTTCGCGATCCGGACCATCCCCGGGACGACGGTGGGGCTGGCGGCGCACCTGATCACCGGCACCAACCGGCTGGTGGCGCGGCGCGCGTTCGATGACACGAGCTATGCCACGGTGCTGCAATCGGCGCAAACCTCCACGACCGGCTTTGGCCTCGCGATCGGCGCCACCCGCGAGGTGAGCAGCAAGCTGACGCTCTCCGCCCTCATCCGGAAAGACTTTACCGCCCGGGTCAATATCGACTCGGCGCTTTATGGCGGTGCCACGACCATTGGCGCCGATTACGGGCTTCCGTGGACCTTCGCCGGGGGGGGCCTGTTCTCGTTGACGCCGTTCTTTCAGGTGGCCGCGCAAGGGGTGTATCGCACCTGGTCGGCCGCCAACCAATCGTTGGTGAGCCTGGGGGCGCCGGGCGCGAAGAACAGCCTGGAACTGAGCCTGGGGAGTGAGCTGACATCACGGGCGCGCCGGGCGACGCAGTTCCCGCTGCGCGTCGGCGTGCGCTATGGCACCCTGCCGTTCCTCATCGGTGACGGCCCGGCCTTCCAGCCCAGCGAGTTCGCGGTGTCGGTGGGAACAGGGGCGCGCTTCGCCCGGCAGCGCGGTGCGATCGAGATGAGCCTCGAGCGGGTGTGGCGGAATGCCAGTGGCAGCAACATCTCCGAGCCGGCGTGGCTGCTGTACACCGGGCTCAACATCCGACCGTAGTGGCGTACCCCGCCGCTCCGCGGCGGGCTATCTTGCAGCGTGACCAAGCGCGTCTATATCGAGACCTACGGCTGCCAGATGAACGTGGCCGACACCGAGCTCATGCTCGGCGTGCTGGCGCGGGACGGGTACGAGCAGGTCGACACGCCCGACGATGCCGACGTGATGCTGGTCAACACCTGCGCGGTGCGGGACAACGCGGAGCAGCGGGTGGCGGGCCGGGTGGGCGAATTGCAGCGGTTCAAGCGGCCGGGTGACGTGCTGGGCGTGGTCGGCTGCATGGCTCAGCGCCTCGGGCCGGCCCTGCTGGAGCAGGCGCCCCGCGTGGACCTGGTGGTGGGGCCCGACGGCTACCGGAACCTTTCCCTGCTGCTGGCGCAGGCCGCCGCGGGCCACCGGGTGATGGACACCGAGTTCAGGACCTGGGAGCACTACGAGGACGTGCCGCCGGCCCGCGACGCGTCGCCGACCCGGTTCGTCACGGTGCAGCGGGGCTGCGATTACAAGTGCACGTTCTGCATTGTTCCGTACACGCGTGGGGCGGAGCGGAGCCGCATGCTGGAGGACGTGGTGGCGGAGGTGCGCCAGCTGGCCGACGCCGGCACGTCGGAGGTGACGCTGCTGGGCCAGACGGTGAACAGCTACCACGACGGCACACACGACTTCGCCGACCTGCTGCGGGCCGTCGGCGCGGTCGACGGCATCCGGCGGCTGCGCTTCACCAGTCCCTACCCGACCGACTTCACGCCGCCGGTGATCGCGGCGATGGCCGAGGTGGACGCGGTGTGCGAGCATGTGCACCTGCCGGCGCAGAGCGGATCGAACGCGGTGCTGCGGCGGATGCTGCGGCGCTACACCCGCGAGCGGTACCTCGCGGTGGTGAGCGAGCTGCGGTCGGCGATCCCGGGCCTCACGATCAGCACCGACTTCATCGTCGGTTTTCCGGGCGAGACGGAGGCGCAGTTCGCCGAAACGCTGTCGCTGGTGGGTGACGCCGACTTCGACGAGGCGTATACCTTCAAGTATTCGGTGCGCGAGGGGACACCGGCGGTGCGCCTCGCGGATCACGTGGACGACGCGGTGGCATCGGAGCGGCTCGACCGGCTGATCGGCGCGGTGCGGTCGCAGGCGCGGCGGCATAAGCTGGCGCGCCTCGGCTCGACCCACGAGGTGCTGGTGGAGCGCCCGGCACGCCGGGGCGAGCTCATGCTGGCGCGGACGCGCGGCAACCTCCCGGTGCTCGTGGACCTGCTGCCCAAGAGCATCGGGGAGTATCACATGGTGCAACTCACCGGGACCACCGGTGCCACATTCACCGGGACGGTGCGTCGTCCCCAGCTGGCGGTGCTATGATCCGGAATCTTGTCGAGGAGCATGTGCAGGCGGCGTACGATACGTTGCGGGGGAATTTCCCCGCTTTCTGCGGCTGCGAGTACTGCCGGGACGACATCTTCGTGTACACGCTCAACCGGGTGCCGCCGCGCTACGTGGCGTCGCTGGAGGGGCAGATCGTCACCGAGGTGAACCTGGAAAAGCAGCAGAAACGGGCGGAGATCGACGTTGTGGTCATGGAAGCGTTCCGGAAGGTGTCGATGGCGCCGCGCTGTCCCAAGTCGAAGAAGGCGGGCAAGGGGTGATCCCTCCGCCGGTGGTACTGGTGGTGTTCTGCTTCGGGGCCGGTCTTGCGACCGGCCTCTCGCGTTTCTGGGCTCTGGCCGGCGGCCTGATGGTCACCGGCGTCGTGGCCGCAATGGTGCGGCGGGACGTCGCAGTGTTCGTCGCGACGGCCGCCATCGGGCTCGCGGCCGGCGTGGTGGCGCGTCATGGCGAGGACGCGAGGTGTGCCGCGTGGCTGCCGCCGGGGCGGATGGGGCTGGAGGTGCTGTTGCTCGAGCCGGTGACCCCGGATGGTGGCATCGCATCAGTGGACCCGTTGCGCGCCGGATGCCGGGGCGCGGTCACGGCGCGATTTCCGCGGGGCGACCCGCTGGACGCGGGACGGACGCTTTCGGTCGAGGGGGAGTGGACGCGGGGGACGCGGCGGCTGATCGAGCCGGACGGCGTGCTCGGCGTGGCGCGTATCACTCCGACCGGCCGGGTGGGTCGCGTCGAGTTCAGCGTGCGGAACGCGCTGGCGCGGGCGTCGGCGAGGCTGTACGGGTCGCGCGCCCCGCTGGTGGATGCGCTGGTGGTGGGCCGGCGGAGCGGCATGGACCGCGAGCTCAAGACCGCGTTCGCGTCGTCGGGGCTGGTGCACCTGCTGTCGATCTCGGGATTTCACATCGGACTGATCGCCGCCTGGGTGGTGCTGGTCCTTCGTCAGTTCAGGGTGTCGCGGGTGGCGGCGCTCGCGGTGGCGGCGTTCACCGCGACGGTGTACGTGGCGTTCCTCGGATGGCCGGCGCCGGCGGTGCGCGCGGTGGCGATGGCGTGGGTGCTGGTCTGGCTGCGATGGCGGCAGCGCGCGGTCCAGCCCGATGCGCTGCTGGCGGCCACCGGGCTCGTGGTGCTGCTGCTCGATCCGTTCGCGGTGTTCGACCTGGGCGGGTGGTTGTCGGTGCTGTCACTGTGGGGCGCGGTGCGCTTCGCGCGCTGGGCGGAGCAGGCCGGCGGGGACCACTGGCTGTGGCAGTCCGCCGCGTCGTCCGCGGGTGCCACCGTGGCGACGGCACCGGTGACGGCGTGGCTGCTGGGCGCGGTGGCGCCGGTAGGCATCGCGCTCAACTTCATCGCGATCCCGGTGGCGGCGGTGGCGGTGCCGGGCGTGCTCGCGAGCCTGCTGGTGGCGCCGTTTGGCCTGGTGAGCGGCCCGCTGGCCTCGGGGAGTGGCGTCGCGCTGCACCTGCTGGAGCTGATCGCGGCGTGGGGCGCGCGGATTCCGCTGGGACACTTCGTGATGAATGCGGAGCCGGGGAGTGCGGTGCCATGGCTCCTGCTGCTGGTGCTGCTCTGCTGGGCCACACCGCGCCGGGGGAGCGGTGCCATCGCGTCGGGCCGCCTGATGCTCGCCGGTGCCGCGGGTGTGTGGCTCGCGCTGGTGCCGGACCTGACGCTGCCGCACTCTGGCGCGGGCCGCCTGACGCTGCATTTTGTGGACGTGGGCCAGGGGGATGCGGCGGTCCTGCGCACGCCCCGCGGCCATTTCGTGGTGATTGACGCGGGACCCATGGACGAGCGGTTCGACGCGGGCGCCAGCCGGGTGGTCCCGCTGCTTCAGCGCGAGGGTGCGGACGCGATCGACGTTCTGATCGCCTCGCACGCGCACCTCGATCACGTCGGCGGCCTGGGCGCCGTGCTGTCGGCGGTGCCGGTGGGGACGGTGGTAGAACCGGCGGCCCCGGGTGCCGATTCGACTTATCGTGAGATGCTGGGGCTCGTCGCCGCGTCGGGCGCGGCGTGGGACCCGGCGCGGCGGGGCGAGCGTTTCACGGTGGACAGCGTGGAGTTCACGGTGCTGCACCCCGACACCGCGTGGAGCGGGTGGGGGCTCGACCTCAACGACGATTCGGTCGTGCTGCTGGTGCGTTACGGGGCGTTCCGCGCCATCTTCATGGGCGACGCCGGCGAGGCGCCGGAGGCGGTGCTGCGCGGCCGGGTGGGACACGTGGACGTGCTCAAGGTGGGTCACCACGGCAGCAGGAGCGCGAGCGGGGCGGCGTGGCTCGCGGAATTGTCGCCCACGGTGGCGGTGCTGTCGGTGGGGAGCCACAACCGGTACGGTCATCCGGCGCCGGACGCGCTGCAGCGTCTGGGCGCGCAACATGCTACGATCTGGAGGACCGATCTGGAGGGCACGGTCACCGTCATCACCGACGGCCGCCACGTGGAGGTCCGCGGGCGGTCGCGACGGCTCGGATTCGACGTGGCAGGGTCGCCCGCCAACATCAGCCTGGAGTCGCCGGCATCATGCGCACCGCGGTCACCACCATCGAGCGATTCATCATGGACCAGGAGCGGGACTTCCCCGATGCCACGGGAGAGCTCTCGAGCCTGCTCTACGACTTCGCGCTGGCCACCAAGCTGATCGCGGCCTCCATCCGCCGGGCAGGTCTTGTGGACGTGCTGGGCTCGGCGCAAAATCGAAACGTGCAGGGCGAGGACCAGCAGAAGCTCGACGTCCTCGCCAATGAAGCGATCAAGGAATCCCTCAAGTTCACCGGCCGGGTCTGCGTGATGGGGTCGGAAGAAGACGAGGAGATGATCCCGATTCCGGCGCAGCACCGCCCCGGCAAGTACGTCGTCCTCTTCGATCCCCTCGACGGCTCCTCCAACATCGACGTCAACGCGGCGGTGGGGACGATCTTCAGCGTCTACCGGCGCGTGAGCGACCATGGCAGCGGCACGGTGGCGGACATCCTGCAGCCGGGGGTCCAGCAGGTGGCGGCGGGTTACGTGATGTACGGCTCGAGCACGATGCTGGTGTACACCACGGGCCAGGGCGTGCACGGTTTCACGCTCGACCCGACGATCGGCGAGTTCCTGCTGTCGCATCCGCGCATCGTGACGCCCGCGGTGGGGAAGTACTACAGCGTGAACGAGAGCAATTTCGCGCGGTGGGACAAGGGGGTGCAGACGGCGGTGCGCGGGTTCCACGGGGACCTGCCGGAGTACATCGAGGGGAAGAACAGCCGGTACATCGGGTCGCTGGTGGCCGACTTCCACCGCAACCTGATCGCCGGCGGCATCTTCATGTATCCCGCCGACAAGAAGAATCCGAACGGCAAGCTGCGGCTGCTGTACGAGTGCGCCCCGATGGCGTTCATCGCGGAGCAGGCGGGCGGCGCCGCCACGGACGGCGAGCACCGGATCCTGGAGCGGGTGCCGGCGTCGCTGCATGAGCGGAGCCCGCTCGTGATCGGCTCGCGTGATGACGTGCGGTTCGTGGCCGATACCATCGGGCGGGTGCGCGACTCCTCGCTGCTCGCTGTGGGGAGGCCGGATCGAAGGAGTTAGGAGTCAGGAGTTGAGAGCTATCTCCTGACTCCCGACTCTCGACTATGCCCGTCCTTCGCCCACTATCACGACTGCGGCGACTGTGCCTCGCGCTGCCCGAGGCGCATGAGGTCGAGGCGTGGGGCGAACCGACCATTGTCGCGTGAAGTACAAGCCCCCCGCCATGTTCGCGAGCGCCGGGAGCCATCATGGCGGTGGTCGTGACTCGGTGTGGTGCAAGGCGGCGCCGGGCAACCAGGAACTGATGATCCGGTCGGCGCCGGATCGGTTCTTCAAGCCGCCACATGTGGGTCCAAGCGGGTGGATCGGGATCTGGCTGGACGGGAAGGTGGACTGGACTGAACTGGGAGGGTTGATAGAGGATAGTTATCTGCTGGTGGCGCCGAAGGAACTGGTAGCGAGACTGCGTGAGGAGGAAGAGCAACAACGTGAGGAGTGAGGAGGGCCTGCGGCGCGCTGCTGATTCGCGCCAACCTGCTCACTCGTCACTCCTCACGCTGTTTCCCGCCCATTTGTTACTTGAGCCTTCCGCGGTTAAGTTCAGTGGTTACCTGAACTTAGGATACGCACCAGGACATGCCGACCTACGAATACACCTGCCCCGAGGGACACGACTTCGAGCTCTTCCAGAGGATGAGCGACAAGCCGCGGGCCAAGTGCCCGGCGTGTGGCAAAGTGGCCGTGCGCAGGATCTCGGGCGGCGCGGCGTTGCACTTCAAGGGCAGCGGTTTCTACATCACCGACTACGGCAAGGATGGGAAGGGCCCGCGGAAGGATACTGAGGCGGGTAAGGCGGGTACGGCGGATAGGGCGGGTCAGAACAACAAGGCGGGTGAGGACAACAAGGCGGGTGAGGACAACAAGGCGGGTGAGGCGGGTAGGGCGGGTAAGGCGGGTGGTGTCGAGAGCGGGAGGGCTGCTGCGCCGAAGGCCGAGAAGGCTCCCGCAAAGAAGGCCAAGGCCAGTGAGTAGCGACGTGCTGCGGATGGAGCTCGAGCGCGTGGCCCGGAAGCTGGGCGACGGTGATGTGGATTTCGTGCTGGAGCGTCCGCGCGACGACACGCATGGCGATCTCGCCACCAACCTGGCGCTGACGCTGGCGAAGCGGCGGCAGTCGAATCCGCGCGCCGTGGCCGAAGAGGTACTGCGCGAGCTGCAGGCGCCGGCGAGCCTCATCGCCAGGGCCGAGATCGCCGGGCCCGGGTTCATCAACTTCTGGCTGGCGAGCGACACGCTCGCGGCGTTGCACCGGCGGATCCTCGCCGAGGGTGCGCGCTACGGGAAGAGCTCGATGGGCGAGGGGCTCAAGGTGAATCTCGAATTCGTGTCGGCCAACCCCACGGGCCCACTGCATGTCGGGCACGGGCGCGGCGCGGCACTGGGCGACGCGATCGCGTCGCTGCTGGAGTGGAGCGGGCACGCGGTGACGCGGGAGTTCTACATCAACGACGCCGGGGTACAGATCGACCGGCTGGCGCTGAGCCTCTGGGCCCGGGTGCAGCAGGCCGTGGGGCGGGACGCAGCGATCCCCGAGGGCGGCTATCACGGCATGTACCTGCAGGAGAACGCCGTGCTGGTGCTGGAGCGGGAGGGCAAGGCCTTCGCCGACCTGCCGCACGAGGAGGGGGTCAAGCGGTGCCGGGAACTCGGCCTCGAGATCCAGCGGGAGGAGCAGGATCGCGACCTCGGCCATTTCGGCGTGCGGTTCAGCGTGATGACGTCGGAGCAGGGGATGTACCACCGGGGTGCCGTCTCCGACGCGCTCGACCTGCTGCACGACCGGAACCTCACCTACGAGAAGGACGGCGCCCTGTGGCTCCGCACCTCGGAGTTCGGCGACGACCTCGACCGGGTGCTGCGCAAGCAGGACGGCAGCTTCACCTACTTCCTGCCCGACATCGCGTACCACATCGACAAGCTGGAGCGCGGGTTCGACGCGCTGATCGACGTGTGGGGTGCCGACCACCACGGGTACATCCCGCGGGTGCGGGCGGTGCTGCGGGCTCTCGGCTTCGAGGACGAGAAGTTCGACGTGGTGCTGGTCCAGCTGGTGAAGGTCGTGCGCGGCGGTGAGGAAGTGAAGATGTCGAAGCGGGCCGGCACGTTCGTGACACTGCGAGACCTGGTGGACGAGGTGGGCACCGATGCGGCGCGCTGGTTCTTCCTGTCGCGGAAGGGCGATTCGCAACTCACCTTCGACATCGAGCTGGCGAAGCGGCAGACGGACGAGAACCCAATCTTCTACGTGCAGATGGCGCACGCGCGGCTCTGCGGCATCTTCCGCACCGCCGGCGTCGAGCCCGGCGCGGTGACGGGCGTGCTCGACCTGGCGTCGTTACCGGCACCGGAGGACACCGAGCTGCTCAAGAAGCTCGCGGAGCTGCCCGAAGTGATCGCCAAGGCGGCGCGTGAGCGCGAGCCGCATCGCATGACGACGTACCTGCATGAACTGGCGACGATCGTGCACGGCTGGTATCACCACACGCGCACGGTGGGCGAGCCTCCCCCCATCGAGTACGCGCGCCTGCTCCTTGCGCGCGCCGCGCGCATCACCCTGGCCAACGGCCTCGCCGTGCTCGGCCTCTCCGCCCCCGAACGGATCTGACTTCATGAGCCTGCTCGTCGTCGGCAGCGTGGCGCTCGATTCCATCTTCACTCCGTTCGGCGAGACGGCCGATGCGCTGGGTGGGTCGGCGGTGTTCTTCAGCGTCGCCGGGGCGATCCTGCACCCGGTACGGGTGGTGGGCGTGGTGGGCAGCGACTACCCGGTAAAGGAGCTCGAGGCGCTCGCGCCGCGCGGGATCGACTGGTCGGGCGTCGAGCACGCGGAGGGAGAAAGCTTCCGCTGGAAGGGGAAGTACTCGTACGACCTGCAGAGCCGGGAGACGCTGGAGACGCGGCTGGGCGTGTTCGCCGCATTCCAGCCCAAGCTGCCGGCGCACTTCCGCTCGTCGGAGTTCCTCTTCCTGGGGAACATCGACCCCGAGCTGCAGCTGGGCGTGCTGGATCAGGTGCCGAAGGCGAAGCTGGTGGCGTGCGACACCATGAACTACTGGATCCAGAGCAAGCGCGAGGCGCTGATGGCGCTGCTGCAGCGAGTGGACATCCTGATGGTAAACGACAGCGAGGCGCGCGAACTCTCGGGCGACTGGAACATTCATCGCGCGGGACGCTGGATCCTCGCGCACGGCCCCAGGCGCGTGGTGATCAAGCAGGGCGAATACGGGGCGCTGCTCATGGGCGGCGAGCAGACCTTCTTCACGCCGGCATTCCCGCTGGAGGACGTCTTCGATCCCACCGGCGCCGGGGATGCCTTCGCCGGCGGATTCATGGGCTACCTGGCGCGGAGCGGTGCGGTGAGTGACGTCGAGTTCCGCCGCGCGATGGTGTATGGCAGCGTGATGGGATCGTTCGCCGTGTCCCAGTTCGGCATCAACGGCTTCGACGGGGTGACGCCGGAGCTGGTGGAGCGCCGGGCGCGCGCCTTCCGGCAACTGACCCACGTCGAGCTCGCGGAGCCGATCGCGTGACGGCGCGCCAGTACGCGGCGGCGGGCGTGGACCTCAGCACCGCGGATGCCGCGAAGGAACGCATCAGGCACCTGGTGGCGGGGACGCGCACGGCGCTTTCGGTGGGGCTGGTGGGCGCGTTCGGCGGCATGGTGCGGGTGCCCGCGGGCATGAAGAAGCCGGTGCTGGTGCTGAGCACCGACGGCGTCGGCACCAAGGTACTGGTGGCGCTCGAGGCGGGACGGTTCGATACGGTGGGTGAGGACCTGGTCAACCACAGCGTCAACGACATCCTGGTGCACGCGGCGCGGCCAATCGCGTTCATGGACTACGTGGCGGGTGCCGCGCTGGGCGTCGAGGTGATCGCCGGGATCGTGGAGGGCATCGCGCGCGGCTGCCGCAACCACGGGATGGCGCTGGCGGGCGGGGAGACGGCGCAGATGCCGGGGCTCTACCGGGCGGGGACGTTCGACCTGGCGGGCACGATCATCGGCGTGGTGGAGGAAGGCGACGCGCTGCATGGCGACCAGGTGATGCCGGGTGACGTGCTGCTGGGCTATGCGTCCACCGGCCTCCACACCAACGGCTACACGCTGGCGCGGCGGATCGTCTTCGAGCAGGCGGGCCTCAGGCTCAGCGACGCGCTGGGCGACACCGGCAAGTCGGTGGCCGATGCGCTGCTCGCGGTGCACCGCAGCTATGTGCCGAGCCTGGCGCCGGTGCTGGGACAGGTGCATGCGCTGGCGCACATCACCGGCGGTGGCATCGGCGGGAACCTGATCCGGGTGCTGCCCGAGGGATGCCGCGCCACGGTGCACATGGGCGCGTGGGAGCGGCCGGCGCTGTACCGGTTCCTGCAGCAGGCCGGCGCGGTGAGCGAGGCGGAGATGCGCGAGGTGTTCAACCTGGGTATCGGGATGATCGCGGTGCTGCCGGCCATGTCGGTGGACCTGGCGCGCGCGGCGGCGCGGGTGGCGGGGGTCGAGACCTGGGTGATTGGGGTGGTGGAGGCCGGTGAGCGGCAAGTTGTTTTTGGCTGAGTCGGCAGTCCGCAGTCGGCAGTCGGCGGGGAGTCGACAGTCGGCAGTGAGTCGTCAGCTGATCGCTCACTGATGACTGACGACCGACGACTGACGACAGAACAGGCCATGGCGCAGGCCATCACCTTGGCCTGGCAGGGCTGGGGGCGCGTCGCGCCGAATCCGCTGGTTGGTGCGGTGGTGCTGCGGGACGGGCAGGTGATCGGCGAAGGGTACCATGCGGAGTACGGCGACCGGCACGCCGAGGCGGTGGCGCTGGCGGCGGCGGGAGAGGGGGCTCGCGGGGCGACGCTGGTCGTCACCCTCGAGCCCTGTGCGCATCAGGGGAAGCAGCCGCCCTGCACCGACCTGGTGCGGCGCGCGGGAATCAGCCGGGTGGTGGCGGCGGTGGCGGACCCCAACGCGGTGGCGGCGGGTGGCGCCGAGTACCTGCGGCAGCACGGCGTGGAGGTGGAGATCGGCCTGATGCAGCGGGAGGCGGCGGCGCAGAACGCGGCCTTTCTCCACGCGCACGGCGCGCGGCGCCGGCCGTACGTGGCGCTCAAGCTGGCCACGTCACTCGATGCGTGCATCGCGGACCGGGAGGGCCGGTCGCGCTGGATCAGCGGGCCCGAGGCGCGGGCGTGGGTGCAGTGGCTGCGCGCCGGGTTCGACGCGCTGGCGGTGGGGGGCACGACGGCGCGGGCGGACGATCCGTCGCTGACGGTGCGGGGCGCGGTGGTGCCGCGCCGAGTGCCACGGCGGGTGGTGTTCGGCCGGAGCAGCCAGCTTTCCAGCGAGGCGGCGCTGGCGCGCACGGCGCGCGAGACCCCGACCACGGTGTTCGTGGCGCCGGGCACCGGCGCCGCGCAGGGGGCACTCGCGACGGCCGGTGTGGACGTGCGGGAGACGAAGTCGCTCGCCGCGGCCCTCGCGACGCTCCGCGACGAAGCCATCGAGAGCGTGCTGGTGGAGGGCGGGGGACAACTCGCGGGCGCGCTTCTGGCGGAGGACCTGGTGGACCGGCTCTACTGGGTGCAGAGCCCGCTGTGGCTGGGCGATGGCGTGCCGGCGGTGACCGGACTGCCGGGCACCTCGCTGGAACTGGCGCCGCGCTGGCGCGTGGTGGAGCGCCGCGCCCTCGGGGAGGATACGCTGCTCGTGGTGGATCGCCGCTAGATGTTCACCGGCCTGGTGACGGCGGTGGGTTCGGTGTCGCGGGCGCGGCGCGATGATCAGGGGCTCGAGCTCACGATCGACGCGCCGTATGCCGGGCTCGAGCCGGGCGAGAGCATCGCGGTGGACGGGGCGTGCCTCACGGTGCAGAGCCTCACCAAGGCGGGCTTCGTGGTCCACATCGTCACGACGTCGCTCGACCGGACGGCGTTCGGCACATATGTCGCGGGACGCCGGGTGAACCTGGAGCGGGCGCTCCAGGTGGGTGACCGGATGGGTGGACACGTGGTGCAGGGGCATGTCGACGGGGTCGGGCTGGTGCTGCACGTCTCCGAACGCGAGGACGCGCGCCTGATCGACATCAAGGTGCCGCCCGAGGTGGCGCGGGTAAGCGTTCCGCTCGGGTCCGTCACCATCGACGGGGTGAGCCTGACCGTGAATGCGATTCCGCAACCGGGCGTGATCCAGATCTCCCTGATTCCGTTTACCTTGGAGCATACGACGCTGGGAGAACGCCACCCGGCGGATGCGGTTCACGTGGAGGCCGATATGCTCGGCAAGTACGTCGAAGGGCTGCTGTTGCCACACCTGGCACGGCTCCCGGGCCACCGTCCAGACTGACGAAGGCAGCATGACACGGCACAGCATCGAGCAGGCGATCGAAGACCTGCGCAACGGCAAGATCATCATCGTCGCGGACGACGAGGATCGGGAGAACGAGGGCGACCTCGTCTGCGCGGCCGAGCTGGTGACGCCGGAGCTCATCAACTTCATGACCCTGCATGGCCGGGGGCTCATCTGCCTTGCGCTCCCGGGCGAGCGGTGCGACGAGCTGGGCCTGCCGCCGATGACCGAACGGAACACCGAGGCACTCGGCACGGCGTTCACGGTGAGCATCGATGCCGACCGCCGTTTCGGGGTGACCACCGGCATTTCTGCCGCGGACCGGTCGAGCACGATCCACGTGGCCCTCAACCCACGCACCATCCCGTCGGACCTGCGCCGCCCGGGGCACATCTTCCCGCTGCGCTCGCGCCCGGGTGGCGTATTGCAGCGGGTCGGGCATACGGAAGGGAGCGTGGACTTCGCGCGGCTGGCGGGGCTGTACCCGGCGGGCGTCATCTGCGAGATCCTGAGCGCCGACGGCTCGATGGCGCGGCGGCCGCAGTTGCTGGAGCTGGCGGAGAAGCTCAACCTGACGTTTGTGACACTCGCCCAGCTCGTCGCGTACCGGCTCCGCACCGAACGGCTGGTGCACCGGATCGCCGATGCGCGGCTGCCGACGCCGTTGGGCGAGTTCCGCATCGTGGGCTACCGGAACGACGTGGACCATGCGGAGCACGTGGCGCTGGTGATGGGTCACGTGGAGGGGGAGAAGAACGTGCTGGTGCGGATGCACTCCAAGTGCCTCACCGGCGACGTGTTCGGCTCGCGACGCTGCGACTGCGGTGACCAGCTGCACGCGGCGATGCGGCAGATCGGCGAAGTGGGGCGCGGGGTGATCGTGTACCTGGACCAGGAGGGGCGCGGCATCGGGCTCCTCAACAAGCTGCGCGCGTATGAGCTGCAGGACACCGGCGTGGACACGGTGGCGGCCAACCAGAAGCTGGGGTTCGCGCCCGACCTCAGGAACTACGGCATCGGGGCGCAGATCCTCCGGGATCTCGGCCTTTCGGCGATCCGCATCATGACCAACAACCCCCGGAAGCTCGTCGGTGTCGACGGCTATGGACTCGAAATCGTGGAACGCGTGCCATTGATCACCAGTCCCAACGACGAGAACCGCAGCTATCTCGACGTGAAGCGCGACCAGCTCGGCCACCTCTTCGCCCACTGATCGTGCCAGAATTCTCCGGGGAACGCCGCCACGTCGGTCCCGTGGCGGTCCTCGTCAGCCGCTACAACGAACTGGTCACCCGCCGCCTGCTCGACGGCGCGCTTGAGTGTGCCCATGAAGCGGGCATGACCGACGAGGAGATCGACGTCGTGTGGGTGCCGGGCGCGTTCGAGCTCGGGGCGGCGGCGTCGGAGCTGGCGGGCAGCGGGCGCTACTCGGCGCTGGTGGCGCTGGGTGCGGTGATCCGGGGCGAGACCCCGCACTTCGAGTACGTGGCGGGCGAGGCGGCGCGCGCGCTCAGCGTGGTGGCGCTGCAGCATACGCTGGCGGTGGCGTTCGGCGTGCTCACGGTGGACACGATGGAGCAGGCGACGGATCGCGCCGGCGGCAAGGCGGGCAACAAGGGCCACGAGGCGATGGCTGCGGCCCTCGAGCTGGCGGACGTGCTGCGCCAGCTGCGGGAGCGTCCGTGATCCGCCGGGAGACGCGTTGCCGGGCCCGGGCGCTGCAGATGCTCTACGCGTGGGAACTGCAGGGGGCGGCGGCGATGCACGAGGTGGCGACGGGGGTCGCGCGGATGACGGGACCGGAGCCGTCGGTGTTCGACGGCGCGGAGCTGCTGGCCAACGCGGTGCTCGAGGATGCCGAGGTGCTGGATCGGGAGGTGATGGACGCCACCGATAACTGGCGGCTGGAGCGGATCGCGGTGGTGGAACGAATCATCCTGCGCCTGGGCATCCACGAGCTGCGCACCGGTGACGTGCCGCCCAAGGTGGCGATCGACGAGGCGGTGCGGCTGGCGCACTGGTTCGGTGGTGCCAGGGCACCGGCGTTCGTGAACGGGGTGCTGGACCGGGTGGCCCATACGCTCGGGCGCCTGTGAACATCCTGCTCATCAACTGGCAGGATGTGCGCAATCCGCAGGCCGGCGGCGCCGAGATCCACCTCTTCGAAGTGTTCAGCCGGCTGGCCGCGCGCGGGCATCGCGTGCGGCTGGTGTGCTCGCACTGGCCCGGAGGCGCGGCCCGGGAGATGGTGCAGGGCATCGAGGTGCACCGCACCGGCGGCCGGCATTCGTTCGCGCTCAAGGCGCGCGGGGCGGTGCGGCGGGCGCTGGCGGCGGAGCGCGCCGACATCGTGTGCGAGGACATCAACAAGCTGCCGCTGT
>Ga0315278_10002644_pt1 | contig 15985 bp, 12 predicted proteins | sample YL17G06_0_MG_FD_203880 | JGI IMG/M metagenome (GOLD analysis project Ga0315278, IMG submission 203880) | Sediment microbial communities from Yellowstone Lake, YNP, Wyoming, USA - YL17G06_0 | ecosystem: Environmental > Aquatic > Freshwater > Lake > Sediment | place: USA: Wyoming | collected... | reverse complement strand
CTCTGCAAATTTATCGACTGGCGGGAACAGCGGGAACAGCGATACCCGGCCTTCGAGCAGGATTGGTGAGGTCATGCCTCTGGCGCCATCTATGGTTACGTGTGAGACGGCCTTGTTGCCGAACCCTCTGGCCAGGGAAATGAGGCCATCGCCGGATTGCCGCTCAGGAGGCTGACCGTATTGCCAGGTTGGGGGCATTATTCAGGTTACTTACGCATAATCTCAGCTGAAAGAGGAGGGAGCCATGATCAATCTTTTTAGGAAATGTAGCGGCATTATTGGCATTTTCATTTTACTGATGCTCACCCTTTCCTTAACTGGCTGCGGTGCTGGGAGGACTATGGTGCTGGCCCCTGTTGAAACGCCGGTTAAGTTTACCTCGGCGGAACTTTATGAGGATAAAGCGACAGTAAATGTGCCGGGAGACATCAACGCTTCGTTCGAGGCCAAGCTCACCCAACTTCTCTATGGGCAGGATGGCTTCACCAAGGGTCCGGGCCTCAAAATCAGGTACCGCTTTATCCAGTTCAATCCTGGCAATCAGTTTACTCGCTGGTTTTGGGGGGGCATTGGCAGCGCCGGCAAAGGCTCCATGACCGTTGAGGCCAGGTTTCTTGACAGCAGCGACAAAGAGTTGGCAAAGATCCAGTCGGAAGGAGAGATCTCCTCAGGCGCTTTCGGCGGATCCTTTGATTTCGCAATCCAAAAGACGGCCGAGGAGATGGCCGAGTATGCCAAAAGATTTCGTTGATGGCGGTGTTCGAAATTTCCCGGGCGCTTATATTCATCCCGGGAACCGGGGCGCTTCTGTTGATGTTATTTCAGGGAGGAGGACGAGAGATGACATATCATGACAATCTGATTAGGTCACAAACCGAGCGGATCAAGGTGGTATTTCTTGTACTCATAACGATGGCAGCTTTATCGTGGTGTACCGCTAGGGTCCACCCGAGAGGCCGCCTGGAATTCCCCATGGAGACCATGGCGAACGGATCTAAAATACGAATCAAATAAATTGAGGTTGGGCTTATGCCAGCACCCCATCATTATGCCAGTAGGAATCTGGAACGTATCTTACAGGACAGCAGCCTAGAGCAAAAGATCGCCGAACTCCGGCCACGCTTACCGGAAACCGAGCTCCTCCCCCCCAGTATATCGACAGACAGGAGTTACCGCGAGGAGGAGGTGGCGGCGCGCCGATTGTTTTTGAAGGAACAGGGCGTTGCCGTTGAACAACTTGCCGGCCAGGGCAAGGAGATCTTTCCCACCGAACTCAGAGGAAACATCGAGAATTTTATCGGTTTTGCAAAAACCCCCGTGGGTGTAATTGGACCTTTACGGATCAATGGCTCCAATGCTCATGGGGATTTTTACGTGCCGCTGGCGACCACGGAAGCGACACTGGTGGCGTCTTACAACCGGGGGGCCAAGATTGTCAGCCAGGCCGGGGGAGTTACGGCTCTCTGTCTCACCGAGGCTGTTCTCCGCTCACCCTGCTTTATCTTTGACAACCTCATCGATGCTGGCCATTTCCTGGCCTGGGTTTTGCCCCGCTTTGATACTTTGCAAGGGATCATTTCCCAAACGTCGAGATACTGTCGCATTGAAGACTTGAAAACTGCCCTCCTCGGAAAAGAAGTCTACCTGATCTTTGAATTCACTACAGGGGATGCAGCCGGCCAGAACATGGTTACCCTGGCCACCGAGGCCATCTGCCGGGATCTCCTGGAAAAGGCCCCGGTAAAACCCCGGCATTTTTTCCTGGAGGCCAACCTGTCCGGGGATAAGAAGGCGAGCATGCTGGCTTTTACCTTCGCCAGGGGCAAGAAAGTGGTGGCCGAAGCCAGCATTCCCCGGGAATTAATCCGGAAACACCTCCGTGCCGAGCCCGCGGACCTGGTCCGTTATTGGCAGGTAGCCATCGTGGGTGGCATCCAGAGTGGCTCCATCGGGGTTCACGGCCATTACGCCAATGCCCTGGCAGCCCTCTTCATTGCCTGCGGTCAGGACGTCGCCTGCGTCTCGGAGGCGGCCACCGGACTGACTCGCCTGGACGTGACGTCGGCAGGTGACCTCTACCTGTCGGTGAGCCTCCCCAATCTTATTGTCGGCACCATTGGCGGGGGTACAGCAATGCCGACGGCGCGCGAATGCTTGCAGATGATGGACTGCTGCGGCGCTGGCAAGGCACGGAAGTTCGCCGAAATCTGCGCGGCAACGGTCCTGGCCGGTGAGCTTTCTCTTATCGGGGCCATAACTGCCGGTGAATATGGCCAGGCCCATGCCCTTTTTGGAAGGAAGACCAGAGGCCCAGATAGGAACCGTCATGAATGACCACATCGAAGACCGGGCCCGATTTGATCTGGTTCGCTATGCCAACTGCTGGGAGGATGCCGACGTCCTTCTGCAGGCCATGGAAATCAAGCCTGAAGGCTCCTACCTTTCCGTCTCTTCAGCCGGAGATAACACTCTCAGCCTTCTGAGCGGCAATCCTGCGCAGGTGATCGCCGCAGATATAAGCAGCGCTCAACTTGCCTGTTTGGATCTTAGGAAGGCAGCCTTCCTCAACTTGGATTACGAGGAAGTACTCCAGTTCCTGGGCCTCAGGGAGGCTGCTGACAGGACAAAGGTCTATCGCTTGTTGTCAGGAAGCCTGTCGGCGCCTTCCCGTGCTTTTTGGGACGAGCATCCCGAATTCATCAAGCAGGGTATCATCCATGTGGGCAAGTTTGAGAGCTATTTCAGGATCTTCCGAAAATGGATCCTCCCGCTCGTCCACGGTGCGGGTGACATTGCCGGTCTGATGAGACCGAAGGACATGGCGGCACGGGAGGAATTCTATCAGCGCCACTGGGATACCGGTCCTTGGAGGCTGATCTTCAGACTTTTCTTCAGCAAGACCGTGATGGGTCGCTTGGGTAGGGACCCGGAATTCTTCCGGTACGTCGAGGGTGATGTGGCCACACGATTGCTCCAGCGGGCGGAATATGCGCTCACGGTCCTGCCGACCCATGACAACCCCTATCTGGAGTACATTCTCACCGGCAATTTTTCGAGAGCTCTGCCCCATTATCTCCGCCCGGAACAGTACGAGGCCATTCGGGAAGGCCTTGGCAAACTTGTGCTTTTCAAGGGTGGAATAGCTGAGGCGCTAGAGGCGCACCGGGGCGTAAAGTTTGACGGCTTCAATCTCTCGGATATCTTCGAGTATATGAGCTATGGCGAATATGTCCAGCACCTGCACCGCCTCATCGAGAGCTCTAAAACAGGAGGTCGCCTGGTCTATTGGAACATGCTGGCCGACCGACTGCCCCCGGCCCAGTGCCGACCGTCTTTACCCCTCCGAGGAGCGCGCCCTGGAGCTGTTCCGGCAGGATAAGGCGTTTTTCTACAAGGCCTTCAGGATAGAGGTAGTGTGCTGATGGAGCTACCCGGAGAGATCATCAACGCCTTTATCCTGGCCGGTGCTTTCCTCTTCATACTCGGCCTCGGTGAGCTGATCTGCCGTATCTGCCCCTCAAAGCCGGAATTTTCTCGGAAATCTGTGCACTTCCTGAGTGGCCTCACGGCTCTCAGCTTTCCTTACCTCATCCATTCGCACTGGCTGGTGCTATGGCTGGCGCTGGGGTTTTCAGGCCTCATACTCCTGGCCCAAAAAAGAGGCATCCTGAATTCCATCAGCGATGTGACCCGAAAATCCCACGGAGCCCTCTTTTTTCCGGTGGCCGTCTATATCCTCTTCCTGATCAGCCACCACCAGCCTGTGCTCTACTTTGTGGCCATACTTATTATGACCGTTTCTGATAGCCTGGCCGCGCTCATTGGCGAAGCTTACGGCTACATAAGCTATGAGGTCGAGGAGACCACCAAGAGCCTGGAGGGCTCGGTGATCTTTTTTCTGACCGCTTTCCTCTGCGTCCATCTGTCGTTGCTCTTCATGACCCCATTGGACAAGCTTAACACCGTCCTTATGGCGGTAGTCATAGCCGCTCTCGTTACCGGCTTCGAAGCGATTTCGTTCAAGGGCAGCGACAATCTGTTCATTCCCTTTGGCACCTATTGCCTCCTCGGTACAATGATCAGCCAGCCCTCTTCCCAGATTTTCAAGGACCTCTGGATGCTCCTGGTCATGATCGGGGTCACAGTTCCCCTGGTGAACAAGACACGACTCTTGAAGCCCAGCGCCCTGATTGGTATGGTTCTGGTGAACTATGCGGCATGGGCGTTGTGTGATTTCTCTTGGCTATTGCCTTTGCTCCTGGCCCAAGCCATGCTCGTGTTCATCGTCCGCGCTTTAATCCCCAGGGATGCGAATCAGACTACTGCCCACCAGATCAAGATCTTCTTATACAATGTTCTCATCCCCACGATCCTGATCTTTGCCTCGAACATCCTCCGAAATTGGGAGGTCTTTTATATCCCCTATGTGGCTGCGATCGTGGCGCAGGTGGCGGTCATCTTCTATTTCTTCCTGTCCATTAGGGGAGAAATAGGCGGCAAGCCCGTTAAACAGACCTGGAAACACAAGTTTGCCATGGGATTCCTCTGTGGACTCACCTCCACTCTGGTTATTGGTGTGGCTCCCATTGCCCTGTCCTGGGCTTATTCGAAGTTCATCGGCCTCCTGGCCACGTTTGTGGGCGTATCTCTGTCAATCGGGGTTTTTGAGTTCCTTGCGCTACGATATGACTTGCAGGAAAAGAAAATGCTGCGCCAGCAGATGCGGTTGCTGAGTGTTGCTATCGGGACTATCGCCGCCTTCGGGTTAACGCCTATTGCCGGGAGGTAACGGAAAATGAAGACTATGGTGTGTGAGGTAAACACGGCGACGGAATGGTCGGAGTTCTGGGACTTGCCGAAAGGCGTATACACCGGTGATCCGTATTACCAGTCGCCGGGCAAAGCAATGATTGAGGCAAGCCTGTTCCGATCCAATTTCGAAGGTCGTCAAGCCGTGTGGTTGGCCCGCGACGGTGGACGAGGTGTGGGCCGGGTTGTGGCGCGATTGTCGCCGACATTGACGGACGACGACGGGCGACCGGTCGGAATGCTCGGCTTCTTTGATGCGGTAAACAATCCCGACGCCGTGCGCGCCTTGTTCGCCGCCGCTGTTGTCTGGTTGCGGGCGCACAAGGCAGGATTGATTGTCGGTCCGATGGACGGCGACACGTGGCATCCCTACCGTCTCAACCTCGGTCCGTTCGATATGCCACCGTTCTTGCTCGAACCATACAATCCGCCTTTCTACGCTGCGCTCTGGGAAGCGGCCGGGTTTGTGCCGCTGGAAGAGTATCACTCGAAGTCTGTGAGTGATCCCGCCGCGGCAACGACGGCACTCGAACCATTTCAGCAGCGGGTCATCCGACAGGGCGGTGAACTGCGGCGGCTGGATCGGACACGGTTCACCGACGAATTACGGGTGATCTACGAACTGTCGTTGCGCATCTTTGCCAGTAATTTTCTCTATTCGGCGATTCCGTGGTCGGAGTTTCAGCAGATGTACGCGCCGTTCGAATCGCGACTCGATACCGATTTCATCTGGTTCGGGCGTGACGCAACCGGTCATGACGTGGGGTTTGTCTTTGGTTACCCCGATGCGGATGGCTCGGTCAACGTCAAGACACTCGGCGTGGTGCCGGAGAGTCGTCGCACCGGATTGTCGGCGGCTTTGATGCAAAGGTTTTACGCAATGGCTACGCAGAATGGTTACAAACGCGTCAACCTTTGTCTGATCCGCGCCGGGAACGCCTCCGACCGCATGGATGCCGGTCTCGGCCAATTCCTGCGTCGTTATAGGCTTTATTACTATGGGTATGCCTGAACCCTCGGCCAACGTGGTCACGTTGCTTGCGAATGCGGCGGCTCGCGTCCCCCAGCGGATCGCGCTGGCATCGCGCTGGTCCGTCATAACGTTCGCTGAACTCTGGAGACGCGTAAATGCCACTGCAGCCGGATTGGAACGCGCCGACGTTCACTCCGGCGACCGTGTGCTATGTTTCGTGCCAATGTCGGTGGATTTGTACGTCAGTTTGCTGGCGCTCTTGAAATTGGGCGCCGTGGCGGTGTTTGTGGACCCGTGGATTGCTATGCGGCAGATGGCGGCGTTTGCAGCGGCAGCCGAACCGCGCGGGTTCATCGGCGTGCCGCGAAGCCACTGGTTGCGGTTATGGGAGCCATTCCTGCGCACTGTGCCCGTCACTGTGACTACGGGAAAGCGGATCGCTTCGTGGCCGGCGCGTTGGACATTATCCGAATTGGCAGCAACCGACTCTGAAAGCGGGATTCATCCGGTCGCCGTTGACAGCCCGGCATTGATCACGTTCACATCCGGTTCCAGTGGCGTACCGAAGGGAGCAAACCGGACGCATGGATTCCTCGCCGCCCAACACTCCGCCCTGCAGGCGGAGTTTGCTTATCGGGACGATGATGTGGACCTGACGATGTTTCCGGTGTTCACAATGAATAATTTGGTGTGCGGCATCACATCGGTGATCCCGGCGATGGATTTCCGTCATGTGGCAGCGGTGGATGCTGGCGTTGTCGCCGCGCAGATGCGGCAATGGCGCGTGACCACCTGCACGGTATCGCCACCACTCGTGGACCGGCTCGCCTCGCACCGCCCGCGACTTCGGCGATTGCTCACCGGCGGTGCGCCGATCACGGACGAACAGTTGAAACACTGGCAGGAAGCATGGCCGGACACGGACATCGAAGTCGTGTACGGCTCGACCGAAGCGGAACCGGTCGCGCACCTCAGCGCCGCCGAGCGGTTATCGGCCTGCAATGGATTTCGCGCCACAGCACCCGGCTATTGCATGGGGCGACCGGTGACCCCCTCGCGCGTCATTCCACTGGCTCGCGGTCCGGTCCTGTGGAACGCGGCGGAGTTACCGGCGGGAACGATCGGCGAATTGGTGGTAACCGGCGCGCACGTTTGTCGGGACTATTTCCGCAACCCGCAGGCCGTCGCGGAAAACAAAATCCTCGCGCCTGACGGCGCGGTGTGGCATCGGATGGGTGATACTGGTTACTTTGACGAGCAGGGACGGTTCTGGATGACCGGACGGTTGCACTCGACGATCTGCCGCGCTGGTGAACCGGTGCAAGCACAATTGGTCGAACAAGCCGCGGGCGTGCGCGATGCCGCCGCAGTCGGCGTGACGGATCGCCAACTTGGCGAAAGGGTCGTACTGGTCGTGACAGGCGCGGCGGATCAACGGGCGATTCATCAGAGCGTCAAGAACGCCGGGCTGGTCGTGGACGAGATGGTGGTGACGAAGCGGGCTCTGCCGATGGATCCCCGACACAACGCAAAAGCGGATTATGGAAAATTACGACAATGGCTGGAACACAAACAAAAACACTTGACGCTGGCTGATTCGTGGCGGCGACGGTTCAAGGCATATTTGGACGAGCGGTTCCCGTTATGGAATCACGGGTTACTCATCGTGAGTTATTTTTCGTCGAATCAGTTTCTCGCGCAGTCGCTGACCCAGACGGGGCAACCGATGCATTACTCAGGGCGGTCGGTGCTCGGCGCGATTATGATGTTGTGCCTGTTTTTTCATCTCCGTGTCTTCGACGAGCACAAGGATTACGCCGATGATTGCCAGTATTTTCCGCAGCGGGTGCTGCAACGGGGATTGATTTCATTGCGCGATTTGAAAATCCTCGGCGGTATTGCCATTGTTCTCGAATGGCTGCTCGGCGCCTGGCTCGGATGGGCGACACTGGTCTCGATCCTGGCGGCGCAGGCGTTCTCGGTGCTGATGCTCAAAGAGTTTTTCTGCCGCGACTGGTTGCGGCGGCATTTCCTGACATATGCCACGTCGCACATGTTGATCATGCCGCTGTTTGCGCTGGTGGTGTTCAGTGTAGCGACGGGGCGTTATCTGTGGGAAGCACCGGGTTGGTTCTGGCTGTATTCGTTCGTTGGTTTCTTCGTGACATTCAATTGGGAAGTATCCCGCAAAATCCGCGCCCCCGAACAGGAGATTGATGGCGTGGAAACGTACACGAAGATGTTCGGCACATACGGAGCGGCATATCTTGTCCTCGCCATCCGCGTGGTGGACACAGCGATGGTGGCCCTCGTGGGCTGGCACCTGGGGTTAAGCGCGTGGTTTTACGGCGTGTTGGTGGCATTGTATGGAGTGTGTCTGGTCGGTTTCTTCCAATACCGGTGGCACACCTCGCCGCACACGGCGAACCGGATGGAAATATATGCGGGCATGTACATCGTCGCGTTTGATCTGACTCTGGCGGTCGAAATCGCGCGACTCAACGGGATCCGGTGGTGAGATGAATTTATCTTTGATCTTTCGTCCCAGCCAGTCGCCCATCCCCACGCTTGGCGGCAAAGGTCGGAACTTGTTGCAACTCGCCGAACTCGGGCAACCGGTGCCACCGTGGTTCGCGGTGCCGGCGGAAGTCTTCCCCGTGAGCAGCCAACCGTCGGTCGGCCGCCAAACCATTTTGTCACAACCCTTACCGGTCGCTTTGGAACAGGCGGTGCGGGCGGCCTACAAACCGGGAAGTTGCGTCGCGGTTCGATCGTCAGCGGCCGATGAAGATGGCGTGACACAATCGTTTGCCGGGTTACACGATAGTTTCCTGTTTGTGCGCGACGCCGACGGCGTGCTCGACGCGATTCGCAAGGTTTGGGCGTCGGCTTACAACGACCGCGCCATTGCGTATCGTCAAAAACAAGCCCTGGACATGCGGCGGATCGCCGTGGCCGCGATCGTGCAGGAAATGATTGAACCGACGGTCAGCGGTGTAATGTTCACGATCAACCCGGTCACTGGTGCGACCGATGGCTTGATAATCAGCGCAGTCTATGGCGTCGGTGAAGGGCTGGTGAGCGGCGGATTGGACGCCGACACGTTCACGGTAAACAAAAACGATCTCTCGATCACGCGCGAATTGGTTGACAAGCGCGAACAGTTCGTCGCCGACCCGGCAGGGGGTACGCGCTGCGTACCGGTTCCCGAAACGCACCGTGGGGCAGCAACGTTGAGTGACGAACAGGTCCGTCAGGTGGCCCGGACCGGATTGGCGGTTGAGACAGCGTACGGTCGCCCGCAGGACATCGAGTTTTGTTTCGACGCCACCGGCAAGTTGTGGTTGTTGCAGACCCGGCCGGTGACAACAGCCGCCGAGTACGGCCCGGCCGCCGGCAATCATCTGATTTGGGACAACTCGAACATCATTGAGAGTTACTCGGGCGTGACATCGCCGATGACGTTCAGTTTCATTCGCCGCGCCTACAGCATCGTCTACCACTGTTTTGCCGAGGTGATGGGCATCGGGGCGAGTGTGGTGCGGGACAACGAAACGGTGTTTCAGAACATGCTCGGACTGTTCCGCGGCCAAGTGTACTACAACCTGTTGAACTGGTACCGATTGGTGAGGTTGTTCCCTGGTTTCGCGTACAACAAACAGTTCATGGAATCAATGATGGGCGTGAAAGAACCCACCGAATTGCGCGATGAATACCGCACGCCAACAATGACGCAACGCTACTTCGTCGAGTTGCCGCGTCTGGTGCGACTGGTGGCCCGTTCCACATGGAATTTCATTCGTATTCGCCGTTTGGTCGTCGAGTTCGAGGACAACTTCCGTCAGCACTACACGCGCTGGGAACAACTCGACTTTAATCGCCTCAAACCGCACGAACTCCACGCGCTTTACCGCGAGATGGAGACGGCGTTGTTGTGGAATTGGCGCGCCCCCATCATCAACGACTTCTTTGTCATGGTTTACTACGGCATGCTCAAGAAACTCTGCGGACGATGGTGCGGCGACGCAGCCGGTTCGTTGCAAAACGACCTGCTCTGCGGCGAGGGCGGCATCGCCAGCACGGAACCGACCCGCGCCTTGCTGCGTTTGGCGGCACTGGCGCAACGCGAGCCGGAACTGCGCGGGTGGATTCTGAAGCGACAAGCCAGCGAGTTGGTGACCGCCGTGCCGGCGGACGAACGGTTCAGGGAATTTGCGGCGCAGTTTGAGCGGTATCTCGACCAGTATGGTTTCCGGTGCATGAACGAGTTGAAACTGGAGGAATACTCGTTGCATGACCGCCCGGAGTTTCTCTATACGGTGCTGCGGAATTATCTGTCGTTGAACCGGCCGGAAGCGCTTGATGTGGACGCAATGACTGCGCATGAACAAAGCGTACGGCGCGCCGCCGAGCAACGCGCCTTGTCCACGCTGGGACCGTTACGCCGTATCGTGTTCCGCCATGTGCTGTGCTGTGCCCGACTCGGTGTGAAAAATCGCGAGAACATGCGCTTCGCTCGCACCCGCATTTATGGACTGTTGCGTGAACTGATCCGCGCCCTCGGACGGCAACTCGCTGTCGAAGCCATTTTGCACGAAGCCAACGACGTGTTTTACCTGACCCTCGACGAATGTTGGGACTATGTGAAAGGTACTGCCGTCACCACCAACCTTGCCGCGTTGGCGGCGTTGCGTCGGGCGGAATTTGATGTTTACCGTCAGGAAACGGACCAGAACCCGGATGACCGCTTTGAGACGTACGGCATGGCCTATCACAAGAACCTGTTTCGCGGCCACGCACGTCAAGCCACACCTACCGCCGACGGCAAACTGCGCGGTGTCGGTTGTTGCGCGGGCACGGTTACCGGCACCGTCAAAGTCGTACGCCAACCATCTGATAACTTGCATCTGGATGGTGAAATTCTTGTCGCCGAACGCACCGATCCCGGTTGGGTGCCGTTGTATCCGTCGGTGTCCGGGTTGTTGATTGAGCGTGGCAGCATTCTTTCGCACTCGGCCATCGTCGCCCGCGAAATGGGTTTACCCACCATTGTGGGGATTCCCGGTCTTGTTGCCACGCTTCAGACCGGCCAGCGTGTGACGATGGATGGCGCCGCAGGAACGGTGCAAATTCTCAGTGACCGATGACGCCCTGGAGCGCGACATGATGATTGCGGCGGCAACCGTCAGCAGCAACCGACCGGCCGACCACAACGCCTCGCCCTCCATTCGAGGTTGCGCCCCAACGACAGGATTGTGCGCCTTCGTGACGATGGTCACAGTCACCAGCAACGATCGATGGCTGCTATATCTCCGCTTCTAAAAATCATTTTGAAGGATTTCGCTACCCATATCATATATATTCAACTCTTTGGAATTATTGATAAGTTTAGTTTGTGGCAAGTTATCTTCCCCGGGCTTCTTTCATCGTTTTAGCTCTTGGCCTAACCTTGGTTGCAATTCGCCAAGCCCAAAAGGATCATCCCTATTGCGCAGCAGCCAGCTATGGTTATTCTTAAATTATAAATGATAAGATTGAGGAAAGCCATGAAATCCGGCCTGATAAAATTGGTCCTGGCTCTGGCTGTCTCTCTTTTGCTGATTCTGGCTTGGGGCCAGCTAAGGCCCGGATGGAGGGTCCCTCCAGAGAATAAGTTCCTGCACGGGGAGACAACAGCGCCTAAAGAGAGCAGCCTCAACCGCGGCTTGGCGGGCGCGGTAAAGTCGAGAGACCTGAAGAAGGTTAATGATCTCTTGGCCCGAGGCGCCGATCCCAATGCTATAGATAGTGAAGGCGTTTCGCTTTTGGCTCACGCCGCAGCTCGCGGCAACTTGCAGATACTCCAGGCCTTGGTGGAACATGGCGCCGACGTCCGGGCCCGAGACCGCAACGGCGATACCCCCCTGTTAAGCGCCGTAACCTATCCCTTACTGGACGTGGCGGTAGTGAAGTTCTTGGTGGAGCACGGCGCCGACCTCAATGCAGTCAATCATGACTGGAATGTCCTAAGGGGCGCCTCATACTTGGGAAACCTCGCGGTAGTGCGGTTCCTTCTGGCCCACGGCGCCGACGTCAATGCCACCAACAAAAAGGGTGAGACTGCCTTGAAGTTGGCCGGAAAGAATGGCCACGAAGTCGAAGCGCTCTTATAGGCCGGGGCGAAGGGCGGGAAGGAGGAGCCGCAACAGAAGAATGTTGGGAAGAGTAAGGATTAGCGGACTCAAATAAGAGAAACTGACGGGTTGTCTATCCTCCTCGATTGCAAAGGAAGCAGTATTATGAAGACGTCTTTAGCGGAAAAGAAATGGATCGTAGTACTGATTAGTCTGCTCCTTATCCTTATTCCCGAAGCCACGCTCCTGGCATGGAACGAACACCCTCTGATCTCTTACCCTGTGGTCTCCGTAATGTCAGAATTGCGTGATGCAAAACCCGTCCACGTGGAAAGTCTCGATGCCTTCGTCATGGCTGAAGAAAAAGGGCTCAGCCGGTTCCTTTCTGAAGAAGAGACATGGGCGAGAAATAATCTCCCGTGGTACGCACCGCGTCCCGAGTCCTTGGCATTCAAGGCTACCGGCAATCCCAATGACATCCATTTGAGGTTCTGTCAAGCGATTCGCGTTAATCCCAAGGTCAAGTTCCCTCTTTACCTGCAATTCCCACCTGGGATAGAGGCCGGTGGAAGTCCTACCCTTACTGCAAAGGATATTACTTTTCTCCAAGACACATCCGACTGGGGTAGTACAACCTTTGTGGGTCTGAAGATGGGTGAGATGGTTCAAGCCCTGGATGTAGTGGTTAGCGCCACCGATGAGCCAGACCTGCTCGGATTGGATATCGGACTTTTTGGGGACAATGGCACGGATTTCGGAAAGGTATACGGGTTCGGGGTTCAGCCATTCGGCAACCCCCATCTGGAATATGGCAGCCAGGCACCTTTTCATATGGGGTTCTACCATGAAGCCCAAATTATATATTTTTTGGCAGGCTTTTTAAAAAAGACGTACCCTGAATACCGTATCCATCTTTACAAGAAGCTCTCAGAATTTGCGTTTCAGAGCGGTCACCCCTATTGGGGATTTCGATTCATGGGCTGGGGGCTACACTATTTGGCGGACCTTACTCAGCCATATCATGCCACGGTCCTTCCGGGAGTGAGCACCTCGCGTTCACTCTGGATCAACACGGAAGACATGTTTGGTGTTCATGGCCCCAAAGCTGACGCCATACAGCTCGTGTCCAACAGACATACGGCAGTGGAGAAGTACCTTCAGGTTGTCCTGCAGAAAGCCTATCGCGACAAGGATCAGAGCAACCCGGTCCTATTGTCGTTGCGGTCTATCAAAGAAAGGCTTCCCTATGAGGATACAGTCCCTCGCCAAGTTATTGCCCAACAGTCCCATGCCAAGTCCGCGGAAACAGATACGGTGCTCGTGGAGAATATGCCCAAAAAATTTATCTTGGACCCCCATTTCGAGCTTGGAACCAGTGAGGAGAGAGAGCAGATCGTGTTAAAGATACAAGCTGAAAAAGGCCAGGCAGCCATCGACAGGCTCAATTTTATTATTATAGATCTGTTGGAACCCTTTGTCGCCTACGGACCGAGCTTTATACGCGCCACCCTGAGCGAAGCCAAAGGCCTCAGGCAATGAAGGGTCATGCCCATCGCGTCATAATATGTGACAGGAAAGTAATGCAAATAGGGATCGGCTTTTTGTTTGGTGAAGTGAACGCGGATAGCCAGCTAACAAGCGGTTGCAGCGGACGGCGCTGACGCGCCGCCGCTGAACCGGGGCGTTATCCAAATGCATGTTTACTGCCCTGTATTCGCTGTTTAAGAGGCTTTGAGGGGATTTTGTCATCCAGAGTATATCGACTCTTTTCGACCTGAAGGCCCCCTGCCATTTCAGCTGGTAACCTGGCGTCCCCGATCACCGCCATCTGCAATCTTCCTCCCCACAGATGCCCGTGCCAGATAACGAAACGAAAGGTGGCATTTTCCCGGGGAAGGTGATAATTGTCGAACATGGCAAGCAATTCGCTATATGATCCTCACTTAAGCCCCGCCTTGCGCAGGGCGTCCATGATGCGGTCCCTTCTTGGCCCCTCCTTCCATGGGGCTTCTTTGGCGTACCTTATGAGAGAGAAATTTGGGTTTATTCGCTGGACCTCCGCGGCGGCAGCCCGGGCCTCATCTTCTCGCCCGGCGTAACTATACAAAATGGCCAGCATGAGATTGGCCAACAAATAATTGGGGGCAAGCTGAAGGGCTTTCTTGAATGCCGCGATCCCCTCCTCATACCTTCCGGTTTCACCATAAGCGACACCTAATTGACTGTACAGCAGGGCATAAAAAGGATTGAGGCGAAGGGCCTGTCTAACCAAAGGAATGGCCTCCTCATTCCTAAAAGAATAGTTCAGACACAGGACAAGACGGACGATTTGTCTAGCGTTGTTGGGGTCAAGCCTCACAGCCAGCTCTCCGCTTTCAATCGCCTTATCATGCTGACCCAACAACAAAAAGACTTGGCTAAGAGCACCTTGGGCATCCGCCGAGGAGTTGTCCAATTCGAGGGCTCTTTGCGCCTCTTTCATGGCATTGGAGAGCGTCTCTTGGGGCGATTCGCTGGCACCGAACCACACTTGCTGCGAAAGCATAGCGGATAGATAACTATGGCCCATTGGGTAATTTGGGTCCAGTCGCACGGCTTCCTGTAAAAGCCGTTGGGCTGCCGCATTCGCTTCTTTGTTCATTTGAGCTCCGTACCCTATCGCTTCTAGAACTTTCAAGTAAGCCTGAAGGTTGTTGGTTCCCTTAGCTTGTACGCGCGCTGTTTCGCCTCCGGTGATCTTCACCCGAAGTTCCGTGAGGATCTTCATGGTAATCTCATCCTGCAGGTCGAAGATGTCTTTAAGACTTCGGTCGTAGCGCTCTGACCAGAGGTGATGTCCCGTGAGGGCCTCGATAAGCTGCGCCGTGACCCGCACCCGTTCCCCGGCCTTCTGCACGCTCCCCTCCAGCACATACTGCACCCCAAGCTCTTCGCTCACCTGTTTGGTCTTCACCCCCTTGCCTTTGTACCTGAAGGTGGAATCCCGAGCGATGACGAATAGATGTGGCACCTTGGAGAGGGCCATTATCAGGCTTTCGCTTAACCCATCGCAGAAGAAATCCTGGTTTTTCTCCCCGGTCATGTTTAGGAAGGGCATGACTGCGATAGACGGCTTGTCTGGCAGGGGAAAGGCCATACGCTGCTGGGAGGCTTTCTCCACCTTAGGTTCGGCAGGGGGAAAGGCGAAACGCCAGAACACTGCGGCAACCACCACCATAATAAGGACACTTACGAGGGCGATAAACTTAGACCTGCGCCTTGCCCCTTCCTTCGGCTTTGCCTGAGCCGGCGCCTTTACCGTTACCCTGGACTCCATCAGGACCTTGTAAGCAGTTACCGGTTTGGCGATATTCTTGACGTTTTGCTCCCCCAAATACTCGTACCCCAATGGAAGCTTGGTCTCAATGTGATCAAAGGCGGTTTTGGAGACACAGATCCCACCGGGCTCAGCCAGGGACTCCAATCTCGCCGCGATGTTCACCCCGTCGCCGTAAATGCGATCTCCCTCCTCGATCACATCCCCAAGGTTAATCCCGATGCGGAACTGCATTCTCCGGGTCTCGGGTAACTCCAGGTTACGGGCTTGGATCTCATGCTGTGCCGCTACGGCACATTGCACCGCATCCACTACGCTGGCGAATTCGGCGAGGATGTTGTCCCCGGGAGCATCCACCACCCGGCCTCGATGCTGCTGGATCAAATCCGAGATGACCCTCTTATAAGTCTCCAGGGTCCTTACTGTTGTTGCCTCATCCTCACCCATGAGGCGGCTATAACCTACTGCGTCGGTGCTGAGGATGGCGGTTAGTTTGCGTTTGAAACCTTCTGTGGCCATGGAATCGCCTCCGAAGGTATTTGGGAAGGGATAAATCTTCTAACCACAATAGCACAAGTTACCATCAAAATCTATTTTTCGCAGATTTTGAACATACCAGTCCCTTGGTTCGGAGATTCTTGGTGGAGCGTAGGCCTATGAACCCCGGGCCAGTACCGCTCGGTAATGGTGCGCCCGGGGAAGGGCTGAGGACATATCCACATACAATAGAAGGTTACTGCTTTGATCCGAGACTTATCACATCGCCAAAAAGCT
>Ga0315278_10002641_pt1 | contig 15992 bp, 13 predicted proteins | sample YL17G06_0_MG_FD_203880 | JGI IMG/M metagenome (GOLD analysis project Ga0315278, IMG submission 203880) | Sediment microbial communities from Yellowstone Lake, YNP, Wyoming, USA - YL17G06_0 | ecosystem: Environmental > Aquatic > Freshwater > Lake > Sediment | place: USA: Wyoming | collected... | reverse complement strand
CAGCAGCAGACGCCCTATCGCGTCATCAACAGTCAACATGGCGAATTATTATTCATTCAGTGTTGCCCGCTGCCGAGTGCAGTGATGGACACAAAGTTGCACGGGCGGTGACGGGAATCGAGTTGTTCCTGCAGAATCCGGTTCCACCCGGTGCGGCAGGCGCCGGTCGAGCCCGGCAGGCAAAATACCAGGGTCTTGTTAGCGAGGCCGGCACAACAGCGCGACTGCACGGTGGATGATCCAATTTCTTCCACGGAGTGTTGCCGGAACAATTCTCCGAATCCCTCGATGTTCTTGTCAAAAAGAGGCATCAGTGCTTCAGGTGTGGAATCCCGATGGGTAAAGCCCGTGCCCCCGGTGGTGATGACTACGTGAATTCCGGCATCAGCAATCCATCCCGACACGATTGCGCGCATCTGGTACACGTTGTCAGCGCACAATTCGCGCGCAACCAGATGATGCCCGGCCTGGGTGAGCAGTTCCACCAGGGCATCACCGGAGGTGTCAGTTGCCAAGGTGCGGGTATCAGAAAGTGTGAGTACGGCGATGTTCAAGGGTTTGAAATCGGCAGTGCCAGGCATGACAGGTTTCCCTAACTTTAAAGTTTGACCACGGTAAACGCTTATATTACCGCAGTACAGACCCGGAATTGATGACAGATTCAGCCTGGCGCAAGTCATCAGGTGTGTTGATATTGAAAAATGGCAGGTCAGATGGCTTGTTGCCAGTATCACCGGTGTGCCAGGTAACGCTGGAGAACCGGACGCCATCAAGGTATTGCATGAAGCCACCCATGCCCTGCTCGATTACAGCTTGCTGAATGGAAGGCAGCAGGCGCCGGTTCCACAGAGAGAAAGTCGGTTGTAAGTGGCCGGCATCGTCGACCACACCCAGCAGGGTGCCTTCATGAAGAACGGCGGAGTGCAAACGGGAACCGAGGTCTGGCGGCAGGAAAGGAGCATCGCAGGGTAGCAGCAACAACCAGTCCTGCCCCTCGGGCAAGGCCTGCAGGGAGGCCATGAGACCCCCAAGCGGCCCGCAGCTGCCGCGCCGCGGGTCCTCAACCTGGGCCAGGCCAAAGACCTCCAGCGCGGGGTTGAACTGTTCAACCGACAGATAAATCCGGCTTACCTGGGGCTGCAGGCGGTCGATGACATGCTGCAACAGGGGCCGGCTATTCAATTCCACCAGGCCTTTGAGCTTTCCACCCATGCGGGTGGAACGTCCGCCAGCCAGGATAACGCCTGCCAGCTGTTCTTCAGCCACCCGTGCGATTCTTCATGTATGTATCTTATCCAGGCTTTGCAACACGGCCGCATCCAGATCCGTGGCTCCGCTACTGGCATGGTCTTTCAATTGCTGCCGCATGACCGGGGCCCAGAACCGGTTGATGTGCGTGGCGAGGCGCTCCGCACAGTCTTCGTGGTAGCTGAAATTCGCTGCGATCTGGTTAGCCATCTTGACCAGTTGATCTAACTCACTCATTAGTTTTCCCTTATTGGCTGCCTGCCCTATGATTAGCCGGGATAATCCCCCGAGATAATACGCTGCGCAAACGTGTAGATGTTATGTCGTCCGGGGCGCGCGAAACCAACCAGGGTCACACCGCACCGTTCAGCGAAGTCTATAGCCAGTGAGGTAGGGGCTGACACGGCCATCAGCAACTCCATTCCCGCTGCGGCAGCCTTGAACACCATTTCGTAACTGGCCCGGCTGGACACCAACACAAAGCCGCAGCGCGGATCGAAGTCCGAACTCACCAGCGCGCCAATCAACTTGTCCAACGCATTGTGGCGGCCAACGTCTTCCCGCAAAGCAAGCACTGCGCCTGCAAGGCTGCACCAGACAGCGCCGTGCGTGGCGCCAGTCACCGCCTGCAATGGCTGGTGTGCCTGCATGGCAGACAAGGCATGCTGCAGCGCCTCATGGCTCACGCGAACCTTATCTTCTACCGGGGTTGGATAGCGCAACGCCTGCTCAATGCGCTCGGCCCCGCACAGTCCGCAACCGGTGCGGCCGGTGAGGTTGCGGCGCTGGGTGGCAAGCCGGTCGTACCACGGTTCCGCAATGGTCATCGCCACTTCGATGCCACCCTCGCGGGGCAGCACATGAATGGCGAGCAAATCACTCTTGCTGCCGATTATGCCTTCGGTCAGGCTGAATCCCAGGGCGAAATCCTCCAGATCAGCCGGTGTGGCCATCATGACCACGTGGGACAAGCGGTTATACGTCAGCGCCACGGGAATTTCCTCAGCCACGGAATCGTCACCGCTGGCGTAGCTATCCCCCTGCCAGTTTCCCACCATAACAACGCGAGAGGTATTCATGAAAACGCTTGTGCCTGTGTCTTGTCCGTGGCTCAGGCCCAGGCTCAGGCCTTGGTTTTGGCTTGGGCCATTCCAAGCAAATCCTGCTGCTTATCGGCAAATGCCTGGTATTCGCGCTGCCAGCTGGATTGTTCCGAAACGCGTGATACCTGCACGGCCGTCACTTTGTATTCCGGGCAATTGGTGGCCCAGTCGGAGTTGTCCGTGGTAATCACGTTGGCTCCACTGAAGGGGAAATGGAAGGTGGTATAGACCACCCCGGGCTGCACCCGGTCGGTCAGCACCGCGCGCAAAACAGTGTCCCCTGCCCGACTGCTGATGCCGCACCAATCCCCTTCGTTGATACCGCGCTCTTCGGCATCGAAGGGATGGATTTCCAGTACATCTTCGCTGTAGAACTCAGAATTGGCGGTGCGCCGGGTCTGTGCGCCCACGTTGTATTGCGAAAGAATCCGGCCCGTAGTTAGCAGCAAGGGATATTTGCGTGTCGTGCGTTCGTCCGTGGGGACAAACCCGGTAATGGCAAAATAGCCTTTGCCACGGACGAATTCATCAATATGCATGGTTGGAGTTCCCAACGGGGCAGCTTCGTTGCAGGGCCACTGTATGCTGCCGAGGCTATCCAGTTTGGCATAGCTGACGCCGGCAAAAGTCGGCGTCAGGCGGGCGATTTCGTCCATGATCTCGGATGGGTGGGCGTAGTTCATGGGATAGCCCAGCGCAGTGCTCAGCATTTGCGTGACTTCCCAGTCCGCGTAGACAGCCAGGGGCTCTATGGCCTTGCGCACCGGTGAAATACGCCGTTCCGCATTGGTAAACGTGCCATCCTTTTCCAGGAAAGAGCAGCCCGGCAGGAATACATGGGCGAAGCGTGCGGTTTCATTGAGGAAAATATCCTGCACGATGAGGCATTCGAGGGAACGCAACGCGTGCTCCACATGCTGGGTGTTGGGATCTGACTGCGCCACGTCCTCCCCCTGGCAATACAAGCCCTTGAAGCGGCCACTGATGGATGCATCAAACATGTTGGGGATGCGCAAACCCGGTTCCGATTGCAACTGCACCTTCCATTCATTTTCAAACAAGCTGCGCACCGCCGGGTCAGAGACGTGCCGGTAGCCGGGCAGTTCGTGCGGGAACGAGCCCATATCGCACGAGCCCTGAACGTTGTTCTGTCCGCGCAGGGGATTCACGCCAACGCCTTCGCGGCCGAGGTTGCCGGTGAGCATGGCGAGGTTGGCTATACCCATCACCGTGGTTGAACCCTGGCTGTGCTCGGAAACGCCCAGCCCGTAGTAGATCGCGGAATTTGGCCCGGTGGCAAACAGGCGCGCAGCTGCGCGCAGATCCGCGGGCGGAATGCCGGTGGATGCGGCCGTAGCTTCGGGGGAATTTTCTTCCAGCAGAATGAAGGTGCGCCAGGCCGTATAGGCTACGTGCTCACAGCGTGCAGCGATAAAATCCTTCGCTTCCAAGCCCTCAGCGACAATAACGTGCGCCATCGCATTGATAAAGGCCACGTTGCTGCCCGGCTGCAGGGCCAGGTGATAGTCGGCCTTGACGTGCGCCGAGGCCACCATGTCAATGCGCCGCGGATCAGCAATAATCAGCCTTGCCCCTTCACGCAAGCGCTTTTTCAGACGTGAAGCAAACACCGGGTGAGCGTCTGTGGGATTGGCTCCCATCAGCAGGATTACGTCGGAACAGGCGACCGAATTGAACGCCTGTGTGCCCGCAGATTCACCCAGCGTGGTCTTGAGGCCATAACCGGTGGGTGAATGGCACACGCGCGCACAGGTGTCGACATTGTTATTGCCAAAGGCTGCGCGCACCATTTTCTGCACCAAATAGGTTTCTTCATTGGTGCAGCGTGAGGAGGTGATGCCGCCGATGCTGTCCGGACCGTATTTTTTCTGTAAGGCGCGCAAGCGGTCTGCAGCATACTGGATCGCCTCTTCCCAGCTGACTTCACGCCAGGGATCATTGATGTTCTCGCGGATCATCGGCGTGGTAATTCGATCTTTATGAGTGGCATAACCAAACGCAAACCGGCCCTTGATGCAGGCATGTCCCTCGTTCGCATGACCGTCCTTGTTCGGCGTCATGCGCACCACGGTGTTTCCTTTGAGTTCGGCATTGAATGAACAGCCAACGCCGCAATAGGCACAGGTAGTGATGACACTGCGCTCGGGCAGCCCCATCTGGATAACGGAGTTTTCGGTCAGGGCGACCGTCGGGCAGGCGTTGACACAGGCTCCACAGGACACGCACTCCGAGTCCATGAAGTCCTCCATCTGCCCGGCCGTAATTTTTGAATCAAAGCCGCGACCGTCAACGGTCAGTGCAAACGTCCCCTGGATGTCATCGCAGGCGCGCACACAGCGATAGCACACGATGCATTGGGAAGGATCGAAGGTGAAATACGGGTTGGACTCGTCTTTGGGCGCATCCAGGTGGTTGGCCCCGGCTATGCCGTAACGTGATTCGGTAACACCCAGCGCCTCTGCTGTGTCCTGCAATTCGCAGTCACCATTGGCAGCGCAGCCAACGCATTCAAGGGGGTGGTCGGACACATACAATTCAACCACGTTGCGGCGAAGCTGGCGCAATCGATCGGTCTGCGTGCGCACCACCATGCCCTCCTCGGCCTGGGTGGTGCAGGATGCGGGAAAACCTTTGCGCCCATCCACTTCAACCAGGCACACGCGGCAGGAGCCAAACGGGTCCAGGCTGTCGGTCGCACACAGCTTGGGGACCTTGATACCCGCCTCGGCCGCCGCCCGCATCAGTGAAGTGCCTTGCATGACGCTGATTTCCCGGCCATCAATGCTCAGCTTGACGAGATGACCCAGGGGAATGGGGCGAGGTGTGCCGAAATCCTTAGCCCGCTGAAATGTGCGCTGTGTGTCCACGTCAGGCATTATCCCAGATTCCCCCAAAATGTCTAAGGAAGGTCTGATTAATTCCGATTTCGGCCGCTCGCGGCCATCCCTCGGCAACTGCTCCTGCGTTGCCCTACCTCCTGCATCCCTTCAGTCGTGGCCTTCGCGGCACCGGTGCATCCCTGCACAATGTCATTCCCGCGAATGCGGGAATCCATGGAATTACATGATTTTTCTGGGTTCCGGCTCGCGGGCCTTCGGCCCCCGGCCGGAATGACGGAATTAATTAGAGGATTCCTAAGCCGGCCCTGGTGAATACGAAAGCTTGCTGGCGATCAGGCGATTCAGGCTTACGCCGGACTCAGCAGCCTGAATGGCCAGCAAGTGTTAGCCATGGGCTTCCTCCATGCGGCTTATCGCCTGTAGCCACGTTATTACAGTATCGTTATTGATACTATTTTCAAGCGCCTCGAAGCATGTGTGTCCATGACTGGATGCTTGATCGGGTGCCGTCCGAAATATTGAGATTTCCCTTACAGCCCTGTTGACAGGAAGCGTGGCTAAGTGCATTATGTTGTATATACAACTACATAATGCGCCGCCATGTTTGATCGATGCCTCTATTTTAATTCCAATGTTTTGGTTAGAAAAATTGAAAAAATTTGGATAGATGCCTTTTCCGAAGTGGGTTTGGCACCAGCACATGCTTATTTGTTGCGATTGATTTTAGAAAAACCAGGACTGGCGCAAAGAGAAATCGTTGTTGAACTCTCGTTGGATAAATCCACCATTACACGATTTGTCGACAAAATGGTTCTGGATGGATATCTCCGTCGCGCAGCTTCACCGACCGGAAATTTGAAGGAGCAGTGTATTTTCCCAACTGAAAAATGCCTTCGATTGAAAGAGCAATTGAATGCAATAGGCGCTGGCTTATACAAAAGGATGCAAGGAGTATTTTCCCCTGAAGAGTTGAAGTCCATGGTTGGATGGATGCGTAGCGCGAGCCAAAAGCTCTAATTTTTTTGACTTCATGGTTGCATGTACAACCTAATACTGTTCGTAAATGCTGGAGGCGTTATGCCATACGTAAATATCAAGGTAACAAATGAGTCGGTGACATCGGAGCAAAAGCGACAATTGATTGTAGGTGTTACGCGTCTAATGCAGGACGTCTTGAACAAAAACCCGGCAACAACCATCGTGATTATTGATGAGATCAACACCGATAACTGGGGCGTGGCAGGAGAGCAAGTCACCCTGCTTCGACAACAGGCCAAATAATTTGCGCGGCCATTTTTTAAGTAAACAAGTAAACAATGAGAGGTCTATATGTTCAGTAATTTTTTCGTATCTTCAGCTATTTCGTTAGACGTGCTTATGATTGTGTACACCATGTGGGTGTTGTCTCTCAATAAATCCGGGAAGATGCCATGGTCAATTGGCGCAGCCATGTTCGCCTGGCTTTTCGGGTTGCATTTTTTTATCTCGAATCAGCTGGTGTTCCCGCGAAATATATCTGGCATAAGCTTTTTAATGATTATTTTTGCAGCGGTTGGACTGGTAGGCGCAATGCTGTTTTCCATACCGGCAATACGTAAACGCTTGCTGGAATTAACACAGGAACAACTCATGCTTATGCAGGGGATCCGGGTGTTTTTCGGTGCAGGTTTTTTAATGCAAGCAGCGCTGGCACACATGCCTTTAAACTTTGGTTTGATCGATGGCTTTACCCATGTTACCGCGGGCTTTCTTGGACTGGTGGCAGCGTTTACTGTTTCAAAAGGGCTCTACGGAAAATCACGCGTCTTATTTGCAAATATTTTTGGTTTGGCTGATATCTTAATTGTTGCCTCATCTATTGCATTGGTGCTGCTGCCAGATATGGGCCCACATCACACAATGATGTATGCAGTGTTTTTACCCGCTCCATTGTGGCTGTGGTTTCATGTGATTTCTTTGTGGAAACTCTATTCATCTTCCGCGAATGCTTCGGTAGCGATCAATGTGAAAAGCGTCAATGCAGTAATTTAACGCTTTTTATCATTTGAATACCTCAAGGTACAAAAAGTCTAAGACCGCGCCGAGTTGGAAATCCTATGAGCAGAGCCCTTCCAGAATTTCTCAATTCTGGCCACAGGCGCTGCTCAAGGTGAAGCGCTCTTGCGCCCTGAGTGGCCAGCCCACGGGGTGATTTTTTTTAATGCAGAGCCCAACTCACGCTCGGCCACCTCCGTGTCATGACTGGCCTGCGCGCGCAGCCAGTAACCATTGGACAAACCAAAAAACCTGCACAGGCGCAGGTCCGTATCAGCCGTGATGGCGCGCTTGCCCGCAACGATTGCGCTGATGCGCTGCGCCGGCACGGCGATTTCCCTGGCCAGACGATACTGGCTCAGCTCCATCGGCTTGAGGAATTCTTCCAGCAGGATTTCACCAGGAGTAACGGGGTCCAGTTTCCTCATATTTAACTCACCTCAGTGGTAATCGACGATCTCGACATCTTCAGCACCTGAATCCAGCCAGCGAAAGCAAAGGCGCCATTGATCATTGATTCGGATACTGTATTGGCCGGAACGATTGCGCTTGAGTCGTTCGAGGCGATTACCGGGTGGAATCATCAGGTCATGCAGCCGTCCGGCGATTTCAAGTTGGCGAAGCTTGCGTCAAGCCACCGCCGAGAAATGGACGAAACGGCTAACGTGCGCGCCTCTGGCGAGCAATTCCGCATCAGAATCCTTGAATGATTGAATCATCGTGAATAGTAACGCGCTGCGTGATTAACGTCAAACGTGATTACTGTATCCCGCCGTGCAGTTCATCCAGGCGCGAAAACTCTGCGCTTCGGTGCAGGAAAATTACGCGAATCGAAAGATGACGATAAACGGTTCCGGTCAAAAGCAAACAGACGGTCACTACAGTGTAATTGGTTGTACCAGCGTGCGCGGTGTTTCGATACGCTGGTGTCTGTTCAAGCGTCTCTTTTGTTGAAATCTTCGGCGAAATGCTGCAGCGCACTGCGTACCGGGTATGGCGTAAGACCGCCCATGGCACACAGCGAGCCATCCGCAAGGGTGTCACACAGCTCGTGCAGCAGGTTGAGGTTTTCCGCGCGGCGGTCGTTGTTGATGATGCGATCGATCACTTCCACGCCGCGCACCGAGCCCACCCGGCAGGGCGTGCATTTGCCACAGGATTCAATGGCGCAAAACTCCATGGCGAAGCGTGCCTGTTGGGCGAGGTCAACGGAGTCATCGAACACGACAATACCGCCGTGGCCCAGCATGCCGCTGATGCCTGCAAACGCTTCGTAATCCAGCGCAACATCCCACTGCGCAGCAGGCAGGTAGGTGCCCAGCGGCCCACCCACCTGGATCGCACGCATCGGCCGGCCGCTGGCGGTGCCGCCGCCGAAGTCTTCTACCAGTTCACGCAGGGTGTGGCCGAAGGGCAATTCCACCAGCCCGCCGCGGCGAATGTTGCCCGCCAGTTGCACGGTCAGGGTGCCACGTGAGCGGCCCGTGCCAAAGTCACGGTAGTATGCAGCCCCCCTGGCCAGCACCGTGGTGGCGGCCGCAAAAGACAATACGTTGTTGATGACAGTCGGCTGGCCCAGTAAACCTTTGATTGCAGGCAGAGGCGGCTTGAAACGAACCAGCCCGCGCTTGCCTTCGAGGCTGTCCAACAGAGAGGTTTCCTCACCGCAAATATAGGCCCCGGCCCCGATGCGTAACTCGAGATGAAATTTCTTTCCCGAGCCCTGGATGTTGCCGCCCAACCAAGCGGCTTTTTCAGCCCGGGAAATTGCTGCCAGCAGGATATTTTTAGCTACCGGGTATTCGGAGCGCAGGTAAATAAAGCCCTCGCTGGCGCCCACTGCCACGGCCGCGATGGTCATGCCCTCAATCAACTGGTAGGGGTCGGCTTCCATCAACAAGCGGTCGGCAAACGTGCCGGAATCTCCTTCATCGGCATTGCACACGATGTACTTTTGCGCCGCTGCAGTATCCAGCACGGTTTGCCACTTGATGCCGGTGGGAAAGGCAGCGCCGCCACGGCCGCGCAAGCCTGATTCCTTCACTGCATCGACTATCGCTTGCGGCGATAAGGCCAGCGCCTTTTCCAGCCCGGCGAAACCGCCCAGGGAACGGTAATCCTCTATGGATAGCGGATCACCCAGGCCGGCGCGGGCAAAGGTCAGTCTCTGCTGCCGCTTTAACCAGGGGATTTCATCTGCGGAGCCCAGCGCGAGCACGTCCTGGCAATCTCCGGGAAAACCATTATCAAACAGGCGGGACACATCGGCCGGGCTTACCGGGCCAAACGCCCGGCGGCCGGACTCATCCGCCACTTCCACCAAAGGCTCCAGCCAGAACGCACCGCGGGATCCATTGCGCACCACGGTCAGTGCAATGGATCGGCGTGCCGCTTCAGCTGTGATTGCCTGTGCCACAGCATTCGCCTGCAGCGCCAGCGCCGTTGTATCCCCGGGAACAAAAACCCGAATGCTCATCGGCCGTCCCCCTGCAAACCGGCTAGCAATTCATCAAATCGCTGCGGGGTGACACGGGCATGAATGTCGTCATCAATACGGACAGTCGGTGCACAGGCACAATTGCCCAGGCAATACACCGGGTCCAGCGTGAAGCGCCCGTCAGGGGTGGTCTCGCCGAAGTTAATACCCAGCATGCCGCGAACATGAATTTCCAGTGCTCGCGCGCCCATGGCCTGGCAGGCTTCGGCGCGACACACCTGGATGACGTGATCTCCCGCAGGTTCATCGCGAAAATCATGATAAAAGTGCATCACGCCATGAACTTCAGCGCGGGACAGGCTGAGCGCGCTGGCAATCATGGGTATCGCTGCAGACGGCACATAGCCCAGGCGTTCCTGCACAGCGTGCAGCACCGGCATTAAAGGCCCAACCCGGCCGATATGTTCCTGCACCACCGCCTCGATGGTTTCTGCCAATGAAAATGCAGAAGATTGCATGGGAAACCTCTGATTAACCTGCCAGGTGGTTTGCAAACTGCTTGCGGAGCTCCATTTTCTGGATTTTACCGGTAGCGGAATGGGGAATCTGTTCGACGAATACCACGTCATCGGGCATCCACCATTTGGCAATCTTACCATCGAGATAGGCCAATACAGCGTCTTTTCCCACATCGCTATTGGCTTTCCGCACCAGGATCAGCAAGGGCCGTTCGCTCCACTTTGGGTGTGGCACACCAATGACGGCTGCTTCGGCTACTCCGGGGCAGCCCACAGCCACGTTTTCCACTTCGATGGACGAAATCCATTCTCCACCGGACTTGATCACATCCTTGTCGCGATCGGTGATTTGCATGAAGCCCAGTGCGTCAATAGTGGCAATATCCCCAGTGTCAAACCAACCGTCCGCATCAAGAATTTCAGCATCGTGCTTAAAGTACGCCTTGGCAACGGCGGGGCCTCTGACCAACAGGTGCCCAAATGCCTTGCCATCGTGTGGCAAGTTTTTATGACCGTCATCAACGATTTTCATTTCGACCAAAAAGGGCGTGCGGCCCTGCTTCTCTTTCAGTTTCAACCGGGTTTCGGCGTCGAGGCCGGCCGTGGCGTATTTCATTTTGCCTGTGGTGCCCACGGGTGACATCTCGGTCATGCCCCAACCGTGAATGACTTCAACACCGTAGTCCAACTCGAACTTGCGAATCATCACCGGCGGGCACGCTGCCCCACCAATGAGAACCTTATTCAGGTACGGAAGTTTGCTGTCGGTGGATTCCAGGTACTGCAGCAATCCCATCCAGACTGTTGGTACAGCCGCACTGGCAGTTACTTTTTCCGTGTCCAATAGCTGGTAAATGCTGGCGCCATCCATGCCGGCCCCGGGCATTACGATCTTGGTACCGGCGGCGGGTGCTGCGTAGGTAATCGCCCAGGCATTAGCATGAAACATGGGTACGATGGGAAGAATGACGTCTTCGGAACTTAAGCCCAATACATCGGGCTGGTTCACCATCATGCCGTGCAACACGTTGGAGCGATGTGAGTACAGAACGCCTTTTGGATTTCCTGTCGTACCTGAGGTGTAACACAGAGCTGCAGCCGTGTTCTCGTCAAACGTTTTCCATTGAAAATCAGCATCGGCACCGGCCAGCCAGTCTTCGTAGGCAACTGCGTTGGGCAGCGTGGTATCGGGCATATGCTGGCTATCGGTCAGCACAATATACTTGCGCACCGTGGGGAGGCGGGCAGAGACGGCCTGCAGGACGGGTACAAAAGTGGTGTCGACAAACAGGATCTGATCTTCGGCATGGTTGACGATGTAGACCAACTGCTCAGCAAACAGCCGCGGATTCAGGGTATGGCAAATCGCTCCCAGGCCCATGATGCCAAACCAGGCTTCAACGTGCCGGTCGGTATTCCAGGCCATGGTCGCGACACGATCACCCAGTCTTATGCCGTCTTTTTCCAGGGCCTTGGCCGCTTGCAGCGCACGCAGGCGCAAGTCGGCCAGCGTATAACGCCGTATGGGCCCTTCCAGGGACCGGGTGACAAATTCGCGCTCAGCATGGTTCGCGGCACCATGGTCAAGCATCTTGTTGACCAGCAAAGGCCAGTCCTGCATCAATCCGAGCATTGCTAATACCTCTTTGATGGTGTTATATCGTACTTGGAAGGCAGCGTCAGCAACAGAATATTCACCCGTACGATTGCATCCGTAGTTTCATCAAAACTGATAAATTTCTCGCCAGGGAATGGGTATTGAAACGCTTAACGCCGAATCGTTTAGGGATTTCGACAGGCCATTGATGGCTGACTCTGCAATGTCGGCAGTGGTTTTACCGTCTTTTGTATAACACGATTGATAAAACCTGGCCGTAGCGTCTGCGTGTTCCTTTGCCACGTCAAAATAGTCCTGCAACACCCGGCCGACCAGGACGGGGTCATCGTGAATCAGCGACAGACTGGCTTTGTGCGTGTCCACCAATAGCCGGGTCAGTTCGGGTTCCTTGTCGAGGTAATGTTGATCAACACCCAGTCCCGTTGTAGGAATCCTGATCTCATCCCCGAAAAAACACAGCGTATTAAAACCGAGCGCAGTGAGTTTGGCTGGCGCCAGTGCTGAACTGATGACTGCGGCATCCACATAGCCACCCTTAAGCAATCCAAGACGCGCCGTGTCGTCCCTGGCGCAGTGCAAACTCACGTCTGCCGCAACATCAAGGCCTGCCCTGGCCAGGATGATATTGGCCAGATGATGCGGAGGCGCGACGGCGGGAAAAGTTGCCAGCCGCTTATTCCTCAATTCGGCCACACTTCTTATACCGGGGCTGGCATAGATCCAGAACATCGGCTTATCCACAGCGACGAAGACCACACGCTGCGGAATTCCTCTGACCGCACTGGCCAGGGCGGCACCGCAACTGGCCTGAAACCAATGTTTGGGCAGCTCGGCATCCGGGATAAAAGTGATGTCAACCAGTTCCACCTGCAGCTGGTTCTTTTCATACAAGCCGGACTTGACCGCAACGAAGTGGCACAGCAACTCGTGCGGGTCAAAGGCCTTGAAACCGAGGGTAATAGCGGTCACGAATCCGCCTGCAAATGCGGAATCACGTGCTCCGCCAGGATGTTGATCATGACGTCGGGCTCATTGGTGGCGATGGGGAGCACAAAGTTTTCCACTCCCAGTGCAATCAATTCGCGGAACCGGGGTATAACCTCTTCGGGTGTGCCGCATATGGACACCGCATCCAGGATACGCTCAGTGATCAGCCCGGCATGTTTTGCCTTCATGTTCCCGTGCTGTTGATAATCGTATTGATCTTTCATGAGCTTCAGATCGTGCCACAGGTCATCGGGAATGTCTTCGCGTGGAATACCTGCGTAAATCGTTCCGGCGGCAATCGAGGCATAGCCTCTTACTTCCGTCCGAATCTGCTCTCGATCCATCGAGACACCACAGGCGAGTCGTTGATAAAGTTTGACATCCGAAAGTTTCCGCCCTGCTTGTTCAGCGCCGATAGCAATATTCTTTTGTGCGTATCGCACCAGTTGAGGATCGGCGCCAACCTGAAACAATACGCCGTCGGCGATGCGCCCGGCGAGCTGCAAGGATTTTGGCCCGGTGCAAGCGATCACCACCGGCACCTGGCGAGGAGGCCAGCTGACCTTTAGTTCCTGCCCATCGAAGCTGACTGTTTCGCCAGCCAGCAAAGCACGAAGCACCCGGATGACCTCTTCCAGGCGGGCCAATTTTGATGGCTTTTGGCCGATGGTATAGATGGCACTGTCACCTATCCCTATCCCCAGTATGGCTCGCCCCCCGGATAGCTCATCAAGAGTAGCAAAGCTGTGGGCTAACACGGCCGGGTGGCGGGTAATGATGTTTGCGACGCCTGTTGCCAACTGCATGTGCCGCGTGTGTTCGGCAAACAAGGTAAGCGCCATGAACGCATCGCGAAAAATGGATTGCGAATCGGCAACCCAGACCCCGGCGAATCCGAGCTCATCCGCCCGGGCGATCCAGCTGACAAAATCCCGAATGGGGCGATTGGGCAGGATGCCGATATGAAACGAAACGGGCATGGTGTATTTCCCTCCGGCAACAAGCGGGGATTTTAACTGTTTTGCGGTAGCGAACGAACGACCGCGGCGGCAGGCTGCCTGGCGCGTTGATGCTGCTGCGCCATCAGCGTGTAAATCGCCGGCACTATGAACAGGGTGAACAGGGTGCCAATGGACATGCCGCTGGCAATCACCAGGCCAATGTCAAAGCGGGCTGCGGCGCCAGCCCCGCTGGCCAGCAGCAGCGGCACGACCCCCAGCACCATTGCAGCGGTAGTCATCAGGATGGGCCGCAACCTGATACCGGCGGCTTTTTCCACCGCGGCGCGCCGCCCCAGGCCCTCGTCCCGCTGAATCTGGTTGGCAAATTGCACGATGAGGATGCCGTGTTTACTGATCAGGCCAATCAGCGTGATCAGGCCGATCTGGGTGTAAATGTTTATCGAGGCCAGCCCCAACCACAGAAAAAGCAAGGCACCCGCGACCGACATCGGTACGCTGACCAGCATGATCAAGGGATCACGAAAGGACTCGAACTGCGCGGCCAATACCAGGTAAATAATCAGCATGGCAATGAAAAATGCGCCTGTTAGCGAACCGCCTTCCTGCATGTACTGGCGGGAAGTACCGGCATAGTCCACGCTGTAGCCACGCGGAAGTGTTTCCGCTGCCAGCTCGGTCAGGTAGGTCAGCGCATCTCCCACGGATAATCCGGGCACCGGCAATGCGGACACCGTGGCTGAGTTGAGTTGTTGAAATCGTTTCAATGATTGCGGCGTTACGCCCTGCTCGAATGAGACAAAGGATGAAAGCGGAACCAATCGCCCGTCGCGGCTTGCCACCTGGAACTGCCCCAGTTGATCTGGATTCAGCCTGAATCGCCTTTCCACTTGGGGGATCACCTTGTAACTCTGTCCGCTGATGCTGAAGCGATTGACGTAGTTCCCCCCCAGCATAACGGCGAGGTCGGTGCCCAGCTGCTCCATATCGATGCCGAGATCCGCCGCTTTATCGCGGTCGATGTGAGTCATGATCTGTGGCAGATCAAACTTGAGATCCGTGTCGACAAAGCTGAACTTGCCGCTGTCGCGTACCAGATCCAGGAATCCCTGCACAGTCTCATACACTGCAAACGGAGGCTCGGTCGATCCGATGACGAATTGTATGGCGAGGGCCCGCCCGGCTCCGGGCATCGGTGGTCGCGTGAATGCGGCAGATTTGAAACCCGGGACCTCATCAATTTTTTGCTGTATCACCATTTGTAACTCGTGCTGGGATCTTTCGCGCTGGCTCACCGGCTTGAATAACAAGCCCGTAAAGGACGTACTCGCGCCCCCACCACCAGGTGAATTACCCCCGTTAAACTGAAAAACCACGGCTATTTCTGGCATGTCCTGGATGGCATCCGTCAGGGCTTGGGCATATTTCAACAATTGGTCTGGCGACGTATTCGCCGGCGCCGTAGATTGGATGAGTATCAGGCTCTCATCTTCGGTCGGCGCCAACTCACGACTGGCTGCGGTAAACATGAAGTAAATGCTGGCCAGGACCGCGGTGGCGACTACCAGGGCCGCGGGCAGGAAATCCAGCGCCCGGTGCAACAAACGCTGGTACAGGCGGCGCAGGGACTCGAACCCATGGTCCAGCATTTGCTCGAGTCCGTGCGCATCGTCGGAATGCGGCTTGAACAAGCGGGAGCACATCATCGGTGACAGGGTCAGTGCCACCACCCCCGATATCAGGACGGCGCCAGCCAGGGTAAAAGCAAATTCGCTGAACAGGCTTCCGGTCAAACCACCTACGAATCCAATGGGCAGGTATACGGCGACCAGTGTAATGGTCATGGCTATGACGGGCGTCGCCAGTTCACGTGCACCCTGAAAAGCTGCTTGCAGGACCGGCATGCCCTCTTCGATGTGCCGGTGTATGTTCTCCACCATGATGATGGCGTCGTCCACGACCAGGCCAATGGCAATGACCAGGCTCAGCAAGGTCAGCAGATTGATCGAATACCCCAACATCAGCATGACCGCGCCGACGCCGATCAGTGACAGCGGAATGGTCACGATCGGGATCAGCAGCGCCCGCAACGAACCAAGGAAGAGGTAAACGACCAGCGTGACGATGGCGAGCGCCTCGGCTAATGTCACGCGCACTTCTGCAATGGCGTCCTCGATGTAGAGGGTTTTGTCGTACGCGATGCTGGCCGAGACGCCTGGCGGCAGTT
>Ga0315278_10002638_pt1 | contig 15995 bp, 15 predicted proteins | sample YL17G06_0_MG_FD_203880 | JGI IMG/M metagenome (GOLD analysis project Ga0315278, IMG submission 203880) | Sediment microbial communities from Yellowstone Lake, YNP, Wyoming, USA - YL17G06_0 | ecosystem: Environmental > Aquatic > Freshwater > Lake > Sediment | place: USA: Wyoming | collected... | reverse complement strand
GACACGCGGCGCCTGACCCGCGACCTCAAGCAGCTTTGCGAAACGCAGATCCGCTTCTTCGGCGAGCCGGCGCCGATGGATCGCTACGTTTTCCTGGTGACGGCGGCAGGCGACGGCTACGGCGGATTGGAGCATCGCGCCTCGACCGCGCTGCTGTGCGCGCGCAACGACTTGCCCCATGCAGGGATGCATGAACCGAGCAGCGGCTATCGCACTTTTCTCGGACTGGCGAGCCACGAGTACTTTCACACCTGGAACGTGAAGCGCATCAAGCCCGCCGCGTTCACGCCTTACGACCTGGGTCGCGAGAACTACACCACACTTCTGTGGGCCTTCGAGGGCTTCACCTCGTACTACGACGATCTGCTGTTGGTTCGTTCGGGCCTGGTTTCACGCAGCGCCTATCTGGACACGCTGGGCCGCAACATCACGTCCTTGCTGCGCACTGCCGGACGCAAAAAGCAGACGGTCGCGGAATCGAGCTTCGATGCCTGGATCAAATACTACCGCTCGGATGAAAACACGCCCAATGCCGGCGTGAGCTACTACGGCAAGGGCGGCCTGATCGGGCTTTGTCTCGACCTGTTTGTTCGCCATCGCACCAAGGGGCGAAAATCCCTCGATGACGTGATGCGCGCGCTGTGGAAACGCCACGGGATGAAAGGCATCGGCGTCGCCGAAGACGGCATCGAGAAGATCGCCGAACAGGTTACCGGCGTGAAGCTCAAGCGTTTCGTCGATCGCGCGGTGCGCTCGACCGCCGATCTGCCGCTGCGCAAGCTGCTCGCCTACGTCGGCATCGCAATCGCCTTGCGACCGGCACGTTCAGGGTTCGACCGCCGCGAAGGCAAACCGAAGCGTGCCGAAGGCGCGGCTGACCGCAGTGTCACGCTGGGTGTGCGCACCGGCAGCGAGGGCGGCAACCTGCGCGTCACGCATGTGCTCGACGGCGGCGCGGCGCAGAAAGCCGGGCTCGCGGCCGGGGACGTCGTCATTGCGATGGATGGCCTGCGCGTCACCCCGGACAACTTCGACAAGCAGTTGTCGCGTTACCGGCCCGGGGAAACCGTCGCGCTGCACACGTTCCGCCGCGACGAGCTGCACGTGATTGAACTGACACTCGCTGCCGCGAAACCGGACGCCTGGTCGCTAACAGTCAACGAAGACAAAACCGGCGCCCGCGCTCGCAAGCGCTGGCTCGGTACGGACTAAGGCTTACGTCTCAACGCAAATACCCTACGTGCGTAGCACGTCGGGTATTTGCGTTGAGATGTAGAACATTAGAGATTTAGCCGTCGGCGGCGCAAGGTGGCGTGACGACGCCGCCGGGCGATGACGTCAACGCCTTGTGCAGGAACGCGCCGAGCAGCACGGCGGGAATGAACACCCACGTCTCCCAACCGGGCGCCGCCAGCAAGGCGATGCCCGGCCCGGGACAGTAACCGCTGATACCCCAGCCGATGCCGAAGATCGCGGCGCCGACGACCAGCGGCCCGTCGATGACTCTGATAACCGGCAGCCTGAACTTCTCTTCGAGCACCGGCGCCGGCTGGCGCAGGATGAAACGGAATGCGACGGCGGTAACAGCAACGGCACCGCCGAGCACGAGCAGCAGGCTTGGGTCCCAGTTTCCGGTGGCATCCAGAAAACCCAGCACTTTGCTCGCGTGCGTCATGCCGGACACTGCCAATCCGAGACCAAAGATCAACCCTGCAACGAGGGTACTGATGTATTTGCCCATCAGAATACCCCGAACACGTGGCGCACCACATAAGTCGTGACGATCCCCGTCACCAGAAAAACCAGCGTCGCGACGAGCGAGCGCACGGACAGCCTGCCCATTCCGCAAACGCCGTGACCGCTGGTGCAGCCGCTGCCGAGAGACGTACCGAAGCCCACCAGCACGCCGCCGATTCCGAGCAGCCAGGCGGGAAAGTCCGCGCGCGGCACCGGTGCGTGCCCGGACAGGGCGTAGAAAACGCCGGCGCCGGCCACGAGCCCGCCCAGGAACAGCAAGCGCCAGAGGCGATCGCCGGTCCTCCATTCGATCAGACCGTTCACGATGTTGCTGATGCCGGCTATGCGGCCATTGAGCCAGAGCAGCAGCGTCGCAGCCCCGCCGATGAGCAATCCGCCAACGACAGCGCTGACGGGAGTGAAGTTCTCCATATCAATTCCACTTTAGGTGAGGCGCGCACAAAAGCGTGACGCCGCAGGCAATGCCAAGCATATCCTCTCTGGATGAATAGTGGAATCGATCGATCAGAAGTTGACGCCGAAAATCAACCGCGCCTCATAAGTCGGGTGCTCGGTGGTGTTGATTCCGCCATCACTTGGACTTCCCGAAATCTGCGGCAGGAAGGTAAAGGTGCCCCACCACTTCGCCGTTCCGTAGTGTATGTTCGGCCCGAGGAACCAGGCCTCGCCGAGGCGCTCGTTCAGGGACGACCCTTTATAGACCGAGTGGTAACGTCCTTCCAGGCCTGCGGACCAATTCGGCGTGAACCGGTATGCGGCGCCCATTGTGAACTCGAGGGCCGACTCCTTTTTCGTCACGCCATCTTCTTTCTCCCATTCCTGTTCGAACACGGCGTTCGCGGCCAGCACCCACTTGTCCGCGATGTTCTTGGAGACGATAAGTTTGTACTCCAACTCCTGCTCGTTGCCGTTGTAAGTAGGCTCGAAATACAACGCAACGCCGATTGGCCGGGTATTCGGATTGAGCAGTTGGTATTTCAATTCCGCCGAGATGCCTTTGAACGAGAATTTGCTGGAATCCGGCAATCCCGGTTCGTTCGCGACCACTTGGTCCTGCCTGAAGTTGAGATACATCGCCCCGCTCAATTGATCGGTGAAGCCGTGTTCGATCTCCTCGCGGAAGTCCCAGCGATAGCGGTCGAACTGACTATCGCCGCCCGGATGTCCTTCGCCCAGCGTGACCCACTGCTCGAACTCCCATGCGCCTTTCGGGAGCACGTCGGCGTCCTGGGTGTAGGTAAAAAAACGCTCGTCCGCGCGTGCCGGCGCGGCGCCGAGAAGCCCGCCGATCACACAAGCCAGCAATGTCCCGGCGATTGGACGCTTGCGAGTGATCGAACTGGCATTGGTAAACACGGTGGTCATTTGCTCTCCCTGATCGCTGGTTATTGGAAACAGGAGGGGGTTACCCCGACATGTTGAGAGCATCATAATGCGAATGACTCGCATTTGCAACTTAGGCTTCGCCGTGCCGACCCATTGATTTATAAACAATTACAACTGAAAAGAGATCTGCTAGAGGACAATTCGCCCGGTGGACTTGTGGCGGCCTTCGATGAGGCGGGCGATAGTGGGCAACAGATTTACGCCGGTACGGGCCCTGAAACTATTCGCGGCAGCGCGAAGCTTGTCGAAGGAAAGCCGGATCGGCGCCCCGACCTTCGCCACCACGACCGTATTGGCATCGCACGGCGGCAATACGAGCACGCGATCGTCGAACGCCTTGCGAATGGGATCCGCGTTCGGCCTTGCGCGCGTTCGCCGGCTGAGAAGATTGGCTACCATCATTCCACCCTCGGCAAGCCTCGTCCGGCACAGGCGGTAGAACGGCAAGGTGTGAAGCTTGCCCGGGCGCCCCCTGGCGTCGAAGCCATCGATCAGGATGAGATCGAAGCGTTTGCGACTGGTCGCCATGTAGCGGTAACCGTCACCGATCACGATGTTGAGACGCGCGGACTCTTCCGGCAGCCTGAAGAATTGCCATGCGTTCAAGACGACCTCCGGGTCGATCTCGACCACTTCGAGTTTGGCCCTGGGAAGGTTGCGATGGAGGAACCGGGTGATCGACGCCGCGCCGAGCCCGACCTGCAGCACGCTGCGCGGCCATCCCCGGTACGGGCTCATGAGCAGCGCCAGCATCATTTCGCGCGCGTAGTCGAGTTCGAGCGACCACGGACGCGCAAGCCTCATCGCGCCCTGGATCCAGTGCGCGTCGAATTGAAGATAGCGCACGCCGTCCTCTTCGTTGATCCTGATGGTAGACATTGATATACGTTAAGGCTGATACCGGAAGGCCGCGATAGTACCCAAAACCTGCACCCTGCGCGGCAGCTTCAGCTCGCCGTGTTGCGTTGAGTGCTCCAGCTCGAGGCGCAGAAGGCCCCTATCATGGGCTTGCCGGTATTCATGAATGTCGGCCTCGGTGCGTGACCGAGCCAACATGCGCCTGCGAGGATTTCACGGTTGCGCCATACTTCACGCAGACCGTGTCGGAACAAACTGACCGGCTCGCAAGCCACGAATACCACGCTGACCCATGCACAGCAAATCAATCGAGCAGGCAGTGCAATTTGCAATCGACCATGAAACGTCGTGGAGTCGCGAGACCGGCGATCGGTGGGGCATTCATCACGACGACCCCCCGCCCTGGAACCGGCTGCTCGGGCCGGTGCATGCGCGCGGACCGGTGTCCGGCACGATCGTCGTGCATGGAAGAACGTTGACCTCATGGGGCGAGCCCGAGCGTGCCGACCTTACTTTCAGCATCGCCAAGACCTATCTTGCCTTGCTGGCGGGTATCGCCCATGACCGCGGCTTGCTGCCCGACGTCGACGCGCCCGTAGGTGCGCGGGTCTCCGGCATTGGTTTCGATAATGGCCGCAATGCACAGGTCACGTGGGCGCATCTTCTGCAGCAAACCAGCGAATGGGAAGGCGAGTGCTTCGGCGTACCCGATCAGGTGGACCGCTACCGCACGCTGTCGTTTCAGGGCGGCGTCGCCGCGGCAAAGAAAGGCGATCCACGGCCGCTTCAGCCCGCGGGCTCCTTTTGGGAATACAACGACGTGCGCATCAACCAGTTGTCGTTGGCCTTGTTGCATTTGTTCGGACGTCCGTTACCCGAGGTGTTTCGCGAGACCATCATGCAACCCATCGGCGCAAGCAATCAGTGGCGCTGGGTGGGATACGACAACGCATGGATCGAACTGGCCGGTCGCAGGGTTCAGTCGGTTCCCGGAGGGTCGCATTGGGGCGGCGGCATGTCCATCGGCAGCCTCGACCAGGCGCGTGTGGGCCAACTGCTTCTGAATGAGGGCAAGGCGAACGCCCGTCAGGTGATTTCAACCGATTGGATCCAGCGCATGCGCACGCCGTGCACGATCGCGCCGTTTTATGGTTATCTGATCTGGCTCAACCATGAGCGGTGCGTATTTCCCAGCGTACCGGCATCAAGCTACTTCGCCATCGGCGCAGGCAGCTCGTTCACCTGGATCGAGCCCGAGCGGCGCATGGTGCTGGTGGTGCGCTGGATCGATGCGGACCGGGCCGACGAATTTTTCGGCCGCGTGTTGCGGGCGGTGGACGGTCTTGATGCCACTTAGCCGAGAAAGGCACTTGCGGACCGCTTCGTGCACCTCATCAAGGCTGGAAAGCCCCAACAAACGCTTCTCCAAAGCTCCTCCAAGGCTAATCCTCCAAGGCTAACCTCCAAGGCTAACGCTTGACCACGGGCAGGACTCTGGACATCATTAAACCTAAATCCGGCAGTTCACTCACCGCCAAGGACGCCAGGGACGCGAGGGAAGGCGATAAGCACGCCTGATCGAACTTACCCAAAGGGTTAAGGTGCTGATGAATCCATGCACTTGTTTTCCTTCGCGTCCTTGGCGTCCTTGGCGGTGCAACTGCTTTTTCTGGGTTAAACGATGGTTGACCCAAACAATGTCGAACGGGCTGTAGGAGAATTGGAGCGGGCACCCGAGGCCGTCGATAAGCTCGGGCTCGTTCCGCTGACAGAGATCATCCCGGTGCCCGATCTTCTCTTCGGCGGCGCGATGCTCGTCGTCATGGGCGTCATACACGCGAGCGGAACCAACTTGATCGGCACTCACTTCAGCCGTCGGGCCAAGGCTCTCACGGCGCATCCCGTGCGCTGGCAAATCGAGTTGCTGCTGGGGTACGCAATTTTCCTGTTGCTTGGCCTGCACCTGCTGGAAATCGTGGTGTGGGCTGTGGGTCTGCACTTCTCCGGGCTCGTCCCCAACTGGCGGCTGGCGGGGCTGTTCGCCGCGAACAACTACACCGCGCTTGGGTCCGGCACTGTCCTGCCTGTGGGCTGGGGGATGCTGACCCCAATCATCGCCATTTCAGGCTTGTTCACCTTTGGCTGGACCGGCAGCGTGCTGGTGAATATGGTGGGGCGCTACAATGAACTCCGGGAGCTGTCCGCCGCCGTGCGGTAAGTTCACCGTTTCCTCCCGTTTTCGGGGCCCTCGCGTCAGACCTGAAATCCGGTGATGTGTCCGCAAACCCACCGGCTGTCCGCTCACGAGAACCCATTCTTCGACTAGACAACGACAACCGAGTCACCCCGGACGGCGACCGCAATCGGCGCCAGGCTCGCGCCTTCACAAGGTCCGTCGAAGCACATCCCATCCGATATGCGATACATGGCGCCGTGGTGTGCACACATCAGCACTTCCCCATCGAAGACATGGAACAGATCCGGCTCGTAGTTCAGCGGGATGTGGACGTGCGCACAGCGATTGCGGTAGGCGCGCACGCCTTGTCCTGAACGCAGTAGCAGAACGCGAAAACAGTCGTAGCCTTCGCCAAATACCACTTCCCTGGCGCCTTTGTCCGGGATCTCGGCCAACAGGCAAAGCGCGGTCCCCTGCTCCGGGGCAAACGGCCACGCCCGCCAGTCTTCCATCAGGACCGAACCAGCTTGAAATCGTACTCCGCGGCGCAGAACGGCGCAGCCGATTTCCTGCCATCGGGCGTCGGTCCGACGGGGTGAGCCTTGAAGTCCACCACCAGAGAATGTTTGACGCCGAACACCGCGTCGGAATCGAGATACGCGTCGCCTTCGACGAACAGGTGCGTGGCCACCCGCTCGTAGCCCGGCGCCGATGCGATCACGTGCACATGCGCCGGCCGATATGGATGCCGGCCCATGCCGAGCAGCATATTGCCGACCGGCCCATCGGTGGGCACCGGATAGCTCACCGGCTTCACCGTGCGGAAACCGTAGCGGCCATCCGCGCCGGTGGTGAATCTGCCGCGCGCGTAGTGTTCATTGCCTCCCGGGCGCTGCACGTCGTAGAAACCTTCGCCATCGGTCTGCCACACATCAAGCACAGCACCGGCGATCGGTGTGCCGTTCACGTCCAGCACCCGGCCCGAAACATAGGCGGGCTCGCCCGGCGCGTTGCCGGCGATGTCCGCCCACATTGGCATGTCCTTCGCGCCCGAAACATAGAACGGACCGAGCACCGTGGTTTCGGTCGCACCGCCGGGTTGGCGATGATTGATCGCGTCCACCAGCATCGAAACACCGAGCGTGTCGGAGAGCAGGATGTACTCCTGCCGCTTGTCGTCGCACTTCTTGCCGGTCGCGGTCAGGAACCGGATGCCCGTCAGCCACTCGTTCTCGGTCAGTTCGGTCTCGCGCACGAAGGCGTGCAGGTGCTTGATGAGGCTGGTCATGATTTGCTTGAAGCGCGGATCCTTCGCGCCTTCCAGTCTTTCCAGCACCGCATCGACGAGATTCTGTTCGGTCAGGTTACTCATGGCCAATCCTCCGTGAAGCTTCCTTCAGCACCCATCTATTTCAAAGAGTCGAGATATCGAATCAGCTTCGCTCGCACCTTCGGATCGTCCTGGAAGTAGATCATCTGCGCCTTGGGCGCAACGGCGATGGTGTCGGTCAGCCAGGCGTCGAGCAAATCGCGGTCCCACACTTTTCCTTTCAACGCTTCCTTGATGCCTTCGGAATAGACAAATCCGGGCGCGGCCGCCGCCTCGCGCCCGACCAGCCCGTACAGGTTCGGGCCCTGGCCGTGCTTCTCCCCCTGCTCGAAGGTATGGCACTGGCTGCAGTTACGAACGGTGTACGCTTTCGCCGCGGCGAGGTCGTCCGCCGCGAACAACGGCATCGCCGTCGCGACGAACGCCGCCACAATAGCGCCCTTCATGACCGCCTCCATGGCGGCAACGAACTTGCTCATCATCCCCTCCCTATGGTCCGTATCGAAACAATGCATCCATGACTCCCGCGCGCCAGGAATGCCGGGGCGAACGCATGTCCACCCCGACACCGTGGGCGCGAGCGGTCAGCCCCTCACGGGTTCCTTGTTGGCCTGGTTCGCCGCGCGATACGCGAACCCGATGATGGGTCCCAGCGTGCCGCCACCGGCCCAATAGGCGCGTCCCGATGCGGAAGCCACGCAGTTGCCCACGCCGTAAAGCCCGGGAATCGGCGTGTCGGCGAGGTCGAGCACCTGGCCCTCCGGGTTGGTCTTCGGTCCGCCCTTGGTGTCGAGCGTGCCCCCGGTGACAAACGCGGCGTAGTACGGCCCCTTGTCGCTGATCGGCCACATGGTCGGGCTCTTGCGGCCGGGCTCGTCCTTGACGTTGCCGTTGAACAGCAGCTCGACGCCGCGTTCGCCACGATGGAAGTCGAGGTCCTTGCCCGCCTTGGCAAAGCCGTTGAAGCGGGCGATGCTGGCCTTGAGGTTGGTGACGTAATCGGCCGAAATGCGCATGCCGCCGTTCTGGCCGGCGTATTTCTGCAGGCGCGCGTCGATGTTCGCGGCGAGTTCCTCCAGCGTGGCCCCCTTGATGACATGGCGGTCATCGAGGCCGGGTGGCACGATCAGGCGGCCGTATTCATGGCTCGCCGAATTGTCCTGCGCGCGCTGATCCCAGATCGAAGTCAGGATGAGGTAAGGAAACTCCGCGTTGGCGCCGTCCCACTCGAAGAATTTCTGCGCCAGTTCGTTGTAGTGCAGCTTTTCGTTGACCACGCGCTTGCCGCGCTTGTCCACGAAAATCATCGAATCGCCCGCCACCGAGAAGCAGCCGATCATCGACGGGTCCTTGGCAATCGCCTTCTCGAACGAGATCGGGCACATCCACGCGTAGTTCATGTTGCGCAGTTGCACGCCCAGGGTGCTCGAGATGCGCACGAAGTCGCCTTCGTTGGTCATTGCGGCACAGCCGCCGTAAGCCGGGATGGAGAGGAAGTTCCTGCGCAATTCCACGTCGTGGGTGAAGCCGCCCGTCGCAAAGATCACGGCCTTGCGTGCCTTCACGCGGATCACGCCGTCATCGTTCTCGACCTCGACGCCGATGACCGCGCCCTGGTCGTTGCGGATCACCTTCTGCACGCGGTGCCCGGTCCTGATGGTCACGCCGTCGCGCCGGCAGGCCGTGGACAGAGTGCGGGTCGCCACCTGTCCGCCGTCGGACATGGATGGCGCACCGTCCTTGGGGAAGAGAACACGGCCGGTCGCGCCAATGGTCTCCATTTCCGCAAAGTAGTCCGGCACCGGCGCCACGTGCCGATACGGCAACGCACCTTTCTCCGCCAGCAGCTCGGTACCCACGGACGAGCTATCGTAGATCGCTTCGCACATGCTGTATTCCCACTCGGAGAGCCCGTAGCGGGGATGGTTGGGATCGTAATACTGAGGCTGGCTCAGCCTCGCAACGTAGCGCAGGAAATGCTCTTTGGAATCCGGAATACCGGCCTTGCGCATGGCCGCATTGTTGGGCACCCAGTACCAGTAGGCCGCCTTGAACGACGTACCGCCCAGCGTCGCCGCTTTTTCGAGCACGATGACCTTGTTGCCAAGCCAGCGCGAGAACAACGCGACCGGCAACCCCGCCCCGCCGCCGCCGCAGACAACGATGTCGTACTCAGCGTCGAACGTTTCCGCAGCAGCGGCTTCCTTGCTCGATAGCGTAACGACCCCCAGGGTTGCGGCGGCGGTACCGGCACCGGCGACTTTGAGGAAGTCCCGACGCGAAGAATTCGTTTTTTTGATCGACTGCATTTTCTGAACCATGGCTCCTCCTGTGAAGTTGATGAACATTCGCACATGCAACTACCCGACTCGTGCCACTCTTTGTCATTGTTCGCGCCGGATCGGCGCTCTTGCCTATAGTCCTACGTCGTTTACTCCGTCATCAGCGGGCAGCACGAGCCGGCGCTGCACTGGAAAGAAATGCAGATCGTAACGCTGCGCGACCCAGCCCCACAATCCGCGCGGAAACTTGATCGTGACCACGATGGCCAGCAGGCCTAAGCCGACCAGGTACCAGGTGCCGAAATCGGAGAAGAACTTGTTCAACAGATAAAACAGCACCACGCCGATGATCGGCCCCTCGATGGTGCCGATGCCGCCGATCATCACGATGAAAATCGAGAACGCGGTCCAGTTTACGGTGAAGGCCGCGTCCGGGGAAATGCGCAGGTTGCCGAGGAAATACAGCGCCCCGGCCAGACCCGCACCAAATGCAGCGACCAGATACACGCCGAGTTTCGTTGCGCGCACGTTCACGCCCTGGCTTTCGGATGCGACTTCGCTGTCGCGGATTGCGAGCAATGCCAGGCCCTGGCGCGAACGCAGGAACCCGTACACGAGCGCAACCGACGCGAACGCGGATACCAGGCACAGCCAGAAAGTCACCGATACCCGCGTTGCTTTGTCGATGCCGCGCAGCGCGGTGAGACTCGTCCCCGAGCCGCCGCCGACCGCGGAGACATTGGCGATAGAGAGCCGGAACACTTCGGAGATCACCCAGGTGCCGATGGCGAAATAGCCGCCTTGCAGGCGGAACGCCACCACCGAAACCGCAAGCGCGACCAGCATCGTCAGCAATGCAGCGATCGGCACGGCGACAAAGGGATTGATGCCAAAGAAGTTGCCCATGACCAGCAGCGCGTAACCGCCGAGCCCGAGAAAAGCCTGCTGCCCGATGGACACCATGCCGCCATAGCCGGCGAGCAGATTCCACATCATGGCAAAGATCAGATAACACGCCATCTCGTTGAACTCGCGCATCCAGCCCGCATCCGCCCAGAACGGAAACGTCGCCAGGAATATCGCGAGCACAAGCGCCACCACGCCGCCTATCCGGCTCGCTCGCGTCGCCCTTTCTACGGCGTAGTTCATTAGCGCAACACCTCAACGCAAAGGCGCAAAGGACGCAAAGGAATGCAAAAAGAGAAATTATTTGGGGTTAAATGCAGACCGATATGACTGATCATGCTAACGGATATCGATACGGACAAATCCATGCGATATTCAACTTCTATCTCGTTTCCCTTTGCGGCCTTTGCGTCCTTTGCGCCTAAAAGGGTACTCCGACGTGCTACGCACGTACGGTATTTGCGTTGAGATCTAATCATCGTGTTTTAGGAAACAGGCCAGAAGGACGGAAGAGGAGCATGGTGAGGAACACGACGTGTCCGAGCCAGATGCCCCAGCCCGGATCGAAGCGGAAGCCGATCGCCTGCGTCACGCCGAGGATGATGCCGCCCGCCAACGTGCCGTAGAACGATCCCATGCCGCCAATGATCACCGCTTCGAATGCAAATAGCAGCAGCGCAGGACCGTCCGAGGGCGAGACCGTTGTCTTCATGCCATGCAGCGTTCCGGCGAACGCGATCAACAGGAAGGCAATGCCTGTTGCCAGCGCGTAGACGTGGCGATAGTCGAGACCCATCAGTTCGGCGGCGTCGCGGTCGTCGCTCACCGCGCGGAATGCCCGGCCGAGGGGCGTGTGGTCGAACAACCACTGCATCCCAATCGCCATGGCCACGGCAATGAAGAAGATCATCAACGGCAGCGTGCCCACCGCCAGTGCGTCGGACAGCGCAATGCTCGCGGTATTGAGCCCACCCGACTCGATCGAGCGCGGATCGGCGGTATAGATTTCCTGGAGCAGATTCTGGATCACGATCGCGAGACCGAACGTCACCACCAATGACGGCAGCGGGTCGCGCCCGAGCGTGCCGTTCAGCACGAAGCGCTGCAGACCGTAGCCGGCCGCAAAGCCGATCGGCAGCAGCAGACCCAGTGCAATCCACGGCGCAACCGCCGGCTGGAATCCAAGCGCCGCCACGACCGAGAGCGCCGCGAACGCGGCGAGAATGATAAAGTCGCCGTGCGCCGTATTCGTCAGCCGCATCACGCCGAAGATCAGCGACTGCCCCATGGCGAAGAGCGCGTAAAGGCCGCCCAGCAAGATACCCTGCACCAGTGTGTTGAGAATGTCAGTCAAGATCCGTGAATGTCGTGAATGTCGAAAAACCCGTGACGGCGTGACGAACGTGACGACGTGCCCTGCCCTTACCTTTCCTCTTTTACCTTTCCTCTTTTCTCTTTCACCTACACACCAAAATACGCTTGCGATATTTGCTCCCTCGTCAGCTCGCTGCTGGCACCGCTGAGCGTCACCCTCCCCTCCTGCAAACAGTACAGCCGGCTGGAAATGCGTTGCGCCACGCCGACGTCCTGCTCGACGACGATCGCGGTCATGCCATCCGAGCAGATGCGAGGCAGCGCGTTATAGATTTCCTTGACCACGATCGGCGCGAGCCCGAGGGAGAGTTCATCGCAGATCAGCAGCTTCGGATTGCTCATCAGCGCGCGGCCGATCGCCGCCATCTGTTGTTGTCCGCCGGACAGCGCGGTAGCCGGGCTGCGCCGTCTTTCCTTCAGGATCGGAAACAGCGCGTAGACGGCGTCCAGATTCCAGGGACCGGCCCGCTTTGTGTAGGCGCCCATCAGCAGGTTCTCCTCGACCGACAGGCTGGCAAAGAGGCGGCGGCCTTCCGGCACCATGGCGATGCCCCGCTGCACGATTTTGCCCGGCGCTATGCCGCCAATCGGCTCGCCATCGAATACGATTGCATCCGCACCGGTCCTGAGCAAACCGCAAACGGTTTTCAGGAACGTCGATTTTCCGGCGCCGTTGGCGCCGATCATCGCGACGATTTCGCCTTGCTCAATCCCAAAATCGATCCCGAACAGCGCCTGGAAGTCGCCGTAAAATGACTCCAGCTTATGTGTCGCCAGCAAAGTCATGAACGGCGTCTACACCCAACACAGAGGCACGGAGAACACAGAGGGCACAGAGGAAAACAATCGCGGGAGAGAAACCGTGGCAAGGTTGCGGGCCAAGTAATCATCAACGTCGAAGTGTATTGGCGAATCTATACTCCTCGATGAATCATTTACTCTTCTTATCCTCCGTGTCCTCATGCTTTTCTCCGTGCCTCCGTGTTGGGTGTTGATCTTGCCTTAAACTTCCAGGCCCATGTAAACGCGCCGGACCTCGGGATTGTTCATCACCGTGGAAGGTTCTCCTTCCGCCAGCTTGCGTCCGAAGTTGATGACGAACAGGCGATCCGCAACGGCGAGCAGCGCGTGCACCACGTGCTCGATCCAGATCATGGTGACGGCCTGCGCCTTGATGCGGCGGATTTCATCGACCAATTCGTCTGCCTCGCGCTCGGTCAAGCCCCCGGCGATTTCGTCGAGCAGCAGCACTTTCGGCTGCGTCGCCAGCGCACGCGCAAGCTCGAGCCGTTTGCGATCCAGCAGAGTCAGGCTGCCGGCGAGCCGGTTCGCCTTCGCCAGCAAGCGGGTTTCGCGCAGAATCTCCACGGCGCGCGCGTAGGTTTGCCTTTCTTCGGTTCCGGTGCCGAACGAGGCGGCGGCCACCAGGTTCTCGAACACGGTCATCGCGCCGAAAGGCTGTGGAATCTGATAGGCACGGCCGATGCCGGCGCGGCAGCGGCGATGCGGCGCATGAAAGGTCACGTCCTCGCCGCCGAACAGAACGCGGCCGGAATCGGCATGCAGGTCGCCGCTGATCAGGTTGAACAGCGTCGTCTTGCCCGCTCCGTTGGGCCCGAGTATGCCCAGCATTTCGCCCTCGGTGACCGATAGCGTGATGCCATCGATCACCTTGAGCGCGCCAAAGCTTTTACTGACATTCTCAAGGGCAAGTATTGCCGACATTTTTATCTCTCCCCCCTCTCCCCGGCCCTCTCCCGCGAGGGGAGAGGGAGTAAATTCAAATTTACACTGGCGTTCGATTCAGAACTCCCTCTCCCCTCGCGGGAGAGGGATGGGGAGAGGGGGAGCGGTCATGCAATCAGCTTGAGTTTACCCCCGGTCGGAATATTGGGCGCCTGCGAGTTGTTGACGATCACCAGCTCGTGCTTGTACTTGCCTCCCTTCACCCACTGGCCGAGCACCAGCGGCGTCTTGCTGACATTCTTGAAGGGTCCGCCGCCGCCCCACTTCACGTCGCCGACCACGGTCTTCAGACTGGTCGCGGCGACCGCATCGCGAATCGCGGCGTGACTGCCGAGGTCTTTCGTGCGCTTCAATGCATCCACCGCCACCTCGAACAGCGCGTGGGCAAAGCCGATCGGCTGCGTCCACTGCCGCTTGGTCGCGCTCTCGTAGGATTCGGCAAGCTGCTTCGCGCTCTGCCTGGTCAGCGAAGACGTGAACGGATGCGAAGGCGACCACCAGACTTCGGATGACAGCCCGTCGCCGAGGTCGCCGAGCGCCTCGATCGCACCGGGGAACAGCAGCGCCTTGCCGAGCGTAACAACCTTCGGCTTGAACCCCTGCTGCTTGGCCTGCGTCAGGAAAGTCTTGGCATCCGGCGGAATCACGACGCCGGTCACGATCTCGATGTTGTCTTTCTTGAACGCCGCGATTTGCGCCGAGAAATCGTTGTTCATGTTCTGGAAACGGCCCGGGTCCAGCAGCGTGAAGCCCTCCTTCGCCAGCGGTCCCGGAAATCCGCGATCCTTGTCGCCCCAGGCGTTGCCATCGCCGTCGTTCGGGAACAGGCCACCGACCTTCTTGTTGGTCGGCACGGATTTCCATCCGGCGAGGAAATTGGCGATGACGTCTTCGAGCCCCCAAAAAATGTGATAGGTCCAGTTGAATCCCTTGGCCGGATCGCCGTTGCGGCCAAAGAACCAGGGTTGCCAGGGCGCCACCGTCGAGATGCAGGGAATTTCGTTCAGCTCGCAAGCATCCGATACCGGGTTCGTCGTTTCCGGTGTCGAGGACACCAGCATCAGGTCGACCTTTTCCTTGAGGATAAGGTCGTTGGCAACTTCGCCGGCCCGGTTCGGGCTGGACTGGCTGTCCTTCTGGATGATGGTAACCGCGACCTTCTTGCTACCTTTGTCGATGCCCCCGGCAAACAACTTGTTCATCTGCGCGATGACGAAGTTGTCGGCTTCGCCAAATGGCGCAAGCGGGCCGGTCTGCGGCGAAACGAAGCCTATCTTGATGCCTTTGGCCTGCGCGAATGCGTGCATCGGCACGCCGAGTGCCGCGGCGCCGGCGATCGCGCTGCCGGCCTGGATCAGCGCCCGGCGGCGCTGGAATCGATTGCTCTGCATGACTTCTCCTCCTCTGTGTGTTGGTCTGGAACTGCTGTGGTATGAAGCCTACGCTACCCGGGTCGTATGCCCTCCCAGGCGTTCTGCAAAAGCTGCCGGATCGAGGCGTACTCGAGCGGCCGCGGGTTGTAATAAGGGTTCTGGGTCGCGATCCGCGCCGCTTCATCCAGCGCCTGCGCTTTCATGCCGATATCCCTGAGCGCAAGCGGCGCGCCGATCTTCTGCGCCAGGTCGTAAAGTCCGGCGGCGGCCTCGACACCATCGAGCGCGCGCGAGATGCGCGCCATCGCCGCCGGGGCGGCGTCGCGGTTGTATCGCACGGCATGCGGCAGGATGATGGTGTGCGTTTGCGCGTGCGGCAGATTGTAGCTGCCGCCGAGCGTGTGACAGAGTTTGTGGTGAATCGCCATGCCGACGTTGCCAAGACAGGCGCCGGCCAGCCAGGCGCCGTACAACGCCTCGGCGCGCGCGTCGATATTGTCCGGCTCCGATACCACGACCGGCAGGCTTGAGGCCAGCGCACGGATGCCCTCAGCGGCCATCAGCGACGTGATCGGGTTCGCATCCTGCGCGTACAGCGCTTCCACGCAATGTGCGATCGCATTCATGCCGCTCGGACCGGCGATGTTCGCCGGCAGCGTCATGGTCAGCAATGGATCGTAAATCACCGTCTTCGGCAATACCCTCGCGTCACGGCCGGTCTTCTTGCGGCCTTGCTCGGTAATGCCGTAGATCGGCGTCATCTCCGACCCGGCAAACGTGGTCGGGATGGCCAGGATCGGCAGATC
>Ga0315278_10002636_pt1 | contig 15999 bp, 13 predicted proteins | sample YL17G06_0_MG_FD_203880 | JGI IMG/M metagenome (GOLD analysis project Ga0315278, IMG submission 203880) | Sediment microbial communities from Yellowstone Lake, YNP, Wyoming, USA - YL17G06_0 | ecosystem: Environmental > Aquatic > Freshwater > Lake > Sediment | place: USA: Wyoming | collected... | reverse complement strand
GGTCCATCGTGCCGAGGCCTGCCTTGTGCCCTGCTATAACGTAGCCGAGATCCGCTCCCTTCAAGCCGAAGAGTGTTGCCCCATAAGCGTCAACCGCCACCTGGTCCGTTCCCGCGATAACCGTGTTGAGCTGCTTCACATCTGAAAGGCTTCCTCCCTGTGGTCCATTAGCGGTCAAAATGCGAACCGCATCAAGTATGACAAGGGTCGGTTTGATGAACATGGCAACATCGACAAGACTCCCGTCCATTTTCTGGTGTATCCTGCCTCGCGATCCACCCATAATGCCCATCCAGTTCTTCATGCCGAGGGTAAGGGTGGAAAGTCCGTGTGTCTTCGCGATAGGGATATTGATGACCTTATCCGCCTCCATGACCTCCGTATAGAAGGGCCATGATTTCAGGGCAACGCCCGGTAGTTTTACCTCCCTGAATTTCCTGTCATCCACAAAGCTCACGATGCCGCCCACGGCGGAGGCCGCGTCCGCAATGCCGCTCTGTTTATAACACCGTCTCGGGTCTACAACTGTGCGGTCAAAGATCTTTACCTGTTTTGCTCCCGCCTCATAGCACAGCCTGACCACTGTCGAGACTACCTCAGGATTGGTAGTTGCCGCATATTCGGGCATTCTGTCCCACCCAATGTTCGGTTTAACAACAACGATATCGCCCTTTGATATGAATCTTTTTATTCCGCCCAAACCATCAATGGCCGCTTTCGTTATCCCTGCAGGTGAAACACCGCGGGCGACGGCAATGTCCACCTTTTCGGCGGCTTCCAGGGAACTGAAAATCATGCCCGTATTTCCCGGGAAGGTTAAGGTCACGCCTGTCGCAATGGCAGCCTTGATAAAATCCCTTCTCTTCATCGGCACTCCTTTATATATGTTGTCCTGCCCGCTCCCCGATTAGAGTCTGTCCTCGACCATTCTTTCTTTTAGCACCACGAAAGATGCACGTCAAGCATCCTCGGGTTGCTCCCTCATCATTCAACATTTACGGAACAAAAAAGTGTGGCAAAAATGCTATTTCACATTTATACTCATAAAAGAGTCCCTGGCTTCGAGATGGCTGTTAACAGGAAACGGCGTAAGGAACTCCATAGAGAAATGAATTATGGGAGAAAAGAGTGGAAAAACATCATAAATTTTCTATCTGGTATGTCCTTTTGGGCGTATGGGCGGTCTTGATCATCCAGAGTTATATCGCATCCATGTTTGCCGCCCAGATAATACCATACAGCCAGTTCCTTAATCTTCTCAAGGCTGGAAAGATCGTTGACGTGGCGGTAACGGCCAATCAGATTCAAGGGAAAATGAAGGTGGATGGAGGCGCTCCCGACGAGACGAAGGTCTTCAAGACAATCCGGGTTGACCCGGAATTGTCCACCTTGCTTGAACAGTACAAAGTCATTTTCAAAGGGGAAATCGAATCGACTTTTCTGCGTGACATCCTTTCGTGGATTTTCCCCATAATACTCTTTGTCGGCATCTGGTACTTCTTCATGAAGAAGATGGGCTCCCAGCAGGCCGGTTTCATGACTATCGGGAAAAACAAGGCAAAGATATATGTAGAAAATGAATTGAACGTTACCTTCAAAGACGTTGCCGGTGTTGACGAAGCCAAGCAGGAGCTGATCGAAGTTGTCGAATTTTTAAAAAACCCGGGGAAATTTAGCGAACTGGGGGGCAGGATACCCAAGGGCATCCTCCTGGTGGGCCCGCCGGGGACAGGAAAAACTCTTCTGGCCAAGGCCGTCGCCGGTGAAAGCGGCGTGCCTTTCTTCAGCCTCTCCGGATCGGAATTTGTGGAGATGTTCGTGGGACTGGGAGCGGCACGGGTGCGTGACCTTTTTGTACAGGCCAAGGAGAAGGCTCCCTGTATCATCTTTATCGATGAACTCGACGCCCTTGGAAAGGCCCGCGGCATGGGGACGTATGGGGGACACGATGAACGGGAACAAACGCTAAATCAACTTCTGGCGGAAATGGACGGTTTCGATCCGAAGGTAGGGGTTATTCTCATGGCCGCAACGAACAGGCCGGAAATTCTGGACCCCGCACTCCTCAGGCCCGGCCGCTTCGATCGCCACATCCTTGTGGACCGCCCCGATAAGACTGGACGGATGGAGATCCTGAAGGTTCACCTGAGAAATATAAAAGCAGCGGAAGGCCTTGACCTGGAGAAACTGGCGAACATGACCCCGGGTATGGCAGGTGCGGACCTCGCCAACCTGGTCAATGAAGCGGCGCTCCTCGCCGTCAGAAGAGACAAGAAAGAGGTGGGGATGCCCGAATTCGAGGAGGCTGTCGAAAGGATTGTGGCGGGACTCGAAAAAAAGAACCGTTTGATAAACCCCGATGAGAGGAAAACCGTGGCCTATCACGAGATGGGTCATGCCATTGTGGCCTTATCTCTCCCTGGTACCGATCCGGTCCAAAAGATTTCCATAATACCTCGCGGCATTGCCGCCCTCGGTTATACCATGCAGGTTCCTACAGGGGATCGTTTCCTCATGAAAAAGACCGAACTTCTCAACAAGATCGCCTCCCTCCTGGGAGGCAGGGCGGCGGAAGAAATCATTTTCGGAGATATATCCACTGGCGCCCATAACGATCTCGCAAGGGCTACAGACATCACAAAGAGTATGATCAAGGAATACGGCATGAGCGACAGATTGGGTCAGGTGTACTTCGCCCGCGAGAGGCGACAGCAGTTCCTCGATATGGGGCTGCAGGAGACTGGTGACTACAGCAACGCCACGGCGGAAGTTATCGATGAAGAAATAAAAACTATTATCAGCACGGAATATGTAAAAGCACTCGAGATTCTCAGAAGCAGGAAGGACATCCTGCAAAAGGGCGCCGAATTGCTGCTTGAAAAGGAAAAGATAGAAGGAACGGAGCTGAAGGCGCTCATGGAGAGTAAATAAGCGCTATGAAAGGATTTTAAAGTGACCAAGAAAAAAGCAAAAGATAAATTTATTACCGGCAGTGGCATTAAAACATCGGCAGGCGCAGTTCTCCTCTCCTGCACATTGCACTGCCGCGTATGCGGAAGTTCTGATTTCTTCGAATGGCATGACAAAGAGATACGCCCTGAAGATGTAGAGGGTATTGACACACTGGGCCTCATAATGGCAGTTGCGCATAGCCAGAACTGGATTGCCCAGCGCGTTCACAATATTCATGAGGGGGAAAATTGCCTTTTTGTGCTGTGCCCAACCTGCCTGGCCCTCTTCTTCTCCGCCACGACAGAACCTGTTACAAAATGATGATAATATTAAAAAAGCCGTAAGGATGAAAATGGCACACGATCAAATGATAATTAGGTGCCTCAACTGCGGGACGAGGAATCGTATAAAGAGGGATCGTATTCACGACCGGCCCACGTGCGGCAGATGTCATGCCCATCTCGACGATATGATTATCAGATGTCTCAGTTGCGGAACGAAAAATCGCATGCCTGAGAATCGCCTGGGCGAGCGCCCCCTGTGCGGCAAATGCGGCGTGCCTCTGGTCGTCAGGGGTGGTGAGGGTCATCCCATCGATATCACAGATGAAACTTTCTCAAGAGAAGTTCTCTCCCATGCCGGCTCTGTTCTGATGGATCTCTGGGCGCCATGGTGCGCTCCATGCCGTACGATAGGCCCTATTCTGGAAGAACTTGCAGCAAAATATGCCGGCGGCGTCAAGGTTGTCAAACTGAATATAGATGAAAATCCCCTTACTGCGTCAAAATATGACGTTCGCAATATTCCGACTATGCTGCTGTTTAAAGACGGAGAGCTCGCGAATAGATTGGTCGGCGCCCTGCCCAAAGAAGAAATCGAACGACATCTGCTTGCCATCATGAAGACAAACTGAGATCTTCCAATAATTTCCGCTTGGCTTTCCGACGCTATGGATTCCCGTCCTGGTGTTATTTGAAAAGCAGAACAAACTGCTCGAAGAGGTCTCTGTGGAAGTGATGAATCATTTCCCCTTTCATCAATTTAAGGGCGTCAAAAGGGTCAAGTTTCTGTCTGTAAGAACGCTCTGATGTCAGTGCATCAAACACATCGGCGATTGAGCATATCCTCCCATAGAGATGGATGTCGTCTCCCTCAAGCCCATTCGGGTATCCCTTGCCGTCGAACCTCTCGTGGTGCTGCAGCACGATCTTCTTGCATTCATGGGTCAATTGATTAGTCTCGTAGAGAAGATTGAATCCCATGTGGGGGTGCTGCCTCATCTGGTTCATTTCTTCCTCCGTTAATTTGCCGGGCTTGTTGATGATAGACGCGTCTACCCCCACCTTGCCCAGGTCATGAAGAAAAAAACCGGCCCCCAATTCGTGCATGTTGTGAGCCACTGATTTTTTGAAGAGGGACTTGGATAGAGAAACTGCCAGAAAACCAACATTGACGGAGTGCGTATATGTGTAGAAATCATGGGATGTAATGCTAAGCAGGCACAGGGATGTTTCATCATCAGTGAGAATAAGATCGACAATTTCAGCAATACCTTTTTTGACATCCTGAATATTTTCAGCAGTAGGGTTTTCGAGAAGATTGCTGATCATTGTGATGGAATGGGCTCTTACTGCTCTTGCCTTATCCTGAGGCGGTAAATTTACATCATGGATTGCGTGCCAGAGTCCGTCGGGTACGACGGTTCTGGATGTGGTTGGTTTTACGGTCTGTTCAGATTCGGATTGAGGATCGCTAGTCTTTTGATTTGCGCTAAGCTTGCTTCTTTTGGTATCGAGGATAACTTCCGTTATGCCGCTTTCAGAAATCTTTTCTATCTGTTCTTTCGAGTTAATGAGAAATTCATTCTTTACGAAGGGGTGCTGATACCACGACACCGGCAAAATAACATACATGCCGACTTTCAGGTTGTCTGTATTAATAGTTTTCTGCATACCGTGGCCGAACATAGTGATCTCCATATATGGAAGACCGGGATTCGCATATTCTATTATCGGCAGGTCTGCAAAGTTACCTGAGCATTTTTTCCCTTTTTTCCAGTTGCACCTCCAGACTTTTTAAGAGCTGAATATCTTTCTTGAGTTGCTCATTTTCCTGAATCAATTTCACTGTTTCCTCAAGGAGACGACGGTTGTCTTTCTTCACTTGTTCGTTTTCCTTAAGAAGTTTCGCGTTATTTTCTTTGGCCTTCTCGATCAATTGCACGTCAGTATCGATGAGACGGATGAATGTCTCTGCGAGGCCCCGCCACTTACTCTTGGGATATGTCTTGAGCAATTCATTAAATGCCTCTTTTGCCTTAGCATAATCCGCCGCCTTCTCCTTATCTTCCAGGTATGATATCCCCTGATAAAAGATAACTTCATCCGCGGGCGATCTCTTGAACCAACTCTTTTCATTTGCCCGCGGGGGAGTCCCGGGAGGGGAGGGCAGAGAAGAGCAAGCTCCCAGCAGGACAAGGAGAAGAAATATCAAATATTTACGATAATTTTTCCAAATATTCCTGTTTAACATAGTTGCTTCCCGGCAATGTCTTTGCATATTCCTTCAATTCCGCAGCCCTCTTCGCCATGTCCAAGGGTCCCTGAAATTTGGACCCGTCATCCGTCACGACAGCTATCGTCACGGTTACGAGAGGAAAGCTTTGCTGTATCCCCTGTCTGTCTTTCCCGATGATAAATCCCTTCTGCCTGTCTTTCTCGCTGTAAAACCTCATACTGCGGCGATCAAACTCTTCGACGATTTTCTGACATACCTGTTCCGCACGCTCGGAACCGGTAATGACAATAAAATCATCACCGCCTACGTGGCCTACAAAGTCGCCATCAAGATCAGTGGTACGCACATTTTCAGTCAGGATGTGGGCCACCTCCTTGATGACCTCACTGCCCCATGCATAACCATATTTATCAGCAAACGGCTTGAAATTATCAAGATCGACGTGGCAAAGGGAAAACGGTTTTTTTTCTGAAAGCCGCTTTTGGATCTCCATCTCAATCGCCATATTGCCAGGCAGACCAGTCAAAGGACTCGCATCAAGGAGGAGACCTTCCAGTACCTTGAGGCGCTCCATCATAAAGCTGAAAGCATCCGCCAGGCTGCCAATCTCATCAGGGCGGTTGATATTCAGATTGTATTCGAACTTTCCCTCGGCAATATGTTCTGTGGCCTTTTTCAGTTCCTTAAGAGGTCTGGAGATATTATAAGTAATTAGAAGGGCTACGGCCAATCCTATAATCAATCCGATAGCGCTGAGTGTAATTGTCATTCTCGAAGCCCGTATACCGCGCGTTTTAATAAGATTCATTCGTGTATCTATATTATTTTCGGCCTTCGTGCGGATATCGCGCAACATCGTGGCCATGTCTTCAATGGCTCTCTGACTATCCGTTTCGGAAATTTTAGTTGCATCCTCTATGTGATTGCCATTAACAAGTGTTACGGTCTGATTGAAAAGGTCATCATACTGCTTATGCAGAAATGAAATTTGCGATAGCGTCTTTGCCATACCGGGGATATCATTCTTCCTGAGATTCTCAAGACTGTCATTGAATTCATGGCTTCGCGACCAGAACAGCTCTGCGATTGACGGGTCTTTAAGAATAAGATATCTTTTCTCCGCGCTTTCCTGGCCAAGGAGCGCATCCATCATTTTCTTGCCCGTATCGACAACAAAAAAATCCTCGTCGATTATTGCATATGCCAATTCGTTGAGATTCTGAAGGCTGAAAATCGCGTAGGCGCTTGCCAGGATGGCAAGCAATGCCATGGCCAGGTAACTCGCCAGTAATTTTCTGCTTATTGTCAGTTTCATTACTCTTGCCGGTATTGTTAATTTTCCTCGTATCCCGCTCCGAAACAAGTACCATATTCTGCGGATTTCCGCAAAGCAGAAAATCTATTTGCTGTACCTAATGTTTATTGCCCCCTGTTCTAACTTTTGGTATATTAAAGAAAATCTTAGCGCGAATTGGAGGCTATACAGATGATATATAATGAAGACTTCGAAACATTGCCCCGGGAGGTTTTAGAAACCCTGCAGTTAAAGAGGTTGCAACAGGTTGCGCAGCGCGTCTATCATACGGTTGGTTTTTACAAGAAGGCTTTCGATAAGGCCGGCGTACAGCCGGATGACATCAAGACACTGCCGGACATAAAGCGGCTTCCCTTCACGACGAAGCAGGACCTGAGAGACAACTATCCTTTCGGACTCTTTGCGGTACCGATGAGCAGTATCGTTAGACTTCATGCTTCTTCCGGCACAACCGGCAGGGCGATCGTCGTCGGATATACAAAAAGAGATATTGATACATGGTCGGAGCTGATGGCCAGATGCTTTGTGGCCGCGGGCCTGACCAAAAATGACATTATCCATAACGCATACGGATATGGCCTTTTTACCGGCGGTCTCGGCGCCCATTACGGTGCTGAGAAACTTGGCGCCAGCGTTATACCCATGTCAGGCGGCAATACAAAAAGGCAGCTCATGATCTTGCAGGACTTCGGTCCCACGGCAATCTGCTGTACGCCTTCCTACGCGCTGAACCTGGCAGAGCAGGGCACGGCTATGGGTGTTGACATGCGGTCGCTAAAGCTCCGTGTCGGCATTTTTGGCGCCGAGCCGTGGTCTGAAAAGATGAGGGACGAAATAGAAAATAAACTGAATCTTGCCGCTCTGAATATCTACGGCATCTCAGAAGTGATGGGTCCCGGGGTTTCCATGGAGTGCATGGAAGGGCGCTCCGGCATGCATGTGTTTGAGGATCACTTCATCGTGGAGGTGATCAATCCGGAAACGGGAGAGACGCTGCCATATGGCGAAGAAGGGGAGCTGGTCTTCACTACCATCACGAAGGAGGCATTCCCTCTCATCCGGTATCGCACCAGAGACATATCCCGCCTGATTGCCGAGCCTTGCCGCTGCGGCAGGAGCCACATCAGGATGGACCGGGTCACTGGCAGGAGTGACGATATGCTTATTATCCGAGGCGTCAACGTCTTTCCGTCCCAGATTGAGGCAGTTCTCATCGGCGTAACAGGGCTTGAACCACATTATCAACTCATTGTGGACAGGGCCGGCACGATGGACACCCTGGAGGTCCAGGTTGAAGTAAGTGAACAGGCATTTGCAAACGCAGACGAGGTCCGCTTTCTGCAGAACTTAGAAAAAACCCTCGCCAAAGACTTGAAGGACTATGTCGGCGTAACTGCCAAGATAAAATTAGTAGAACCCAAATCGCTGCAACGTTCTGAAGGTAAGGCCAGCCGGTTAATTGATAAACGAAAAATGTAGGGGAAGCTCTCACATATTCTTTTTCCCTCGAAACCCATTAGGAGGACATATGAAGGTAGAACAGATATCCATTTTCCTGGAGAACAAACCGGGAGCACTCGAAAGCGTCATGCGGCTGCTGAAGGATGCTAATATTAATATCAGGAGCCTGTCTCTTGCTGATACGGCCGATTTCGGAATTCTCCGGCTGATTGTTAACGATACAAATAAGGCACTCAAGGTGCTGAATGATAATGGTTTGAGAGTAAGCCGGACAAGCGTGGTGGCGGTGGAAGTCCCTGACCGTCCGGGCGGTCTTCACGGTATCCTGGCAGTGCTGGCGCAGCATGGGATTAACGTAGAATATCTGTACGCATTCATCGAAAAAAGCGGCGAGAATGCCGTGATCATTTTCCGTTTCGATTCTCCGGATGATGCCGTTGATGTCCTTCTCAAAAATGGGTTTACTGTCCTGCCCGGTGAGAGGCTGTATTCTTTTTAAGCATAATGCTCCCGTAACAAAGTCGTGTCCGGTTTAAAAAATGGATGACGTCGCAGAAATAAAATCTCTGACAGAGAAGGAGGTATTTACGTGAAGACCCAGACTCGATCACCAAACCAGTTGGTTGATGAACAATTGAAAAAATGGCAAGGCGCAACGGTGGAACGGAAATCTGTAAAGGCAAAGCCTGGTCCGGTGATCACCGTCTCCAGAGAGCCAGGGAGTGGCGGCAGTGAAATAGCGAGAAGGCTCGCGGAAAAGCTGAAGATGGATCTGGTAGGCGCCCAAATCATACAGAAAATAGCGGAAAGCGCCAATATGAGCGCAAAGGTTATTGAGTCTCTCGACGAGAAGGAAGTCACCAGGCGGGATGACTGGCTAAGCTCTCTGTTCGAAACCCGCCATCTCTGGGTAGATGATTATCTTCACCACCTCACAAAGGTCATCGGCACATTCGGAAGACAGGGCAATATGATCATCGTGGGCAGAGGCGCTCAGTATATCCTGCCTCCCGAGGACACATTCAGGCTGCGTTTCATTGCCCCCATGGAAACCAAAATCAAAAATGTGATGCGCGATTCTGGCTTCACCAAGGAAGATGCGAAAAAATATGTCATTAAGACAGATTCGGATCGCCGCGCATACCTACGCAAGTACTTCAATGCTGATGTGACGGATCCCTCACACTACGATATGGTTGTCAACACAGGAAAAATCGGCATAGACGGCACTGTCGAAACAGTTGCGATTGCCTTCACTCTGTGGAAACAGCAGCGCAGCTCCTCCGCATAATATTCACGCCCCGCTGCCTCGAACGTCATTCCCGCCCTCGACAGCGACCTTCGAGGGCAGGCGGGAGCGGGAACCGAGATGTCTTCCCCGCAGTCGCGCGGGAATTCCAACGGACACCAGTGAGTTTAGTTCTGATAGAGTACCAAAAATAAATGAGGCGGGCTGATGATTTCAGATAACAAAGGCGGCGATCTACTATGAAAAAGATCGGTATTGCCCTGGGCGCAGGCGGCGCCAAAGGCTTGGCACACGTGCTGATACTTGAAGCACTGGATGAGCTTGCACTTAAACCATCCTATGTCACGGGGACCAGTACCGGTGCGGTTATCGGCGTTCTCTATTGTTCGGGATTAAGTGCAAAGGAATTAAGGCAAGTTATCAGCAATATAAGTATTAGTGAAAACGATACACTGAAAGACGTTGTGACCAAGAAGCATATGTTCAAGTGGTTGAATTTCATGGCGCCACAATTTGACGGCCATGGTTTCCTAAATGCGGAACGGTTTATAAACTATCTGTTCGAATCTATCGAGGCGAGGACATTCGAGGAACTTCTAATTCCTCTGCGTGTTGTCGCTTCGGACTTTTGGACTCGCGAACAGGTGGTGCTTGACAGCGGCGAATTGGCGCCCGCTATCCAGGCAAGCATGTCGCTGCCCGGTGTGTTCACTCCCGTCACAATGGGCGAGAATGTTTTAATCGACGGTGGGGCGGTCAATCCCGTACCCTTTGACCTGTTGCCTGACGATTGTGATCTCACCATTGCCGTCGATGTTATTGGACGCCGTGAAGCAGGACAGGACCGCATGCCGTCTCTGCAGGAAGCAATTTTCAACACCTTCCAGATCATGGAGAGAAGCATAGTCCGCGAAAAATTGCGCAATTCGTCACCGGACATTTACATTGAGATTGAAATTTCGAATATTCGTGCTCTGGAATTCTACAAGGCGGACCAGGTGTTTAAACAGGCGCAAACGGCTAAAGAGCAGCTTAAGCGTAACTTGGAAGAGAGAATCTATCTTCACAACAGTTCATAACATGAACCGTCACCCCTTGATGCAGCCTAACGCCCGGAGTCTCGCTACCTTTCTGGAGATGCCGGCTCTGTGGACGACATCCACAACCTGATCTAAATCTTTATAAGCCTCCGGCATCTCTTCACTGAGGGTTCCTTTGCCGGTGGCCATTATGATGATGCCCTTGGCGGCCATTTCCCGCTCTATTGATCTCCCACGGCTTGCCTTTTTCGCCTGAGTGCGGCTCATGACTCGTCCGGCGCCGTGGCAGGTGCTTCCGAAGGTTTCCGCGAAGGCCTTCTCCGTCCCCGCAAGCACGTACGATCCCGTTCCCATATCCCCGGGTATTAATACAGGCTGACCTGTATTGGCGTACCGCGCCGGAAGCGCCGGATGGCCGGGAGGAAAAGCCCGGGTCGCTCCTTTCCTGTGAACGCAGAGCTTCGTCTCTTTGCCATCGACAACAAAGGTTTCGATCTTGGCAATATTGTGACAGACGTCGTAAAGCAATCTCATTCCTAAATCGCGGGGACCTTTTTTCAGGGTATGTTCGAAGGTCTCCCGCGTCCAGTGCATCATCATCTGACGGTTGGCCCAGGCATAATTGGCTGCACAGGCCATGGCCGCGAGATATTCCTTCCCCCGATTTGACGTGAGATACGCGCAGGCAAGCTGCCTGTCGGGAAGGGAAATTTCCAGTTCGCCAAGATGTTTAACCATCCTGGCCAGATAATCATCGCAGACTTGATAGCCAAGTCCTCGGGAACCGCTATGAATGAGAACGCAAATCTGATCCTGCTCAAGGCCAAAGGCAGCGGCAGCCGTTTTATCGAAGATCTCCTCGACGACCTCTATCTCTAAAAAATGGTTGCCCGATCCGAGTGTTCCCAACTGCTCCCGTCCACGCTCGATAGCCCTTGCGCTCAACATGTCCGGATCGGCGCCTGCTATCTTCCCTCCGTCTTCTGTAGCTTCCAGATCATCTTGTGTGCCATACCCCCGCTCCACCGCCCATTTGGCCCCTTCGATAAGAACCTTTCTTTCTTCCTTGGCGGAGAGCTTGAGGTCACTCTTTGAACCGACTCCCGTAGGGATATTATGATACAGCGCGCTGATGAGTTCCTTTAAACGATCTTTTACGTCTTCATGAGCAAGGCGGGTTGTCACCAGCCTGCATCCGCAGTTGATGTCATAGCCCACACCGCCGGGAGAAATAACGCCATCTTGAAGATCAAACGCTGCCACACCGCCTATGGGGAAGCCATAGCCCCAGTGCATATCAGGCATGGCCAGTGAATATTTCACAATCCCGGGGAGGTGCGCCACATTGGCCACCTGCTTCGGGCTCTCGTCCGAACCCATTTCCCTGATAAGGCGCTCACTCGAATAAATGATCCCGGGTACCCTCATGTTGCCCGTCTGGGGAATCATCCACCGGCAATCGTCGATCTTCTTGAGTTCAGACATCAAAAATCACCCTTGCCGTCCATTCTTTCGGGGCTTCTCTGACGGTAGCCTGATGATACGTCACCGCCTTGATCTCCGTATTCATCCTGTGCTTTGCGGGGTCAAAAGGCTCTCCCGCCACCTTTCCTTCCAAGTGCCGTGGGTCGATATCAAGGACGGAGAACTCTTTGAGCAAGAGACCCTCGCCGTTATACATATAGAGGATCTCCCGCAGATAGTTCACCAGGAGGTCTTCCCAGCCGTCACCATCCACAACGACCTTTCTTTCCACGGTTGGACTTACGTGCGAGAGGTCGGCAAGAATGTCAAAGACAGCAAAGGCCGCATTGGCAAACAACTCGTTTACAGTCTTGCCGTATACCTCCACTCCTAAATCCGCCGTGTGATCAAACAGCATGTATCTGTGCATTGCAGTAATCAACGGTTTCGTAAATAACTTCCGGATTTATGTCACTTCATCCTCGTCGCCCGCAGCGAATTCCAGCTCATTTACGGCTTCTTCCTCTGCATCTTCCTGCGGCAGGCCGTTGTCCTTATCTTCCGGTTCTCTCTCGGCGCGGGCCACGCCTACCAGCTTCTCTTCAGGATCGATCTCTATCAGTCTTACTCCTTGAGTACTTCTATGAAGAAGAGGAACTTCCGCGACCTTCAGGCGTATGATCTTTCCGGCGTTGCTAATCAGCATGATGTCTTCATCGCCCGTAACCTGAAGGACCCCAGAAACATTTCCCACCTTGGAAACTGTTTTGAGATTGATAACCCCCTGGCCGCCGCGGCTTTGCCGCCGGTATTCTTCCACATCGGTTCGCTTGCCGTAACCGTTTTCAGAAACGGTTATAATGGAATTGCCCTCCGATGGTATCTCCATCCCGACCACGGCATCATCATCGTCCATGCGAATACCGATAACGCCCCGGGCAGTTCTCCCCGTATCCCGGACGTCTTCTTCATGGAAACGGATGGACTGACCTTTCCTCGTCCCCAAAAAGACATCCTGATCTCCATGGGTCAACTGAACAGCAATCAGCTCGTCTCCCTCGTCAATGGATATGGCGATAATTCCTCCGGACCGGGGGTTCGAATAGGCTGCCAGATCGGTCTTTTTTGCTATGCCCTTCCTGGTCACCATAATCACATACTTCCCCTCGACGAACTCCCGGACGGGAAGGAGCGCCGCTACCCCTTCTCCAGGCGACAGATTGACCAGATTGACAATGGCCTTCCCTTTCGATGCCCGCCCGGCCTGGGGAATCTGGTAAACCTTCAGCCAGTACACTCTTCCCAAATTCGTAAAGATAAGTATATAGTGATGGGTGGAGGCGATAAATATCTTCTCGACAAAATCCTCCTCCTTGGTTCCCATGCCGACCTTCCCCTTGCCGCCGCGGCGCTGGCTTCTATAGAGGCTGACGGCATTCCTTTTAATATAGCCATAGTGAGACACGGTCACCACCATGTCTTCTTCAACAATCATGTCCTCGATATCAATGTCTTCCACGCTTTCCACTATCTCCGTACGCCTCTCATCGCCGTACTTTTTCTTGATCTCTTCCAGTTCCGCCACAATGATATCGAGCACCTTCTTGTGGTCATCCAGAATCCCTTGCAATTGGGCGACCAGCCGGGTGAGTTCCGCGTATTCGTCATCGATCTTGGCCCGCTCGAGACCCGTGAGCCTCTGCAGGCGCATGTCGAGGATAGCCCGCGCCTGGATCTCCGAAAGGCCAAACCTCTCAGTGAGGGCCTGCGCGGCCTCCTGGGGGCTCTTGGATTTCTTGATGAGCTGAACTACGGCATCGATATTATCAAGGGCAATGATAAGTCCTTCCAGGATATGGGACCGTTCCTTCGCTTTCTTGAGATCAAAGATCGTCCTCCGTGTAATGACCTCCTTGCGGAAGTCCACAAACTTCTGGAGGACCTCTTTAAGATTGAGGACCTTCGGCTGGTTGCGGTCGATTGCCAGCATGATAACACCGAAGTTCGTCCCCATCTGAGTATGCTTGTAGAGCTGGTTGAGGATGACGCCGGATGGCTCGTCCTTCTTTAATTCTATGACGATCCGTATCCCGTCCCGGTCCGACTCGTCCCTGAGATCGGAGATGCCTTCTATCTTTTTCTCTTTCACGAGCTCGGCAATCTTCTCGATCAGATTGGCCTTGTTTACGAGGTACGGGAGTTCCGTGACGATAACGCTCTCCCTGTCGTTCCTCGCGTTCCTCTCGATGATCGCCCTGGCTCTCATTCGTATGGAGCCCCTGCCCGTAGTGTACGCGGAGAGGATTCCTTCCCTGCCGTTTATAAAACCGGCCGTCGGGAAATCAGGGCCTTTGATATGCACCATCAGTCCGTCAATCGTGATTTCGGGATCGCGGATCAGGGCTATTGTCCCGTCGATGAGCTCGCTTAAGTTATGGGGCGGGATGTTTGTCGCCACGCCTACGGCGATCCCGGAAGTGCCGTTGAGCAGAAGCGCGGGAATACGCGCGGGCAGGACCGTCGGCTCCTGCATGGATGCGTCATAGTTGGGGACAAAATCTACGGTTTCTTTTTCGAGGTCGGCAAGCATCTCCTCTGCAAGCCTCGCCATGCGGATCTCAGTGTAACGCATCGCGGCAGGTGGATCTCCGTCGACGCTCCCGAAATTTCCTTGACCGTCAATCAGGGGATAGCGCATGGAGAAGTCCTGGGCCATGCGGACAAGGGTGTCATACGCGGCGGTATCGCCGTGAGGGTGATATTTACCGATGATATCCCCGACGATCCTGGCGGATTTCTTATAGGCCTTGTTCCAGACGTTCCCCATCTCCGACATGGCATAGAGCACCCGGCGGTGGACCGGCTTCATGCCGTCCCGGACATCCGGAATGGCACGGCCGATGATCACGCTCATGGCGTAAGCCATGTAGGATTTCTTCATTTCATCTTCGATATTGATGGGGATATTTTTCTGGAAAAGCTCCTCCATAATTTTCAAGTCCTCACTATACGTTTTAGCTTCTGAAAACACCTGCAATTTCAAGCACTAACATAGCAGGTATTCTATGAAAACTTATACCATTTTTTACCGCAAAAGTCGCGTTATTTTTTATCTTTTTGACGGGTTAAAATGAGGCGATTTGAGATGATGATATCCCCATAATTTTGGTATAGGGGGGAAGTTGGGAAGGATGGGGATAAAGGGGCGGGGGAAGAACACCGTAATTAAACCGAGTATGGTGGATGAGGCCGAGGAAGTATCCTAAATGAAAAGTAATCCTATTTCTTAGTAATTGCAGCAGAATTAAATTTGACCAATTTCTCCCATAATATGCTTCCGTCTTCCGAACAGAATTCCTTTGAAAACTCGAAGGTGAATTTGTTGATGACCTTGGCATATTCTTCCAAGAATTGCTCGTTCTTCTCTTGTGCCCTATGCCCCAAAGGTTCTATGATCTCTGTATATAGACCTTCATTTCCCGAAATAAGTTTCCAAAAACGCTGCCCACAATATTTGAAATAATCTCCTTTATCAGGCGATTTATTCTTTCCGTAGCAACATCCATTTACTGCAATGATTTCGGCGGCACGCCTATTGGTGCCCAATACTCTCTTCGCCTTCTTGAAATCATCCTTCAATTTAGCAATCTGTCGACTATTGCCCCAGTTCGGCCCCGATTTAATAGACACAATATATTGTATGGTTCCTTTATCAAACTCGAGATCTATTCCTTCTGCGGATGATTTACGTCCTCCGTAGGCACGACTGCAAATGAAGATGGCCAGTTCTTCAAGAAATCCCCCAAAAATCCCTTCTTCTTGTGATGACAAATGTGCATCCATAATTGTCTTAACAAGGTCATGTGCGGTGTTGAGATATTTTGCTTTGAATAGGTATGGATTCTTTCGTTTCAGGATTTTGGACAATTTAAGGGCCGAAAGATTTTCTAATCTTTTTTTATGAAAAGTTTGTATATTAGGTTCGATAAATTCAACGATGT
>Ga0315278_10002634_pt1 | contig 16005 bp, 19 predicted proteins | sample YL17G06_0_MG_FD_203880 | JGI IMG/M metagenome (GOLD analysis project Ga0315278, IMG submission 203880) | Sediment microbial communities from Yellowstone Lake, YNP, Wyoming, USA - YL17G06_0 | ecosystem: Environmental > Aquatic > Freshwater > Lake > Sediment | place: USA: Wyoming | collected... | reverse complement strand
CAGCCGTTCCAGCAACAGACCGATCAGCGGCGTGTGACAGATGGGCCGCATGACCTTGTTGGGATAACGCGTGGAGCCCATGCGGGCTTGAACAATGGCGACGGTCTTCATGCGGCGACCCCCCAGGTGCGGGGATCAAGCAGGTGGGCATTGTGCTGGGCCGAGTGCCTTGCGCCTGCGATGGCCTCATAAAATCTGTGGACCGTTTCGAGCGGGACTTCGAATGATGCCGCGACATCCTCAAGCTGACTAGGATCATCGATGCCGATGACCAGGCGGTCGCGCTGGGCAAGCTGGGCAAGCACACCTGCAAGCAGTGCCGTCGCAACTGGCAGGCCAACAAGCCGGGCTGCAGTCTGTATCGCCTGCGCAACCATACCCGCACCAACCACACGCCGCTCGGCCACTTCCGGCGGATCGAGCAGAACCCCTTGTAGATACACCGATCGCGCGTCAAGAGAGATACCGGCGTGGTGCGCCGCCTCCAGCTGGCCAGTGTCGAGCACATTGACCGGCGCCTGCACTCGGGTGGTTCCCGCCTCAGCGGCCTGTTGCACCTCAAGCACCGTATACACGCTCTGCCCTGCCTCGGCACCGTACGATTGCGCCAGCGACGTAAAGCGAACGAACTCGGGCGCATCGAGTGCACCGTGCGAGAGGAGCACGAGAGATGCCGCGCCGCAGAATCGCCGGCATGCCGCCTCGGCCTGATCTGTGTCGGCAGACGCCTCCGGCGAAATCTTCGTCACCACGGTGACCTCGCGTAAACGGCCACGGTCGTGAAGCCACTCGGCAAGATGACCGGCCGCGGAACCATAGGTCTCGGCGGTATCGAAGGCGCGAATCCCTGCGGACCAGGCCGCTCCTAAAATCGCCTCAACTTCTTGTCTGCCCAGTGCCGCCTCTCCATGTCGACGGCCGTACGGGAGGCCGAGTGAGACGGTTCCCAGCACGATACGTTCCCATCCGGACTCAGTGCGTGGGTTTGGCATATCGACCATCGAGATCCTTCCTTAACACCGCGGTCATCCACTGCCTATCGTAATTATCATCTGGATTCGAGGCGCTACCACTTTCATATGAGCGTCTGTAGACAAGGTGATAGATACCCAACGCCAGGAAGCAGGACGTATAATCCTGTTTGTAGGTGAACAACCCGGGGCGATGAATGTATGGATTGGCGCGCGGAAAGGGGCCATCGAAATCGGCTACGACCAGATAGCCCTCGTCGGCCAGCGCAGAGTCGGTATTGGCAATCGCTCTCGATAGAAGACTCCGTTCGATCCAGTGATACACGCTGGAGACGACTATCACAGTACAGAGGGAGTCGCTGATCTCCGGCGGCAGGGATCGCGTGATCGTGCCCTGATAAAACTCGACCTGAGGAAACGCCGCTTGGCCGGCGGTGATCGCCTCGTTCGATGGTTCCACAACGTACGCTTTCCACAAGGGGTGGTCACGGAGAAATCCTGCTGCTACCAAGCCTGTCGATCCTCCGATATCCAACAGCGTCCCCTGCTTCGGCAGATCGAACAGTGCGAGGGCGGCGAGTGTCGGAACACTCGAACCGACGGCAACTAGGCTGTCAGGATTTCTTCGAAAATAGGCGTCCGCTTCACTCTCAACGAAAAGTTTGTCCTGCGCCATGTCTGGATCTCCCTTCAGATCTGTTCCCCGCTTGCGTTGTGCCAAACCAGCGGCGGCATGCCTCGATAACCTGTTCCTGCTCCTCCCCCCGCAGCTTTGGGTACAGAGGGAGACTTATCGCACCACGATAGTACCGTTCCGCTTCCGGACACTGTCCTTCCTTGAATCCAAGTCGCCGGTATTCTGGCTGCCAATACACAGGGATGTAGTGCAGATTTACGCCGATTCCCTCGGCGCGCAGGTGCTCGAATAGACCTCTATGCATCGCGGCCGGCACACGGATCACATAGAGATGCCTCGCCGAATACACACCGTTGGGGACGAGCTGGCAATCGATCGGCAACTCAGCGAACGCCTCGTCGTAGCGTCGTGCGAGTTCATTACGGCGCCTGACAAAGTCATCCAATCGGCTCAATTGGCTGAGACCTAGCGCCGCCTGGATGTCCGTCATGCGGTAATTGAATCCGAGTTCGATCTGCTCGTAATACCATGGACCGTCCGGCGGGCGAGTCAGTTTATCCGGGGCACGCGTAATCCCGTGAGTACACAATCTCCGCATCCTGTCAGCGACTTCACCATTGTTGGTGAGCGCCATGCCGCCTTCGCCCGTGGTTATGATCTTCACTGCGTGGAAGCTGAACACGGTGATGTCAGACCAGTGGCAACTCCCGACTGGCTCGCCATTCCGTGATGCGCCGATGGCGTGAGCGGCATCTTCTAGCACGCGGAAGCCGTATTCCTGCGCCAGATCCAAGATTGTCTCCTGCTCGGTGGGCTGGCCGGCAAAGTGCACGGGCACCAACACCTTGGGCAAACGCCCGTCCTTCTTCGCCTGGGCAAGCTTCTCCCTCAACTTTGGAACGCTCAAATTCCAGGTATGTGGGTCGATGTCGACAAAATCGACTTCCGCGCCGCAATAGCGCGCGCAGTTGGCGCTCGCCACAAAGGTGTTGGGACTCGTCCATACCATATCCCCCGGCCCAACGTCTAAGGCGAGGCATGCCAGATGAAGCGCTGACGTGGCACTATTGGCCGCGACGGCGTGCGCCACTCCGCACTTCTCCGCGACGGCATGCTCGAAGGCCGGCACGGCCGGACCTTGGGTCAACCGATCGCTGCGCAGCACCTCGATGACGGCATCAATGTCGGCCTGGCTGATGTCATGTCGACCGTACGGGATCACATGTTCGCTCATACAGGTTGGAACGCCGGGTCAATATGTTCGCGAATGAGCGCTCGTAGTTGCTCAACGGACAAGAAATTTTGATTTTTGGCGGAATTGTAGGCAAACCCAACCTCGACTGGTTTCGCGGACCTGTCCTGTGCGCAGTGCTCCACTGCAACCTGGCTCCGCGCTGGGAGAATGGCGTAGTAGCGACCAAGATCAACGGTGGTGACGCTGTCGCTTTCGGTGATCATTTCTTCGTGAATTTTTTCGCCCGGACGCATGCCGACGATGTCATGCCGACAGTTTGGGCCGATTGCCTGGGCAAGATCCATTAATCGATACGAGGGAATCTTGGGCACGAAGATTTCTCCACTCATCGCGTTCTCAAGAGCCCAGAGCACCATGTCGACACATTCTTGCAGAAGGATGTTAAAGCGCGTCATGGCGGGGTCAGTAATTGGCAGGACGCCCTCTTTGGCCTTGGCCAGTAAAAACGGAATGATCGAGCCTCGCGAGCCCATCACATTGCCGTATCGCACCACGGATAAGCGAAGGCCCGTTGAGCCGGAGTAATTGTTCGCGGCCACAAAAAGCTTATCGCTGCAAAGTTTGGTCGCGCCGTAGAGGCTGACAGGCGCCGCAGCCTTGTCCGTAGAGAGTGCAATCACACGCTGAACGCCCGTGTCGATGCAGGCCTCAATCAGATTCGCCGCACCCAGGATATTGGTCTGAATAAACTCCATGGGGTTGTACTCCGCCGCGGGAACCTGCTTGAGCGCGGCCGCGTGGATCACCGTATCGATCCCGTGAAGTGCTCGGCACAGACGGTTGCGATCGCGCACATCACCGATGAAGTAACGGATGGCAGGGTATTGTCTGTCTGAAAACTCTTGCGCCATTTCGAATTGCTTCATTTCGTCGCGACTGAAGATGACGAGGCGCTTGATGTCAGGAAAGCGCTGCATGACGGTTTTGACGAAAGCCTGGCCAAAGCTCCCTGTACCGCCGGTGATGAGGATCGACTTTCCATTCATCTCGATTCTTTCCTCCGGTGCCTTACAAGGCGGAACGCAGGCTATACCACGCCGATGTTATTCTCCGCCACCATGGCAGTGAGGACTCGCAAGTTCTCGTGTCGGGCTGCCAGTTCCGCGACACTGCCCTGATCCTTCACCTTCCCCGCTTCGAGGAGATAGAGCCTGTCGCAACCCCTCACTGTGGTCAGGCGGTGGGCGATCATAATGATGGTGCGGCCGCCTCGCAGCCGGCCGATCGCCTCGATGATTTCGCGTTCGGTTTCGTCGTCGAGCGCACTGGTGGCCTCGTCCATCACCAACACACCCGGATCGTGATACAGCGCTCGCGCGATACCGATGCGCTGGCGCTGGCCTCCGGAGAGCCGGATGCCCCGGTTGCCGACCAGGGTATCAAGCCCTTCGGGCAGGCTACGTACGAAGGGCTCAAGCTGGGCGGCCTGAAGGGCACGAGCCAGCGCTGCGTCGTTGATTTCGTCGTCAACCAGACCGAAGGCGATGTTGCGCCGGATGCTATCGTCGGTCAGATAGATGTCTTGCGGAATGTAGCCGATCTGCCGTTGCCAGGCCGGCAGATTCTGCTGGATATCACGCCCATCGACGTGAACCTGGCCGGACGTGGGCGCCAGCAGTCCCAATAGTATATCGATCAGGGTGCTCTTGCCTACTCCTGAGGTACCAATGAAGGCCACGGCCTCGCCGGCGTCGATCTCGAGCGACACCCCCTGAAGGGCCTCGGCTGGCGCGCCTGGGTAGCGGTAGTGGATGTTGTTCAGCCGGATGGCGTCGTGCATATTGTGTGGCTCGGAATGGTCGGCGGCCGTGCCGGGCTGGTGCGCAATCGGGGCTTCCAAGGTTTCAAGTTCGCCACAGACTAGATCGAAGGCCGGGCGCTTGTAGCGAATGTCCGCTAGTGAGCTGTTGATGCAGGTGGCCGATGGCACGAGCCGCACCACGGCAACCCCCAAAAGCGTAAGCACTGGCAGCATGGCCTGGACCGGTCGGCCAAGCAGCACGAAGGCTGCGGCAACGAGCAGCACGGCCGCGACCGCCAATACTTCCAGAAAGAGCTTCGGCAAGGCACCGACGACCTGGTAAAAGGTATCGTGGCGCCGGATGCAGCGCACTTCCTGGCGGAACAACTCCATTAGGTTAGGCTCGCGGCCCAGCATCTTGACGTCCTTGATGGCACCCAGGCTTTGATTGATGACCTGCACCTGACGATTCCAATGGGCCTGACTGAGTTGACCCCTCTTCGTGAGGGCGCGTCGCACCGCGAGATAGAAACCGCCGCTGGCGAGGGCGAGCAACGAGAACACCGAGAGCGACACCAGCGGATCGACCAGTATCAATAGTAGGAAGACCACCACCAACACCAGACCCTCGCGCACCAGCCGCATGCCGCCCTTGACGAAATCCACCGCATCAATTGCCTCGCCGATAAGGTTACGGACGAGCGCGGCGGGGTTCCGCTGTAGGTGGAAGGTGTAGGGGCTGTAGAGGTAGGCGCGAAAAAGTCGGTTCGATACCGAGGCTGTCACGTCGGCAGTCAGCCGAGTTTCGGCATAGATGAGAGCGGCAAGGTAGAGGTTCTTGAGCAGGAACAAACCAGCCAGCAGGCCGGCGCCATACAGGATGAGGCTGGCCAGATCGGTTTGTCGAATCCAGCCCGTGAGCGCGCTTTGGGGTAAGGCGGCCATGAACCGGCCCGGTTCAACCAGCAAGCCCACGAAGGCCGGAATGGCGCCGATGCCGATCATCTCGAGCATGCAGGCCACGAGGGTTCCAACCATTACGAGCACGAGCCGGCGTAGCTGACTGTTGCCCAAAATGACCAGCAGCTGATGGATCAATATCGGCCTTTATTTATAGAAATTGCGGCTAGAAGCCGAGCGGATCTTTGACGTGGGAACGTTCAGCACTTCGCTCTCGTTATGATCACAATGCTCTTTGTTGCGAAGTCACGGTGGGAAGACATGATTGAACTCCGGTACCCACTGATCACGTTATCACTGCTTACCCGACTTTTTCATGCCGTGCTTTCTGCAGGAGGGCGTACCAACAATTGTCGCTCTTGGACGGGCCCTTTTCATGGTCTGTCGCATAGGCTCATCATAGCTCCGCCCTCTGACTTACATCAGGCGTTTTCAACGGCCAACTATGAACGCACACTCTAAACGCGCTGATCTAGGCCAACGCGACCGACAGGGGTATGACCCATCACACGAGGCGAATGCAGCCTCTGCAAGCATTTTGCGTGGTCTAGAAGATGGCTGGCGTACTGAATCCCCCCACCACCGACAAAAGACAGGTCATGTTTATCGAAACACGTTGAACGTACGGTCGCTTCCTCACATTGAAGATTTCTTAATACGTCGCGCGATCTTGATGACCCGTGAAATCTAGGTTGCTGCCTCGTGACCGACTCGCACAACGCGAGCACATTCACGTTAGGGACAGGAAGAGCAACCAAGAGAGCAATCTTTTCGCGAGAGGGTTGTGAAGACATGTACTTACGGGCGGATATTATTGAGAACGTGGTACTGATCCAGCTATTAGAGCGCGTACTGGCTCCTCGGAGACCTGGGTGCCACCCCTCTTCAACCCTGTGGCATCCTGGACAGGGTAGAGGGAACTGGCTAAGCTGGTTGGTGACTCTCTTCTCCGGGTTGGAGTCACGACTTGCTTTCACGCTCTCTGTTTGTGTCTCTCGGAAATCGGATCTCAACATGATCAGACCTCTCTGGCGAACACTGCTTTCCCTCTGGCTCACATCGGTTTTGCTGGTGATCAGCTTTCCCTGGTCGAAATTCGACGGAACTCCTCATTGGGATAATATCCAGTGGATTCCCTTCGCCCATCTGAGTTTCCACCCGACAGTGCTCGTGGAGACCGGTGCGAACTTCCTGGCCTTCATTCCTGTCGGGTACCTGATGGTTCGTAGTTTGTCCCCCGGCACTCGGCATCCCCTCTTGCTGGCTTCGCTCTTAGGCCTCTGCAGTTCTGCAAGCGTTGAGTTCTATCAATTGTTGTGTCATGGCCGAGTCCCTGCGACCACCGATCTCATTACCAACGTGGCAGGGACGGTTCTCGGTGCCCGAATGGCACAGGGGGTCGATCAGCTTCTCAATCTCTGTACCGTTGGGCTTCGTCGCCTTTTTCCCTAGCCAACTGACCGCCGTTAACGGTAGCCCTCCGATACCCACGGTGCCCGCCGATTCTTCGCACCTTCTGTATTTAGAGGGTGATAAGACAGGACCGGGCGATTCGGAACACATTTTCACCACAAGACATAGGCTTGTTGGTACTAGACCACACGGGATCGATGGTGACAAGAAAAAGAGGGAATCTTGTTGCTTTTACGTAGCGTAGGACTACTGAGGTCTCTCTCCATGCGACAGCTGCTGCTCAAGGATTACATTCCTTGAGAGGTGAGAAAAAAGTGATTACTCGTTGGACGAATGGCTGACTGATGATATAGTTCGTGGTACGTACATACCGAGAGGGGGAATGCGTATGAACTATGTTCGTATCGGCAAGAAAGTCTTAAACCTCGACAGTGTGAGCTACTGCGAAGCACAGATTTGGCAAGATGAAATGTCGATTAAGGTCTATTTCGCTGGATCCGCGAACAATACCCCGCTGGTATTCGCCGAAGAGGATGCCAAGGAACTGTGGAAATACTTGGATAAAGTCGCTGTGAAACCCGTCTAACGCCTCCACCTGCTCAACCCTCTGATTATACGTTTCGCTTCGCTTGTTGATCCCTCCGGACGCTTGAGGCCCCGGTCTCTTCGGATGGATCCCTCATCTGCATCACTGTGTCGGCACAGGCTGAGGAAAAACTATTTTGGTCCGCTAGAACTTCGATGGTACGCTCATGAGGGGCAACAGAAGAACACTCCCCCAGGATGCTCAAAAAGGCCGTCCAGCAAGGCCGCAACTCCTGATGAAGGCTGAGCGAGGTTAAGGTTGAGCGAAGATCTGACTTTCATTTTCTCAACCTGAGCCTGAGCCTTAACCTTCCAGAGCGCTGGCGGACTTTTTCAGCATCCTGTTAGTGACCACACGAGATCACGGGCGATCGATTACTAACGTCGGCCTGTGTGCAGAGACTGGGCGGTCATCACAACCGGCATGATCCAATGGTTCTTCTTGCAGTGTAACTACTCAGGTAGATAGACTGACGTATTATTATCTTCAGCCGGCTATTGAAGGATTCATCTCTGTTTGAACCCAAGGTCATAGGAGCCTGTTCGACCTTGACTGTTCTACTGCGGCGAACGATCCGAGACCATCTGCGTCGTTCTCGGCCCGCTCCCAAGAACCGTGAAACGTGAGGCGTGAAACGTGAAACGAGGGTCAGACTCTGGCCTGCGGCCTTGCGTCTGGCCTCACCTCCTTCGCCTCGTCACGAAAGCAATGTCGGACAGGCTCCTAGAAACCGAGAAGGTTTTGAATCGCCTGATTCGTGCCTTGCAAGATAATTTATAGTCTTCAGCCTTGCCTGAACACCTGAGTAGTTACCTTGCAGCTACGATAGTATACGAGCACCTTTTTCACATCATCCTGTGTTTCCTTATAGGGTGGGATCTGTCCGTATCGATCCACCTTGCGTTCACCCGCGTTATAGGCAGCCAAGGCTAACTGGATGCTCCCGTGGAACCGATCCAGGAGGTAGCGCAGGTGTTTGGCCCCACTGGTGATGTTCTCGTTCGCATCGTAGAGGTTACACACGCCATGCCGGATGCGGTTTCCGGCATCAACGGCACGAGTCCTACCGCTCCCGCCTTTGAGACCACGGTTTGATTAAAGGAAGACTCGGCCTTCATCACCGCACGGAGCAAGTCGGTTGAACATGGTGCTGCTGATCCGCACGGCTGAACGCTTGCTCAATTTCCAGATCCGCCACACCACTGTGATACCGGGCTTTGCGGCGAACTGCGGTGACACGCTCATCTGCCGGTACATTCGTAAGACTCACCAGACCCACGGGACCGACATATCCATAGACCGGCGCATCGGCGAGAGCAGCGGGCGCCGCAGTCGCCATCAAGTATCACGACTGCGCAGGCAAGCAATCTGGCTGATCCCATGATGCTGAATGTCCGGCGTCCTGCGTCATCACTATATGGTTCGTTGTGAAGTGCGACCCAATTCATCTTTGTTCCCTCCCTGTGCCGAAACCTGTGTAACCCTGCGGTGCGTCTTTCATGTTGCTCGGGAGCTGACCCAGTCCTGTGACGCTGCAAGCGCAGGTTCTATGCCGTCTGGCAGGGAAGATCAAATGCTTGATTATGTCATGATTCCAATGGCTTGTGGTTACTCAAGACTCCTAACTTTCGCACGAAGATGCGGGTGGGGGGTCTTTTTTTGTGGTTCTCCTTGCCGCACTTTGAGGTTTGCTGGAAGAGGCTGTGGGAGGCCCTCCAATCTCTCTTGTGCCGGATCCCCCGAACGAGGGGGCCTCTCGCATGCTGAAGGAGACTGTGGTACGCTCTGCGCTCCTAATCGTCTGACCGAGAAGGAGTCGACTGCCATGGCGAAACTTCGATACTGCGAACGAGTCCACACACACTTCCCCGTTATGTTTGCTGGTGAGGCCTATGTGGGGGAGGGAACCGTGCTCAACGTGTCTGTCCCTGGCTGCGCCGTCCACAGCCGAAAACGAGTACAGCCCGGCTCCTATCTTGAGATGAGAGTGCTCGTCCCTGACACCACGTCTCCGCTCCGAGTCGGATTAGCCAAAGTACGCTGGTGTGAGGGACGACGGTTCGGTGTCGAATTTATTCAAATGCCTGGTGAAGACCAAGTCCGCTTAGGTCGGCTCGTCAAGAAAGAGGTCCCTCTCGCGCTGCCACCTCGATCCAGCGCGTGGCAAGGGGCGCATTCCTGATCATCACACCGGCTAGTGAGGGTGAAGGCGTATGACGAGAGGTCTTATGCTCATCATGATACTGCTTCTGGCAGGCTGCGCTGAGCCCTATACTGTGTTCCATAACCAGACAGGCAATCCGATCATACTGGGTCGCCGCGCCTATTCCTACGAAGGCTGCCTCTCCACCATGCGCGAGGAGGCGGCTCGACTTGGGGTCTCGCTGAGCACGGTTCAGGTGAAAGGCTCTTGGGAAGGTCGATCCCTCCTCTGGCCCTTCGAGCCAGGGTATGCCTGCGAAGGGATAATCGGCCCCGAACGTCTCCCACGCGGAATCTATCTGAACGTTCCGCCCCTGTCACCTCAAGGATAGTCATCGCCCGCTTCCTGCTCTTTTTGACTTCATCCGCATGCCGAAGAATCCGGGAGAGGTTTCTCTGTATCAATCCCCCAAGAGACCTGTTGACATTATCGCTGCTGGCGCAGTATTACTCGACCGACACTGCCGGATGTAGCCTATGGGTTGCCCGCTCGTAAATCTGCTCTCCGTTTCTCGCCAAAGTCCAGACCTAGAAAGGAGGTAGCTCGCTGTGAGCTCGCCGCGATATTCACTTTTCAGGAGCCGGTAACAGAACAACTTCATCGGCAATTTGGCAGAAGTATTTCGTTCGTCTGCCGCACACCACCCGAAAATATTTTCTTCACAAGGAGTGATAATGGAAGACCTGGTCATCGAAGAAGAAGGCGTCTCATCCGCACTTAAAATTACGCTTGGTGATTTTCTCGTCTTCATCAATTGGATGAATCAAACCGAAAAATCTCTCGATCGCGCTGAAGCCATGCCGACCCTCCCTGACTTGGAATCCGGCAAGGTCAAAGGCTGGATCCAACTCGTGCAGCGGCTTGAGGAACGCTTTCGCCGGAGTGAAGAAAGGAAACTGGCGCTCGAAGCGAATGTAATCGCACAGGAAGCAGAGTTGGGACGACACTTGTCGCACTTGCATGCGAATATCGCCTCGCTCTACGACAACCTCGGACAATCGCAAAAAGCCGAAGAGGTTCGTCGCCGAGCTGAAGCACTCCATGTAGGTTAAAACCAGGGTGCCTGCATCCCGGATCGTCCGCCGCGGTCCCTCTTGACCGCTCTACGTAGTTATCATGGCCGATTCCCTTTGGATAGCATCTGCTTACAAGGGGCGGGCATGGTCGTAAGCGGGGAGAGCGTCGTCGTGTGCTCTAGCAGGATGCTGAAACAGTCCGCCAGCCCGTCTTGTTCATTTGGTCTGTTCGGTCTATCTGGTCTGTCTCGTTTATTTGGTTTGTTTGGTTTGTCTTGTTTATTTGGTTGAACCAGACCAACCAGATAGACCAGATGAACCAGAAAGACCAGACAGAACGGGCTTGCCCGTGGCGTGGAAGTCCCTTCGAGTTTCACGCCTATCCCTCGCCGTATTTTCGCATTTTCTTTACCCCTTCCTCGTCTCTTGGCTATAATCAATCTCTCGTCGTAGCCGGCCTCGTCACAGACAACCGGTCACGATCTAGGAACTAGGAGCCGGACTTAGGGGTTCACGCGATAGCGAGGGTGTCGGATGATCAAAGTGCTCCTCGTTGAAGACAATGACGTCGACGCTCAGCTCACGCAGGACCTCCTTGCTGAATGGAGCATCGAGGAGTTCCAGATTACCCGTGCGAAAACGCTGGGAGAGGGACTCACGCTTCTCAGCCGTGACCGGTTCGATGCAGTGCTCTTGGACCTTTCCCTCCCGGATGCGTTCGGTCTCCCGACGATCAGACAAGTCCATGCCACCAGTCCGACGATCCCCGTCGTCGTCCTGAGCGGTGTGAGCGACCAAAACCTGGCTCTTCAAGCGGTCCAACAGGGGGCGCAGGATTACCTCGTCAAAGGTCAGGGTCATCCCGAGCTCTTAGCTCGTGCCGTCCGCTATGCCATTGAGCGGAAACACTCTGAAGAACGCTTGACCTACCTCGCACAGTACGATCACTTGACCGGACTGGTAAATCGTAACCTCTTTCGTGATCGGCTGGTTCAAGCCATGGCTCGGAGCAAGCGCATGCAAAAACCGATTGGTCTTATGCTCCTCGATCTCGATCGATTCAAAGCGGTGAATGACACCTTCGGCCACGATATGGGAGACGAACTACTCAAGGCCGTATCTGAACGACTCAAGACCTGTGTGCGGGAAGTCGATACCGTGGCCCGGATGGGCGGGGACGAGTTCACGATTATTCTAGAAGGGGTCTCTTCCGAACAGAACATCCTCATGGTGGCAAAACGCATCACGGAATCCATTGCCACGGCGTTCGATTTAAAGGGGCACCACATCTCCATCGGCGTCAGCATCGGAATTACGATTTATCCTCACGACGATCATTCCATCGACGAATTACTGAAGCATGCCGACATGGCTATGTATCGAGCGAAACAGCAAGGCGGCAGTGCGTTCCACCTTCACGAGGCCGCTGGGGCTCACTCGGCCAATCTCCTCCCGTAGGAGTCCGCGCTACGGACGTTGACGGAATCATGACCGGAGACGCCATCTGACTCCTCATCGACCCCGCCTTCTTTATTCTACGCACTGATTCCCAGATCGCCGGTGTCCTCGATACCCTGTTTACTCACCGTCCGATGTCACCTAACGGCTGGTCCGTCACGATCATGGTCCCGCGCGGATTGGGGGCAAGAATGTTTGAGGTTTCGAGCGCCTCCCGACCAGGAGTAGGGTGGCAGTCGGGAGTCATCACCATCCCCCAGTGCTGATTCTCGCTGCACGTATTGTCGACGAGGAGCGCTTCCGCGTGATGAAAGAGGAGAATCCCGCTCAGCATATTCTCCCGGCACCGGTTCCTGACGAGCTCCGGATGGCTCCCAGGATCCCGCACCGCAATACCGAAATGGTGGTTATTCCAACAGACATTGTCGGCGATCCTCGGCTGTGCCCCGGCAAACACAAAAATCCCCGATTCGCGGTTGCCACAGACTTCGTTCTCGATAAATGTCGGGCGCGACTGCGAGCCATAAATCACCACGCCGGACAGAATACCCTCCATGGCACGGCACTGTGTCACAACACAAGAGGAATCGAGCAGGTTCATCGCGGAATGCTGGTCGCTTCCGACGTATCGAAACGTGATGCCGGAGATGCGACCGCTTGGGACCTGCTGGAGATAGAGGGGCCCCCCACGACGGGAAAAAATCTGCACCTCGTCTCGACCGGCCCCCACCAAATGAATCGGTCGCCCCGTGATAAAGACTTTGTCTTCATAGATCCCGGGACGAACAAAAACCTGGTCATGCTCTCCAGCATCCAGTAGTGCCGCACTGGGTCGCGGGTACGAGTCGCCGTCATTCGCGTCGACGATCAAGGTCTTTCCGCCGAGTGGATTCGGCGGAGGATCAGTCCTCATGTCCAACTCCCTTCACCGCGCAGGGTAGCCCCGAGACAGGGTGAGGTCGAGGCTAAGGTTTAGGCTCAGATGTGGATAGTCAGATCCTCGCTTAGCCTCAACCTGAACCTCAACCTTCTTCGTGCTGGCGGGCTTTTTCAGCATCCTGCTGAGCGACCGAGTGGCATTATTTCGACCACAAGCAAGCAAGTCAAGTTCGCCACAAACCGTTTGCGAAAGCCACTTTGCTGAGTAGTGGGCTCCATTCTGTCAAGTGAGGAGACTCTCGGACACATCGTACAAATCTGTCGCTCAGGCAGGGGCAGTCACTCGGCAATTCCTGGCATCGAATGGCGCCAAGCCCTTGGATTTTCGTCGATTTTAGCCACACCGGATCGTTGCATGGTGGCACGGCGATTGCGATATCGAGGGAGGATGGGCACCGAAACCTTGCCGAGCAGTACGGAGGCATTACGATGAAGACGCTGATGATCGTGCTCCCAGGAATGATTGCGGTGCTGTTTTCTCTCAATCTCGCCGTCGCCGCCCCCTCCAACATGCAGGATTCGTCTCGACACCTCTATGATCGAGTGATGGAGGAGTTCAAGCACAGGGATTACGAGGCCGCGCTGGCTGGTTTTCGATTCTATCTCGAGCTCCACGGGCAATCCTCGCTGGCAGCCAACGCGCAATACTGGGTGGGAGAATGTCAGTACCGATTAGGGCGCTACAAGGAAGCCTTGAAATCCTTCTACCACGTCGTGTCCTACTACCCATTCAGTCAGAAGCTTGCCGCCTCTACCTTAAAGATCGGGCAAACCTACACCAGGCTGAAGGATCACGAGAAGGCTCGTATGATGTACGAGCGAGTGGTCGATCAATATCCTGAAAGCGCTGAAGCAGAGTTGGCACGGAAAGCCCTCGACGCGGCGCCGATGCGGGATGAGGAACCGACCCCTCAACTGACCGGCAACAGCCCTCCCGACTAGTTCCTCCTCAAAACAGGCAGAGGACCTGTCGGCAATTAGCAGTGGCAGTCACTCGTCATCGCCGACGCCAAGCAGCTGAGCCAGTTGAGGCACCGTATAGGACGTGTGTGGATTCAAGCTGGTCAAGGTAATGCCAGCTGCCTGTAGGACAGACTGGATCTTCCGTCTCCGAGTGATCTCGTGTGGCTGAGGGGGGAAACCTTCCTCGATCAACACAACCTGCTCCGCAGCCTTCGTTCCTGGGTGGACCAACACAAAGTCGAGTTGCTTCAGTGCGATCTGTCTCAATACATGTAGGCGAGCCTTTTCTTCCGCCTCGACGCTGACAACAGACCAGAGCGGAACCCTCGCAAAGACAAGATAATGGTCTTCCACGGCCAAACGTATGAGATTGTAGAGCAACAGATCGGTGTCAGTCAGCAGAGGCTGGGGGCGTAGCGTGACGCCAGGAGGAAGGACAAAGGTCTCTTTCCTGACTGGCCCACTGGTTGACGAGACCCTCAGCCGCCAAATCAGGAACGCCAGGAGCGCAATGACAAGGCCGATGAATACATTCTCCATTGTGGCAACTATCGCGCAGGAAGGGATTCACGCCAGCGAGGCCCGTTCGGGACAATCGTGCCAAGGAGTACAGGATGGTTCGCGCCCGTCACAGACGGGATGTTGCCCCACTGCCCAGTCACGGTTTGATAGGCCAGGAGGGCAAAGGCCACCGCCTCAAACACCTTACTGTCCCACCCCAGGGACTCAAATGTGGTGACCGGAATCGGGGCGAAGACCGTCGCGAGATGGCTCATGATCGCGCGGTTACGGACGCCACCGCCGCCCACCACCACTTCATCGATCTTACCGCTGATCCACCGTCGCGAGGTTCCCACCGCCTTGGCCGTCCACATACTGCAAGTCGCCAACAGATCCTCGATCGAGAGCCTGCGTTGCTGCTGAATCGCGACCAGTTCCTCGATGAGATCAGGACCGAATGCTTCCCGTCCGGTCGATTTGGGCGGCCGCTTGGACAGAAAGGGGTGCGCGAGCAGCTTGCCTAACAGTCGTGAATCGACCTGCCCTTTCATGGCCAGTTTTCCATCACGATCCATCAACAGCCGCCCGTCGGTCAGACGCACCATAAGACTATCCAGCACCATGTTGGCCGGCCCCGTATCGAATGCCTGCACCCCGCTGAGGTGTCCCCCTTTCGGCACATACGTCACGTTGCTGATGCCCCCGAGATTCACCACCAACCGTGCACGACGTGCATGTTTCAAGAGCAGCGCATGTGCTGCAGGCGTCAGCGGAGCCCCTTGACCTCCTGCGGCAATGTCACGCGAACGGAAATTGGCCACGGTGGTAATCCCCGTTCGTTCGGCAATTACCGCCGGCTCGGCGATTTGCAGGGTGGAACGAATGGCGCCGACACCCGGCGCATGGATGCCATGCGGAAGGTGGTGCACGGTTTGGCCATGAGAGCCGATCAACGCCACATCGCTCGGCTGGAGTTTCGCCTGCCGAATTACGTGCAGCGCCGCGTTTGCGAACCATTCACCAAGCAGCGCATTGAGGTGACACACATCCGCGACCGTCCCCGAAACTGACGCGGAGAGAATGCGCTGCTGTAACGAGCGTGGATAGGCCAGCGTGTGTGCCGCGAGCGTCCGCGCCTTCAGGGAGCGACCTCGCCCGGTAATGTCCACGAGGGCAGCATCGACACCATCACCGGATGTTCCAGACATGAGTCCCACAACGTGCATTTCTTGACCCCGCCAGTGATCGTCTCGCAAGAGCTGTACGATCGCTACGCTAATGGAACTATCCGATGGGGTCAAGTAGGGAAGACATCGTGACCGAACTCTAGCAGGCTACGGAAAAACTATGTCGGCACGCTCG
>Ga0315278_10002632_pt1 | contig 16007 bp, 11 predicted proteins | sample YL17G06_0_MG_FD_203880 | JGI IMG/M metagenome (GOLD analysis project Ga0315278, IMG submission 203880) | Sediment microbial communities from Yellowstone Lake, YNP, Wyoming, USA - YL17G06_0 | ecosystem: Environmental > Aquatic > Freshwater > Lake > Sediment | place: USA: Wyoming | collected... | reverse complement strand
ATGATCTTGCCCTTATAGTTTATGAAACCAACTGTTCCGGGCTCTCGAGAATTTCTTTCAGTGTTTTCAGGAATTGTGCCGCCATCACACCATCGATTACCCGGTGATCTACGCTGAGCGTAACAGTCATCAATCGTGTCGGCCGTATGACGCCGTTTTCAACGGCCACGCCTTCGCGGATAGCGCCAACGGATAGAATCGCAGACTCCGGCGGATTAATAATTGCCAAGAACTCTTCGACACCAAACATGCCCAGGTTGGTAATGGTGAAGACTCCCTGGCCCATGCCTTCCAGCTTGCCGTTGCGGGCCGACTCAACGACCTCACGTGTCCGGGCCGCCAACTGCTCCAGTTTCATCCGATCAGCACCCACCACAACCGGCACTGTTAACCCCTCATCGGTGCCGACGGCGATGCCGATATTGACAGACGGTTTCTCGATGATTCCGGTGCCATTGTATTGACTTCTAAATGCCGGATATTGACGGACCGCTTTGGCACAGGCGCGTGTCACAAAATCATTGATGCTGCATTTAAACTGTTCTTTAGTCTTACGATAGGTCGCAAATAATAGCCCCGCATCAATTGTTGTTTTCGCATAAAAATGCGGAATATTCTGCTTGGAATACAGCAGGTTCTTGGCAATCGCACCCCGCATCTTGGTTAGCGGATGAACTTGCGTTTCCGCCGGAATCACACCGGCATTTGCAACATCTGTTGAGAGGACACGTCCACCCGGACCGGAGCCGGAACCAATAGAGGCCAAGTCGACACCTTTGTCCGCAGCGGCTTTTCGAGCCGCCGGAGACGCTTTTACACGTCCCGAAGCGCTGATAGAAGCCGCTGTCTTCGGAACCGCAGGTGCAGTACTTTTGGCTGGAGCGGGCTTGGCTTTGCCATGGGCCGCAGCAGGTACTGATAAATCGCCGGCAGAAGCGATATAACTATCCACATCCACGCCTTCTTCAGCCAGATAGGCAACTGGCACTTTGACTTCGACAATATCTCCTTCGACAGAAACGATTTTGGCAACTCGCCCAGCGTCCACGGCTTCGACTTCCATCGTCGCCTTGTCGGTTTCGATCTCCATGATCACCTGGCCAACTTCAATGGTATCTCCTTCTTTGACCCTCCAAGACAAAATCGTACCCTCTTCCATACTTTGGCCGGCCTGAGGCATTAAAATCGGAGTAACTTTACCAGGATTACCTGTAGATTGTGTTGATGCCATAACTTCCTCTTTCTTTGGCTGTATTGATTGAATGGGTTGAGCTTCTACAGCGGGTTGGCCTTTGGGCTGCGGCGGAACTCTGGGGGCTTGCTCGGAAACAGCGGCTTTTTTCGGCTCCAATTGCCCAATCGCCTTGGAAATATCCTCACCTGCCTGACCAATCACCGCCAACGGCTCGCCGGAACTGACAAATCGGCCTTTATGCACCAACACCTTCAGCAGCGTCCCTTCGGCGGTCGATACCATCTCCAGCTCCTCGCCGGAAGCCTCGATATGCACTAAATAATCGCCTTTTTTAACGGAATCACCCTCATTGGCAATCCATTCCACGACGATTCCCTCTTGCGAAAAACGCCCTTTTTCAGGATATTTTATTAGGTACATACTACTTCTCTGGAAATTAACGCATCAATAATTACATTTATACACAAACTATTTTCATATATCAATCATTTTTTTGCAAATTTTTGTTGTATTTTTGATTTTTTATGCTTTAATCAAAATTGTGAATCATTTAAACGTGCAAACGATCCAGCAAAGGCGCGAGGCAACCATGAGTCACGTCTATCGACTCGGACATGTATCGGTTCGGCAACTCGCTGAGGACTTGGGCGTTTCCGAGGCAACAGTTCGGCGGGATCTGCAGGGCCTTGCCGCCGAAGGTCTTTTGGAATTGAAGCATGGCGGGGCATCGGTTATACGAACATCAGACTACTCCTTTATTTCCAAATCCAGGCGAAATATTGAAGCCAAAAGAACCATTGCCAGGATGGCCTGTGAGTTGATTTCAGACGGCGAACAACTCTTTCTGGACTCCGGCACCACCTGCTTTGAAATGACCTCTTTTTTGCGAAACAAGAGAAGCCTGTCCGTGATCGTTAACTCATTACGCACCGCACAGGAGCTTGAGGCACCGGGGGTGAATGTATTGCTTCTGGGCGGTCAATATAGACCGGATCGGATGGACACGGTCGGTCCCATTGCATTTGAAGTCCTGGAACGATTTAGGGGATATCGGGCCTTTCTCGGAACGGATGGCATGAGTCTGGATTTCGGACTGACCACGGTGGATATTGACAGCGCCAACATCTTCGCCCTGGCCGCCCGAAATGCCCGTGAATGTGTCCTACTGGCCGACAGCAGCAAGTTCGACCAGCCGTCTCTTTACAAGATTACGGATTTCAATTGCATCTCGACCGTCATCACTGAAAAACGACCGTCACCGAAATGGGAAGAATTCTTTGAAAACCAGACCGTGAAAGTACTTTACCCAAAGGATCATTAAAAAATTAGAGTCCATTACCCTCAATAAAAACAGGAGTACAGTGATGCCTAAGTGTCAAATCGTCAACCCCGAACATGCACGCAAGAGTGGATATATTGAATTTAAACCCATACCGGTCAACCAATACAGCAAATCGGTCAAGGATGAATTAGCACGTTACAGTCAGGATGACCTGATCCGTATCCAGCGTGACATGGTCATCATCCGAACGTTCGAAAATATGCTCAATGAGATCAAACTCCGCGGATCCTTCATGGGCATCGAGTATATGCACAATGGCCCCGCTCACCTGTCAATGGGACAGGAAGCCGCCGCCGTCGGTCAGGCCTTTCATCTGGGCATTGACGACCACATCTATGGCAGCCACCGCAGTCACGGCGAGATCCTTGCCAAGAGTTTGTCGGCAATCGAAAAACTTGACGATAAAGCCCTGATGCGGATCATGGAAAACTATTTTGACGGCCAGTGCCTGAGAATCGTTGAAAAAGACGCCGCCGGCAGCGTTAAGGACCTCGCCATCGATTTTCTGATATATGGCACATTAGCCGAGATATTTGGACGTGAAGCCGGACTGAATAAAGGCATGGGCGGGTCAATGCACGCTTTCTTTCCCCCCTTCGGGGTTTATCCGAATAACGCTATTGTCGGCGGTTCCGGTGACATCTCTGTCGGCGCAGCACTGTTTAAAAAAGTCAACAAAAAACCGGGGATCGTTATCGGCAATATCGGTGACGCATCCTCATCCTGCGGACCGGTCTGGGAAGGCCTGTGCTTTGCCACAATGGATCAGTTCAAAAAGCTCTGGAATGAATCCCATCGAGGCGGTCTGCCCCTGATTATCAACTTCTATAACAACTTCTACGGCATGGGCGGTCAGCCCGAAGGTGAAACGATGGGATTTGGCATGTTGGCACGCTTAGGTGCCGGCATCAACCCGGAACAAATGCACGCCGAGCGCATCGATGGATACAACCCACTGGCCGTCGCCGACGCGATTGTTCGCAAACGCCGGATACTGGAAAACGGAGATGGTCCTGTCCTGCTGGACACCGTCACCTATCGTTACAGCGGACACTCGCCCTCAGATCAGAGCAGCTATCGTGAAAAGAGTGAAATCGAAGCCTGGCAGGAACAGGATCCAACCGTCCATTTTGCAAAAGAACTGGTCGAAACGAAGGTTTGCGACAACACTAAAATTGAAGCGATTTTAAAAAATGCCGAACAACTCATAGTCAAGGCCTGCAAGAAGGCCGTGGATATTTCCATTTCACCGCGCGCCAATCTTATGAAACAAAACAATCTGCTTGAACAGACCATGTTCTCAAATCAAAAAGTAGATTCGATGGATCCAAAACGCACGCCCGACACCTTGATGCCCATTGACAAAAACCCGCGAGTGCAAAGCTTGGCCTCTCGAAGTCGGTCTGCCTATGATGAACACGGCCAGCGGCTCAAAGATACTCGCTGTATCGGCATTCGCGACGCCCTATTCGAAGCCATCATTGACCGGTTTTACACCGACCCGACATTGGTGGCTTACGGCGAAGAAAACCGTGAATGGGGAGGCGCGTTTGGCGTCTATCGCGGCCTTACTGAAGCACTGCCGTACCATCGGCTTTTTAACTCGCCGATTGCCGAGGGCTCCATCGTAGGAACGGCCGTCGGATATGCCCTGGAAGGCGGACGTGCCCTGGTCGAACTGATGTACTGCGACTTTCTGGGACGGGCCGGCGATGAAGTCTTTAACCAACTGTGCAAATGGCAGTCCATGAGCGGCGGTCTCTTGAAAATGCCGGTTGTTATGCGAGTATCAGTAGGCAGTAAATACGGCGCTCAGCATAGTCAGGACTGGACCGCTTTGTGTACCCACATCCCCGGTTTGAAAGTCGTTTTCCCGGCAACGCCCTATGATGCCAAGGGGCTGATGTACTCAGCCCTCACTGGCACCGATCCGGTCATCTTTTTTGAAAGCCAGCGGCTCTACGGTATGGCTGAAGAATTCTTCAAAGGCGGTGTCCCGCGAGGTGCCTATGTCGTCCCGTTCGGTGAGCCCGCTGTTCGTAAGGAAGGCAGCGATCTGACCATCCTGACGATTGGAGCAACTCTGTATCGGGCGATTGATGCGGCAAAAGAACTGGAAGAAAAATACGGATTAAGCTGCGAGATCATCGACGTTCGTACACTGGTGCCGTTCAATTATGAAAAAGTCCTCGAATCCGTCAAAAAAACGCACAAGATACTGCTGGCCTCCGATGCCTGTGAACGCGGCAGTTTCCTCCATACGATGGCCTCGACCATCAACACGCTGGCATTTGATGAACTAGACGCCCCGCCGGTCGTTCTGGGTGCACGCAACTGGATTACCCCGCCGGATGAAGTGGAAGAGGCCTTCTTCCCGTTCCCGGCTGATTTCCTGGATGCGATCCATGAGCATATCATGCCGTTAAAGGGATATCGCGTTAAACGAGATTGCTCTGCTTCTGATTTAATCAGAAGAAACCAATACGGCATCTAAAGAAGCTGTAAATCTTTACTCGAAAATTATTTTTCTAAGCGACAAAGGAAACTCGTAGGGCACAAAAATACATGCGAGTCCTGAATTGTGCGGACACCTGATGATGTGTACTTCGGAAGACTGGAAAGCATCCTGAAAAAGCGACAGGAGCTTAAAATTAAAACAATTGAAAAAAGACGGCAGTTTAAAATAATATTATTAACGATCTGGAGCTAAATCGGAAATGTGCCAGGTATTAAATTGTTCCACTTTTGAAAAAGACGTACAATGCTCAAAAGATAGTAGTTTTATAAGTATAGGAGAGATACCTGAGGTTCATATGCAGTCGAAAGAAATTCGTCAGTGGCGAGAGACAATTCTTCATCGCAAAAAGATAGTCGATAAAGCAAACCTGCATCGCTGGTCACTTTTGTCCCATGAAATTCCAGCTTCAATAATTTACGGTCAAACTTGAGCATCAGAGCACCTTGCTTCTTTCACCCATTGGATTCTCCAAATCAGAACAGTTAAAACTGGCTTGAATGGCATCCATAATCGCTATACTATCCAAATCAGCATCAAATGCGCTACTTCAATATGGGAAATTCAGGTTTATCTGACCATTACCTGGTCTGAGTCGGCAACCAGAGTTTGCCCGGTAATGGTTTGGGCCTTGTCGGAACACAAAAACACCACGGCGTCGGCAATATCCTGTCCTTTTATTTCACGCTTCAGTGCGGTCTTATTGACGTAATATGGTATTACTTCTTCGGGTTTTATGCCATATTTTTTCGCACAGACTTTTATGTATTCAGGATTCCAGATTTTCGAGCCCTCGAACACATTGCCCGGCGCAACGCAGTTGACGCGGATGCCGAACTGCCCCAGCTCCAACGCCCAGCCTTGCGCGATATGCAGTTCGCCCGCTTTGGTGGCGTTATAGGGGGTATAATCCTTGCTTGCGTCAATGCCGGATTTTGAACTGATATTGATAATGCTGCCGCCCATACCCTGTCTGATCATTACTCTCGCAGCGGCCTGCGCCATCAGCATATAGCCGGTAAGATTGATCTCAAGCGCGAGCCGCCATTTGTCAACGGGCAGATTCACCAGTGGATAGGCTGGCGCGATACCGGCCGAATTGACAACAATATCAAGCCCGCCCCATCGCTCGACCAGCGATTCAAAACCGCTGCGGACGCTTTCCTCACTCGTCACATTACACTTGACCGCCATAGCAGCCGCTTTCGGCAGTTGTTTCTTTATCATGCTCAGCGTTTCCTGAGCCGCTGCTTCGTCAATATCGGCAATGGCAACCATTGCGCCTGCCCGCGCAAGGCCGATGACAATACTTCTGCCAAGCCCGCTGCCGCCGCCGGTAACAACGGCGATGCGATTTTTCAATTCGCCGCCTGAGCCGCCGCCGACAAGCTGCTTGCGAAACGCCTCGGCCTCCCAGTTGTTGATGAAATTGCCCTCACGCTTGGTAAGAACATGCACCCCGCCCATCGCCGCGGCATTGGTGCGAATAAAAAGCGATGAAGCGACAATATCATTGATGATCGGCGCGGTTTTTTCATCAGCGCTGACAAACAGCCCGACACCCTTTAACAAAAACGCGGCCGCCGGTTTTTGCCCCTTGTTTAACTGAGCTTTCAACTTTGCCGCAATTTTGCCGGCATCAAATTTTTCAAACCACAACGGCGCACCATTGGCATACACCAGTTCATCCGGCGACAATGCGCCGACAGACAGCAATTTGACCGCATTCTTACGTGCCATAAAACCGTTGATAGTATCATTCATAAAAAAATGCACCGATTCGTATTTTTCAGTTGCCTCGTGTACGGCTTTGCGGATAGCTAATTTCGCGGCCGTGATCGTATCCTGCAAAATACGGACTTTAGCGGCGGCTTTGGGCTGTTTAAGTTTGCCTGATAACATTCCAATTACTTTATGCACTAATTGCATCGCTGCTTTGGGAGAATGATGCGCGATAAAAAGGCCGTGCTTTTCGAGGAACATAACCTGTGGTTTTCGGCCGTAGCGGTTCTGGTAGCCGCTGACCAATTTGAACATTTCGCTGCCGAGCGTAAAACCCGGATCGATATAAGGCACCCACAGCGGCGGATACTTTTCAGAGGCAAACATTTTTTCCACTATCGTCCTGCCGTTTTTGGCATTCACATACGAACCCACGACAACGGGATGCAGATGAATCACGCAATCATCAAGCATGGCGTGTAAATGTGCTTCAACCGACGGCCGTGCCCCCGACTTTACGTTGTCCCGGCAGCATAACAGCAGGCGGTTGACTACTTCAATTTCGCGGGTATTGACGTCAAGTTTTGCCAGCATCGGGTCTTTCACAACGCTCAGCACTGCGTCAATGTTCATTCGCCGCCAGCCCGCCTCATCGTTCATATGCTTGAGGGCCGTGCCGCTTGCCTTAATATACATATACCTGCCGTCAGCGGTCTTGACGGACGTGTTGCCGCCACCGCCCTGTACCAGCAATGTGTCCTTGCCCACCGCGTTTGAAATCTTTATCAAATAAGCAAGCGCCGCATCAACTTTCGAAATTGTCTTTTTTGCCATAGTACATCATTTCCTTTTACTCAAAACAGCCGCTTCATACTGTTTGACGGCCTTTAACCAATTTAAACCGGTCTCAACATTATTCTTTTGACAATAGTAATCCCACACAATTCCAAACGGCAACTGCTTGATCTCCTCAAGCAGCAGCAGCCGCGCGGTGTGGTCGCCGCTTTGCTCGGCGTCTTTTAGCATATCCGTCGGTTCGAGCATCGCGATAAGCAGCGCCTTGAGCATCGCCCGTGCGCCGATCGCCCATGCAGCAATACGATTGATGCTCGCGTCAAAATAATCCAGCCCGATATGTACGCGGCCAAGATAGCCGCCCCGCACAATCTCCTGCGCCACTGCCTCGACCTCATCGGAGAGTATCACAACGTGGTCGCTGTCCCACCGGATTCCCCGGCTCACGTGCAAAAGCAGCTCATCGACATACATCAGCACTGACGATATTTTGTCGGAGATAGTTTCAGTCGGATGGAAATGGCCCGAATCAAGACACAACAGGATATTATTTTTCATCGCATAGCCCATATAAAACTCATGCGAGCCGACGACATAACTTTCGGAGCCGATGCCGAAAAGTTTGCTTTCTACCGCATCCAAGAGATATTGCTTGTCGAACTTTTTGGCAAGCATGGTATCTAATGATTTTCTGAGCCGCTGGCGAGGCGCACCGCGGTCGATTGGCGTATCCTTATAGCCGTCGGGAATCCATATATTGGCAACACAGGGACTGCCGAGCTGCTTGCCCATATATTCGCCTATCTTTCGACAGCATATCCCGTGTTCAATCCAGAATTTGCGGATACCCTCGTCGGCGCTTGCAAGCGTAAAGCCGCTGGCCGCCTTGGGATGAGAAAAGAATGAGCCGTTGAAATCCAATCCCAGCCCCTTTGATTTGGCCCAATCGACCCAGCCGGAAAAATGCGCAGGCTCAAGCTCGTTGCGGTCAACGCGCTTGCCGCCGGTTTCGGCATAAATAGCATGCACATTGACCCGATGTTTGCCGGGAATCAGCGACAATACTTTTTCAATATCCAGCCGCAGTTCAGCCGCGTTTCTGGCACGGCCGGGATAATTGCCCGTCGCCATAATGCCGCTGCCCGAAAGACCCTCCGACGACTCAAACCCGCCCACATCATCGCCCTGCCAGCAATGCAGTGAAATGGCTACCTTGCTTAGTGTTTTCAGAGCATTGTTGACATCAACGCCAAATTCACCGTACTGCTCACATGTAAGATTAAATGCCCGTTCAAGATTCTTCATAAACTCTGCCCCAGGTTAATTCTTTTGCGGTTGAAAAATTTCTAAAAGTTTTTCCTCCGCCTTTTTCGTCCAGACCCCGTTTTCGAGACAACCGGCCACTTCAGGCAGCTTCCCGCCAAGTTTATCGAGCGTTATCAGCTCTAATCCTTTGCACATGGGATACACAAGGATTTTGCCGGGTATCATCGCCTTTTCGACCGCCCGTATCCCATCCACCGAACCATCCAGCCCTGAAATCGCGGCCACCGACAGATTTGTATCGAGACTGTTATTTTCGACCTTTGCCAGCACCAATTTCATATCCTCCAGCACGGAGCCGCTTGTGCCGATAAAGTACAGTTTCTTATCGATATAGGCATCGAGGTCGATCTCGCCGGTTACCTGTGCGGGTATGCCCGCAAAGATATTTATGATTGCGCCGTCGGCCGCCATCTTTACCGCCTGAGCAACAAGTGCAGGCACCGGCGCCATCAATGCAACATAGTCGAACTTGCCGGCAATCGCCTCCTTAGATGGATTAATCGCTCTATACGAAACATGATTCTTTTTCGCCAGCGGCTGCGCGATTTTAGACAGTGCCGCGAGCCTCATGTCATCAAGATCACTCGCGAACACCGTCACCTTTTCAATCCCCTGACAGATATTGCGAATAACGTGCATCACTCCCATTGGGCCGCCTGCCCCGATAATGGTGATATTGTCGCCCTTGCGTATTTCGCCCGATGGCGGGATAGTCGCCATTGATTCAGCAGGATCGGAGCCGATCGTACCAATAATGCGAATGCCGCCATAATGTACCCGCCCCACGGCGGTTACTACCACCTTTCCGAATCGCTGGCCGCCAAGCACAATATTTATCAAGCCGCGAGGCGCAACTTTCCAGAACAGCGATTCGACAGTAGCCGCATTTGCGCCAAAGTAAATCACATCGTCATAATAAGTGTCTTTCAGTTCCACGATTGTTTTTGCCGACACCGTTGGTATACCCAAATCATGCGGTAAGGATTCGCCAAGCCAGGTGATCTCATTGGGCCTGCCGTATTTTCCAAAAAGATGCGTCATCGCACTGCCGGCCACTTTTCTGTCAGCAACCACAAGCATTTTTCCGCCGTCCTTGAGCGAGGCACGGTCTTGCGCTGCATAGGAATCCTCCACACATGCCCATGGTTCAACCAGCGAGATCGCCGCCGCTGAAAGTTTTTCCGACGCGGGTATCAGCATTGAATCGCCTTCCGGAGACGTGATCACCCGTTCATCCATCAGGACATATTCCTGCAAAGCACCCTCGAAGTTATAGCCAAATGAGCCGTTTGAATTTGCCGTCGGCAGCCAGCGATAATCCGTCTGCACCAGGAATCGCTGTCCGGGCTTAAAATTTGTTACCCCCTTGCCAACGGCCGATACTCGCACCGATGCCTCATGACCCGGCACCGTCGGCTTGTCCTCCGGCATATAACTCGATATCTCGGACAGGATTTTCGGGTCGATACCGGATGTTATGGCAGTTTTTCGGGCGTGGGTTGAAAACTGCTTGAGCAGTTTTAAATCCGAAAAGCACAATCCCACCGCCTCGACCTTGCACAAAATCTGATGCTGCCCCGGCGGCACAATTTCTTTAGATTCATTAAGCGTAAGTTTATCCGGACCGATCAACTGGATCGCCCGCTGTGTCTTTGGAATTTCGTAAATCAAATTATTTCCTTAAAATATTTAAAAAGCCATCACGACAAAGTCGGGATTCCGCAATTTTGCACTTTTACTTTTAAATTTTAAACTCTCTTTTGCGAGTGTGCATACACCGCTTCTGCCCCTTCAAGAAATATCGGCACCAGCGGCTTTAGCTCGGCCGTATCAAACGCATCGACAAACTTATTGCCCGGACTGTTCATCTCCGTCCCCACGACAATCGGCAATCGCCGCTTCTGGGCAAATTCCACCACCGCATAAAGATTCGCCAGTTTTTCATCTTTTACGCCCGGTGTGTAGTTGCGGTCGGGAATAATATTCAGGGCCGCCGCTCCGGTGCTCATCGCCACATCAAAAAGCTCTTCAATGGCCTTTTCGCCGTCGCTTGTGCCGTCCAGCCACGTAATCGCCGGAATGCCGCCCGTCTCAAGGATAAACTTATTCATCTCGGCCATCGTCGGAAACGAGCCGCCGTCCGGCTGAACATAGCCGACGCCGCCGCGTTTCATTGTTTTTGCACGGATTGCATTGAGAATTTTTGCTCCATCCGGCAGTTCCAGCCCTGCCGCATCTGCCCCAAGTTTCTGCATCCAAAATTGTACCAGTGCAGCGGTATCCTTACAATGCTGCTGCGCCTTTCGCGCATACGCAAGACAGATATGCCGCTCAGTCGCATTGCCCGCCGGAGTCAGCGGCAGCACATTTTTTTCGTAGTCAATTTCGACAGGCGAAAGATACGTGTTCACTCTGCCGATAAGTTCACGATTTCGCTGCTGGGCGGCATTGAACAATCCCATCTGGAATTTTTTCAGCGATGCACTCAGTGTCCCTTTCGGAAAGCCAACGCCCATGTGATATGAAATTCCCGGCTCACCCGGTGAGTTGATGACCCTCGCTGCAAATTCCGGCACAAACACCCTGCTTTCTATTCCGGCGCAAGCCTTTAGTCCCAGCATTCCGGCTGCCGCAAAAAATTCATCAACGCCGTCGAGCACATCGAAATCGACCACCCCCGCCGCCGCAAGGCCGCTCTTTTTAGCCAGCCACGCGAATTTGCTCGGAGAATAGCCGTAAGTATTGTACGAAAAAAAAGTATGGCAATGCAGATTGACAAAACTTGTAGTAGGTGAGAATTCAATATCGCCGGTCTGCGCTTTTTCCCACAGCATCCCCAGAGCCGCCTGACGCTCTTTTAGGTTAAAACTGTCGAGCTGCTTCTCCAAACACTCTATCAATGATATTTTCATATTAGTCACTTGCACAGGTGTTTTTTGTACTGCTGCTGCCACACCTCGCTGTTTCGCGGCATATATTCTTTTAATTCAGAACTTTCAGCGACCATTTTTTTTCCCTCGTTGACGGTCTGAATCTGACCGTTCGCTATGGCCTGCAGAATGATGTTACCCAGCGCAGTCGCCTCTACAGGTCCTGCTATCACTCTCCTGTTAATCGCATCAGCCGTAAACTGGCACAGCAGTTCATTCCTGATGCCTCCTCCGACAATGTGCAGCACATCAATGCAGTTATTTGAAATATCCTCGATTAACTCGAATATCTGCCGATACTTCAATGCAAGGCTTTCGAGAATCGCTCTGACCATCTGCCCCTTGTCTTTGATAGCACGCTGTTTGTTTTGCGCCAAAAATTTGTTGATCTTTTCAGGCATATTGCCGGGACTCAAGAAATCATGGTAGTCAGGATCGATATACGCAGCAAACGGCCTCGTTTTTTCAGCCATTGACGTTAATTCTGCATACGAAATGTCAACGCCCTCTCTTTGCCATTGCCTGCGGCATTCCTGAACAAGCCACAACCCCATGATATTCTTCAGAAAGCGAATGGTGCTTTCAGCGCCACCCTCATTAGTAAACTCATATTTGAAACTTCTGTCATTTATAATCGGCCTTGTCGTCTCAATACCCATAAGACTCCAGGTGCCGCTCGAAATGTACGCCCAGTTTGCCACCCGCGCCGGAACTGCGGCTACCGCATCGGCCGTATCGTGCGAACCTACAGCTATGACAGGTATCTGGTTTATGCCCAATTCTTCGGCTATATTTTTGTCGAGTTTTCCTACGATAGTCGCCGGATTGACAATCTCTGGCATAATATCAATAGGTAAATTCAGTCTATCCAAGACAAGTTTCGACCATTTGCCTTTATTCATATCCATACATTGCGATGTGCTTGCCAGCGTGTATTCACTAAACATGCGGCTGCACAAATTATAAGCAACAAGGTCGGCCATAAAAAAAAGTTTTCTGGCTCTGGCAAGGGTCTTTGGATGGGTCAACTTCATTGCCAGCACTTGATAAAGACTGTTAAACTGCATAAACTGTATGCCGGTGTTTTCGTAAATCTCACGTTTAGGCATTAATTCAAACGCCTTTTCCAACATCCCATTAGTACGACTGTCACGATAATGATAAGGATTTTCAATAAGTTTGCCTTCCTCATCGATCAGCCCGAAATCTACACCCCAGCTATCAACCCCTATTCCGCCAATCTCGCTGTCTGCCTGCTTAGCGGCCTTGCCTATACCCGTCTTTATCTCCGAAAACAGTTTTGCGAAATCCCATCGCAATGATCCATCCTGCTCAATGGGGCCATTCAAAAAGCGACACACTTCCTCAAGCTTAATCTTGTCAGACGAGACTCTGCCCAACATGACTCTGCCGCTCTCTGCACCAAGATCAACTGCAATATAGTTTTTCACCATTGCCATCGAGCATTGCCTTTTGATATACAGCATCTATCGTAATAATTTAATATTATTTTAGTATATCGTCTAAAATAAAACTGTCCATAGCTTTTTGAACTACCACCAATATTATCGATATTGTTACCAAGATATTATAGAAAATGTAATTTTGAATCTGTATGTCTCCACCTATAGATACGCTTGTCAAGATTATATCTAAAACTCCTTTTTTTCGTATTTTATTTTCTTGCCTTTATTGTGCGATGACGAATTTATTCACCTCTTCGCGTCGAGGGAACACATCCCCCACGTAGTATACGGTCCAATGATATGATCGCCCCATCAGCAAAACGATGAAGGTGCCAGCAATACCGATGATGACCCCGTCAAGGGGTTTATCGCTCCGAAAAGATAAACCCATTCATATTCGGTCTGGGACAAATCGCGTTAATGCCGCCGTCACGATAAACATATACCCAACTGATCAGCGACAATCATTCTTACCTTTCGGAGGGAAATTATAATTGACGCCAGACACCCAACGCTGCACAAAATTTTGCTTCGGCACAATATACTCACGACACTTTCGGTAAGCTGACCATCCAGAGCCAGAAGCACGGCTCGATAGCGGTCGCGTCGCTTGGCGTTGGTTTCCTTTTGGATTCATATGTTCAATTGCTGGAGGTCTTCGGGGCAATGTGCATTAACATGCATCTGGCATTTCTCCTTTTTTTCTCAGAGTACGCCAGATTATCGCCTTTCGCGCCACCCTAATTAGCTTTATAACTTTCAAAAAAGAACAAATGAGTACTTTGTGAGATTATTATTATTTTAGCCAGGCAAATTCAACCTCAAAACCTGTCCTATTATCTTCGTTTTGCGAACGGCGAGTCGTTTATAATCAAACCAATCGCATTTTGTTGTGACCCAAAAACCATATGTATGCTCTTGACCATATACAGCGGCCGTTACTGGCGCCCCCCGCACCTTACATGAATGGGATGCATGGAAGTGATGCTCAGGTCCGGCATTCGCAAAATGAAGAATAATAGACGCATTATGATATTGTTCTGTTGATTGAAAAAAAATACAATTAAGAAATAAAGGTAAGATGAAGTCGGGAAGATATGAGACAGGAAATTCAAGGTGGCCTGATAGTAATTTCCCGTAACTAATGAAAAGTTGCAGGAATATTTATGAAACTCAACTTTAGAAAGCATGAATTTTGCCTTGAGCAAGGAATAAATATTTTGTGGATAGGCAGTCCTGTGTTGAAATTTGCGTTTGACTGTTTTTTGGGAGGAAAAAAAGATTTGAGCGAGGAATAGCAGATAGGCCTCCCTCGCGAGTGGAGGGTTCAGCCGATTTAAAAGTGAATAACTAATGTTAAGAAGTTACAGCTTTGCTTTACGTTAGGCAAGCACGAGGCTGTTACGGGTGAAAGTCAAAACGTAGTGCTTGTTGTTGTTCGAGACAGACGCAAGTGTAAAGAGAGTGTGCTTGTCAGGAACAACAGAACATCCCGCTTATTGCCGGGATTAACAAGAAGAGAAGTGATAACAAGGAATAAATGTTTTGCAAATTGTCAGTCCTGTGTTGGGATTGTTGAAATTTGCTTTTGAATGTATTTTTTTTGTTGGAGGAGATGAGAATGTGTAAGAAATTTGTTTTTTTGCTCTCGATGGTTTTAGTAGTTGCGCTTGCTGGCAACGCGCTGGCTACTGCCGGAGGCTATGATTATTGGCTTGGCGCCACCTCGTCAGATTGGTTCACCGGTACCAACTGGGGATACGGCGGGCTACCAGCTTCTGGTGATTGGATTGATGTTCGCAGCGATACATGGTATGGGAATTTCCCGGTGATTAACTCTGGAGTTGCCAGGGCCGGCACGATAAGATTAAACCCGGGTTATGGGCCGGAAACGCCTACGCTCACGGTTAATGGCGGCAGCCTGATCATCAACAGCAACCTGTATGTTGGCAATGTTGGTGGAGGTGCGAAAGTCATTCTGAACTCAGGCCAGATCATAAATAACGGCATTACAGAACTCGGTTATGGTCCTGCAGGCGTCGGTAAAATTTATGTCAACGGCGGCACGTTTTCCGCAGGCGACATGAGGATGCCGCCCACTTGGGACGGTCCTTCCACGTATGGTGGCTACCTCTACATTGCGAGCGGTGAAGTTGATACTTCCTATCTTGACATCGCGAATGGTAATATTGAATTCACTCAACTTCTGTCCGCCGGCGGCGGGAAATTCTTTAACACCCAGGACATGAATGATGTAAGGTGGGCAGATTGGCAGACTAAGATTAATGACTACATCGGCACTAACAAGATTTTTGCTGATGGCGGTACGATTCAAGTGAACTATTCCAGCGATGGCACGACGCGTACTACAGAAATGTATGGAGTGCCTGAGCCGATGACAATGGCATTACTTGGTGTCGGCGGTTTGTTGCTCCGTCGCAGACGCACCAAATAACATCTTTGAATTTGATTCGTTGACAAATATTAGATATCGAAAGAGATCATGGGTACCGACGATGTTCGGTCCCATGGTCTCTTTTCTAATATGGCTTGTCTGTCGAAATTGTGATCCTTATTGATTGAATATAGTTCCACAGCGGTGGAATCGGAAGTTGCCGGAAAGAGTAAACATCTGAATAGATTTTTGAGATATATTTTTTTGAGGCAGATTATGGATGACAAAAACAAAAAGATTCTGGCCGCAGTCCTTGTAGCA
>Ga0315278_10002631_pt1 | contig 16008 bp, 11 predicted proteins | sample YL17G06_0_MG_FD_203880 | JGI IMG/M metagenome (GOLD analysis project Ga0315278, IMG submission 203880) | Sediment microbial communities from Yellowstone Lake, YNP, Wyoming, USA - YL17G06_0 | ecosystem: Environmental > Aquatic > Freshwater > Lake > Sediment | place: USA: Wyoming | collected... | reverse complement strand
GATGCGCCGGAGGCCGTCTCCAGGTGGCGCGCGCTCCTCGCCGATCTCAAGGAGACCGGCGCGATGCCGACACCCGCGCCGCGGCTGCCCGCCCGACGCCGCCGCCGCCGCGGCCCGAGACGGCCGCCGCAAACGTAGTAGGCAGTAGGCAGTAGGCGGTAGGCAGTGGATCACGCGTGACATACTGCCTACTGCCTACCGCCTACTGCCTACCGCCTACTGCCTACTGCCTACTGCCTACTGCCTACTGCCTACTGCCTACCGCCTACTGCCTACCGCCTACTGCCTACCGCCTACTGCCTACTGCCTACTGCCTACTGCATACTGCCCACTGCATAACCTTCCGCACACTTGACCTCCCGCGACCAGCTAGGATGTAATCGCCGCTTGCGTGTCGATCCGCGGGCTGACCGGTGGCCCGCTCGCGGTCTTCGCCCACTCATGGAGCGCCTATGTTCGCCGACGACTTCCTCTCGCTTCGGGACTTCACCCCTGCAGAGGTGCATCACCTCCTCGAGCTGGCCGCCGACATCAAGGCCAGACCGGAGGAATTCTCGACCGCGCTCAAGGGCAAGACGCTGGCGATGATTTTCGAGAAGCCCTCACTGCGGACGCGGGTGACGTTCGACGTTGGCATCCAGCAGTTGGGCGGGTTCTCGCTCTACCTGTCGCCGGCCGAGATCAGCCTCGGCAAGCGTGAGTCGATCCACGACGTGGCGAAGAACCTGGAGCGCATGGTCCAGGGGATCATGATCCGCACCTTCGCGCACCGGATCGTCGAGGAGATGGCGAAGGAAGCCTCGGTGCCGATCATCAACGGCCTCACCGACTACAGCCACCCCTGCCAGGCGATGGCCGACTTCCTGACGATCAAGGAGGTCAAGGGGCGCGTGGACGGCGTCAGGCTGGCGTTCGTCGGCGACGGCAACAACGTTGCCCACTCGCTCATGTTCGCCGGCGCGCTGCTCGGCGCGCACGTGACCGTCGTCACGCCGCCCGGCTACGAGCCGAAGGGCGACGCCGTGGCCTGGTCGACGGCCCAGGCGGCCACGACCGGCGGCAGCATCGTCGTGACGAACGACCCGGTGGAAGGCGTGCGCGGGGCGGACGTCATCTACACCGACGTATGGGCGAGCATGGGTCAGGAAGCGGAAGCGGAAGCGCGCCAGCGGCTGTTCATGCCCTACCAGGTGAACGAGGCCATGGTCGCGCACGCGAAGCCGGATGTCTCGTTCATGCACTGTCTGCCGGCTCACCGCGGCGAGGAGGTGACGGCGGGGGTGATCGACCACCCGCGCGCGGTGGTCTTCCAGGAAGCCGAGAACAGGCTCCACGCCCAGAAGGCGATCATGCTGGAGCTGATGGCCTAGGAGATGTCCCGCACCGCACTGGTCGCCATCGGGGGCAACTCGCTCATTCGCGCCGGCGAGAAGGGCACGATTGCCGAGCAGCTCGCCAACGCCCGCCGGACGGCCGGCGCGGTCGTCGGGCTGATCCAGGACGGGTTCAGCCTGGTGGTCACGCACGGCAACGGCCCCCAGGTCGGCGCCGCGCTGCTCAGGTCGGAGCGCGCGTCCGACCAGGTGTACAGCCAGGCGCTGGACGTGTGCGACGCCACCACGCAGGGCGAGATCGGCTACCTGCTGCAGCAGTCGCTCTACAACGAGCTGCAGGCCGCCGGAATCCGCGTCGAGGTGGCGACGGTGCTCTCGCAGGTGGTCGTGTCCGCGGACGACCCGGCCATGCGTCACCCGACCAAGCCGATCGGTCCGTTCTACTCGCGCGGCGACGCCGAGGAGCGGGCGCGGCTGCACGGCTGGCAGGTGGTCGAGGACGCGGCGCGCGGCTATCGGCGCGTCGTGCCGTCGCCCGAGCCGATCGAGGTCGTCGAGGAGCCGGTCATCCGGGCGCTCCTGGCCCAGGGTGTGCTGGTCGTCGCGGCAGGCGGAGGCGGCATCCCCGTGGTGCGGACGCCGGAGGGGCTGAAGGGCGTCGAGGCGGTCATCGACAAGGACCGGGTCTCCGCGCTCCTGGCCAGCCGGCTTGGCGTCGACTGCTTCGTCATCTCGACCGACGCCGACTGCGTGTACGTCGACTACCGGAAGCCGACCGAGCGGGCGCTCGGCCGCGTCACCGCCGCGGAGATGGAGGCCTACAGGGCCGCCGGCCAGTTCCCTCCGGGCAACATGGGCCCGAAGGTCGAGTCGGCGCTGCGGTTCCTGAAGGACGGCGGCCGGGAGGTGATCATCACGTCGTACCAGCACCTGCGCGCCGCCGCGCGCGGCGACGCGGGCACGCAGATCGTGACGCATCTATGAAACTGACGCACGTCGTCGAGTCGCAGCAGTTCACCGTGCCGCTCCTCATGGAGCTGTTCGGCCGCACGCGCCGGATGGAGAAAGTCGCCGCGCGCGGCGGCACGCTCGACTACCAGCGCCGGATCATGGCGTCGCTCTTCTACCAGCCGTCCACCCGGACCCGGTTCTCGTTCGAGGCGGCCATGTACCGCCTTGGCGGCCGCGTGCTGTCCACCGAACAGGCCGGCTTCTTCTCGTCCGAGGTCGAGGGCGAGCAGGTCGAAGACACGATCCGGATCCTCGGCGGCTACTCGGACGTGATCGTGATCCGCCATACCCAGGCTGGCGGCGCCGCGCGGGCGGCCCGGGTCTCGAAGGTGCCGGTCATCAACGCCGGCGACGGCAACGGCGGGCAGCACCCGACGCAGGCGCTGCTCGACCTCTACACGATCTACCGGGAACGGCCGATCGAGGGGCTGAGCATCGCGTTCATCGGCGAGCTGGACCGAGGCCGCACGGCGCGGTCGCTGGCGTACCTGCTCAGCAAGTTCGAGCGGGTGAAGATCTACTTCGTCAGCCCGCCCGAGATGCAGATGAAGCCGGACATCCTCGAGCACCTGGCCGAGCACGACGTCTGGTTCGCTCTCGAGCACGACGCGGCGAAGGTGCTGCGCGAGGTGGATGTGGTCTACCAGACGCGCATCCGCCCCGAGCGCCTGGCGGACCGCGGCACTCACGGCCGGTTCACGATCGACGCGGCCGTGCTCCAGACGATGAAGCGGGATGCGCTCATCCTGCATCCGCTGCCGAGGACCGTGGAAATCGACAAGGCGGTGGATGAGGACCCCCGGGCCCTGTACTTCCGGCAGGCCAACAACGGGCTCTACGTGCGGATGGCGCTGCTGTCGATGCTGTGGGACGAGTAGGACAGCTGGCAGCCGTCAGCTGGCAGCTGGAAGCGGTAGGAACAGGAGAGACAGATGCGGACGCAGGAGTTCATCGACCTCGAGAACGAGTACGGCGCGCACAACTACCACCCGCTCGACGTCGTCATCTCGCGGGCGGAGGGCGTGTGGGTCTACGACGTCGACGGGAAGAAGTACCTCGATTGCCTCGCGGCGTACTCCGCCGTGAACCAGGGGCACTGCCACCCGGCCATCATGCAGGCGATGCTCGACCAGGCGCACAAGGTCACGCTGACCTCGCGCGCGTTCAGGAACGACCAACTCCCGCTCCTCTACAAGGAGCTGCACGACCTGACGGGCTACGACCAGGCGCTGCCGATGAACTCGGGAGCCGAGGCGGTCGAGACGGCGGTGAAGACCGCGCGGAAGTGGGGCTACACGGTCAAGGGGATCCCGGAGGGCCAGGCCGAGATCATCGCCTGCTCGAACAACTTCCACGGCCGGACCATCACCATCGTCTCCTTCTCGACCGACGCGCAGTACCGCGACGGCTTCGGGCCGTTCACGCCCGGATTCACGATCGTGCCCTACGGCGACGCCAGGGCGGTGATCGACGCGATCACGCCGAACACCTGCGCGTTCCTCGTCGAGCCGATCCAGGGCGAGGCGGGCATCGTGGTTCCACCGGCGGGGTTCCTGCGCGACACATGGGACGCGTGCCGGAAGCACAACGTGCTGTTCATGGCCGACGAAATCCAGTCGGGGCTCGGACGCACCGGGAAGCTGTTCACCTTCATGCACGAGGGGATCCGGCCCGACCTGGTGATCGTCGGCAAGGCGCTGTCGGGCGGTTTCTACCCCGTGTCGGCCGTGCTGGCGTCGAAGGAAGTGCTCGGCGTGTTCAAGCCGGGCGATCACGGCAGCACGTTCGGCGGCAACCCGCTGGCGTGCGCCATCGCTCGCGCCGCGCTCCGGGTGCTGGTGGACGAGAAGATGGTGGAGAACTCGGCCGTCCTCGGGAAGTACTTCCTGGAGCAGCTGCGGGAGATCAAGAGCCCGAACGTGAAGGAGATTCGGGGCCTCGGCCTCTGGATCGGCCTCGAGATGACCGGCCGGGCCCGCCCGTACTGCGAGAAGCTGAAGGAAGAGGGAATCCTGTGCAAGGAGACCCACGAGCACGTCATCCGGTTCGCGCCGCCGCTCGTCATCACGAAGGACGAGATCGACTGGGCGGTGGCCAAGGTTCGGAAGGTCATAGCCGCATAGCACACAGAGGCCGTTCATGCATCGAATCAAGACCGTCATCATGGGAGCCGCGGGGCGCGACTTCCACAACTTCAACACCGTCTACCGCGACAACGAGGCGTACGACGTCGTCGCCTTCACGGCCACCCAGATCCCGAACATCGACGGGCGCAAGTACCCGGCGTCGCTCGCCGGTCGCCTCTATCCAAAGGGCATCCCGATCTTCGACGAGCACGCCCTCGAGTCGCTGATTCGCAAGCACCGCGTCGAGGAGGTCGTCTTCGCCTACAGCGACGTGCCCTACACCTACGTGATGAGCCGCAGCTCGATCGCCAACGCGTGCGGCGCCCACTTCAAGGTGCTCGGCGCCCAGCCGACGATGATCACGAGCACGAAGCCGGTGATCTCGGTGTGCGCGGTCCGGACCGGGTCGGGCAAGAGCCAGACCAGCCGCCGCGTCGCCCACCTGCTGCAGCGGCACGGCCTCAAGGTCGCCGCGGTTCGCCACCCGATGCCGTACGGCGACCTCGAGAAGCAGAAGGTCCAGCGCTACGCCAGCCTCGCCGACCTCAAGAAGCACAAGTGCACGATCGAGGAGATGGAGGAGTACGAGCCGCACATCGTCGAGGGCATCATCATCTACGCCGGCGTGGACTACGGCGCCATCCTCGAGCAGGCGCAGGCCGAGGCGGACGTGATTCTGTGGGACGGCGGCAACAACGACCTGCCGTTCTACAAGCCGGACATGGCCATCGTGGTGGCCGATCCGCTGCGCGTGGGCAACGAGTTGAGCTACTACCCGGCCGAGGCCAACCTGCGGATGGCGGACGTCATCATCATCAACAAGATCGACAGTGCCGAGCCGAAGGCGGTGGACCAGCTCCGCGCCAACATTCGCACGGTGAATAGGAAGGCGGTGGTGGTGGATGCCGCGTCGCCCATCTTCGTCGATCGCCCCGAGCGGCTGACCGGCAAGCGCGCGCTCGTCGTCGAGGACGGCCCGACCCTCACCCACGGCGAGATGAAGATCGGCGCGGGCGTGGTGGCCGCGCACAAATACGGCGCGAGCGAACTCGTGGACCCGAGGCCCTACACCGTCGGATCGATCACCGAGACGTTCAAGAAGTACCCGGACATCGGGATGCTGCTGCCCGCGATGGGCTACGGCACCGAGCAGGTCAAGGATCTGGAGACGACGATCAACAAGGTGCCCTGCGACGTCGTCGTCATCGGCACGCCGATCGACCTGAACCGGATCGTGAAGATCAGGAAGCCGACGGTGCGCGTGACCTACCAACTGCAGGAGATCGGGACGCCGAACCTGGAGCAGTTGGTCGGGCAGTTCGTGAAGAAGTACATACGGAAGTAGGCAGTAGGCGGTATGCGGTAAGCAGTGGATCACGCGTGACACACTGCCTACTGCCTACTGCCTACTGCCTACTGTCCACTCCGCGGCCGCCCCTCGGAGCTGCTCGGGGCGGCATGTTCAGTCCTCCGGCCGTTCGCCCCCGGGCGCCATCTTCACGAGGCGAGGGTCGAAGCGCGCGACGATCTCGACGAGGCTCGCCTGGGCCGCCATCACCTCGTCGATGTCCTTGTAGGCCATCGGGGCCTCGTCCAGACCGGCCGAGAGCAGGGTCACGCTGCGCTCGGCCAGCACCCGCCTGACGGCTTCCCAGGTGAACGTCTTCTTGGCCTGGGTTCGACTCATACGACGGCCGGCGCCGTGCGACGCGGAGCGCAGTGACGCGGCCGCGCCTTTCCCGCGTACGACGTACCCCGGCGTCGCCATCGAGCCGGGGATGATCCCGAGCACGTCGAGCCCGGCGGGCGTCGCGCCCTTCCGGTGCACGATCACCTCGCGCTCAGACCGGTCCGGGAGGAGGTGCCGCTCGCGCCACGCGAAGTTGTGGTGGTTCTCGATGTCGAGCAGCACGCCTGCGCCGAGCGCGCGCGCGATGTGGCGGTGGATCAGCGCGTGGTTCGCGGCCGCATAGGCGCCCATCAGTTCCATGGCGGCCCAGTATTCCTGACCCTGGTGCGAGGCCAGGTCGAGCCACGCCAGGTGGCCGAGCTCCTGCGGCAGTTCCCGGTGGAGCGATCGCGCCACCCGGCTGTAGTGGTCGGCCACCGCGGCGCCGGCGCCGCGGCTGCCCGAGTGGCTGAGCAGCGCGAGGTAGGCGCCGGGCTGAAGCCTCCCCACGGACTCCAGCAGGGTGAGGACTCCGAACTCCACGAAGTGGTTCCCGCTGCCGCTCGTGCCCAGCTGCGCCCACGCCCGGTCCTTCAGGCGCGCCGTCACGGCGCCGACCGACCAGTCGGCATCCATCACCGCGTGATCGCGCCGCTCCCTGAACTCCGCGCCGACGCCGAAGCGCGTTTCCTTTTCGATGGCGCGCGCCAGCTCGGCCTGCGCCGTCGACAACGCAGACGCCGGCCGGTCGAGCACGGTCATCTTCATCCGGCACGCGATGTCCACCCCGACCGCGTACGGCACGACCGCGTTGTCGGTTGCCAGCACGCCCCCGATCGGGAGGCCGTAGCCCTGGTGGGCGTCCGGCATCAGCGCGCCCGCCACGGCGACCGGAAGGCGGCAGGCGTTCTCCATCTGCTGGAGCGCCGTCGGCTCGACGTGCTCGCCGTAGACGCGATACGGGGCGGGCGTTGGCCGGCTGAAATCACTCCCGGAGTGTTCTCTGCTTCGTTTCATTGCAGCAGGTCCCCAGCCAGTCTCGCCTCGGCCTGCTCGAGGCCGATCCCGTGCCGCAGGCGCATGGTGGCGAGCCCGACCGGCGGCGGGTAGGTCTTGCCGGCAGCTCGTCGGGGCTCGATGTAGTCGATGACCTCGAACAGCGTGTGGCACGCCTTCTCGTACGAGACGCCCGCCAGGTCGCGGATGTAGCGGGCCGAGCGGTCGATCAGCTTCAGGTTGCTCGGCACGACGTAGATCATCCGGTTGCCGAGCACGCGCCCGAGCCGCACCATCGTGCAGGTGGAGAGCGCGTTCAGGAGCATCTTCACGCCGATCCTCGCCATCGGGTCGATCAGGAACCGCGTGTCGGGCACGGTGAGGGCCACGAGCTGGCTGGCCGCGTCTCGGCCGGCTGACGACAGCAGCTGTTCGGCCTCGGCCCGGCGGCCCACGGCCACGAGCACCGCGTCGGCCCCGGCCGCCGCAGCCGCCTCGAGCTGCTGCGTGAAGATCGCGTCGGCCGAAGCCAGCAGCGGAAGGTCGGCGTCCGACACGACGACCGTGGCGCCGTCGCCCGGGCGGAGCGGACGATCGGCGGTCCCATCCAGGCCGATGCGGAATCGCATCAGCTCGCGACAGCCGATCTCGCGGACGACGGCCGCCTGGCGCGCAGCCGCTGCCTCTCCGAGCAGGGCGCGGATGTCGTCCTCGCCCCATTCGATCGTCTGCGGGCGGCGTCGGAGCAGCGCCGGCCAGGCCGCTTCGGTCGCCGCCTCCGGCGTGAAGAGGAACGCCCACGACTCGGACGCCTCGGTGTCGTCCCATTTCCTGAACGGGGGCGTGCAGAACGTGGGGCTGCGCTCGGTGGTGTCGGTCAGCACGTCGACGGCCAGCGAGCTCGCAAAGTACGATGTCCGGCCGCCGCCGCGGTAGACGCGCTCCTCGGTTTCGACGAGGCGTGCGAGCGGCTCGAGGACGCCCGCGCTGATCAGCTCTTTGTGCATCGCCTCGAGCGCGGACCGCATCTCCGCCGGCACCGCGTCCGCGCGGCCGACGCCCTCGTCCAGGCGGGCATCTGGGCCCAGCAGTTCCCGCAGCACGATCTCGAGCACGGTGAGCATCGCCAGCAGCTCGATGCTCGTCGCCTGCATCCGGGTCGAGCCGGTCACGGCCATCGGCCCGGTCGTCAGGTTGACCTTCTCGATGCGCGGCTCATCGAGGATCTCCCGGCTGCGCCGCACGTGCGCCCGGAGCACGTCGTCCGGGTTGTTGTAGACGAAGAAGACGCGCGCTCCGACGTCGACTCCCTGCCACGCGGTACCGATGACGAAGGAGGTCTCGCCACCCTCCGTGATCGCAAAGAGCGTGTCGCCCGCCGCGAGGCCCAGGTCGGCGACCTGTTTCCGGCCGAACGGCGCGAAGTCCTCGAATCCCTCGACCGACTTGATCAGGGCGTAGTCGCCGCCGGCCATCGCGCTTCGCGTGCGCTCCTCCCAGACGTCCGGCGACGGCGTCGTCAGCCCGCGGGCCCGCCGGCCCTGCCAGAACCCGCGCCAGACCGAGTCGAGCTGGATGCTGAGCCGGCCCGTCGCTCCACATCCCGAGAAGAAGACGCGGCCGCCGCGCCGGAGCGTCTCGAGCGCCGCGCCGGCCATGCGGGCGGGCTGGCCGGTCTGCGACCATTCGCGGTACTTCCCGACGACGTCCCGGTCCACGTCGAAGAGCGCGGCCAGGCCGGCCTCGGCGCTGCGGCGGGCGACGTCGCCCAAATCCGACGTCCTGGGGTGTGACGATTCGGTAACGAGCGAACCGAGGTGGAACTCCGATGCGATCTTCAGGAACTCCTCGGCGCGTTCGCGGGCGGTCTGTGCGTGTGGAGACATCGTCGTCGTCTCAGGGGTCGGGACGGATTACCCGTACTACCTACCGCCGCTGACGGATCTGTAATCCGTCCCGACCCCTACGGCTTCGCTATCGCGGCAGCGTGACGTCCCGGAAGGCGACGAGCGACCTGCCGAGCGCCTCGATCTCGTCCGGCGTCATCCGCTTCGCCACCTTCTGCAGCATCCTCTTGAAGTGCGCGATCTCCGAGTCCTGCGCCGGGAACCCGATGTTCCCGTTCGCCGGGTCGTCGCTCGTGACGATCGCGCGGCCGTCGCCGTCGATGAACACGAACCACGGGATCCCGCCCTGCACTTTCGCGTACCGCTTCAGCAGGTCGTTGCCGCCGATCATCCGGTCCTGATCGATCTTCAGCGTGACGAAGTCCTTGGCGAGCACCGGCGCGACGTCTTTGAGTGCCATCCAGGCACCCTGCCTATGGCACCACCCTCACCACGGGGCGCTGAACCACACGAAGAGGGTCTTCTGGTCCTTCTTCGCCTGGCCGAGCGCCGCGGTGAACAGCGGTTCCGCGTTCACGTACTCCGGTTTGAACTTCAGCAGGTACTCGTTGACCTTCTTGTCGTCGAACGTCGCCGCCGGGCCCGCACCCGCCTTGAACGCGGACGCCGGCTGGCTGCCAATCACCTTACCCTGCGCGTCGAGCACCGTCAGGAACGGCAGCGACGCCGGCTTCACGTCCGCCTTGTAACGCGACGCGATGGCGCCGTTTCCCGTCACGTCGGCGCGAACGACGGCATACTCGTAGAGGAGCGTGTGCGCCAGGTCGCCTTTAGTCTCGGCCTGGACGAGCGCCTTCCCGGCCGGGTCGGCCTTGCCGCTCCACTGGATCAGCACGCGCCGGTTCTCGTCCTTCGCGACCGCCAGCGCCTGCGCAATCCGCGCGTCGAGATTGGCGGCGTCGTAGGCCGGCAGCGGCGGCGCAACGTAGAGCGACCGCGACGCCGTCTGCCGCAGGCCGCCGACCATGACCTCGACGTCCAGCTGCGCGGGCTCCTTGCCCTCGTTGACCGTCACCCTGAAGGCGGACGTCGTCACCCGGCCGGCCGCCGGGATCGCCGGAACGTTGAGCACGCCGTTCGCGACCGTCAGCTTCGCGTTCGGCGAGGTGACGGTGACGGTGACATCCTTCGCGGCGGCCCACGGGCTGAAGAGCGTGAACGACACGTCCGCCGCGTCGCCTTGCGGGATCATCCCGCTTGCGAGCGACCAGTAGAGCGGGACCACGCGGGTCGCCGCCGGCTCGCGCAGTTCAGCCAGATGGCCAATCGCGCCGACCGTGCAGGCCTGGCACATCTGGCCCGCGGCCTGGTAGCCGCCGCCCTCCGCACGCCGGTACACGTCCCTGCCGGCAACGATCTCGGCCACGCCGTCGCCGTCGAGGTCGCCCGCCACGACCCTCACGGCCCCGGCCTGCCCCCCGTAGCCGGACGCCCACTTCTGCACGAAGTCGCCGCGGCCGTCGAACTCGAAGACCAGCAGGCGCGGCGACGGGTTGATGTCCTTGTCGCCCACCCGCCCCATCTCCATCGTCGAAACGACAATCTCGGGGTACTTGTCGCCGTTGACGTCGGCCACCGCAACGCCGTACACCGATGCGGACGGGGCGCCCACTCCCCCGCGTCCGAGCAGTTCCGGCGCCGCCAGGAAGCCGCTCTGCCAGGCGACGGGGTACGTCTCTCGCCCAACGCCCTTGCGGAACTTGAAGATCGAGACGCGTCCGCTCGACCCGCCTGCGATGATCTCGTTCTTGCCGTCGCGGTCGACGTCGGCCACGTCGAGCGCGCGCACGGCGGCATTCGCCGTGGGCAGTTCGGCGACGACGTCCCACGCCGCGCCCTTGCGCTTGAGGATGGTGATCGTGTCGTACGCGGTCAGCAGCTCTTTCTGGCCGTCGCCGTCCACGTCGCCGGCGACGAGCGCCGTCGCGTATCCCCGCATCTGGCGCGACCAGAGGCTCACCAGGCCCCCGGGGGTCCGCTTGAAGGCCTCCACGATCGCGGCGCCGGACTTGATGCGCTCGGTCACGAAGTCCAGGGTGCCGTCGCCGTCCGCGTCGAGCAGCGCCAGCGCGGCGTTCTCGTGCACGGCCGGCAGCGCGTAGTACTCCGGCGCCCGGCCGTAGACGGTGATGCCGTACGGGTCCAGCACGACCAGGTCGTTCGACCCGTCCGCATCCACGTCAACCACGACCGGCGCCGTGTCTCCCGACGGGCTGAACGCTTCCGCGCGGCGCGTCGCAAAGTCCTGATCGGCCGTCCGCGGCGCGGCGCGCCACACCTGCTCGAATCCCGAACCGCCGGCCTTCCAGACCGTGAGCGCGGTGCTCGGGTCCGCGGCCACGACGACCACCCGCGATCCGGGCGGTCCCTGTCCCTGCGCGGCGAGGACGGTCCCGAAGGCCAGGACCAGCACCGCGCCCATCGCACGTACACGCATGACGCTACCCTCCCTCCCGGCGCACATCATAAACGAGAATGGCTCTCGGCTCTCGGCTCTCGGCTCCAGGCCTTCGGCCGGGTTGAGTCCGGCTGGCGATCCGAAGGGCATTCACAAGCGCGGCGGGCGCGCCCCGAATGAGAAGTGCAACGTTCCGGTGTACGTCCCCGTCCGGCCGTTCACGAGGTTCATCTGGCTCTCAGGCCCGTACGCCGCGGCCGCGTGGAACTTCGTCCCGATGGGCGGAATGGCGTGCATGAACGAGAGATCGCCCTCCGGGAACGGCACCGCGGTGAACCGGGGGTCGCTCGGGAAGCGCGGTGTCAGCAGGCGGAGGTACAGGCCCGGCGTCTCGGCAACGACGGTGACGGGCTCGCCTCGTGTGCCGATCGTTGCCCAGTAGAGATCCGCGAAGAATCCGCGGAACTCCGGGTACGTCCAGCTTTCGCCGGTCGCCGTGTCATTGGCCTGGTTGGCCCACACGGCGAAGCCCTGGCCGTCGAGGCGGTTCTTCCAGACGCGGTAGGGTCCGCGGCCCAGCCATCGCAGGTCGGTCACCTGATCGGCCGGGGCGTCGAACGTGATGCCGAAGTACGGGTGGGAGCCGCCCGGCACGCGCAGTTCGTAGTCGAGCGTCAGCCAGCCGCCCGGCCGCGCGCGCCAGCGCGTCCACCGCAGCACGCCGTCGAAGGTCGCCTCCACGACGTAGTCGCGGCCGTCGGCCCGGTGTGTGAGCGTCTTCACCTGACCGCTGCCCGGCACCGCTCTCGGGCCGTTGCCAAACGGCACGAGGCTGCCGCCGACGCGCACCGATGCGAGTCGTCCCGTCGCTTTGTCGAACAGGTATTCGGACGCGCCGGACACGACGACCAACTCGCCGGCCGATTCGCGCACCGTCGGCGCCGAACCCTCCGCGTCCACGATGCGTCGTGCGACGTCCGCCTGGCCGCGCAGCATCCACCGCCAGACATTGACGAGCCGACCCGTGTGGTCCGTCACCGTCAGCGACAACGCGTCGGCATCGCGCCAGTCCGGCGGCAGGCCGAGATCGAGCGTGCCGTCGCCGCCCGGCGCCACCGGCGGCGGCGTCCCGCGGCCGCTCTGCGCCACAGCCTCGCCCGCCTTGCCGTCGCGCGGTGCCGGGAAGGTGAGCAACTGCCAGTCGAACGTGCAGTCCGTCAGGCTGGTGAACGTGTAGAGGTTGCGGACCGGAAGCCGCCCGTCGAAGCCGGCAGGCAGCCGGCGCTCGTCGATCGCCACCGGCGACCACAGCGACCGGATCGTGAAGAAGCTCGCCTCCTTCTCGCGATGCGGCCCGAGGATGCCGTCGGCGCCGTAGTTGCCGAACGTGTCGATGGCGCCGCCGCGGTCCGTGCGGACCAGGCCCTCGTCTGCGAACACCCACAGGAAGCCCCCGGCGCCCAGCGGGTGCGTCGCGATCGCGTGCCAGTAGTCGCCGAGGCCCGCCCCGTGCCCGCCGTCGTAGAGGCCGTGGTTGAATTCGGTGGGCATGATCAGATCCGAGCCGTGGAAGAACTTCTGCGCGCAGCAGTCGTAGGGCGCGTAGTGCAGCGTGTCGATGCCGTTGAACGCGTCCCACGGGTGCAGCACCGTCCGGCGCTGCGGGTCCTCCACCGCGTAGTCGTCGTCGAGATCCGTGTTGAAGCCGCCCTCGTTGCCGTTGGCCCAGAACACGACGGACGGGTGGTTCACGTCGCGCCGCACCAGTTCCTGCACGAGGCCTGGCCCGACCTCGTTGTCGTACGCCGCCTGCCAGCCCGTCAGCTCGTCGATGACGTAGAGCCCCAGCTCGTCGCACGCCTCGAGGAAGTGGCGGTCGGGCGGGTAGTGCGACATCCGCACGGCGTTCATGTTCATGTCCTTCATGAGGCTGACGTCGCCGACGGAGACCTCGCGGCTCGTCGTGCGCCCCGACTCTGGCCAGAACGAGTGGCGGTTGACGCCTTTCAGGAGCAGGCGGCGGCCGTTGATGTAGAGCCCGTCGCCGCGCCGCACCTCGAACGTGCGGAACCCGAAGCGTTCGCTGGCCGTGTGATGCACGCGGTCGCCGACGCTCAGCGTGAACGCCGCTCGGTAGAGGGCCGGCGTTTCCGCGCTCCAGGTGCGGGGGGAGGCCGCGCGGGTCGTGAGCGTGGCGCGCGTCTGTCCTGGCGCGAGGTCGGCCGAGAACGCCGCCCCAACCATCGCGCCGTCGAGCGTCTCGATGCGCCCGGTCAGGCGGGCGGCCGGCAGCGCGCCGTCGAGCTGAACGACGGCTGAGAACGCGCCGTCGGCCCGCGCGTCGATCGCCACCCGTTCGATGTAGGTCTGCGGTACCGCCTCCAGGCGGACCGGCCGGTAGATGCCGCCGAGCACCCAGAAGTCGCCGTCGCGCTCGGCCCGGTTCACCGATTGGTTGGACGAGTGCTCGCGCACGGTGACTTCGAGCAGGTTGAACTGGCCCGCGCGCGCGAGCGTCGTGATCTCGCGGCGGAACTCGTAGAAGCCTCCTCTGTGGGCCGCACCGGCCGGGCGGCCGTTGACCGAGACCTCGGTGTCGGTCATCGACCCTTCGAAGACCAAAAACAGCCGGCGGCCCTTCCACGCCGCTGGCACGTCGAACCGGTGCCGGTAGCGGCCTTCCTCGAACGCCTTGTTCTTCTCCTGGCCGTAGGTGTACGTGCCGAACCCCTGCAGCTCCCAGTTGGACGGCACAGGGATGGTGGTCCACTCGCCGCGGCGGAGGCCGTCGCTCACCATGAACTCCCAGGGCACCGTATGGTCCTTGTCCGTGCCGGACAGGTAGCGCGATTCGGTGGCTTGCGCCGAGGCGAGCCGAGGAGCCAGGCTGGTTGCGGAGGTCAGGCCGAGCAGGGCGATGACAATGACGCGGCGCATCGGATCCTCCGCTCGCATCATACCCGACCGCCGCGCGTTCGCATCCCGTGACCGTGTGACCGCCTCTGACCTTCTGTCTTCTGAATTCCGTCTTCTGGATTCTGCCTTCTGTCGTACACTCACCCGGTTCGCACTTGACCGGAGGGCATGGTGAGACATCGTCCGTTCACCTTCCTGCTTGTGGTGTCACTCCTCTGCGCGGCTGCCGGCTCCGCTCTTGCGCAGTCGCCCGAGGAATTGCAGAAGCGGCGGCAGGCCATTCGCGACGCGATGGACCCCGACGCCGTGATGATCCTGCGCAGCGCGCCGCCGGTCGGCGAGGCGGCGTTTCGGCAGGAGAGCAACCTCTACTACCTGACTGGCGTGAACGAGCCGGGTGCGGCGCTGATTCTCTACGCGGCTCGCCGCGGCGGCGCAGCGACGCCTGCAGCCGGCGGGCCGCCGGCTCAGGCAGCAGCCGCGGCGCCAGCGCCTGGCGTGGCAGCAGCGCCCGGCGGTGGGCAACGGGGCGGAATGAGGCCGCAGGCGCGCACCGACGTGCTCTTTCTTCAGCCCGAGCCATCCGACGCCGCGACCGTCCGCGGTGCGGCGCCGGCAGCGGTTCCGGCGCCCACACGGCCGGGCTTCGCCTCGGTCCGCCCAGCCGCCGATTTCCAGCAGGCCTTCGAAACCTCTCTGCTCTCTGCCACAAGCACCGTGTACCTCGACTATCCCCGCTCGCGCAGTCTCACGGCCCCGCTCACGGCCGAGGAACAGTGGATCAACGCGGCGCGCGACCGCGGCGCGGCGTTCACCGTGAAGCCCGCCTCGCCTCTCTTCGCGGCGCTCAGGCCCGTGAAGTCGGCCGACGAAATCACTACGCTGAAGATCGCCGCGGAGATCACCGCCGCCGCCGAGCGCGAGGCCATGCGCTCGGCCAGGCCCGGCATGTTCGAGTACCAGATCCAGTCGGTCATCGAACATGTGTTCAGCGTCAACGGCGCCTCCCGTCCAGGTTTCTCGACGATTGTCGGCTCGGGGAAGAACTCCTGCATCCTCCACTGGAGCACGAACACGAGGAAGACCGAGCCGGGCGACGTGGTCGTCATGGACATCGGCGCCGAGTACGGCATGTACACGGCCGACATCACGCGGACGATCCCCATCAGCGGCACGTTCACCAGGCGACAACGCGACGTCTACGAGGTCGTGCTGAAGGCGAACGAGGCGGCAATCGCCATGGTCGCACCCGGAGTGAGCATGGCCGACATCAACGCGAAGGTGAACGATGTCCTGGCGGAGGGCCTGATTGCGCTCGGCCTGATCAAGGACAAGGGCGGGCTGCGCCAGTACTACACGCACGGGCTCAGCCACTCGGTCGGCCTGCAGGTGCACGACCTCGGCGGCGCAAATACCGTGGGCGTGCTCAAGCCGGGAATGGTCATCACAATCGAGCCCGGTCTCTACATACCGGCCGAGAACCTCGGCGTGCGGATCGAGGATGACGTGGTCGTCACCGAAACCGGCCACGACGTGATCACGGCGGGTGCGCCCAAGAGCGTGGCGGATGTCGAAAAGTTGATGAAGGAAGCGGGGACGGAGTTCGCGAGGTATCTGATCAAGAAGTAGGCAGTAGGCGGTAGGCGGTAGG
>Ga0315278_10002629_pt1 | contig 16012 bp, 11 predicted proteins | sample YL17G06_0_MG_FD_203880 | JGI IMG/M metagenome (GOLD analysis project Ga0315278, IMG submission 203880) | Sediment microbial communities from Yellowstone Lake, YNP, Wyoming, USA - YL17G06_0 | ecosystem: Environmental > Aquatic > Freshwater > Lake > Sediment | place: USA: Wyoming | collected... | reverse complement strand
TGTAGTTGTCCGTATTGCCACAACTCCACGTTGCGCTGATGGACCCGGCGGACGTCTGGAGTCTTATTTCTCCCTCTGCTTCCGGGTTTGCTGTTGCGCTGTACTTAACGACCTCCGTGTAATTCGTGCCCGGGGAAACCGACGGCCACGTTCCGGGCATGTTCAGGATCTGGGCCACGATCATGCTGCCGTCGTATGTCGTGGTCATCGGGCCGACGGTATTTCCATCGAGGGAGCTTGATCCGACTTTATTCTTCACATACGCAGAATGGTCAATCGGGCTTGTCGCGTGGACATTTGCGAATTCGCTCACCCAGAGACTTGTCCATGACTGGGATGAGTGATTTGCGGTGACTGTACACGAACCGCTAGACGTTGAGAATGCGTAATATGCCTTTATATCCGAGAGTGTGGTGATAGCGGTGAAGGTATTGGAGCAGGTGGAAGTGATACTGCTTGGAGTACCGAGAGCGAAGAACGCAATGAGGATATTCCCGCGCGTTACACTTGTCGTGTACGCCTTTGCGTGCGTTGTATGTCCGGCATCGTACTTCGACCCCCCCGCGGACTGGACGTGTGTTATTAAAAGTCCAGGAGTGGGCGCGTTTTCAATGGTGTAGTACCAGGAAACCGCCGTCATTGCGTTACCCGCCACATCTCCGGCATTGACCGTGACGTCCACCTGCTGTGAATAGCTCCAGTCGGAACCGTTCGTGTAGGTGAACGTGATGTCGCTTGACGAGCCGGAGCAGACTACGCCGGAGGACGAGCAGGTGTAATTCGTCCCCTCTATGTTCGCCGTGATGGACGATTGCAGGACACCGGACAAGGAGTCTTTCACGTGGAACGAAACCGTCCTGTTCGACCTTGAAACACCGGTCGCTCCTGAAGCGGGGGATCGGGTATCTACGTAGGGCGGCGCGGTGTCCGTTCCGGGCGGATTTACCGTGACCACGAGAGTGGCGGTTTTCTGGACACCCCCGTAGTTGCCGCGGATGGTCACGTTCCGCGAAGAAGTCACCGTGCTTGTAGTGATGGTGAAGGTGGCGCTGGCGCTGCCGGCCGGGACGGTGAGGCTGGCCGGAACACGAGCCGCCGATGTGTTGCTGCTGGACAGCGACACGACCGCCCCCCCGGTCGGCGCCGGGCCGTTCAGCGTCACCGTCCCGGTGGAACTGCTTCCTCCCACCAAGGTGGACGGAACGAGGGCGAGAGTCGATAGCGAAGTAAGACCCACGGTAAGGCTCGCGGTCCGGGTAACCCCCCCGTACGAGGCGGAGATCGTCACGGAATTGGAAGCGGACACGGGGAGGGTGCTGATCGTGAAGGTGGCGCTGGTGGCGCCTTCCGGCACGGTGACGGTAGGAGGAACCGGCGCCACCGCCGTGTTGTTGCTCGACAGCATCACGGGCGCTCCCCCGCCGGGCGCCGGGCCGTTCAGCGTCACCGTCCCGGTGGAGATGCTCCCTCCCACCACGCTGGAGGGACTCAGGGAAAGGGACGATGGCGTGGCCAGATTCACGGTAAGATTCGAGGACCGGGTAACCCCGCCGTACGTGCCGGAGATGCTCACGACCGTCGCGCTGGACACCGGGATGGTGGTGATCGTGAAGGTGGCGCTGGTGGCGCCGCTGGCCACCTGGACGTTTGCCGGAACCGTCGCCGCCGTGTTGTTGCTCAGCAGCGTCACGGTCGCTCCCCCGCCGGGCGCCGGGCCATTCAACGTCACCGTCCCGGTGGAGGTATTCCCTCCCGTTACGCTGGACGGACTCAGGGATAGGGACGATAGCGCGGTGGGATTCACGGTGAGATTCGAGGACTTGGTAACCCCGCCGTACGAGCCGGAGATGTTCACGGCGGTTGCGCTGGACACCGGGATGGTGGTGATCGTGAAGGTGGCGCTGGTGGCGCCGCTGGCCACCGTGACGTTCGCCGGCGGAACCGTCGCCGCCGGGTCACTGCTCAACAGCATCACGGTTGCTCCTCCGCCGAGCGCCGGACCACTCAGCGCCACCGTCCCGGTGGAACTGTTCCCTCCCACTAGGCTGGGCGGACTCACGGTCAGTGAAGTGAACACCGGGTAGATGACATAATTGATTGCGCTCGAGGTGCCCCCGCCCGGTGGCGGACTGTAAACCGTGACAGCGGCTACCCCTGCCGTGGCAATGTCCGCGGCGGAAATGGTTGCCTGCACTTCCCCGCTATGATTAAAGCTGGTCGCCCGGTCCAAACCTTTCCACCGAACTTTCGAACCGCTGATAAAATTGCCGCCATGCACGATCAGCGTGAAGGAGGGACCGCCGGATGCTCCCCAGGGGGGGTTTAGATCCGTGACGGTCGGCAGGGGACTCCGGATCTCAAATGTCATCGCATTGGAGAGGCGCCCGTCCGGGTTGATCACGGTAACGGGAATCGTTCCCGGAGTGGCGATGTCGGCCGCCAGGATATCAACCTTCAACTGGGTGGCCGACACGAAGGTGGTCGCCCGGTCCGAGCCGTTCCAGCGGACTTTCGAACCGCTCACGAATTTGCTGCCCGACACGGTAATCGTGAAGGCGGGGGTCCCGACCAAAACAAACTGCGGAGCGAGGGTGGAAATCTGGGGACCCACGGACAGCGGATCCCTTAAGGTAATGAGGCCTCGGTCGGGGATGGCGTTATAGTAAATTACTCTCGTCGTCCCTTCCAATGCCGATGCTACCGCAGTACTGCTGCTGCCTTGCTGGACGGTAACAGTGCGCCAGGTGGACGGCACATCACTCCGTAGGGTCAATGGTTGATTATAGGTCACATCATCAAGCGTATCCGTCAGATTCAGCACGATCTGGTCGCTCGCACTGGATACGACGGAGAGGGTTGCCGACGCCCTCTCCCGGATGTACTTCACCGCGGTGCCGAAGGAACCGATCCAGAGATTCCTGTTCCTGATATAGTCGAGGTACGTGGTGAACAGATCGATATCATAAGAACCCCAGCAATCCATTCCCCCGTCCAGAGTGTGGAGATAGACCACCAGCCATCCCTGCTGCTGCACAGCGGAATCCGCCCACTGGTAGATATCATTCCCGTCATCGGGAGAACAGGCGCGCAGATCGGAAAAATCGAATGGCTCGCTGTTTAGGCCGCACGAGACTCCTCTGGATCCAATGTAAATAGAGCTGGCAATCGATTCAACTGTGCTGTTGGTATCCCCGTAGGGATATGCAAATGTGGCGGTTTTTTGCGACGTGATCTGGGCGTCGATCGCGGCGTTTGCCCCCGTCATTTCATTCCGCGCGTTAGTGGAAGAGAGGGTGGTCAGAAAAGGATGGGTCATTGTATGGCTGCCAATTTCATGCCCCAGATTCGCAGCGCTCCTCCAGGAATCCCACGGTGGGGAATAGCCGTCGATAGAGTCTATGACGAGGAAGAAGGTGCCCTTGAGGCCCCGCGCGTTGAGGGCGGGTATTCCCAGAGAGACTTGTGACTGGCATCCGTCATCAAAAGTGAGTGAAACGGCCCCGGCCTTGTTCTCCGGCCAAGCGGTGATCGTATGCGCCGCAATAGCGCTTCCGGTGAACACCCCGATCAACAACAGGACCATGAATCCACGTAGGGCAAGTTTCATAGGACTCCCGTGACTGAAAGAACGTAATAATTAAGCAGTTCGTGTATGTTTTCAGCAATATTCGTACCGGTCGGAATGAATCGTATAAGTGCTTATAAATAAATACTTACATCTTGCGCGAACGAATTCCCTAGGCATTGTTTTTCCTATTATACGTAATTATTTACCCAATTAGATTCTTGCAGGTAGAGAGAGAGAGAGAGAGAGAGAGAGAGAGAGAGAGAGAGGGAAGAAGGGGGGGGGTCAAGCGGATCGATTCAATTTTAACAGGAAAATATCATTTGCCTCATTGGCGATTCGTCCTCTGCGTTCCATGTATCCTGACAGGGAGATGGTTTTGTAAAAGAGCAATTTAATATATTCTGAAAGGAGAATTTGCAAATCCGCGGTATCGTTGGATCCATATACGTATAATTCAATATTCCTATTCGATGCATATCTGGAGAACGCTGTAAAAACCCGCCTGGTATGATAATCAGAAGTGACCAAAATCACACCATTAAGCCCTTTTTTATTGACGATATTTGACAGATCATTTGCCTCACTCATTGTTCCAAGTAACGTTTTTTTTACAAATACAGGTTCTATATCTTCTTTTTTAACGTTTAGCCTTTCCAGTTCCCTTATCGCCCATTCGTTATTTGTCAAATTCCGCCCAAGCTTGCGACTGAATTCTGTAATACCTGTTCTGCTGAGGATGAGAATATTTTTAGAAAAGCCTTGATGGTACAAACTCGCCGCTTTCTGAAAACGGGAGGTTAAGCTACCTTGGTCTCCTCCGAGCACATAAATTGCCATACTTTTCTTTATTCCCTGGTTATATATACCTGTAGGTAAAGGTATTTCCATTACCAATTTCTTTTTCAAGGTATACAATAATTTATTGTAAATATTGTTGCAGTAATTTCTGCCAACACCTGACTGTTCCCATAAAATATTTCCTATAGTTATTGAAAATATAATGATAACTATAAATGTACATAATATGATTCTACATATACTCCACTTCTTCATTTTCTTCATTGATGATTTATTTAGTCGACCACAAAAAAGCCGTTTCGGGTCGCGCTGAACCCGAAGGATAAGGGGAAGAACCGGCCCTGCCTCTTGTAACCCCTACGCTCAAAACGTTCGTCGTCGGCCAACCTGTCAACCGCTCCTGATGGGGGATCGAATTTTTCAGAGTGCGCCCGTCGAACGGCTTTCCGTGCCAGGCTTCGATTTCAACGTCCCGGTTCTTCTTCGACGAGGTTGCCACCGCCACCTTGGAACCGGACTCGCGCTTCTTGTACGCTTCCCCATCGCGATGCACTCCACCTCAGGTGTGGCGACGATTTGCCAATCGTTCACTTCAGCAACGGCGTCTGTTTCGTGGAACGAATCGCAGGATCAGGAAATCCCATATATAGAGGGGTGCCCCTGTGTTCTGTTCACTATTCTTTTAACTATTTATTCGCGTCATGATATACATTTGCTGATAAAGGCTAATTTACTGAGGAGCGGCGATGGGTTTGCACCGTTGGTTGCAATTCGATATGGAACAGGCCGTCCGTGAGATTACCCGGCGATTCCGGGAGGCGGTCACCCTAACCCTGTCGCGCCGCGGAGCTGTCGTCGCGGTTTCGGGAGGGGTCGACAGCTCCGTGTGCGCGGCCTTGGCGACCGAAGCGTTCGGCAAAGACAAGGTCTATGGTCTCATCCTTCCCGAACGGGATTCCTCTCCCTCCAGTCGCCTGCTGGGAGAGGAACTCTGTCGCCAATTGGACATCCCCTACGAGGTCAAGGACATCGCTCCCACTCTCGAGGCGATCGGTTGCTACGCGTGGAGAGACAACGCGATCCGAATGGTGTTCCCGGAGTACGGCCCTGACTGGAAAAACAAGATCCTGATCTCCCAAGGTCTCCTCGATTCGGACCGGATGAACTTCTTCAAGCTCGTCGTGGAACGGCCGGACGGAGAGATGATGGAAAAGCGTCTCCCCCTCAAGGCGTACCTTCAGATCGTCGCTGCGACGAATTTCAAGCAGAGAGTCCGAAAGACACTCGAGTATTTCCACGCCGACCGGCTGAACTTCGCCGTCACAGGAACCCCAAACCGGCTCGAGTACGACCAGGGATTCTTCGTGAAGAACGGGGACGGCGCCGCGGACGTCAAACCGATCGCCCATCTTTACAAAAGCCAGGTTTACGAAATGGGAAGATTCCTGAGGTTGCCGGAGTCGATCCTCTCGTCCCGGCCTTCGACGGACACCTACAGTCTCGCGCAGAGCCAGGAGGAGTTCTACTTCGTCCTTCCCCACGAAAAGATGGACCTCGTGCTGTGCGGATTCAACGCGGAGAGAAGCCCCGAAGATGTGGGGAGCGAAACCGGACTGACCCCGGAACAGGTGCTCCGGGTCTTTCGTGACATCCAGGTGAAGCGGAGAACCACCTCAGCCCTGCATATGAAGCCGATACTGATGGCGCCGGTGCCTGAAATCGTAGTGTGACGGATTCGGGGAGCGCGGCGCCCCCCCCAGTCTCTCCTCCTTCAGATGGAGGTCCGGCTCTTCAGAGAGGACTTGTCGATCTTGCCGTGCGCCGATTTCGGGAGATCTTCGACAAATTCCACGAACTTGGGCACCATGAACGATTCCATGTTTTCCGTGCTGGCCTTGAGCACCTCCTTTTCCGTCAGCCGGTTGCCAGGGGCGCGGACGATGAAGGCCTTGATGGCCTGCCCAAGGATCTCGTCCGGGACACCGATGACGGCCACTTCAGCCACGCCCGGGATCTCCGACAGGACGTTTTCGACCTCCTTCGGGCTGACCCGCTCCCCCTTCGACTTGATCATGTCGTCCTTCCGGCCCAGGAAATAGAGGAATCCCTCCTGGTCCATCCGGAAATAATCTCCGGAGTATAGCCACATCTCTCCCTTGATCTTCCCGGGACGATAAGCACGTGCCGTGAGGTCCGGCGCATTCCAGTACCCGCGCATCACGTTCGACCCCCGAATCACGAGCTCGCCTACCTCCTCGGCCGCCGCTTCACGACCGTTCTCGTCGAGGACGAATACCTCGCAGTTCGGAATCGCCTTCCCGACCGACGCGGGGCGCCGATCGATTTCCTCCGGCGGAAGGTAGCAGACCCTCTTGCATTCGGTCAGTCCGAACATGGAGAAGATCTTCACCTTGGGAAAAAGGGCGCGGAGACGGCGGATGTGCTCTACAGGAAGCGCCGCCCCCGTATTCGTCATGTATCGAAGGGAAGACAGATCGAACTTCTCCAGGTTCTTCATCTTCAGGAGAAACGCCGCGACGGTTGGTACGAGGGGAAGTCCCGTGACCCGCTCCCTCTCGATGCATTGCAGGACCTGGATGGGGAAAAGGAACGACTCGAGAGCAACGGTCCCACCGAACATCACGCTCATGATGACCTGGTAGAGCCCGTAGTCGAAGGAGAGGGGCAGCACGTCCACGATGATGTCGTCGCTGCTGTTCCCGACGTACTGGATGATGCTTCGCGCTGCAGAGACCATGTTGTGGTGGGTGGACATGACGCCTTTGGGCTCGCCGGTCGACCCGGATGTGTAGATCAGCGCCGCCAGATCCTGATCGATGATCCTCCGGCGATCCGATTTCATCTCCGGGTGAGGGATCGATTCCCCATGACTCCCGCATTCCGTCACATTGCTCCACGCGAATGATTGAGGTTGGAGCGAAGCCGGAATGTTGGATGGATCCCCGATCCATATCACCTTGCAGGAATCGGGAAGATCATTAAGTGCATCTTGAACGACTTCCTTCTTGTCCACGTGGGCGATCAAGGCCGTAGCGCCGGAATCTCGCAAAATGTAGCCCAATTTTTTCGATTTCATCGATCCATTCAGAATAACGAACGTTCCTCCTGCCTTGAGGATCCCATACAGGGAAATCACCGATTCGGGGGAATTGTCGAGAAAAACGACAACCCGATCGTGTCGCTTGACGCCCATTCCCTCCAAGGCATTGGCTAACCGATCGGAATTTTGATTGATCAATCCGTAGGTCCAGCGTTCTTTTCCGTCAATAATCGCGACTTTTTCCGGGAAGCGCCCGGCAGAGAGGCGTAAATATTCGTGGATCAAGGTTGGAGAAAACATCGGATCTTCCTCCTCAAGGGATAAATCTGTTGTTTCAGGCGATGCAGCCATGACCATCGTTCGGAACCTCGCCCCTCCTCGCCTCACTGGGTTCTTCGATCGATGAAAAGGGTTGGAGGTTTTTGGGTTGGGGGGGTAAAGGAAAACCGGGAGATGAATTGTTCATAAAGCAGTTGGGAGGACAGGATGCCGGCAATCGCCATCCCGTCGACTTCCGTTGATCGATGGGTCTTTTGAATCCTGTTCAGCAATCTCCCCACCTTCTCCACATCGAACAGTTTTGTCTCCCCTAGGTATGTATCGGATAATTGCCCCCTGAAATTCGATACATTTTCATTGACCAGGGACTGCTGGATGGGAGCACGGTATGGATGCTTGGTACGGGCCAGGATAAGGTCGGGAAGAATTCCCTTGAACAATTTCTTCAGGAGGTATTTTTCCTTCAACCCCGAGATCTTCCACTTAGAGGGAACGCGTGCCATGAATTCGATCAGGCGATAATCCAGGAATGGAAGCCTGATTTCCACCGAATGCGACATCGCAACCCGGTCTCCCTGGGAAGAGAGGAGATAATTGCTTAAAAAAACGTTCATCTCAAGGAACTGCGCCTTGGCAAGTGTATCCCACGTCTGGAATGCTTTCGGGAGGCTGTCTCGTAATTCCTCATATCCATTGTAATTACCGATCGCGTCCCTGAGTTCCTTTGAAAAGAAGATTTTTGCCCTGCTCGTATTCTCCCATCGAATCATATGCGAAAAGAAATCGTTTTCCGGTTGGTCGATACCTTTTCCAAAAAATGTATGAAGGGTGTGTTTCAACCTCGGATCGATGAAAATATCCGGATATAGTTTTTGGAGAAGAAGGGGGCGATATCGGGACTCGGGCTGCCTCGACCAGAATTTACGTACCAAGGTTTCCCGGAAAATATCGTAACCCCCGAAAACTTCATCGGCCCCCTCTCCTGTGAGGACCACCTTGAACCCGTTGTCTCGGACGACCTTTGAGAGCAGGAACAACGGTACGGGAGCCGTCCTGAGTAGCGGTTTTTCACAGTGCCAAATGACCTCGGGAAAGGCGTTCCCGATCATTTCGTTCGTCGCCAGGAGATTGGTATGGTCCGTTTTTAACAAGGAAACCATATGGCTTTGGAATCTGCTCTCATCAAATGCTTTCTCTTCGAAGTGAATCCCGAATGTGCGAAGTTGATTGTTGAAGTTGTCGTGGACCCATGTCGTGATTCCCGAGGAATCCAGTCCCCCGCTGATATAGCATCCAACCGGGACATCCGCCCTCAAACGGATCCGGATCGCATCGTGTAGCAACTCCTTGATGCTTTCAATGAGTTTTTCAACCGGCCAATCAATTTGTTCCTGGGGTGGGAAAAATGGAATTTCCCAATACTTTCTTGTTTCGATCTTTCCATTTCGTACCTGCAACGAATGCCCCGGTGGAAGTTCATGGATCCCTTGAAATACGGTTCTCCCGGGCAAAGTCGTCCAGAAGGTAAAAATCTGATCCATGGCCACCGGGTCGATCCGGCGTTCAATGTCGTCGTTCATAAATATTGATTTCACTTCGGACGCAAAGATGAGGCGATTCTTGTGAAGGGTATAATAAAGAGGACGTATGCCGATTCGATCCCTCGCCAGGAACAATTCCTTTTCTCTTGTGTTCCATATGGCAAATGCGAATTGCCCATTCAATTCATGGACACACTCGGGTCCCTTCTCTTCGAAGAGATGAAGGATTACCTCGGTATCTGTAGATGTGGCGAAAGAATGTCCCTTCGCGAGCAAACCTTCTCTCAGTTCCGGGTAATTGAAAACCTCTCCGTTATACACGATCCACAAGGTCCCATCTTCATTATGAATGGGCTGGGAGCCTCCGGAAAGGTCGATGATGCTCAACCTGGCGTGGCCTAGACCGACCCAATCGTCCAGATAAATCCCGGTTTCGTCTGGACCGCGATGATGCAAGACATCGATCATCCGGGCGAGAAGTTCACTTGAGATCGACGCCGGACCGTTTAAATTGCATATCCCGGTGATTCCACACATGGTGTTATCGGTCGCTTCTCAATTTTGGATCGCTAAATCGATGCATTCTTGCTGATTTTTTTTTCAACATATTTTGCAACCAAATAGATACTGTCCAGGTTCTCCGGAGTCACCTCTTCATCTTCAACTTGTATTTGGAACTCTTCCTCCAGAAAACTGATGATCTCCAGTATGCCGGTGGAGTCCACGATGCCGGATTTCATGAAAGAAACGTCATCATGGATGGCATTTGAATCCGCCGAAAAAAGGAAGTTTTCCAATATGTATTTTTTTACTTTTCCCCTAGGGTCGTTTTCCATGCCATCTCTCCATGTTCGGAATGGTTTTTAGCGCAACACCCCATGATCACAGGTTGGGAAAGAGAATCCCTTCTTTATGATGTAATTATCGGCAATAAGCGGAAAATAATTCGCGCCTAATTTCCGTAGCGGCGCACTTACCAGACAACCTGCTTTCGCTCAACGAGATTGTGCTCGGTTTCCTTTATGAGTCCTCCCCCTTCGAGCAGGAATGTCATCATATCCAGCGGCTTCGGGTTGTGCTGCAAAGCCTCATCCCAGCGTTGTTTCCGGATCACACCGTGGAATTGTTGAAGAAACACATTGTGGGAAACGATCAGGACCGTTCGGCCGGTATACCTCGAGAGCACAAAGCGGAGAAATTCTATTGCGCGACGGCGGACCTGTGAGAACGTTTCGCCTCCCGGAAGGTTGAGCGAATGATAATCCCCCCCCATGCGGATGAATTTCACCCGGGGCTTCACATTTTCCACCTCCCTTATCAACAGTCCCTGCAGTACACCAAAATTCCTCTCGTTGCAGAGTGGTGAACGTACTGTCGGCACCCTTCCACCGAGCAGGATGCGGGCCGTCTCGGAGGTTCTGCGGAGAGAAGACGTGATGACAACATCAAAAGAATGGGTCTTTAGACATTTCTTTGCCTCCCGTGTATCCTGAATGCCGGCATGATTCAGCGGCGCGTCGATCGTCCCGCAGTACCGTTGTTGCCGCGTGTAGTCGGTCTCGGCATGTCGCAGGGTGGAAAGGACGGTCACTTTTGGCATTGCATCTCCCCCGCTTCCCGAATGAATTCGTTGATCCGCATGACCGCGGAATAGTCTGTCAGCAGAGGACCCACCTTGATGTATGGGATCCCATGTATGGCCGTAAGTGTCACCACGGTCATCGATTCTGTGCTGATCGAACGGTGAGACGAGATCATCAGCTGACCCCCGGTCTCGCATGCGCGTATCGCATCTCTCACGGCAGTCACGGACCCGGACTGGTCCGGTTTGATGATCACGCCGGTCGTCCAGCCGTCCCCCACTCCACGGGCAATCCGTTCGGCATCCGACGCGTAAAGATTGTCTCCAACAATATGGCATCCTCTCCTACCTGCGGTGAGAGATTTCCATGCCATGAAGTCCTCTTCGGCGAACGGATCCTCGAGGTATGCCAGGCCGTACTCCCCGATGTATGATTTCCACATACCCACGAATCGATTGGCTTCGTAAAACCCGTCGCCCGTCACTTCCAGCCGGTATCCGCCATCAGACTTCAGGTCGCCGGCAGAGGCATCGATCATAAGGTCATACCCGTCTCGCAGCTTCAACTCTTCGAGCACCGCGAGCAGGAACTCTATGCATCCCCGGTTCCCGCCCATCTCGTGCACGACGTTCCCGTTGACGGTCGTTCGTTCCCTGCGGAGCAGACCTGTTTTGACCCGTTGCTGGATCTGTTCGTGATCCCTCAGCGAACGATAAAGATCCTTGTGGCGAGGAACCAGGAGGAACTCGGAAAAATCGCTGCGAACCGGGTTGGTGTATGCGAAGCGACCGCCATTCAGGATGTTGAGGCAGACCATCGAAGGGACGGCAGCTTCGCTCCCGCCGCGGCCGGCCCTTGGAGCATCGGGGGAACGCAAGCTCGCATCGTGGAAGGCCACGGATAAGGCATAGCAGTTATTGCGGCCTAACCGGCTTGCATCCCCGGCAAGGTACCGGTCGAATTCCTGTTGAGATAACGGATTCTGAAATCGATGGTCTGCGGAGATGCGCCGTATAATCTCCTCCGGCTCGATGGACGCCGGTTGATCCTCGTACACGCTGGTCGTTTCTCCACGCGGGGACGACCCCCTCCCCCATCGCCCGTCATCCAGTTGGACAATAAACTCGTTCGTCCACTGGACATGGGAATTCAGGATGCGATACCCGCGGATGGACAGGATTTTCACTTTCTCCATTGCTTTCTCCCTCCGGGATTAAGTTCGGCATCGACTCCCACCCCTGGTACAAGGAAATACCGCCCGTCACCCGATGCCCGATTCGCGAGGGTTGGAAGATAGGGATATTTCGGCTGGCTACAAGGAGGAGTCGTGCGGGTATTGGTCCGAGCGCCTTTGAAATGAAAGGATCTTCGGATTCCTGATCACTCCGCCTTCGATTTCGATCGCCCTCCGGATCGTTTCGTCCTTTTCCCACCGGTCCGGCCCCATCGTGATGCGTTCCAGGAAAGGCAGCAGGCATTTCGAAATTTCCCAGGATGCGCTGTTCCATAGGTAAGCAGGCGTGTGATCGACGGAGTAGTAGGTCGATTTCCCAACCCGGAAAACGGGATCATCGAATGTGGTCGGGAGCGCAAATGGGAAACCCATGCCTTCGTCGCAACTTATGTCGATAATGATGGATCCGGGCTTGAGGCAGGGCACCTCATTCTCCGACAGGAACATCAGGGGCCTGTCCGTGTCCTGTAAAATTCCGTTCACGATGATGTCGGCGGATGAGAGGTCCTCCAGGAAGGGCCGTGCGCTCCCGTCCAGTGAAGTGGAATACAGCCTCCCGTCCGGACCGGTTATCAATTGACGATATCGGGCATTAAACTCCTGGTCGCGGACGAAATTCGGATCCCTTTGTGTGAACACGGTAATGTCCGTGAAACCGCGGGCCTGCAACGCAAAGATAGCCCCCCGGCTGACCGACCCGTAGCTGATCACGAGAACCTTGCGCATTTCCCCGTAATAGCCGTCCAAACCTATGATATGCATTGTGTGGATGACCCCGGCATAACCCGCGAGTTCGTTGCTCTTGCTGAAAACGTGCATTTGGCGCTCGCCCGACTTGTCCCACAGGTGCATTGATTCGAGAGCGATGAGCGTCAATCGGCGATCGATTGCCGCTTGCGTATTTCTCCTTTGCTGCACGCAGTGTACCCATCCCACGAGAACGCCATTCGTCCTGAGCTGCCGAAAGTCTGCCTCGACCGGTTTGAGCAGCAGCACCACGTCGCAATCGGCCAGTATCTCCTCACGGCTCGCAATCCCGCCGACGCGCGTGGCGAGTTCACGGTTTTCGAGTCCGAAGGGCAAGCCATAGTCCGTTTCGAAGACGAGCTGATTTCGAACGCTCTCCGGGATCCAGCCCAGATGTTCAGGGTGGATGGGGACTCTCCTCTCGTTTTCCTTGAATGAGGTACGCACCACTCCGATTTCCGATTTACCTTTCACGTTCAGCCCCCATGCCGCGGTCCGGTTTGCCCATGGCGCCTCCCTCTACCTGTATGCGCCCGGAGAATCGCCGTCCAGACATATACGTGCCCACAGTTCGATGTTCGCGGTGATCCACGGAATCGTTTCCGCGGATCCGTCCGTGCCATGGCCGGACATGTGGGAAAGAATCACCCGCCTGACCTCACCCTCATTCCACCAACCCCTTTTCAGGCTTCGGGCTTCCAGCGGCAGTTTAAGGAATGGCTCGAACTCCTTCGCCGTAAACCACTTTGACAAAGGCACGCCAAATCCCTCCTTGGGTTTGTACACAAATTCCTTGCTGAAGTAATCGAGCGCATATCGTTTGAGAGGAGCCTTCCGGATCCGGTAATGATAACGGAGGCGGTTTGGAAGCCGAAGCGATGCTTGCAGCATGTGATAATCCAGGAACGGGTATGCAAAATGGATCTGTTGCGAGAGTCCGAGCCGGACGGAAGTGGCGATATCTTCGGGTATCCCGTGCAACATCAGGTAGGAGAAAAAGCCTTCGAAGAAGCTCCCCTTGACCAGAGACCTCCGGAAACTGACGGCATCATTCCAGGCACCTTCCCTGAACACTCTGTCACATTCGTCCTCGCCAAGCATGGCGGCATTGACGTGCGGGTAACGATCGATCTGGGTCCCCAGGGCCGTAAGCGCCATGGCAGCCACTTTGCTGACCGTCCCACCGGAGGGGAGCGACGATAAGAGCCTTATAAAAACATCCCTTCCTCTCCCCGGAATGACACTTCCCGCGGCGGATAACAGGAGCATCTGCGGCCATATGGAACTTCCGAAGACGGTATCCGCTCCATCGCCATCGATCATGAGATCCACTTTCCCGGAGAGATAGTGCAACGCATGGGCTACCCCGATATGACAAGGCATCGGAACGGGTGTCTGCAAAATCGCGATGGTGTCGGCCCACCGCTGAACGTAATCGCGGGGGGACAGTTTCAGGACCACGTGCTCCGTGCCGAACCGTCGGGCAACTGCCTCTGCATGCTTCCCATAATCCCTGGGGTTGTCGTCAAAGGTCACGAAGACGGTCCGTAAGTTCCCGGAAAAGGATTTTCTGATAAGCGCTACCACCAGGCTGGAATCCGTTCCGCCACTGAGCAGGACACCCATTCTCCTCGACCCATCTACCCTCCTGGCGACGGCGCTGGAAAGTACCTCTCCCAATTCCCGGCTTGCGGCGGATATGCTCCGGAACTTCTTCCCTTGCGGGAGAGGCATCGGGTGGGACGATTGGGTCACTTGTCCATTCTCTACGACGAGGGAATGCTCGCTGGAAAGACTTTGTACCGAAGAAAAGGGAGTATGTGGAGCGAACGTTTTCCGGTACAGGGTCCAATGGTCCAAGGCCGTCCGCGACGCATGGTTGGCATTTCCCCCGAAATATCCCGCTCTGTCAGGCCAGGCCGATAAGGCAATCCCTTGTCCGCCTTGGCTGTAGGCGATCGGGAAAAGACCTACCCGGTCACGGAAAACCTCGACGCGTTGGCTTTGGTGAGGGGCGATCGCCAGAACGAACTGCCCATCGGTCTGATACAATTTCTCGGGATCGCCTGTCCCAAGAAAAGCCTTTATCAGGATCGAGGGGTCATTTCCAGAGTATAGCCACCCGAATAAGAGCCACTTCCCCAGGCCCGGTATGTCCCCCTTTTCCACGGGAACGCCTTCGGAGACATACCACCAACCGGGGACCCACTCCAGGAACTCCTGATCAGGTGGCTTTTTCCCGTTAAAGAGATCGTAGGTGTATCTCATTTCATCGCTCTCCCGGGGTTGCCGTCGAACGGATCCGATGACGGGTGCCGAACCTTCAGAGCAAATTGTCGAATTCATCCAGTTCGATCAACCCACTGCTTCCTTCATAACCAACGATCCTTGCGGGATTGCCGACAACAACGGCATTATCCGAAATGTTCTTGCTGACGACGGAATTTGCGCCGATAGCCACGTTGTTCCCTATTATTATTTTCCCGAAAACCTTCGCCCCCGGTCCGATGTATACGTTATTCCCCAGTTCCGGGACACCCCTATGCTCCCCTTTCCCCCCGATGCCAATGGTTACTTCTTGTGAAAGATTACAATTCATGCCCATTTTCACAGGGCCGATCCAGATTCCTCCGTAATGCCCTATATAAAGACCCTTTCCGATTTCCGCCTTGATCTGAATATGGGTATTATACATTAATGGAATAATAGTACTGGCAACATGATAGAATATTTTCAAAACGGTTTTCACAATTGGCATACTAAATTCATAATTCAACCAACGTCCAAACCTGTACAAAAATATTATCCAAAGGGTATTGGTATTCCATATTTTTTTTATGAGCATCCAATTGGTAATCCCACGTTCCCTTTCCGCCATGTCAAAATATCTTTTTACGTCTTCTATGTAATTTTCAAGCATCAAATCAACTCTTCCATTTTCATGTTATCGTTAAAAAATAGCCACCTGCTTTAATAATTTAAACATCGAAAATATGTTGATATATTATATTTTCTCTGCCTGATATATCAATAATTTGCCCACAACCAAAATGTTTACCATAAAGAATAAATTTTTTTTAAAACCTAATTCATGCCACACATTTCCTTGATATTTGGAAGAGGACGAAAGATTTACGAGAAAAATATTGACTTTCTGCTGAACGATATTAACAAAATATCACTCTGACCAATATACGATAG
>Ga0315278_10002625_pt1 | contig 16015 bp, 19 predicted proteins | sample YL17G06_0_MG_FD_203880 | JGI IMG/M metagenome (GOLD analysis project Ga0315278, IMG submission 203880) | Sediment microbial communities from Yellowstone Lake, YNP, Wyoming, USA - YL17G06_0 | ecosystem: Environmental > Aquatic > Freshwater > Lake > Sediment | place: USA: Wyoming | collected... | reverse complement strand
CTGCCGGTCTGGGTGATCGTGCTCTATGCCTTCACCACCGAGGACCGCACCTATCAGTTCCCGCCGCCAGGCCTGACGCTGCACTGGTTCTCGGTCGCATTCGCGCGCGAGGACATCTGGGCGGCGCTTCGGATGTCGCTCTCGGTCGCCTCCGTTGCAACCTGCATGGCGATAGTCCTCGGGACGCTCGCCGCATTTGCGCTCGCAAACAGCCGCTTCCGCGGCCGCGAATCCGTCACGCTGCTGTTCGTGCTGCCGATTGCGCTCCCCGGCATCATCACCGGCATCGCGCTCCTGTCGGCATTCAAGCTCGCCGGCATACAGCCGGGCTTCTGGACCATCGTCACCGGCCACGCGACCTTCTGCATCGTGATCGTGCACAACAATGTCATCGCGCGCCTGCGCCGCCTGCCGCCAAGCTGGATCGAGGCCTCGATGGACCTCGGCGCCGACGGATTCCAGACATTCCGCTATGTGCTGCTGCCGCAGATCGCGACCGCGTTGCTCGCCGGTGGCATGCTGGCGTTTGCGCTCTCGTTCGATGAGATTATCGTCACGCTGTTCACTGCCGGGCACGAAAAGACGCTGCCGATCTGGTTCTTCAACGAGCTGTTCCGCCCGCGCGACCGGCCGATTACAAATGTCGTCGCAGTCACCGTGGTGATGATAACGATGGTGCCGATCCTGCTCGCCTACTGGCTGACGCGACCGAAGGAATTCGAATCAAAGTGAGGCGCCCATGCAAAAGAAGCTCCTGATCAATGGCAGGCTGGTTGCCGGCCAGGGCGATGTCGAGGAAATCCTAAACCCCGCGACCGGCAAGGCGATCGCGCGCATTGCCGAGGCCTCGACCGGGCAGGTCGATGCGGCGGTCAAGGCCGCTACGAGCGCATTCGACGGCTGGTCGCGCACGCCGCCAAAGGATCGCGCTGCGCTCTTGCTGAAGCTTGCTGATCGCATCGAGGCGGCGGGTCCGGAATTCGCGCGGCTCGAATCGCAGAATTGCGGCAAGCCTTTGTCCGCCGCGCTCAACGACGAGATCCCGGCCATCGCCGACGTGTTCCGCTTTTTCGCGGGCGCCGCACGCACCATGACAGGCGCGATCGCCGGGGAATACCTGGCCGGCTACACGAGCATGATCCGCCGCGACCCGGTCGGCGTAATCGCATCCATTGCGCCCTGGAATTACCCGCTGATGATGGCCGCCTGGAAGCTCGGCCCTGCACTCGCTGCCGGCAATACGGCCATCCTGAAACCGTCCGAGCAGACGCCGCTGACGGCGCTCGCGCTCGCGGAAATCCTCGCCGAGCTCTTCCCGCCCGGCGTCGTCAATATCATCACGGGACGCGGCGAGACGGTCGGCGCCCCGCTCGTCAGCCATCCCGGCGTGCGCATGGTGTCCTTGACCGGCGATATCTCGACCGGCGAGAAAATCCTGAAAGCCGCGTCGAAAGGCATCAAGCGCACGCACCTCGAGCTCGGCGGCAAGGCACCGGTCATCGTCTTCGACGACGCCAATCTGGACGAAGTCGTCGCCGGGGTACGCACCTTCGGTTACTACAATGCGGGGCAGGACTGCACGGCGGCGTGCCGCCTGTATGCCGCGCCGAAGATCTACGAGCGCCTGGTCGCCGACCTCAGTATCGCCGCCGCATCGATCAAAGTCGGGAAGCAGCAGGATCACGGCGTCGAAATGGGCCCGCTGATCAGCAAACAGCAACGCGAACGCGTGTCCGGTTTTGTCGACCGCGCAAAGGCGGTGAAGCACATCGAGGTCACGGCGGGCGGCAAGAGCGGCAGCGGCGGCGGATTCTTTTATGAGCCAACGGTGATAGCGGGCGCGCGCCAGACCGACGAGATCGTGCGCAAGGAAGTGTTTGGTCCGGTCGTGTCCGTCACGCGCTTCAAGGACACCGAGCAGGCCATCGCATGGGCAAATGACTCCGACTACGGACTCGCCTCATCGGTGTGGACCCAGGACATCGGCCGCGGCATGCAGGTTGCGGCGCGGCTGCAGTACGGCTGCACCTGGGTCAACACGCATTTCATGCTGGTCAGCGAAATGCCGCACGGCGGCGTCAAGCGCTCGGGCTACGGCAAGGACCTGTCGATGTACGCCCTCGAGGACTACACGACGGTACGCCACGTGATGGTGAAGCTATAGGAGTTTATTGGCCCCGCGCGGCGCCCAGGCTTCGTAGGCGAGCAACAGCAGAAGGCCGCCCACGAACGGCAACAGTTCGTAGACCAGGCGATAAGCCAGCACCGCGCCCAGCAGTTCTTCGGCCGGGGCGCCGGTCAGCGTAATCAGCAGGATCGACTCGAAGACGCCGAGCCCGGCCGGAACGCCGGACAAGGTGCCCACCGTGATTGCGGTGATATACACCGCAACAAAGGCCGGAAAGCTGATGCCTGCAGACTGCGGCAACAGCACATACAGCACGGTGATGCCGCAGAGCACCTCCGATACCCCGAGCAGATACTGGATCGTGGTCAGCCTGGGGCTTGGCAGCTCGAAGGCAGGCACCCAGCTACCGAGCAGCCGCACGCGGGTAATGACCAATCCAGCATAGATGACGTGCATCGCCAGAAGCCCTGCGCCGATCATGGTCACGATCTGCGACTGCAGGTGCAGTGCGGCGGCAGCGCCATCGGTCGCGGCGAGCATCGAGACCCCCGCCAGCAGGCCGAGCCCTGCTCCGAATGGCATGACCGACAGCAGGATCAGCTTGCCGATATCGGCGGCGCTGAATTTCGCTGCGCTGTAGATCCGGTAGCGGATTGCGCCGCCCGAAAAGGCGCCCAGACCCACGGCGTGGCCGATCGGGTAGGCGATCAGCGCCGTCACGAATGGCCGCTGCCACGCCGCCGTCGGGCGCAGGTAGCGCAGCATCTGCACTTCATATAGCGCCAGCGCAAACAGCGCGCCGGCCGTGAAAAGCCCCGCGAGCACGAGCCTGCTGCCCGGTATCGCTGCGAAACTGGCGGCAACGCCCGACGGATCCACTTCCGCGAGCTTGCGCCAGAGCACGAGGGCCGCGATCGCGATGATCGCGAATGAAGCAATCGGCGGCAGCAATTTCCCGAGGCGCGATTTCATCCTGCATCACCTGCGATGAATCCCGCGATCGCCCCCACGACGGCCGCGTCCGCGAGGATATCGCGATGCCCGAGGCCTGTGGTCGAGATCATCTTCAGCGCAGGCCAGGCGGCGGCCAGGATTTCGGCTTCATGATATGGAATCACCGCATCGCCGCGATCGTGAACCAGGAGTGCCGGGATATCGCAATGCGGACCGACCGCGACCAGGTCGAGTTCCGCCACGGGCCGCCCGGCATGCTCGTCGAGCAATCGCGCGAAGTGCGCCATTGAGCGCGGCGGCAGGTGGAGTGCCTTCGCCCACATGAATGGCATCCGACTCACGCGCGTCGGGCTCGAGACGATAACGATCCGCGATGTCCTGAAGCCGAATGCCAGCGCCGCGCCGAGCGCCGCGCCGCCGAAGGAATGCCCGACGACTGCCTGCGCCGGGCCGGTGATTTTCGTCACCTCGATCAGCAGTTCAGCGAGAAGACGCGGCGTCGCCTGCTCGCCCGCCGAACGCGCGTGCCCCGGCAGGTCGAGCGCGATCGTCCGGAAGCCCCGTCCGACGAGCGCGACTGCAAGCGGGCCGAATTGCGTCGGCCGGCCGCGCCATCCGTGCAATGCGAGCACCAGCGGCCCGCTTTCACCCCAAGTGCGTGCGAAAAGACCCGGGCGCAATTCGATCTCGCGCGACTCGAGGCCGGTCGCGAGTTCCCAGGGTTGGGTCGGGTTGCGGCCGCGCGGACGGGACACCATCTCCGCCATCGCGCGCGCAGCAAGGCGCGGTGCGATGCGGCCGGCGAGGCCGAACAGCAGCGGAAGATAGAAAGGTACGGGATCGGCCAAGTGGCAAAAAAGCCGGCACGGTTACCCGTGCCGGCTCTCAGTCATGACGGATGCGGCGTTTCAGCCCGCGGCAGGCGCTGCGGGCTCGGCAGGCGCCTCGCCTTCCGCCGGTGCCGCGCCCTCGACCGGTGCTGCAGCTTCAGCGGGGGCGCCGCCACAACCGTCGACGCCATCGATCAACAGGATCGACAGGTCGCCGCCAGCTTCGATGTCCCGCACGCAGGTCGCGGAACCCGAAGCCAACGGTGCGCTGAATTCCCATTTGCCCGGCGCCATCGGCAAGGTCTCCCCGGTGCCATTGCACATCGGTGCGCCATTCTCGTCCGTCGGGCCGGTTGTGTTCACTTCCGTGACCATCATCTTGTTGTTGGCGTACTTGTTCGCGGTGCCGATGAGTTCCTTCGGCGACAGCCGCACCGGCACGCTTTCGCAGATTCCGCCCTGCGACACGGTCTTGATCGTCAACGTCGCGCGGAGCAGCGGCAGGTCGTCGTTGGCGCTGCCGCCACTGCAGGCTCCGAGCGCGATTGCCGCAAGTGCGGCGAAACCGAGGGCGTTGATGCCCGAATGCTTCAGAAAAGACATCGTCGGTGACTCCCGATGGGTTGTCGTCCGCGGCCGGACTTTGGTTTCCGGCGGCAATTCTAGATCAATTCGCCCTGCCGGGGGGTCCGCTACGGCCAGGGCTGTTCCAGCTCCCAAAGGAGCGGGGTAAACCCGCGCCGCGCCAGCATGCCGGTCCCCAGGGGGCGGAAACAGCGCCCCAGGCGGCTGCGGTACCAGGCGGCCGGCCGCAGCCAGACACCCGAATCGGTGCGCCCGCGGTCGGCATTGCGCCGCCAGTCCTCCGCGGTCAACACGCTGAAATATAGGGCTCCCCGGCAGAGCCGGGAGAGGTTCCTGAGCGCCCGCGCGGCCTCCCGGTCGGGCAGGTATTGCAACACGTCATGACAGATCACCAGGTCGAATGGCGCACGCGGCGCATATTCGGCGATGCTGGTCCGGACCCAGCCATGACGCCTGCTCAGGTACTCGCTGGGGTCCAGGCCGACGTAGCGGGCGCGCGGGAAGTACTCGCGCACGGCCTTCTGCATGTGGCCGAGACCGCAGCCGGCATCCAGCACGCGCCGGACGCTGAATCCCAGGTAGGACGTGAATGCGCAGATGAAGCGGCCGAGCCGCAGCGCGTCCTCGCGCGAGGCGACACGCGTCTCGGGGTCGCGGTAGTAACGTTGATAAAAGCCGGCGTCGAACTTCACCGGAATTTATTCGACCGTGACGCTCTTGGCGAGATTCCGCGGCTGGTCGACATCGGTGCCTTTCAGCAGCGCGGTGTGATACGCGAGCAGCTGCAACGGGATCGTGTAGACCGCCGGTGCCTGGAAGTAGCTGACGTGCCGCGGCATCGTGAACACCTGCACGCCGTCCGATGGCTCGATGCCCGATTCCGGGTCCGCGAACACGTACAGCATGCCGCCACGCGCGCGCACCTCCTGCAGGTTCGACTTCACTTTCTCTAGCAGGTCGTTGTTCGGCGCCACCGCGATGACGGGCATGTCGGCGTCCACCAGCGCCAGCGGACCGTGCTTCAGCTCGCCGGCCGCGTAGGCTTCCGCGTGGATGTACGAAATTTCCTTGAGCTTCAGTGCGCCTTCCATCGCGATCGGAAACATCGCTCCTCGGCCGAGGAACAGGGCATGGTGCTTGCCGGCAATTTCCTTTGCGAGGTTCATGATTACAGGTTCCAGCCCAAGGCACTGCTCGATCATGTGCGGCAGTTCCAGCAGGCGCTTGACCAGGCCCTTTTCGCGCTCGGCCTCGATGCCGTGGTGCTTGCCGATCGCGATGACCAGCATGCCGAGCGCCGCGAGCTGTGTCGTGAATGCCTTGGTGGAGGCCACGCCGATCTCAGGCCCCGCACGGGTCAGCAGCACGAGCTCGGATTCCCGCACCAGCGAACTCTCCGGCACGTTGCAGATTGCCAGTGTCGACAGGAACCCAACCTTGCGCGCAAGCCGCAACGCCGCCAGCGTGTCGGCCGTCTCGCCCGACTGCGAGATCGAAACGAACAGCGAATTGTGCGGAACGACCGGCTCGCGATAGCGGAATTCGCTCGCGATCTCGACGCGGCAGGGCACGCGGCAGATCTGCTCGATGAAATAACCGGCAACGACGCCCGCGTGGTAACTCGTGCCGCAGGCGACGATGTGCACCGAGGCGGTGCGCTTGAATACTTCCATTGCGGCCGGCCCGAATGCCTGCGCCAGCAGCCGCCCGCCCGCGACGCGCTCCGCGAGCGTCTGCGCGACGGCGCGCGGCTGCTCGTGGATTTCCTTCAGCATGTAATGGGCGTAGTCGCCCTTTTCGGCCGCATCGGCCGACAGCTCCGATTCATACGCCCGGCGCTCCACCGTGTGGCCGGCGCTGTCCACGATCTGGATGCTGCGCCTGCGGATGCAGGCAACGTCGCCTTCCTCGAGGATGATGAATCGGCGCGTGACCGGCAACAGCGCTGCCACATCGGAGGCGACGAAATTCTCGTCCTTGCCGATGCCGATGACCGCCGGGCAGCCCGCGCGCGCCATCACGATGCAATCCGGATCCTGGCCCCACATGACGGCGAGCGAGTACGCCCCACGCAGTTCCGCGACCGTCTTGCGGACGGCAGCGAACAGGTCCTTGTGCCCGACGAGATGATGATGAATACGGTGCGCGATGACCTCGGTGTCGGTCTCCGAGGTAAACTCATAGCCGAGCCGCGTGAGATCCTCACGCAGTTCCTCGTGATTCTCGATGATGCCGTTGTGGACAATCGCGATGCCGTCGCGCGAAATATGCGGGTGCGCATTGCGTTCGTTCGGCACGCCATGGGTTGCCCAGCGTGTGTGGGCGATGCCGAGATGCCCGGCGGTCGGCGTGGCCGCCAGCGCCTCGGTGAGCTTCGCGACCTTGCCGACGGCGCGCAGCCGCGCGACCTTGGCGCTGCCATTCAGCACGGCGACGCCGGCCGAGTCGTAGCCGCGGTATTCGAGGCGCTTCAGGCCCTCGATCAGGATCGGGACGACGTCACGTCCGGCGACCGCTCCGACGATTCCGCACATGCTCTCAAGATCCTGGGATGCACCCGGCGGTGCCGTGGGTGACATTCTAATCCAATGGGGTCCCACCGTAGCGCGGGATCATTTCACAGAATCCGGCGGGGGAAACCGGTGTGAGCCGGGATCAGGTCGCTGGCGGGCGAATACCGAGCCAGCGCAGTGCTTCTTCGCGCTTCGCGAAGAAATCGACGCGCACGCCGTGGCTCATGGCAGCGATCTTGAAGAAATCGGTTTGCTGATCGGGAACATGCCCCTGCACAAAACAGGCCATGGCGAGACCGGGCGCGAGACGTGCGGCCGCGGCCGCGTTCTCGAAGGAATCCATCGTCGTCATGCGCCGCCCGATGACCGTGCCCTCGGTCAGCACGTGCCTGACATGGTGGTGCTCGCAGGCCTCGCCGAGTTGCTTCCAAAGCCGATTCATGCGTTCCGGCGTGATCTCGAAGCCCGGCACGAGCCGGGCAAACAGATAGCCGTCGCGCAATTCCAGCGTGGCTTCGGAATCTGGCGGTGACTGATCTGCTTCTGATTTCATCCGGCAGTGGCTAACCCGGTTTCTTCGTGGGGCGCTTCCAGCCATCCAGAGTCTCCTGCCGACTGCGCTCCAGTGTCAACTTGCCCGCCGGGGCTGGCTTCGTGATGGTCGAGCCGGCACCGATGGTTGCATCCGCGCCGACCGTCACGGGCGCCACGAGCATCGTGCCCGAGCCGATGAAGGCGCCGTCCCCGATGCTCGTGCGATGCTTGTCCGCGCCGTCGTAATTGCAGGTTACCGTACCCGCGCCGACGTTGACTTTGGCGCCCATGTCCGTGTCGCCGATGTAGCTCAGGTGGTTCGCCTTGCTGCCCGCGCCGATCGTGCTGTTCTTGAGCTCCACGAAATTTCCGATGTGCACGCCATCGGCCAGGTGATTACCCGGCCGCATGCGCGCGAAAGGCCCGATCACGCAGTTCGCGCCCATCGAGCTCCCTTCCAGCACGCAGTTCGCGTTGATGACTGTGCCTGCACCGACCTCGCAGTCGCGCAACAGGCAGTTTGGCCCGACGCGCGCGCGATCGCCAAGACGCACCTTGCCCTCGAGGATCACATTGATCTCGAGCACGACATCGCGCCCGCAATGAACCTCGCCGCGGATATCCACACGCGCGGGATCCACGATCGTCACGCCCGCGCGCATCAGCTCGGTCGCACGGTCACGCCGGCGCGCCGCTTCCACCTCCGCGAGCTGCAGCTTGTCGTTCACACCCAGGACCTCCATGGCCGACGCCGCGACGACGGCTTCGACCGCTACACCATCCCGCACCGCGGCGACGATGCAATCAGGCAGATAGTACTCGCCCTGGGCGTTGTCGCGCCCGAGCGCCGAAAGCCAGCGCCGGAGCTTGCCGGCCGGTGCCGCCAGCAGGCCGGTATTGACCTCCGTTATGGCCAGCTCCTTGTGGTTGGCGTCCTTGTGCTCGACGACGCGCACCAGGCGACCGGTGGCATCTCGGATCACGCGACCATAACCGGACGGATCTGGCAAGACTGCACTCAGCAGCGCAAGCGAAGACACGCCCGCGCGGCCTGCCAGGTCCGAGAGCGTTACAGCGCAAACCAGCGGCACGTCGCCGTACAGCACGAGCACGGTGTGATCGTCCGGGATCGCCGGCATGGCCTGCAGCACGGCATGGCCGGTGCCGAGTTGTTCGGCCTGCAGCACCCAGTGGATGCCGGCATCCGGGATGGCTTCGCGCACGCGCTCGCCGCCGTGGCCGTAGACGACATGAATGGCGGCGGGATTGAGCGAGCGCGCGGTGTCGATGACATGGGCCAGCAGTGGCCGGCCCGCAAGCGGCTGCAGGACCTTCGGCAGGTCGCTCGCCATGCGCTTGCCCTGGCCGGCGGCCAGGATGACGACTGAAAGGGGCATCGGAGAGGATTGTACCGGACGCTAGACAGGAACTGACCGAACGGGTCGCATGGCCCCTGCCTGGGTTATTGTGGATAGGTACCCAGGGAGATGCCCAGCATGCGTAACATCGTTTGGTACTCGCGATTCGCAAAGGCCATCGCACACTTCTGCGGACGCCCGAGAGTGTTCGTCATGGCGGTCCTGGTCATCGCGACCTGGATTGCCACCGGGCCCATTTTTCACTTCAGCGATACATGGCAATTGGTGATCAACACCGGAACGACCATCGTGACGTTTCTGATGGTCTTCCTGATCCAGAACACACAGAATCGCGACACTGAAGCAATACAAGTGAAGCTGGACGAACTGATCCGGGCGACCAAGGGTGCACACAATGCACTTCTCGATCTGGAGGAACTCGAGGAAAACACCCTCGAGTCATTCCGGCGCCGATATCAGGCGCTCGCCGCGGCTGCAAGGGCTGATTTGTTCCATGGCGTTCAGGACACCGGAACGCCTGAGCCATGACCAGATATCAACCGATAGGCCGCTCGCGTTCACGGCTCGCTGCGCCCGGCTGAACATGGACGAATCGCAGTTCCGCATTGAATACAGCTGGGAGGATTTGAAACCAGTCCGCCCGCTTGTGGTCACGATCGTCGTTACCCAGATACTGGGTTGCCTGCTCGCATTTTGGATTCACAGGTACCCCAGTTTCGGAGCCAATCTCTGGGCGGGTGGTGCATTGGCCACGTTCCCCGGCTTCCTGCTTGGCCTGCTCATTCAGCATCGGACAGGCTCTGCGGCAATCGCGGAAAACAAGGCCATGGTCCGACGAATTGGTCTCATTGCCCTCCTCCTGTCACTGGTCGTCTTCGTCTTTTCGCTGGAAAACTTCTAGGCGCCGCCTGGCGAACTAACGGTGTGACGACAAGTCCATTGCAACGAGGCCCAAATGAACACAGCTGAACGCGAGTTGGTGAGCAAGGTGCCGGAGGTGACTCTGGTGTTCTGGATCATCAAGATCCTTGCCACGACTCTTGGCGAAACGGGCGGCGACGCGGTGTCCATGTCGATGGATCTTGGTTACCTTGTTGGCACCGGAATATTCGCAGTGATATTCATCATTGCGGTCATTGTGCAGATTTCCGCGAAGCAATTTCATCCCCTGATCTACTGGACAACGATTGTCGCCACAACGACGGTTGGTACGACACTGGCGGATTTCGCTGATCGCTCGCTGGGTATTGGCTATGCGGGCGGGACCACGATTCTGTTCGCACTTCTGATGGGCTCACTCCTGGTCTGGTATCGCGTTCTTGGTTCGGTGGCCATCGATACCGTGAGCTCTCCAACATCGGAAATGTTCTATTGGGTGACGATCATGTTTTCCCAGACCCTGGGTACTGCGCTTGGCGATTGGACGGCTGATACGGCGGGCCTTGGATATGTAGGCGCCGCCGTGGTGTTTGGCGGAATGCTGGCAGCAGTCGCGGTGGCCTACTACTGGTCAAAAATATCCCACACGCTGCTGTTTTGGGCCGCGTTCATCCTGACTCGGCCACTTGGAGCCGTCGTTGGTGACTTCCTGGACAAGCCGCTCGACAAGGGCGGCCTGGATCTGAGCCGCTATTCAGCATCAGCCACCCTTCTCGCGGTAATACTCTTCTGCATCTTTTTCTTCTCGCACAAACCGGCAAGACGGGCACATTAGTGCGCTTATGGACCGTCCATCCCAGCTATCTCGATCCGCAGGGTCTGGTCGCCCTTTGGCGTGAAGCGCTTCTTGCACAGGCAGTTCTGCGCGGGCGGACAAGGGGTTATCGGTGCCACCCCCAACTCGAGCGTTTCCGCGCCCACCCATCGCCCCGATCCGCCATCAACGCTTATCTGGCGGAAGTGCATGCTGAGGCGACGCGGCGCGGTTATGCCTTTGATCGCAGGAAGATCGGGTCTGTCCGCACGGTCGGCCGGATTCGCGTTACGACGGGGCAGGTAACTCACGAGTGGCAGCATCTGATGCGGAAACTCGCACGCCGCAGTCCGGCATTGCGCCGGCAGTGGCGTGGGATTACGGTTCCGGACTGTCATCCGTCGTTCAGGCGCGTTCCGGGGCCGATTGAATCCTGGGAACGAGTGATTGAGGGGGCAGCATGAAGCAACGTGGGTTTTGCGCCTTCGCCTTCGTCGTCGCGCTGGCCGCAACCGCCTGCCTGCCGAACACCAAGTCCTCTGATGACGCCGCGGCTGTCCAGCGGGCGATCAAGGACAGTTACGCCGCTTATAGCGGCTTCGACGAGCAGAAGTACCGCGCAATGCTCGCCGACGATTACCTCCTGCTCGAGAACGGAGAACTGATCGACCGCGAGGGCGACGTCGCCGACATGGCGAAGCCGGGCACTGGCTACCGGCGCACCGACGAGTTCGATTTCCGCTCGGTGAAGATCGACGGCGACTTTGCCTTCGCCGTGTATTTCCTGAAGTCCGAAATACATGACGACATCAAGGGCGCGCGCTGGCGTGAATGGCTTGAGAGCGCGATCCTCAGGCGTTCGGAAGGCGCGTGGCGGCTGGCGCTGCTTCACTCCACAAGAGTTTCCACACCTGCAGGGGCACAGGACATGAATTCATTCGCCATCCGCTATACGACCGCCTGGTCCAGCCAGGATCCTGCAAGCGTCGCAGCTTTCTTCGCCGACAACGGCTCGCTCAAGATCAATGACGGCGCCCCGTCCGTCGGACGGGCGGCCATCACCGAGGCGGCGCGCGGGTTCATGAGCGCCTTCCCGGACTTGGTGGTCGAGATGGACGGGCTGGATCGCAAAGATAACGGTTACATCTATCGCTGGACCCTGATCGGCACAAATACCGGGCCCGGCGGCACGGGCAACAAGGTCCGCATCAGCGGCTTCGAGAAGTGGACGATTGGCGCGGATGGGCTGATCGCTGGGTCACTGGGCCATTTTGATGCGGCCGACTACAACCGCCAGCTCGGAAAAACGGGCGGTTAGACTCCTGCCATGGACCGCCAGCATCACTGGAATCGCGTCTATCAGACCAGGTCGCCTGACAGCGTCAGCTGGTATCAGCAGCACCCGGATATTTCGCTCGCGTTGATCGCTGCAGCCGGCATCGCCAAGGACGCCGGCATCATCGATGTCGGCGGCGGCGCGTCCGTCCTTGTCGATCATCTCCTCGAGCTTGGTTACACCAACCTGGCCGTGCTGGATCTTTCCGGTGCAGCATTGAGCGCCAGCCGTTCGCGCGTCGCGGCAAGGGCCGCTGCGGTCGAGTGGTTCGAAGCCGACGTGACCTCCTTCGAGCCGCCGCGCCGCTACGCGCTGTGGCACGATCGTGCGGTTTTCCATTTCCTGACGGATGCCGGCGACCGTGGCCGGTATGTCGCGACGCTTCGCAAGACCTTGCAGCCGAACGGCACGGTCATCATTGCGACATTTGCGCCGGACGGGCCGCCGAAGTGCAGCGGCCTCGATGTCGTGCGCTACGACGAGCATGCGATCGTCGCTGAACTGGGCGCAGGGTTTCAGCTTCACGAGGTCCGCCGGGAGACGCATGTCACCCCGGGAAAGGCGGAGCAGCGATTCAACTACTTCCGGTTCAGCTCCGTGGCCACTGCAGCCGATGACAAGATGCTATTCCGCTAAGGACCGCAAGTGCGCATACTTGGAACATCAGTCAACCAGAGGGATCCATGGCAACAAAGCTCGAAAAACCGCTGAAGCGCGAAATCGTCCTGAACGACGCGCCCTACATGCTGACCATCTCGCCGGAAGGGCTGAAGCTCGTGCCGAAAGGCAAGCGCAATGGCCTCGAGCTGACATGGAAAGGCATCCTCATGCAGGCGACGATGAGCGAGGCGGCGGGCGGGGGTTCCGGCGGCTAGGTCGCCAGCTCGATCGGCCTGGATTCTTCTCCGCCTGGCGCTCTACCAGGGATAGGGCTTGCCGGTGTGGTTCAGGAAATTACCGGAATCTTCCGGCCGCAGCGCCGCGATCACCGATTGCATGTCCTTGATGCTCTCGACCGGCGACAGCGTCCCGCCCGGCCCGCCCATGTCGGTGCGGACCCAGCCCGGACTGACCACGACGCAAGTGATGCCGCGCGGTACGAGGTCGATCGAGAGGCTCTTCATCACCATGTTGACCGCGGCCTTGGAGCTGCGGTACGCGTAAGATCCGCCCGAAGTATTGTCTTCCAGCGATCCCATGCCGCTCGTGATCGTGACGACCTGCTTGAGGCGGCTCTTCGCGACATTCTCGAGGAAGGCCTCGACGACGCGCATCGGGCCGAGCGTGTTGGCATCGAGCACCTTCGCCCAGGCCGCGTAGTCGAGGCTGCCGATGCGCTGACCGGGTGGCCCACCGACACCGGCGTTGTTCAGCAGCAGATCGATGGCTTCGCCCTTGAGCCCCGCGGCAGCGGCCCGCACGCTCGCCGCGTCGGTGACGTCAATTTCCAGGACATGAACGTGCCCGCCGCTTTCAGCTGCGATCTGCTGCAGTTCCTTGGCGGCGTTCGGAGCCCTGCAAGCTGCGAAGACCTGCCAGCCATCGGCGGCGTACTGGCGCGCGAACTCGAGGCCGAGGCCGCGGTTTGCACCGGTGACGAGTACTGTCGGCATCGATCCTCCGATTGTTTCGTTTTACGCCTTCTGGCGCATACTTATACAGTCGATCCTGGGGGGATGAACACATGACGATCGCTCGGCAGACGCGCAGGCGCGTCCTGCAATCCATTCTTGCTTGTCCGGCGCTGGCTGCGTTAGGTCCAGCGGTCAAAGCGTTCGGTCAGGATGCGGACGCGCTCATCACCTCTGCCGACCAGGCCCTGGATGTCTTCGACTTCGAACGTGTGGCGCGCGCGAAGTTGCCGCCCGCGCATTTTGGTTATCTCGCGACCGGTGTCGACGGCGACGCAACGCTCAACGCCAATCTGGCGGGTTTCTCGAACTACAGCGTGCGGGTTCGCCGGCTGGTCGACGTGGGTAACATCGACATGTCCGTCAACCTGTTCGGTACGACCTGGGATTCGCCGATCGTCCTGGATCCGGTCGGCAGCCAGCGCGCGTTTCACCCCGATGGCGAGCTGGCGGTGGCCCGGGCGGCGCGGTCGAGGAAGCATCTCCAGATCCTGTCCACCGTCGCCTCCAACTCGGTTGAAGATGTCACCGACGCGCGCGGCGCGCCCATCTGGTACCAGCTCTACCCCACCGACCAGTGGGCCGTGACGCAAGCGCTTGTGAGCCGGGCCAAGGCGGCAGACTGCCCGGTGCTCGTGCTGACGGTGGACCTGCAGGGCGGCACCAACCGCGTGACACTCGGGCATGCAATTCGGCGCGACACGCGTGATTGCACAGCGTGTCATGTGAGCAAACCGCCCCAACTCCTTGAAGAGCTGCCTCGCAAACCGATGTTCCGCGGCCTCGACACATCGGCAGTCACCGACCTGACGCCGCTGGACATGAACTGGGACTTCATCAAGCGGCTGCGGGACATCTGGCCCCGCAAGCTCATGGTCAAAGGCATCGTGACGCGCGAAGACGGCGAACTCGCCGTCACTCACGGTCTGGACGGGTTGGTCGTCTCGAATCATGGCGGGCGCGGCGAAGACAGCGGCCGCGCGTCGATCGACAGCCTTAAGGAAGTTGTCGCAGGCGTTGGCGGCCGCATGCCAATACTCGTCGACGGAGGCATTCGCCGCGGCTCGGATATTTTCAAGGCGCTCGCGCTCGGCGCCACCGCCGTTGGCATTGGGCGGCCTTACATCTGGGGACTGGCGTCGTTCGGGCAGGAAGGCGTGGAGAAGGTCCTAGATATCCTGCGAAGCGAACTGTTGATCGCAATGCGGCAGGCTGGGACGCGGAGTATTGCAGAGATCAATCGGTCATACGTTGTAGATAACCGGCAATAACGCGGGGCCGCGCGGGCATCCGACGCCGTGTTGTATGCGCCCCCGCCCGGGCTCCGCTACATTGCAGCGCTCCTGATGTTGCCGGCATTCAGTCTCGCACTCGCCTCGGTCATTCCCGGCCGCATCAGGACCGCCGCGCAGCATCCACCGCTCCTGGCAACCATGCTTTGGGCGCTTGCGCATCTGCTGACTAACGGCAGCGTTGCCGATCTGCTGCTGTTCGGTACTTTCCTCGTTTGGGCTGTTGCCGTCCGTATCTCGCTAGAACGTCGCCCGGCACGCCCGATCCGCGTCTTGCCGGGTTCACCAGCGAACAATGTGACGCGCTTTGACGACGCGGCGCAAATGGGCTCGAATCGCGAAGTTATGCATGGCGCGGGGGACGCTTTGCCGGGGTATTCTTCCGTTGAGCTGGTAATACCCGTGGTGATACCATGGCCGGCATGAAAGTCGCGATTTCCCTGCCCGATCCCGTGTTCCGGGCCGCCGAAACGCTGGCGCGCAAGCTCCGCAAGTCCCGCAGCCAGCTCTATGCCGAGGCAATCGCCGAATACGTCGGCGCGCGCGGCGCCAAGGCGCTCACGACCAGGTTGAACACTATTTACGGGAAGGAGTCGTCAGAGGTCGATCCCGCGCTCAAGTACGCCCAGCTCGAGCGGCTGAGCCGTGAAGCGTGGTGAGATCTGGTGGGCGGCCTTGCCGCCGCCATCCGGCTCCGGCCCGGGTTTCCGCAGACCTGTCCTCGTCATCCAATCCGACCCGTTCAACGACAGCCGCATCTCGACCGCCATCGTTGCGGTGATCACGTCCAACCTGGCGCTCGCCGACGCGCCTGGCAACGTCCGCGCCGCCAAGGCTGAATCGGGATTGTCCAAGCCCTCCGTCGTCAACGTCTCGCAGGTCCTGACTATCGACAAGGTGCTGCTGACGGACCGGGTTCGGCCGCTCTCAGCGGAGGTGATGCAACGCGTCGATAACGGCCTGAGGCTGGTGCTCAACTTGTGAAGCGAATTCCGCGGTTCCGCTGAGCGAGTCATGGCGCGGACCTGGTCAACCACTCTTCACATGACTCCGGCCGGCCTTGATGAGGAGACTGAGGTTGGGGTGCGGATATCACCATGGTCTCCTCGCCGGCACGCGCTATCATTCCACGCGCCCCGT
>Ga0315278_10002624_pt1 | contig 16016 bp, 12 predicted proteins | sample YL17G06_0_MG_FD_203880 | JGI IMG/M metagenome (GOLD analysis project Ga0315278, IMG submission 203880) | Sediment microbial communities from Yellowstone Lake, YNP, Wyoming, USA - YL17G06_0 | ecosystem: Environmental > Aquatic > Freshwater > Lake > Sediment | place: USA: Wyoming | collected... | reverse complement strand
TTCCTCGCCGTCCTCGCCCAGCTCCCTGCGGATCGCGCTCATCTGCTCCCGAAGAAGGAACTCGCGCTGACGCTTCTCCATGCCGTCGCTGACCTCGGTGCGGATCTTGTCCTTGAGCTCCAGGTCGGCCAGGACGTCCTTGGCCCAGGCGAGCACGAGGGCCAACCGGGCCTCCACATCCACGGTCTCGAGCACCTGCACCTTCTGTTCGAGAGTGAGGTCGGGCGAGTAGCCGGAGGTGTCCGCCATCTGCCCCGGGTCCGCGATGCCGCGCAGGAACTCGGCCACCTGCGGGACGCCCCGGGCCTCAACGACGTTCTCGATCACCGCGCGGTACTCACGCGCTAAGCGCTTCGCGATGTCGGACGGCTCGCTCTCGGCCACGGGGTCGGCCTGGATCCACACGGCCTCACCGGTCCCGGCCACCCCGGCGCCCAGGACGGCACGGTGCAGACCGCGGATCACCAGGGCCTCGGTCCCGCCGCGCAGCGCACCCACGTCCTCGATCTTGCCGACCGTCCCTACGCGCGCGTACCGGTCGTCGATCCGCGGCACGAGCAGGAGAAGGCGGTCGTCGTCGTCGGAGGCTGCGTCCACGGCCGCCCGGGCCTCGTCGGATTCGATGGTGAGCGTGACGACCATGCCGGGCAGCACCACGCCGGTGGTGAGCGGTAGCAGGGGCAGGGTCTGGGTGTCGATCTGGGTGGTTTCGATATCGGGCATCTGCGATCTCCGTTCGTTCGGGTCTTGCACGTGCAAGAACGAGTCGTGGTGACGTTCCTATTCCCAGTTGTAATCGCGATTACCTCGAACGACCACCCGCATAGGAGCGGGGCTGTCGATGTGGGCGGACCCAAGTAGATTGACCCTTCGTATGGCGGACCCCATCGTGATCACCGAGGGCATCACCCGCAGCTTCGGCGATGTCGAGGCGCTGAAGAGCGTGGACCTCCAGGTGGAGAAGGGCAGCGTCTTCGGCCTGCTGGGGCCCAACGGTGCCGGTAAGACCACCATGGTGCGGATCCTCGCCACGTTGCTGCTTCCCACCGCCGGGCGGGCCACGGTCGACGGCCTCGACGTGGTGACAGACGCCGAAGAGGTCCGGTTCCGGATCGGGCTGGCCGGCCAGAACGCCGCGGTCGATGAGAACCTCACCGGGCTCGAGAATCTCGAGATGGTGGGGCGCCTGTACCACCTGCCCAAGGACGAGGCCCGGCGGCGCGGACGGGACGTGCTCGATCGGTTCGACCTGTCCGAGGCCGCCGACCGTCCGGCCACCACCTACTCCGGCGGCATGAGGCGGCGGCTCGACCTGGCGGCGAGCCTGGTGGGCCGCCCCGACGTACTGTTCCTCGACGAGCCCACCACCGGCCTGGACCCACGGAGCCGCCTCGACGTTTGGGACTTCATCCGCGAGCTCCAGCAGGAAGGCACCACGCTCATGCTCACCACGCAGTACCTGGAGGAAGCGGATCAGCTCGCCGACCGGATCGCGGTGATCGACCACGGTACGCTGATCGCCGAGGGCACCTCCGACGAGCTCAAGGACCGGATCGGAGGCGAGGTGCTCGAGCTGCACGTCGAGGACAACGCCGACCTTGCCCAGGTGACCGAGACCCTTGCAGGGATCGGCACCGGCGAGCCCAACGTGGACGTGGACAGCGGCTCCCTGCGGATCCCGGTGGGGACCCAGGGTCCGACCGCGCTGCTCGACAGCGTCCGGCGGCTCAGCGACACCAACATCCAACTCGCCGAGATCGCCCTGCATCGGCCCACGCTCGACGACGTCTTCCTCTCGCTCACGGGCAAGGGCGCCGAGGACGGGCAGGAATCGCAGGAAGGCCAGGGAGATCGGCCGAAGCGCAAAGGGAGGAAGGAACGATGAGCGCGGTCACCACCACGACCCAGGCGCGGCGGGCTCCCCATGGCGTCGTGGCCCGTGCGTCCCTCGCACTCACCGACGGACTGGTGGTGGCTCGGCGCAACATGCTGACCCTCACGCGGGTTCCCACCGTCTTCATCTTCGAACTGGTCCAGCCCATCATGTTCGTGCTGCTGTTCCGGTTCATCTACGCGAACAACATCGCGAACCTGCCTCCCGGCCTGGACTACGTGCAGTTCCTGATGCCCGGCATCTTCATCCAGAACGCCATCTTCGGCTCAACCACCACGGCCGTGGGCCTGGCTGAGGACATGAAGACGGGCATCGTCGACCGCTTCCGGTCGCTGCCCATGGGACGGTCCTCCGTCCTGCTGGGGCGCGCCGCGTCGGACCTCACCAAGAACTTCCTGCTCGTCACCATCGTGGTCGCGGTCGGCTACCTGGTGGGGTTCCGGTTCGAGCGCGGTCTCCTCGCCGCCCTCGGCGTCGTGCTGCTGGCGCTCGCGGTGGGGTTCACGTTCTCGTGGGCCATGGCGTGCATCGGTCTTTCACTGAAGAAGGTCGAGGCCGTGCAGGCGGCTTCGTTCACGCTCATCTTCCCGATCGTGTTCGTGAGCAGCGCGTTCGTGCCCGTTGCCGGGATGGCGTCGTTCCTGCAGCCGATCGCGCGGGCCAACCCCGTCACGGTCTGGTGCAACCTCGCGCGCTATCTGTCCTCGGGCAACATCGCGATCCTGGACCCCGCGACGAAGCTGCCCGTCGACACGTTCGAGGGGCTGCTGGTGAAGTCCTTGCTGTGGATCGCGCTGCTGCTCGTGATCTTCGTGCCGCTCGCGATCAGGTTGTACCGCAAGCTCGACTGACCCCGGGGATCGGGAACACCCGGGCCCCAGGCGCGGTTGCAGTTCCGGAGGCCGCCGCCTCTGGATGTTCTGCCCGCAACGCATCACGCAGAGGAGTTCGAGTGCTGGGATTCGAAGGCGACAACGCTCGCGAGAAGGTCATCGTCCTGCTCACGATGTGTTTCGCGCTGGCTATGGCCATGCTCGATAACACCGTCGTGAACGTGGCCCTGCCCAGCATCCGCGACGACCTCGGCGCGAGCCTGTCCGAGCTGCAGTGGATCGTGGACGGCTACGTCCTGGCGTTCGCGGCCCTGCTCCTAACGGGCGGCATCATGGGCGACCGGTACGGGCGCAAGAAGATGTTCATGGGTGGGCTATTCGTGTTCACCCTCGCGTCACTGCTCTGCGGTCTGTCCACCACCACCGGTCAGCTCATCGCTGCCCGGGCGCTGCAAGGGGTGGGCGGCGCGCTCCTGATCCCGGGGACGCTGTCGATCATCACCGTGACCTTCCCCGCGCACGAGCGCGCGAAGGCGCTCGGCCTGTGGGCGGGGGTCTCCGGATTGGCGTTGGCGCTCGGGCCCACGCTCGGCGGGTACATCGTGGAGCACTTCAACTGGCACTGGGTCTTCATCATCAACGTGCCTATCGGCATCACCGCCTTCGCCGTGTCGTGGTTCACGGTGAAGGAGTCGCGCTCCGACGTGGCCCGGCGCCTCGACATCCCCGGCCTGCTGCTCGGCACCGGGGCGCTCCTGACCGCCACCTACGGCCTGATCGAAGCCAACACCAAGGGCTGGACCGACCCCGTCATCCTCGCCTCGTTCGCGGCAGCCGCGATCCTGCTGGCTTCGTTCCTGCTGTGGGAACTCCGCAGCGACCACGCCATGATGCCGCTGCGCTTCTTCAAGATCCCCGCGTTCTCAGCGGGTAACACCGTGGCGTTCTCGGTCTCGCTCGGGATGTTCGCGACGTTCTTCTTCATGTCGCTGTACCTGCAGACGATCCACGGGTACACACCCTTCCAGGCCGGCATCCGGTTCCTGCCGATGACCCTCACGATCATCGTCACCGCGCCGCTGGCGGGCAAGTACGCCTCCAAGCACGGCTCGCGAGCCCCCATGACCTACGGACTCATCCTGGCCGGCTCCGGGCTGCTCATCTTGGGATCCCTGCTGACGGTGGACAGCTCGTACTGGCTGATGTTCCCGGTCTTCGTGATGATGGGTCACGGGATGGGCTCGACGATGGCCCCGATGACCGCCGCGGTCATGAACTCCGTGGGGCCCGAGCGGGCGGGACTGGGCTCGGCCATGACGAACACCAGCCGCGAGGTGGGTGGCGTCTTCGGCATCGCCCTGCTGGGCACGATCCTCACCACGAGGATGACCGCATCGCTGGGACCGGCCTTGGCCGGCCTCGGCCTGAGCGGGCAACAGCAGGCCGCGATCGCCGCCGGTGCGGGACAGGGTCGGCTCGACGTCGCGGGGTTGACGGCGGTTCAGGCTCGGGCCGTCGACATCGCGTACGGGAACGCCTTCATGAGCGGCTTCCATGTGGCGCTGCTGTTCGCCGGTGCCGTGCTGATCGCGGCCGCCTACGTGGCCAACCGGTTCATCCCCGGGCGGGAGGCGCTGGCGCCGGTCACCGAGCCGGAACGGGCGTCGAACACGCTCGCGGTGGAGGCCGTCTAGTACCGCCGGCGTCGCACGGTCCCGTGGGGTCGTTCTGGCTTCAGACCGCCCGTGGTGAGACCGAAGTCACAGGGAGATGGCGCACTCGCTCCTGCCCGCCCTGGATACGTCCGAGCCCCTTCGGCCCGACGCTGCGGCGAGGCGGTCTGCGCGGCCGAACCTCGACGATGTCTGGGCCTCGCTCGCGGTCCTCGTCCCTGTCCTCGTGTCCCTCGCGACCCGGCTGGTGGCGACCGACCTCGCGTATCACTTCCGAGCGGGCGAACAGGTGCTCGGTGGTTCGATCCCGCGGACGGAAACCTGGACGTTCACGATCCGCGGCGTGACCTGGGTGGACCAGCAGTGGGGCGCCCAGGCCTTGCTCGCGCTGGCGCACCGCGGTGGTGGTCTTGCGACGATCGCCGTGCTCCGCGCCGCCCTGATAGGGGTCACGTTCGGACTGATCTACCTCGCCTGCCGGGCCCGGGGTGCCGCGCCGCGCTCCGCCTCGCTCCTGTCGCTGGGGGGGTTCCTCGTGTGCTTACAGACGCTGTCGATGCGGCCCCAGCTCTTCGGGGTAGCGCTGTTCGCCGTCTCGCTGTGGATCCTGGCCGGGCGCCGCCACAGGCCAGCGCGCCTCTGGCTCTTCCCGGTCATCGCGCTCGCTTGGGCGAACCTGCACGGCAGTTTCGTCCTGGCACCCCTGCTGGTGCTCGTGGCCATGGTCGAAGATCTGATCGACCGCGACCCTGCCTGGCGACGGCTCGCACTGGTCGCAGGCGTCTGCACGCTCGCGACCCTCGCCAACCCGTTCGGCCCGGGCGCCTGGCGCTACGTTTGGGACCTCGGCACGAACCCCGTGATCCGCGCGAGCGTCACGGAGTGGGCCCCGATGTCCGTCGCCACGTTCTCCGAGGTCGCGTTCTTCGCGACGGCCGCGGGCATCACCGTGTGGCTCGTGCGGCGCGGCACCCCCGTCCCCTGGGGCTCGCTCCTGTGGCTCGTCACGTTCTTCGTCCTGGCCCTCCCCGCCCGGCGCGGACTGATCTGGTGGGCGCTCGTGGCACCCGTGACGGTGGCGGGCTTGCTGCGGGAGCCGGCCGAGCAGGCCGAGAGCGCGACCCGGGGAGGATCGCGCCGCCTGAACGCCGCTGTGATCGGGGCGATCGCGGGCGCCGCGCTCGTGCTGGTCCCATGGTGGCGCTCGCCATCTGACGCCGAGCTCGTGACCGAGGCCCCGGTGGGCCTGTCTGCCGCAACGTCGCAGCTCCCCGCCGGCTCCCGACTCCTTGCCCCGCAGCCGTGGGGCTCGTGGTTCGAGTTCGCCTCGCCGTCCACACCTCTGTTCGTAGATCCACGCATCGAGCTCTATCCGCCGGGCGTCTGGAGCGATTACCTGACCGTGCGGACGGCGGGTACGGGTTGGCGTGAGATCCTCGATCGCTACGGGGTCGAGGCCGTCGTCGTGGACCGCCGCACGTGGGGACCACTGCTCGCCGAGATGCAGGCCGACCCGTCCGACTGGCGTCTCGCATCGGAGGACGAGGACGGCGTGCTGTTCGTGCGCGTGCACTCGACCCCCGACGTTCCCTAGCAGCGGATCCCTGCCGGGCGGGCGCGGGAGCGTCTGTCAGGATAGGAACATGCTGGTCGTGCTCCGCGTCCTCGCCGTCGTTGCCGGGATCGCGTTGCTCATCGCCACCCTTGGGTCGGCCATCAAGACGGTGATCCTTCCGCGCGCGGCCGTGTCCACCATCACCCGGGTCGTGTTCCTGGGGCTACGGCGCCTCTTCCTGATCGTGGCTCGTCCCTCCATGCCGTTCGAGCGCCGCGACCGGGTCCTGGCGATGTACGCCCCGCTCGGGTTGATCGCCACCCTGGCTACGTGGCTGGCGCTCACGCTCGTTGCCTACATGCTGATCTTCTGGGGCCTGGACCTGCTGACCTTCCGGGAGGCGTTCGAGATCTCGGGCTCGTCCCTGTTCACCCTGGGGAGCACCCGCCCCGAACACCTCGGGAGCATCGCCCTGGTCTTCACGGAAGCGGCGATCGGCTTGTTCCTGCTCGCTCTGATGATCACGTACCTGCCCAGCATCTACGCCGCCTTCTCACGCCGCGAACTCGGCGTGACCGCGCTCGCGGTGCGCGCCGGCGAGCCTGCGTGGGGCGTCTCGATGATCGAACGGTTCTGGCGGCTCGACCGGATCTCGATGCTGCACGACGTCTGGGTGGAGTGGGAACGTTGGTTCGTGGACGTGGAAGAGAGCCACACCTCGCTTCCCGCCCTCTCGTTCTTCAGATCCCCCCAGCCCGACCACTCCTGGGTGACCTCGGGCGGCGCGGTGTTGGATGCGGCTGCCCTGGCCGTTTCCACGATCGACATCGACCACGACGTCCAGGCCGACATCTGCCTGCGCGCCGGCTACCTCGCCCTGCGGCGGATCGCCGACTTCTTCCGCGTACCGTATGACCCCGACCCGCAGCCCGGCGACCCGATCGGGATCGCACGCGAGGAGTTCGATGCGGCGGTCGATCAACTCCGGGAGAGCGGCGTCCCCATCAAGACGGACCTCGATCAGGCGTGGGCCGACTTCTCGGGATGGCGGGTGAACTACGACACCGTGCTGCTGGCGCTCTGCAACCTCACCAGCGCGCCGACCGCCCCCTGGTCCTCCGATCGCTCCGGCGAGCGAACGATGCGTCCGAGGCTGTTCGGCACCACCGCCACGCCGCGCACACGCTGAGTGCTCAGGCCCACGGACCTGAAAACCATGCCGGCCACGGGGGTGACCTCAGGGTCGAGGGTTCGTGGCGTCGTACCGCGCGAATGACGGGACCATCAGTCGGAGGACGCCGACACCCGCGATGCAGAGGACGCCGCCCAGCACCACAGAGAACGGCACACTGCCGCTGATCGATGCCACGACGCCCGACTCGACCTCGCCCAAGGCCGGTCCGGTCGCCCACACCGCCATCCCGATGCCGTCCAGGCGCCCCCGCATCGAATCGGCAACAGCGGCCTGCAAGATCGTCGTGCGGAAGATGCCGCTGACCATGTCCCCCATCCCCGCAACCGCGAGCATGACGAGTGACAGCCAGAGCCAGGTCGACAGGCCGAACACCACGATCGCGACGCCCCACACGACCACGGCCCCCATGATCACGAGTCCCTGGCGGCGGACATGCTTGGCGCGTCCCGAGAACGCCGTGGCAACGAAGGCGCCCGCGGCCGGCGCCGCATACAGTAGGCCGAGCACGCCCGCACCGGTTCCGCCGCCCAGGCGAACCGCCATCGCAGGGAACAACGCCTCGGGGAATCCGAAGATCATGGCGTTCAGGTCGATCGCGAACACCGATTGGATCGTGCGCTTGCCGTTGAGGAAGCGGAACCCGTCCACGACCGCGCTCCAACTCACTTCGGGTGCGTCATGTGCCGGCGGGGACGGCGCCATCCGCCACACGAACACGATCGCCACGAGAAAGGTCACGACGTCGAACGCGAATGCCCCCAAGGGATGGATCAACACCAGGAGGAACCCGCCGAGCACCGGGCCCACCATCCCTACCGCGGTGCTGAAGCCGAACTCGAGCGCGTTGGCCGAGGGCAGCAGTTCGGGCTCCACGAGGCGGGCGGGCCAGGTGGACGTGGCGGGTCGGTTGAACGTGTACATGCCCGCTGAAAGCGTGGCGAACACATAGAGGGGCCAGAGGCGAGGATGATCCAGCGAGGCGTTGACCGCCATCAGGAAGGACATCAGCGCTTGGAACGCGCTGCTCCAGATCACCAGCCGGCGACGTTCGAGGGCGTCGGCGAACGCGCCGCCAACGATGGGAAAGACGAAGACGGGGACGAGCGCGCACAGGCCAAGCAGCCCCACCGCGAGCGATGACCCCGTGATCGAATAGACCTGATACGGAACGACCACCCATACGATCCCGTCGCCGAGCTCGGAGATCGAGCGCCCTATGAAGAGGCGGCGGAAGTCGCGCGAGGTTCGCAGCGGCGTGAGATCCGCGAGGTGGCCGCGGACGCCCGCCGCCGTCCGGCGTTCTTCGTGTTCCGGTGAGGGAGCACCGGTCTCGTCCGAAGGCGTTCCGTCGACGGGCATGTCGGCCGAACGCTACCGGATACCTAGCGGATCAGTCGGCTCATCCGCCGGTCGGCCAGCACCTTGCCACCCGTCTGGCAGGCGGGGCAGTAGGTGACCTCGTGCGACTCGTAGCTCACGCGGCGCAGGTCCACGCCACAGACCGGGCAAGGCTCCCCCGCACGGTTATGCACGGTGAAGTGATCCCCCAGCTTCGTGGGCAGGCCGCCGGTTCGTCGGCGCTCCACATCGAGCGCGGCGTCGAGGACCGTGTGCAGAGACGCGACCAGGCGCTCACGCTGCGAAACGTCGAGCTTGTTCATCGAGGCGTACGGGGAGAGCTTCGCGTGATGCAGGGCGTCATCGCTGTAGCCGCGGCCCACTCCCGCGATGGTGCGCTGGTCCCGCAGGATCGTGTGCACGCGACGAGGGTCCTCGGCGGCGAGTAACCACGCATCGGCCTCGGGCGTGAGCACCTCCGGGCCGAGCTTCGCGAGCGGCCCGTCGTCGCCCTCGGCCAGCACCCACCAGCCGGCCTTGCGCTGGGTGCCGAACTCCTTGATGAGCACGCTGGGACGGTCCGCCACGCGGATCCGCAGTACGGCCCCACGGGGTTTCGTGGACTTCGGCGGAGACTCCACGTCGGCACGCCCACCCTGGGAGAGGTGGAACAGGAGGCGGGGACCGCCCAGCTCGGTCACCACGAACTTGCCCCGGCTGCCCACGGCATCCACCGGGCGCCCGAGCACCTCCTCGGGCCGTGGTGCGAAGGTCTTCAGCGACGAGAACTGCAGGAGATCGAGCCGCTCGAGCTGGCCACCGGCCAGCACCTCATCGAGCCGTTCGGCGAGGGCACGGATCTCAGGGAGTTCGGGCACGACGCCTCTTCATCCCGCGCCGAGCTCCGCCGCGGCACGACGGATGATGTCCACGCACTCGTCGATCCGGTCCTTGTGCGTTCGATGGGACACGATGCACACCCGCAAGGTGTACGCGCCGTGGATCAACGTGGACGATAAGAACACGCGCTTGGACGCATTGATCTTCGCCAGGAACGCCCGCTGCCGATCGTCGGCGGCGCCGGCGAGCCGGAACGGCACCACCGTGAGTTGCGGTGCTCCCCACGGCAGGTCGATCAGCGGATCCTCCGAGAGCGCTTCGTACAGGTACGCGGTGAGATCGAGCTTCTCGTCCAGGGCCTCCCGGAACGCGCTCACGCCGTGCAGCTTGAGCGGCACCCACACGCGGAGGCCGCGCCAGTCCCGGGAGAGCTCGGGGGAGTACTCGCTGTAGTTGGGCAGCTCGCCCGTTGGCGGAAGGTCCTGCAGGTAGGCGGCGCCCTCGTAGTGCGCGTCACGCAACGCTTGCCCGTCGCGTACCACCAGGCCGCCGGTTCCGTACGGCAGGAACAGCCCCTTGTGCGGATCCAGCGTCACGGAGTCGCTCCGCTCGACGCCTGAGAACCAGCCGCGTCCGCGATCCGTGAGCTGGAAGAAGCCTCCGTAAGCGCCGTCCACGTGGAGCCACAGCTCCTCGGCCGCCGCCACGTCCGCGATCGCATCGATCGGGTCGATCGCGCCGGTGTTCGTGGTGCCGGCGCTCGCCCCCACCAGGAACGGCCGGAGCCCCGCCGCACGGTCCACTCGCACCTGCTCCTGCAGGGCCTCCGGATCCATCCGCAGGCGGTCGTCGGTGGCCACGATGCGTACGTTCCGCTTGGAGAAGCCCGCGATCGTGGCGGCCTTGGTGACGCTGGCGTGGGCCTGCTCGCTCACGTAGTACACGCCGTCGGTGAAGTCCTCGCCGAGCCGGTCGTGGCGCGCGGTGACCATCGCCGAGAGGTTGGCCATGGAGCCGCCTGAAAGCAGCAGTCCCTGCGATCCCGGTGGATAGTCGAACAGGTCGCAGAGCCAGCGCGTGACGTTCTCCTCGATCTGCACCACGGCCGGACTGGTCTGCCACAGACCGACGTAGCGGTTGACCCCCTGGGCGATGAAGTCGGCGACCGCCGCCGTGTAGAGGCCGCCGCCGGGGATGTACGCGAGGTACCCGGGGCCGGCGTACTCGTAGGTCCGCGCGATCGCCTGCTGGATCTCCGCGAGCAAGGGGGCGAACCCGCCACCTTCCTCCGGGGGGGCTGCCCGCATCTCGCGCGCCAGCTCCAGCGCGCCCTCGGTGGCCTCGGCAGGCGCGTCATCGAGTCCCTGGATGAAGCCGATGAGGTAGGAGACGGCGGCCTCCCCCATCGCGTGCATGTCTTCCGGCGCCGGATCCAGCGGATACATGGCGCCCATCGTACCGACGCGTCCCGGCGACGGGCAGACCGACCAACCCGAGCGTTACGAGCCGGCGGGAGGCGCCACCGCATCCAGCAACTGGCGGGAGGCGTCGGCGATCTCGTCGACAGCGGCCTCGAAGGCGTCGTGGTTCTTCCTCGACGGCTCGCGGTAGCCGCTCACCTTGCGTACGAACTGGCGGGCGGCCGCTCGGATCTCCTCCTCGGTAGCGGGTTCGTCAGGGCGGCGCAGGGTCTTGATGCTCCGGCACATGTCGACAACGCTACCGCGAACCGACCGTCGCGCGCACCTGCGCCACCAGGGCCCGGGCACGGATCACATCCTCGGGGGTCGGCCGTGACGCCGTCGGGGCGAACCGCGACCGCTCGAACGTGCGCACGATCCGTTCGGCCGCCTCCACAACTTCGGGCGCCAGAGCGGGATCGGTCTCCAGTTCGCGCAGGTACTCGCCGGGGGTCGCCTGGTCCCGACGGACATGCCCGGCCGGGGCCAGCGCCGCGGCCAGGTCCAGGAACGCGGCCTCAGCTGCATCCGCCGGTCGTTGCGGGCGCGGATCCCGGCGCCGTCGCCGCCACAGGGCCGCGGTGACCCCGCCGAGCGCGATAACCACCAGCCCCACCGGCCACGTGTGCAGGGCGAACCGCGCCGCGTTCCGCACCGCCCCGAGCGCCACCCCGGCCGCATGCTTCACCGGCTCCGGCACCACCCGCTGGGCGAAACGCCCGATGGCCGCGAACACTGGGCCCGCCATGAATCGACTCGCCGCGCCCGGCGTGGCCTCAGGCACCCCGAACGTAGGGTCGTACTGCACCCAGCCGGCGCTCGGGTAGTAGACCTCGAGCCAGGCGTGCGCATCGGACTGCTTGACCTCGAAGTACCCCGTGAAGGGATTGCGGGTCCCTGGCCCGTAGCCCGTGACGAGCCGGGTGGGGATCCCCAGGGTGCGCAACATCACCGCCATGGAGCTCGCGATCTGCTCGCAGAACCCCTCACGCGTCACGAACAAGAACCGATCCACCGCATCTACGCCCGCGGGATCGGCAGGGACGTCGAGGTTGTAACGCGTGTTCCGCTGGATCCACGCCTGCACCCGGAGGACGCGGTCGTACTCGGAGCCTGCGCCGCGGGTGATGCTCGCGGCGAGCTCGCCGATGCGGCCGGGAAGCTCTTCGGGGGTCTGGAGGTAGCGTTCCATCCCGCGCGGCATCATCCGGCCCGCCTGCGCCAGCAGCCACGGATCGCTCACGGGGACATCTGAGACGACCGAGTACACCATCCCTTCGTCCAGCAGGATCGGCGTTCGCACGGAACCGTAGCGGTCGACGCGCAGGCCGCTCGAAGGGAAGTAGACGCTCGACGGGGTCGCGGCGGCGAACAGCACGTTGGGTTGCGGGGTATCCACGTAGAACGTCTGCGTGAGCCGCACCGTGTCGAGCGTGGCGAACCCCTCCCCCACCTGGGTCGGGGGGAGCCGGAAGGATCCGGAGGCATCGCCGACCGGGAGGATCTGCGTCTCGCGGTCGCCGATCGTCCACGTCGTGCCGTCGTAGGTGTCGAACACCTCGGCCCGCCACAGCGCTGCCTGCGTCGCCCGGACGCGGAACGCGATGTCGTCGGAGAGGCGGCCGCGCGCTCGTAGGTCCACTCGATCCGACAGCCCCGGGTAGGCGCCCGGCGCGAAGTTCACCACCCCGTCGGGACCGGCGGCCGGCAGGTTGGGGTTCGTAACCCCGCCATCGAAAGCGGACAGCTCCGTGGGCTGACGGCTGAACGAGAACGGTGGGGTCTTGATGAAGGATCCGGGCACCCTCGGCAACGCGAGGAACAGGACGAACCCCGCCACCACCACCGCGGCCGCCGGCATCGACGCCGCACGAACGGCGGCCGGGGCACCGGCGCGCGCCCGGGAACCGGGCGGGGCGATCGAGCGGACCGAGACCGGCGCGCTCACCTGTTCCGGAAGGGGACGACTCGACAGGTAGAGCCAGACCCCGCCGAGCGCCAGCCACGGGACGAGGAACAGGGCGAACCCGGTCGTGAGGGAGAGCGCCCCGGCCTCGGCCATCAAGATCATGCTCGAGACCATCGAGAACGCGAGGTCTCGCCGGCGCGGAACGTCGAAGGCGTGCAGCACCTGCACCCACAGGAACAACGCCGCCAGCGGGAGCCGCGCTTGATCGACGGACCCCACCGCCCCGACCGCCTGCAGGAACTGACCCATCGCCGCGAAGAGCCCGAGGGACAGCAGCAGCTTCACGGTGAAGCTGGTGTGCGCACGGCGACGGTATGAGAACCAGTAGCCCAGGGGCGCCAGCAGCAACGCGGCGGCCGCGGTGAACACGTCGACGGCGTGCTGGGCGACCACCGCCACGATCGCGAGCTCGACGGCCAGCGCGACCACCACCCGGATCGAGACCGAATCCTCCGGCGCGCCGGGAGTCTTCTTGAACTCGAGCCTCACGACGCCGCCCGACCCACGCCCGGGCTCAGCAGCGCCGCGAGGTCATCGTCCGACCTCCATGGGTAGACCTCCGCACCGGCGCGGCGCAGCCCCTCCTCCAGAGCTGACCACGCCCCCTCAGGCAGCGTCTCGCGGGCGTCCTCGGCCTCGGTCACTTCGACCGGGATGACAACGACGTGGGGTACCCGCACCGTCAGGGAGGCAACCGCCTCGATCAGGGCGTCACGACCGCCGTTGCGGCGGGCGGCGAACACCAAGACGGCGGTTTCCACGCCGCGAAGTTCCGGGCCCAGCTCTCCCACCAGGTCGGGGAACCCCAGGCCGGGGTCTGCAGCGACAAGGGCGAGGCGGCGCAAGAGCTCGGATCCGTCGGCACGAGCGAGGACGTCGATCCCCTCCCCCGCCGCGAGGATCAGCCTGGCGCCGTGGCCCTGTGCGAGCGCCGCCGACGCGACGGACGCGGCCGCGCAGCAGGTGCGATCCAAGGGCGTCCAACCCTGCGAGCGAGCATCCCACGAGGCATCCACCACGATGGCGAGACGCCGCGTTTGCTCTTGCTCGAACTCGCGCACCATGACGGTGCCCATGCGAGCGGTGGAGGGCCAATGCACGTGGCGCATCGAGTCACCCGCCCGGTACTCCCGGATCCCCAGGTACTCGGGGCCGTGGCCGCGGCGTGGGGCGGAGTGGATCGCGTGATCGGTGGTGGCGGTTGGATGAACGAACATGAGCGGTCCGAGCGGGATCACGGCGGGCAGCACCAAGGTCGCGGTGCCGGCGACCCGGCGGGCACGCCGGTGCTCGGCGATACCGAACGGTGCCGAGGAACGCACCGTGAGGGTGGCACTCGCCTGAGGGCCGCGACGACGCGCCACCCGGGTCGTCGTGATCTCCACCCGCTCGCCCCGGCGGAGTGGTGGGACAGCGAGCCGCGTCGGATCCAAGAACGCGTCGGCCACCACGAGTCCGAACCGCATGCCACGGGAGCGATTCGTGACGCCCACATCGACCAAGACCTCGTCGAGCTGATGCACCTCATCGGGAGCCCGCCGGTCCAGCTCGACCCCCCTCAGCATGAGGGCGGGCAAGACCACACCCGCCACGACGGCACCGAGGAGACTCGCGGCCATCACGAACAACCAGCCTGCCTGCACGTTGGTGCCCAGGAAGAACAGGAGGCCCGCGCCGAACACCAGCCCCACGGCCCGCTTACGCGGTCGCGGCACCGGGGTCACCCCCTCCCGGCCACGTGCAGCGGTACCGGAACCTCGTCCAGGATGCGCCGCACGACTTCGCGCCCGACCCCGGCGCCCGCGCGGGCCTGGCGCGGGATCAACCGATGCGCCAACGCCGCCGAGGTGAGCGCCTTCACGTCGTCGGGCAGGACGTAGTCGCGCGACTGAGCCACCGCGTGGGCCTGGGCACACCTCGTCAACGCGACCGTGGCGCGTGGAGACGCACCGAGCGCGATCTCCGGCGCGGCGCGTGTGGCCTGGATCAGGGAGACGACGTACTCCAAGATCGCGTCGTCCACGTGCACCTGGCGCACCACGGCCTGCGCCCGCACCACTGCCTCCGGATCAAGGACGGCCTTGAGATCCTGGATGGGATGGCGCAGCAACTGCCGCCGAACGATCTCGCTCGCGGCGCCCTCTGCGTCCGGGTACCCGACCTGCACGGTGAGCGAGAACCGGTCGAGCTGACCCTCGGGCAGCGGGTACGTCCCGTGCTGTTCGACCGGGTTCTCGGTGGCGATCACGAAGTAGGGCTCGGGCAGGAGATGCGTGACGCCTTCGACCGTGACCTGGCGTTCCTCCATGGGCTCGAGGAGCGCGGATTGCGTCCGTGGCGTGGTCCGGTTGACCTCGTCAACCAGGACCACGTTCGCGAAGATGGGCCCCGGCACGAAATGGAAGGAGCCGTGCTGCTGGTCGTAGACGCTGATGCCCGTGAGGTCACTCGGCAGGAGGTCGGGCGTCGCCTGGATCCGGTTGAACTCGCCTCCGATCGAGACCGCGAGCGCGCGCGCCAGGGTCGTCTTGCCCGTGCCGGGCACCCCCTCGAGCAAGAGGTTGCCTTCGGCGAACAGACAGAGCGCAGCGGTCTCCACGGCGTCGGAGTTCCCGGCGATGACCACCCGGACGTTGTCCACCAGGCGGCGGTAAGCGTCTGTGGCCTCCCGGAGGGCAGGCTGCGGCTCGATCACGGGTACGGAATCGACCCGGAACCGCCCCGCCTTGAGCGCGACGCCGCTCGGTCAGGGGCTCTTGCCAGCACGCAGCGAGAAGGTGAGCGGGAGCGACCCCTCCTGGTCGGCCGGGAACCCCCACGCGCCCGGCTCTCGTTCCACCAGCCAGGGCACCGGCCAGTAGACCCGGGGCTTCTCGTCGAGGTACTCGATCCGGAGCCCGCGGTTCGCGAGCGCGCTGATCAGTTCCCCCAGCGAGTGGTTCCACCCATGCTCCACTTCGGCGTCGACGTCGGCCTCCGGATCGGCGTAGGAGCCTTGCACGGGGAAGGAGTACGTCTTGCCTCCCCAGTAATCGAAGTCGAGGTGCAGATCGTTCGGGGACCGCTGCTCATCCGCGACCGTCCAGAACACCGGGTGCGCCTCGTTGATGAAGAAGGTGCCGCCCGGGGCGAGACAGGCGAACACCACGTCGGCCCAGCGCTCGATGTCTGGGAGCCATCCCAGCACGCCGCGAGAGGTGTACACGACGTCGAACGTCTCCCCCGCCAGCGCCGCGGGCGCGTCGTAGACGTTCGACGC
>Ga0315278_10002623_pt1 | contig 16016 bp, 20 predicted proteins | sample YL17G06_0_MG_FD_203880 | JGI IMG/M metagenome (GOLD analysis project Ga0315278, IMG submission 203880) | Sediment microbial communities from Yellowstone Lake, YNP, Wyoming, USA - YL17G06_0 | ecosystem: Environmental > Aquatic > Freshwater > Lake > Sediment | place: USA: Wyoming | collected... | reverse complement strand
CGGCCACGCGCGGTGAGAATCCGAGCCGGTTGAAGGGCAGGAACACCGAAGAGCGATCCAGGAGGCGCATGACGAGCGACTCTCCATGGATGGTCGGCACCGTCGAGACGCGGATGTCCACGCGCCTGCCCCCGGTCGTCACGCGGATGCGCCCGTCCTGGGGCAGGCGGCGCTCGGCGATGTTCATCTCCGCCATGAGCTTGATGCGCGAGGTGAGGGCGGCCTGGAGCTTGCGCGGGGGCGACTCGCGATCGTAGAGGATGCCGTCAATTCGATAGCGCACACGGAGGCGCTCCTCGGAGGGCTCGATGTGGATATCCGAGGCCTCGGCGGCCACAGCTTCCTCGATCAAGAGGTTGACGAGCCGGACAACGGGCGCCTCGAAGGCCATGTCGCGCAGCTGGTTGACGTCCTCTTCACCCTCGCCCCCCTCGGCGGAGCCGATGCCCTCGACGATCTTCTGAAGCGGCGTCGAGGCGCCATAGGCGCGCTCGATCGCCTCGAGGATGGCGGTTGCCGGCGCCACGCAGAGAGTGACGCGGAGCCCGAGCATGTGTCTCAGGTCGTCCAGCAGCATGGGATTGGCCGGGTCGGCCGTCGCCACAGTCACTGTCGTGCCGTCTGTCGCGATGGGGCAGGCGACGTACTGCCGGAGGTACTTGGGGGAGAGGTGCTTGATGATGGGGGGCGTCGTTGGCAGATCCTCCGCCGCCATGAAGGCGAGCCCCTGCTGGACCGCCAGCGCCTTCAGCACCTCTTCCTGCGAGGCCATGCCCATCGCCATGAGGGTTTCGCCCAGCTTCTCTCGGTTCTGCCTGGCGCGCGCAAGCGCGTCCTGGAGGACGTCCTGCGTGAGGACACGAGCCTTCAGCAAAATCTGCCCGAGACGCTGGACCACGGTTGCCGTGCTGGGCCCGCTAGCCACGATGGAGCGATTATGGGCCGCTTCCCGCGCCATCGTCAAATTGATTGGGCGGTTCGGTTTCACGCAGCTAACTGGATCGACCCGTGTACCGAAAGCGCACAACAGGGTGTCACGCCCGACACCGGGATGACGTTTCTGCCTTTCCGGCGCACGAGGACCGGCGCGACGTTACCGTCGCCGGACCGCCAGTAGCCTGGCAGCTCGGTTGCTGCGCGATCTCGTCCGTCAGGGCTTGGTGGTTTCATCGGCGCGTCAAATGACGGGGAAGCTGGGAGGTCTCTGAGGCCGAGGTTTCGCTCCCGGACGCTGGGCGGGCTCAGTCTCGTTTCCCGGCGCCGCCCAGCCTGGCCAGTGGAGAGACGATGGTCAGGCCGCCGTCGAGCAGGATGGTCTGGCCGGTGAGAAAGCCCGCGCCGTCCGAGACGATCCAGGCGACGCAGTCGGCGACATCGTCCACGGTGCCGATGCGGCGCACCGGAGTGGCGGCCGCCACCTCGGCCATCGCCGCCTGATGGTCGTGCCCGAGCCCGCCCTCCAGGTAGAGGCGCGACGAGTCGGTGGCGACCATGCCAGGGTTGACACCGTTGACGGTGATGCCTTCGGGGCCGAGCTCGCAGGCGAAGGCGCGCACCAGGCTCTCCGCGGCGGCCTTGGCGCCGCCGAGCAGGCCGTGGCCCGGCATGGCGTGGAAAGAATCGATCCCGGAGATGACGACGATGCGTCCCGGGCGGCCGCGCATGAGGGGCAGCGCCGCCTGCACCGCGACGATGAAGGAGTCCACCGAGATCGCGAAGGTGCGGCGGATATTGTGCTCCTTCTGGTCGGCCAGGGGGCGGAAGGAGGTGGCGGCGGCATTGGCGACCAGGATGTCCACACGGCCAAAGACCTTGCCGATTCGCTCGAAGACCGGCGGCACTTGCGAAGGCTGCGCCAGCTCGAGTGGCAGGGCGAGACCTTTCACGCCCTCGCGCTCGATCTCCTCGACGACCGCGGCCGCAAGCTCGGCGCTGCGACGATAGGTGATGACGCAGTGGGCGCCCTCGCGCGCCAGCCGCAGCGCGATGCCGCGGCCAATGCCGCGCGCGCCCCCCGTAACGACGGCCACGCGACCCTCAAGCGGCTTCCTCATGGGGTCAGGTCTTGAAATACGGCATTCCAGGATTGTCCGTTGCCGCCTGCAGAAGCAAAATGCCGCATTTCAAGACCTGACCCCCAGGATGGATTCGGCCTCGGCGACGAGGCGCTCGATTACTTCGCGCGCAGGGACGATGTCCTGGACGAGGCCCGCGCTCTGGCCGCAGGCGGCGTGGCCGCCTTCCACATCGCCCTCCTCGCGGGCCCGGATGGCGGCGGGAAAGCCCACGCGCTGGGCCTGGAGCGGGAAGGGCAGGATCTCGGCCGTGCGCTTTTCCCACTCGCGCGTGAAGTCGTTGCGGATGGCGCGGCAGGGCTTGCCGGTGGCGCCCCGATGCACCACGGTGCCTTCCTCGTCGATGGCCACGATCTTCTTCTTGTAGTTGTCGTGGCCGTAGGCCTCATGGGTGGCGATGAAGCGCGTGCCTATCCAGACCCCGACGGCGCCCAGCATCAGCGCCGCGGCCAGCCCACGCCCATCGGCGATGCCGCCGGCCGCCAGCACCGGCTTGGGCGCGACCGCGTCGACGACGGCAGGGATCAGCACCATCCCGCCGATGCGGCCCGTATGCCCGCCGGCCTCGTGTCCCTGCGCGATGACCACGTCGACGCCATTCTGCGCGTGGTCGCGCGCCTGCTTGACGTTGCCGCAGAGAGCCATGACCTTGATCCCGAGCTGGTGTGCCTGTGCCGTCACGGGGCCGGGATTGCCGAGGCCGGCGATGAGCACGGGCGCCCGCTCCTCGAGCGTCACGTCGATCCAGCCCTTGACCTGGTCGGTGAAGTGCGCCACCTCGGCGCCGGCCGCGCGGATCGTCGCGAAGAGGACATCCACGCCGAAGGGCTTGTCGGTGAGGTCCCGGACGCGGCGGATCTCGTCGCGGAGTTGCTCGGGCGTGCCGTGGGCCGCGGCGATGACGCCGAGCCCACCGGCCGCCGAGACGGCCGCCGCGAGCGACGAGCGGGCGACCCAGCCCATGCCGGCCTGGCAGATGGGATAGCGGATGCCGAGCAGGTCACAGAGCGGCGTGTGGAGCGCCGCGCGCGTCGTTGTCGCCATGGCTATTGGTCCCTCTATAGTGGGGTGATTCGGAATTGCGCCAGAGCATTCTACCGCGGTCTTCCGCCCACCTGGCCGGTTCCCCACGCTGTGATTTCCGTCGGAGTATGATCGGCGCATGGAGACGACGGAGCCGGATGGTCCGCTGCTGAAGGCGGTGGAGTTTCTCGAGAAGGGGGAGTGGCAGCCGGCGCACGAGATTGTCCAGGGAGAGAAATCCAACCTCGCGGCCTGGCTGCACGGCATCGTGCACACGATCGAGGGCGACCTCGACAATGCGCGCTACTGGTACCGGCGGGCGGGCCGCGACTTCCCCGGCGTGGAGGCTGTCCAGCGGGAGATCGCGTCCGCCCGCCGGCGGGTTACACGGTGACGGGCCGGTAGACGGGAGTGCGCCACTCGGGGAAGCGCTGGTCGACGCCCCGCACCACGCTGATGTAGGCGTTGAGCAGGCGCTGGGTCGCCTGGCCGATCTTGCCGTCGCCCAGCGGGAAGCGGTCGATGGAGGTGATCGGCGTGATCTCGTAGCCGCTGCCGCAGAAGAAGGCCTCGTCCGCCACGTAGAGCTCGGTGCGCGCGATTTCGCGCTCGACCACGTCCATGCCGAGGGCGGGGCAGAGCGACTCGATGAGCGTCGAGCGCGTGATGGACTCCAGGATGTCGCTGGTCACGGGCGGCGTCACGACCTTGCCCTTGCGCACCATGAAGAACGTGGCGCCCGTGCCTTCGGCCACCGTGCCGTGCCGGTTGAGGAAGATGGGCGAGTCGTAGCCGTCCGCCTTGGCCTGCAGCCCGGCGAGGCGGCCGTTCTGGTAGTTGGCGCCGCACTTGAGACGGATGGGGATGGCATTGTCATTGGTGCGCTGCCATGAGCTGACGCAAGCCTTGAGGCCAGTGCCGTCGCCGATCCGCGGCCGCCGCCGCGGGTTGATGTACAGCCCCGTGGGAGAGGTCGCGTCGAGCCCGGCGCCGGCGACATAGGCCACGAGGTGCATGTGGATGTCCTCGCGGGCTTCATTGCCGCTCAGCACCTGCCTCACCGCATCGTACAGGTCCAGGTCCTGGTAGGGGATCGTGAAGCGCATCATCTTCATGGACTCGCGGAAGCGCGCGAAGTGCTCGGCCAGCCGGAAGGCGTACAGCTCGTCGTCCTTCTCGTTCCAGTAGGCCCGGATGCCCTCGAAGACGTTGCTCGCATAGAAGACCGCCGCGCTGTTGACGGGCAGCACCGCCTCCGCCTGGGGGACGAGCTTGCCGTTCATCCAGATCTTGAACTCTTTCATCGCGCTTGTGACCTCCGCTGTGGGTGCCCTGCGTGTACCGACTCGACCCGGAAAGATTATCAGGAAATGCCGCGCGCCGGAAGGCCGTTTGTCAGGCACTCGACGGCCCTATCCCGCGTCACGGCGATCAGCGCGCGGCGGGCGCGTGCTTCCCGGTGAGCTGGGGCGTCGTCCCCTCCAGGCCTTTCTGCTGGCGATCCAGCCGCGTTTCCCTGGCCCACGTGCGCTTCAGGTCGTCCCGCGCGCGGAAGCGAAGCCGGCCGAGCCTGTCCGTCTCGATCTCGATGGCATCGCCGTCCTGGAAGGCGCTGAGGCCGCGATGATTGGTGCCCGTGGCGAGGACGTCGCCCGGCTCGAGCGTGTGAATGGAGGTGACCCACTCGATGCAGCGGGAGATCTTGTGGGCCATGTCGCTGGTATTGAAGTTCTGCTTCAGCTCGCCGTTCACCCAGAGCCGGACCTGGAGGCTGAGCGGGTCGGGCACCTCGTCGGCCGTGACGAGATACGGCCCCATCGGCGCGAAGGTGTCACGCGACTTCATCTGGTAGAAGGTATTGCCGGTGGGCAGAAGCCCGCGGGCCGAGCCGTCGATGAAGTTCGTGTACCCGAACACGTAGTCCATGGCCTCAGCGGCCTTGACGCGTGACGCGCGCTTGGCGATGACCAGTGCCACCTCCGCCTCGCCCTCGAAAATGGTGGCGGGGACGTCTGGGAGGACCATGGTGTCGCTGTCGCCGATGATGGCGCCGGGCGACTTGAGGAAGGCGTTGATGGGCGCGGGCTCCGCCCGGGTGCCGTCCTCCATGTAATTCACCGCCATGCACACGATGTTGGAGGGCCTGGGCAGGGGAGGGCGGATCCTGACCCGGCTCAGTGGCGAGCCCCCTGTTCGCGTGGCCGCCTCCTCGAGTCGCGCCCTGTACTCGGCGAAGCGCGCGATCAGGCCGCTGATGAGATCGTGCGGGCCGGTATGCGGAATGTCCTGCACGATGGAGGAGACGTCGAAGACGGTATCGCCCTTGAGCACGCCCAGCTTGAAGTCATCGAAGAAGAGGAGTTTCACTGGTCCCTCCAGGTGGTTGCCCGTTGCCTTCGGTCAGTGGACGGACTCGAAGATGCCGCGGCCGGCGCCGCACGTCAAGCGGCGCTTGACAGGCGTGACGGCACGGTAAAGGATGCGTGAGCGTAGACCACATACCCGGGCGATAGGAGGACGGCGTGAGGGCAAAGCCGCAGGTGCTGGAGTTCGGGATGGGCGTGGATGTCCACGGCCGGGACGCGGCGAAGGCGGCCTGCCGGGCGGTGTCCGGCGCCGACGCCATCATCGCGTGCGCCGCCATCACCATCAGCGTGGAGTACCCGGAAGGCTCGCGATGAGCGATGACGCCGCGGGCATTGGTCTCAAGCGCCTGCAGCACCTCGTGCTGTGGGTGTCGGATGTGGAGCGTAGCGTCCGCTTCTACCGCGATCTGCTGGGTTTTGAGGTGACGAAGCAGTACCCCAACGCGGCCTTTCTCAAGATCCCCGGTACGCAGGACGATCATAACCTGGGCCTGTTCGAGCAGACGGGCGCGCCGAAGCCCGACGAAAGCGTGGCGCGCATGTACCACTCGGCCTGGGAAGTCGCCGAGATCACCGATCTTGTCCGCGCGCGCCGGCGGCTCATCGGGGCCGGCTCCCTCGTGGGCCAGTCGGACCACGGCGTGAGCCTGTCGCTCTACGCCAAGGACCCGGATGGGCTCGAGTTCGAGGTCTTCTGGACGGTACCTGGCGGCGTTCCGGTGGGCACGCGGGCGCTGAACCTCGACGCCGAGGTGGCCCGCTGGGCCACGCCGAGCGTCCAGGCAAACCTCTGAGCACGGCAAGGAGACGAGCATGCTGGCTATCTGGGTGAAGGTGCGCATCAAGCCGGGCGAGCGGCAGCGCTTCCTGAAGGCGATCGAGGTGGACGCGCTCGGCTCCGAGCGTGACGAGCCCGGCTGCCTCCGCTTCAATGTCCTCCAGGACGCGAAGGATCCGGACACGTACTACTTCTACGAGGTCTACAAGGACGAGGCGGCGCTCGAGGCCCATCGCGCGACCCCGCACTACGCCGTCTGGAAGGGTGTGGCGGATGTGCTCGAGGGGCCGACCGAGCCCGTGCGCTGTCACACCGTCTTTCCCGCGGAGCGCGGCTACTGGGGCAAGGCATAACATCAAGGGAGGATGCGGACGATGAGGAGCACGCGAGGTCTCGTGGCGGCTGTGGTGGTGCTGGTGAGCGCGGGGTGCGCGAGCGCCCCCATGGCGCCGCCGTCCGTGAACGCGACAGGGAAGTGGCAGGGCACGTGGCAGTTCGAGCAGGTCTCGATGGGTTCCGGCCAGATCGTCATGGATCTCAAGCAGGTCGGCGCCGAGCTGACCGGTGACGTGCTGGTGACGGGGCCGTCAGTGAACCGGCCGACGACCATTCAGGCCACGGTCTCTGGCAATCAGATCAAATTGGAGGGCCGGATCCCCGGCACGCTCACGGTCACCGGAGATCAGATGAGCGGTGTCGTCTTTGGGGTGCTCGAAGCGAACGTCACGCTGCAGCGTCAGAAGTAGCGGCGCCGGCTGCTTCTACCGTTCCGCCGCGATGGAGAAGGTCTCGTAGAGCTTCCAGCCGCGCGCGGTGAAGTTCTTCTGGGCGAGGGGCGACAGCTTGCCCGAGACGAACGCGACCTTTTCGGGCGCCTGCAGCTCCGGCCGGTTCGCGGCCGCGCCTAGGCGCTCGAGCCAGGCGACGTAGTCCACGGGCATGGGCACCACCAGCGCGCCGGCGACGGTGCGCCCGAGGACGGGGCCCGGCGCGGATACCTGCGCGAGGGGCGCCACGGCCTCGTGGTAGCGGGCCAGCATATTGACCGCGCCCGCGACGAAGCGGACCTCGTCCTGGGTCTGCGCGGCGGCGGCGAAGATCACCACGGCGTCACGCCCCGGCACGCCCTGCAGCCGCTGGATGCCCATGGCCAGCGCCGTCAGCACGCTCAGGGAATACTGCGGGTTCTGCACCAGCGCCTGCACCTGGGCCTCACTGGCCCCGGTCTCGCCGAAGATGACAGTGGCATTGTTGACGAGGTCGCCCGGCGGCGTGTCATACACGGTGCTATTCGTGATGGTCACGGCCGACATGGCCATCGAGTACGGGACGAGGATCGACGTGGCCGTCTGGATCAGGAATCGGCCCGAGAAGGCGACCCAGGCCGCGTCGGTGAGCTTCTCGGAGAGGACGGTATTGGTGGTGTAGGGATCGACGCCGAGGCTCTTGGCCAGGTCCCGCCGCTCCTTCTCGAAGCCGAGGGCGTTGATGGTGGCCATGCCCACGCGCTTGGAGGCTTCCGTGACCTTCTCGCCACCGCTCTGGCCGGGCGCCGTGGCGGCCTCATATACCCTCTCGCTGCCGAGCTTGATGCGGCCGAAGAGCCGCGCCACCCCATCGGGGAAGCCCGTGATCGTGTCCACCGGGTGGACGAGCATATTGACCGTGGAGGTGACGGGGCGTGCGATCGCCTTGCCCGCGGCCTCGGCGAACTCCTTCGTCTTGCTGAGGTCGTCGAGCTTCGCGAGCGCCTCGACCTCATTGACCCGGATCGGCAGCATATGGAGGCCGTTTGCCTGGAACGTGCCGTAGTTCGACCGGATGGTGAAGCGCTCGATGAACCCCTTGACCGGGACCTTGGGGTCCACGGTGAAGTGGGGGCCCTGGAGCACCTCCGGCGTCGCGAGGTCCTTCGCATTGAGCACCGGCTCCAATTCGTAGCCTGGTGGGGCCTGCGCGTGCGTCGCCGCGCTTCCCATGAGGATGACCACCGCCGCAATCAATGCAATCGCCGTCTTCATCTCAGTGCCCTCCTTAGGCTTCGGCAGGATATCATTCTCTACGGCAGCGCGCCCTGGCCGAAGATGACGAAACCCTCGCCGTCTCCCGCGGCCACCGCCGATATCTTCCCCGTGTCGTCGTGAACCGGCACGATCCACCCGCGCTCGCCGTCGGCGCCCGCGAGGCCCAACGTAGCGTTTTCTGCTCCCCGGCGCAGGTTGACACCGCCGATCGATAGTGGGAATATCCCACCATGATTGTAACTCTCGATTCGAAGCGCCGGCTGACCGTGCCCGCCGCCGTGCCCGCCAAACCGGGGGACCATTTCCTCGTGGACTTCGACGCCGAGGAAGACGCCTTGATGTGCCGCCGCATCGCGTCGAAACCGAACTGGTTGAAGGTGCTCAAAGCCTGCCCGGTGCCCATGGACGATCTGCCACGGCGCCGGCGGGAGTACTTCCGGTCCAAGCTGTGAGCTGGCTCTTGGACGCCGATGTCTTGAGTCAACCCGCGAAGCGCCACGGCGACCCGCGCGTGACAGCTTGGCTCGAGACTGAACAGGACAACTGCTACACCAGCGCGGTGGTCCTCGCGCAACTTGCCTACTGGGTGCGCAGTAAGGAGGGAAAGCAAAGGCAGGCGCTGCAGACCTGGTTGACTCGTCTTATCGCTGCGCTGCACGGACGGATTCTCAGCTTCAACGCTTCGGTCGCGCACGTTTGGGCCGACCAGCAACGGGAGTTGGAGCGGGCGGGCCGACGCATGCCGATTGAAGATAGCTACATTGCGGCTACAGCCCGCCGGCACAACCTCACCATCGTCACCGGCAACGACAAACACTTTCGCCGACCAGGCTTGAAGGTCTTCAATCCGTTTAAAGAGCTGTGACCGTAACTCTGAATCTCGCGCCTTCGTCCCGCCTTGCACCGCTTCGATCTTGCTCAGGACATGCTTTGCGGCTTTGCGTCACGCCGAACCGAAAGAGCAATATGAGTGCCGCGGCGGGTTCGTGGACGGACACGACCGAGTTCCGCCTATTGTGGCCGATGTTCAGGAACGCCGAGGTGTTGGCCGCGCCAGATCCATCGACCACCGAACGTCATCGAGCGCGCGCTCATCCAGCGCGAGGTGGAGGCCTGCGGCGGGAAGATCGACGGGAACGGCAATGCCGCCGAGCAGCTCGGCCTGCATCCCGACACGCTCCGCTCCCGGATGCAGAAGCTCGGCATCGCGCGGCCGGCGCGGCCTGCGTAGGCGGTCTCTGGATGTCAGGATCGTGGTGGAAGGCCGCCTGTGTCCTCGCGCTTGGACTGCTGCTCGTGGTGCCGGCGTTCGCCGAGGACCCGGCGCGCGACGAGCAGCCGTGGCTCCGGCGCTCGTTCCCCGAGCTTCGGCAGGGCATGGAAGACCTCCCGCCCTTCTTCCGCGACACCCGGATGAATCTCCACCTGCGGACGTACTACTTCAACCAGACCAGCACCGATGGCAAGGTTCAGGAGGCCCTCGCTACAGGCGGCTGGCTCGACTACCGATCGGGGTGGCTGCTCGACACCTTCGCCGTGGGTGCGGTCGGCTACCTGTCGGAGCCGCTCTACGCGCCGAGGGATCGTGACGGCACGCTGCTGCTCGAGACGGGCCAGCAGGGGTACGCGGTGCTGGGCCAGGCGTGGGCGGCGCTTCGCTACAAGGACTACGCGCTGTTGAAAGGCCCCCGGCAGCTCGTGGACCAGGGCTATGTCAATCCCTTTGACAGCCGGATGACGCCGAACACATTCGAAGGCGTGACGCTGTCGGGGAAGGTGGGGCCGGTCGAATACTACGGCGGCTATCTCGGCCGGATGAAGCCGCGCAGTGAGGACGAGTTCAGCTGGATGACGCAGGTGGCTGGGGTAGTCCGGCACACCAACGGCCTGGGAATGGCGTCGGTGACGGTGACGCCGTGGAAGGAGCTGTCCCTCTACGCGGCGGAATACTACCTGCAGGACGCATACAATACGGCCTTTGGCCAGATCACGTACAAGCAGGCGCTCATGCCGGACTGGGGTCTCGCCTTCGGCTTCCAGTACACGGACCAGCGCAGCGTCGGCAACCAGTTCCTCGGCGATTTCGTCACCTGGAACGTGAGCGGCCAGGCGCAGCTGAGCTATGCCGGCGCGACGTTCACCGCGGCGACGGCGTTCACCGGCATGGCGGACGACATCCGGACGCCGTTCGGGCGCTTCCCGGGCTACCTCAAGCTGCAGATCAATGACTTCGACCAGGCCAATCAGAACGTCTGGGGTGTTGGGCTGGCCTATGATTTCGCGCGGCTCGGTCTACGCGGGCTCAGCGCGACGACGCTGTACGCGCAGGGGACGAATGCGGTCAAGCCAGGCACCAGCGAGCCCGTGGCGAACCTGCGCGAAGGGAACTTCAGCCTTGACTACGTCGCGCCGGCCCGGGTGCTCCAGGGTTTCACCTTCAGCTTCCAGGCCGCGGTGGGGAGCAAGGGGGAACCCCGACTGGAGAACCAGTTCAGGATCATCGTGAACTACGAGATCCCGGCGCTGTGAGGGCCGGGCGGGTCAGCTCTTCAGCAGCTCCTCCGCGATCCGCTTGACGTCGGCGGCCTCGACCTGGCCCTTGTGGGTCTTCATGATGTCGCCGATGAGGCGCCCGACCTGCTTGGCATCGGCGACGCCGAGCGAGCCGATCCGCTCCTGGACCAGCGCCCGCACCGCCGTCTCGTCCAGCCCCTTCGGCAGGTAGCCCTCGCAGAAGCCGATCTCGAAGCGGAGCTTCGCGGCCTGCTCGGCTCCCCGCTCGCCGACCTTCTCGTACTCGGCGATGGCCTTCTGGAGCAGCTTGCGGTAGGCGCCGATGACGTCGAGGACGAGCGCGTCGTCGATCGTGCCGGAGAAGTCCTTGGCGGTGCGGCGTTCCTGCAGCCGGGTCTTGAGCATGCGGACCACGTCGGCGGTGGGCGCGTCCTTGCCCTTGATCGCCTGCGTCAGCCGATCGGTCAGCTCCTGTTCGAGGCCCATGGGATTCGCCGCGGGAGCGCTCAGGCCGCGGGCGCTGCCTCCAGCAACCGCTTGACCTTGAACGCCATGATTTTTCTCCTCGCGCGTGGACGTGCGACGTGAGCCGGGCGGGAGTATAGCACGCGGACAACGGCGCGGCGCTATACTGGGCGGCCATGACGCGCGATCTCATCGGCTACGGCGAGACACCACCCGAAGTCTTCTGGCCCGGCGGCGCCCGCGTCGCCGTCAACGTGGTCATCAACTACGAGGAAGGATCCGAGAACCGCGTCGAGGACGGGCAGGAGCGGCGCGAGAGCATGGGCGAGGCGCCGTCCCCGGTGCCCGCCGATCAGCGCGACCTCGCCAACGAGTCATTCTTCGAGTACGGCAGCCGAGCGGGCTTCTGGCGCCTGCTCCGCGTCCTCGACGCCCACCGGGTCAAGGGCACCGTGTTCGCCTGCGCCGTCGCCTTCGAGCGGAATCCGGAGGCCGCGCGGGCTGCGACGTCGCGGGGCTGGGATATCTGCGCCCACGGCCATCGCTGGGAGGAGCACTGGCTGATGGACCGCGAGGCGGAGCGGGCGGCCATCACCCGGGCGGTCGCCTCGATCAGCGAGACCGCGGGCCAGGCGCCGCTCGGCTGGTACTGCCGCTACGGCCCCTCGGTCAATACGCGCGAGCTTCTCGTCGCCCAAGGCTCCTTCCTCTACGACAGCGATTCCTATGCCGACGATCTGCCGTACTACGTCCCGAGCGCGGCCGGACCCTGGCTCGTCATTCCCTACGCACTCGACACCAACGACATCCGCTTCTGGCGCGGCACGCTCCAGGTGGCGGAGGACTTCTCCGCGTATCTCTGCGACGCCTTCGACCAGCTCTGGGAGGAGGGCGGCACGCGCCCCCGGATGATGTCGGTCGGGCTGCACTGCCGCATCGCGGGCCGCCCGGCGCGGGCGCGAGGGCTGGCGCGCTTTCTCGAGCACGCGCAGCGCCGGGGCCAAGTCTGGTTCGCCACGCGCGGCGAGATCGCGCGGCACTGGCGCGCGGGCCACCCGCCGGGGCGTCCTTGACAGAAGCCGCGGCCGGGGAGTTAGATAGCCCGGTGCCGGCAACTCTCAGCAGTTAATCAAAGGAGAATGACGTGCGGAAAAACACGGTTCGGGAGATCTGGGCTCGCGGCGAGGCGGTGGTCAATGGGTGGCTCTCCATCCCATCGGGCTTCTCGGCCGAGGTGATGGCCCACCAGGGTTTCGACTCGCTGACGGTGGACATGCAGCACGGCGTGGTCGACTACCAGGTCGGCGTCTCGATGCTCCAGGGGATTTCGACGACGGGGGTGATCCCGCTCGCTCGGGTGCCGTGGAACGACCCGGCGCGCATCATGAAGATCCTGGACGCGGGCGCCTACGGCGTTATCTGCCCCATGGTCAATACCCGCGAGCAGGCCGAGGCCCTCGTTGCCGCCTGCAAGTACCCGCCGCGCGGCTATCGTTCCTGGGGGCCCGTGCGCGCGAGCCTCTACATGGGCATGGACTACGGAGACCGCGCCAACGACGATGTCATCGTGATGCCGATGATCGAGACGGCCGAGGCGATGAAGAATCTCGACGACATCCTGAGCGTACCGGGCGTGGACGCCGTCTACGTCGGCCCGTCCGATCTCTCGCTGGCCTTCGGATGCAAGCCGCGGCTGGATCAGACCGACGCGCCCGTCGTCGAGGCGCAGCAGGCCATCGTCAAGGCGTGCAAGAAGCACGGGGTGTTCGCGGGCATCCACAACGCCACCGCGGCCTACGCGGTGAAGATGATCGCCGAGGGCTATCAGTTCGTCACACTTGCGAGCGATAGCCGCCACATGGCGATGAAGGCCGCGGAAGAGGTCGGCGTCGTCCGCAAGACCGGCACGACGGGAGGCAAGCTGCCCGCGTACTAGCCGTGCGCTTCGACGAGATGTTGCTCGGCAAGGCGCGCGCGAACCTCGCCTCCTTCGAGCGGCGGGCGGTCAGCATCGACGGGCGCAAGGCGGCGGCGGTGGCGGTGGTGCTGCTGCCCGATGACGAAGGGCGCGGCTGCTTCCTGCTCACGAAGCGCGCGCCGACGCTCCGTGCCCACAGAGGCCAGTGGGCGCTGCCGGGTGGTCGCATGGATGCCGGCGAGAGCGCGCCTGTGGCGGCGCTCCGCGAGCTCCAGGAGGAGTTGGGCCTCCGGCTCGGCGCGGAGACGACCCTCGGGCTGCTCGACGATTACCCGACGCGCTCTGGTTTTGTCATCACGCCGGTTGTCTTCTGGGCGGAGGCGCCGGGCCCGCTGGCCCCGAATCCTGCTGAGGTCGCGCACGTGCACCTCGTGCCCCTCGAGGACCTGGACGCGCCGGACGTGCCGCGCTTCATCAGCATTCCGGAGAGCGACCGGCCGGTGATCCAGGTGCCGCTGCTCGGCAGTCTCATCCACGCGCCCACGGCCGCGGTCATTTACCAGATGCGGGAAGTGGTGAGCCACGGCCGCCCGACCCGCGTCGACCATCTCGAACAGCCCGTCTGGGCATGGAGATAACTCGCCCCTGCGAGGAGACAAAGGAGAAGCATGGCAAAGCTCGCCGGAAAGATCGCGATCGTGACGGGCGGAGGCACGGGGATCGGGCGCTCGACGGCGCTCATGCTCGCCGCGGAGGGCGCGCATGTCGTGGTGTCGGGTCGGCGCAAGGCGCCGCTCGAGGCGGTGGTGGCGGAGATCGCGAAGGCCGGCGGCAAGGCCGTGGCGCGCGAGGGCGATGTCTCGAGGCCGGAGCAGGGACGCTCTCTGGTGGAGTGGACGGTCAAGCAGCTCGGCCGCGTGGACATCCTCATCAATAACGCGGGCCATTCGAGCAAGGCCCGCAATGTCCGCTGGGTCGGGCAGGAGGAGTGGGAGGCCGTCATCAACGTCAACCTGACGGGCGTCTACGCGCTGATCCAGGCGGTTTTACCCGGCATGATCGAGCACGGCGGCGGCACAATCGTGACGGTGGGCTCGTACGCGGCGCTTCGACCTGGGCTCATCGGCGGCGCGCCGTATGGCGCCGCCAAGGCCGGCGTGCTCAACCTCATGGGCCACGTCCACACGGTGCTCCGCGACAAGGGCATCCGCGCCACCACGGTGATGCCCGCCGAGGTGGACACGCCCATCCTCGACAATCGCCCGCTCCCGCCCGACGCGGCCGCGCGCGGGACGATGATGCAGCCGGAGGACGTCGCGGAGGCCATCTTGCTGTGCGTGACGCTGCCGGAGCGCACCGTGGTCGAGGAAATCGTCCTGAGCCCGACGCGCACGCGCGACCAGAGCCGCGACGTGGAAGTCGCCCGCAACCTGGGTGCCCCTCCCGGAGCGAAGTAGCAATGGCGGGGAAGCCCGATATGCGGTAAGCAGCGACCGGCGCTTGCTGGCTGCCGCGGAGGCGAACCCTAGCGAAGGCGCTCGAACTCCTCCAGGGAGAGGCCGAGTTGGCGGAGGATCTTGTGGAAGAGGGGCGGCCCGATCTCTCGGCCACCATGGATTGGAATCGTCACGGCCCGGCCATCGGGGTGATTCCAGCGCTCGTGGCCTCCGGTCTTTCGGCGCCTGGCGAACCCGAGCCGACTGGCCCCCGCTGGAACTCCCGCGCGGTGGCGCTAGGCATTCACGATTTCGGTCGTGTCCTCGGGCAGCGGGGCGCCACGCCCCTGGTACTCCTCGGCAATCATGTCGAAGACGTGCTCCAACTCCGCCAAGGCCTCTTCCCGCGTGGCCATCAGGGCGTAACAGCCGGAGATGGCGGGCACCTCGGCTACCCACGAGCCATCATCTTGGCGATAGAGCACGATCTTGTAAGCGTCGAGACCTGGGTGACTCATGTCGAGAGAATACCACGCACGTCACGGCACCCCGGGATCCAAAGATCGCCAGAACTGCTTCATCGGCAAGATCGCTGAGATCACGGTCGAGGTCAAGCCGGATTGGCGGCTCCCCGACTCGGCGGGAAGGCGAAAACTAGCTGCGGTAGTCCCGGTGCCAGAGTGCCAGATACTCCTGCGCATTCGTGAGGATGTCTTCGATCTCCTCTTTGCCCATCTTCCTGATGGGCTTGGCGGGCACGCCCATGACGAGCCACCCGGCGGGCACCACCTTGCCCTGGGGCACGAGAGCGCCCGCGCCGACCTGCGCGCCCTCCTCCACGACGGCGCCCGTCAGCACCACGGCGCCGATGCCGATCCTGACATTGTCCATGATGGTGCAGGCGTGGACGACGCAGCGGTGGCCGATGGTGACATTGGCGCCGACGATGCATGGGAACTCCGGCGTGACGTGGAGCACGGAGTTGTCCTGGACATTGGAGTTCTTGCCGAGCGTGACGTAGTTGTCCTGGTCGCCGCGGAGCACGGTGAGCGGCCAGACGCTGGCGCCCTCCTCGATGGTGACGTCGCCGATGACCTGAGCGGAAGGATCGACCCAGGCGCCGGGGTGCACGCGCGGGGTCCGGCCGGGGACGCTGCGGATCATGCGGGCTCCTATTTCCCCGTCCAGCGGGGCTTGCGCTTCTCGAGGAAGGCGCTCATGCCTTCCCGGAAGTCGGCGCTGGCATAGGTGAGGGAGATGAGATCGTCGCCGCCCTCGAGGCGCCGGCGCTCCAGGATGCGGCGGACGGCTTCCTTCGTCACGCGAAGCGTGATCGGCGCGTGGGAGGCGACCTCCTCGGCGACGGCCTTCACGCGCGCCTCGATCTCCGTCGCGGGCACGATCTCGTGGACGAAGC
>Ga0315278_10002621_pt1 | contig 16023 bp, 17 predicted proteins | sample YL17G06_0_MG_FD_203880 | JGI IMG/M metagenome (GOLD analysis project Ga0315278, IMG submission 203880) | Sediment microbial communities from Yellowstone Lake, YNP, Wyoming, USA - YL17G06_0 | ecosystem: Environmental > Aquatic > Freshwater > Lake > Sediment | place: USA: Wyoming | collected... | reverse complement strand
ACCTTCGACGCGAACGAGGCGTCGATGTCCTCCATGCAGTGCCGGGCGAGCTCCGCCGGGTCGGAGGTGTTCAGGTACCGCGCGGGAATGATGACGTCCGTGTCGACGTCGTCCCCGTACTTCCACGCCTTGCCGCTCAGTTCCATGCTATAGCTCGTCCGGGCCGCCGATGCGCCCGAGGACCGCGGAGGCCGCGGCCACGGCGGGATTGGAGAGGTACACCTCGCTCTCGGGGTGCCCCATCCGGCCGACGAAGTTCCGGTTCGTCGTCGAGATCGCCCGCTCCCCCTTCGCCAGGACCCCCATGTGGCCGCCCAGGCAAGGCCCGCAGGTGGGGGTGGAGAAGGCCGCCCCCGCCGTGACGAACACCTCCATCAGTCCCTCCCGCATCGCCTGCAGGTAGATCTCCTGGGTGGCGGGAAAGATGAGCATCCGCACGCCGTCGTGGACCTTCCGCCCCCGGATCACCGCCGCGGCGCTGCGCAGGTCCTCGATCCGTCCGTTGGTGCACGACCCCACCACGACCTGGTCGATCGGGACGTTCCCGACCCGCGACAGCGGCCTCGTATTCTCCGGCAGGTGCGGGAACGCGACCACCGGCTCGAGCGCGGACAGGTCCACGGAGATCTCGTCCGCGTACCGCGCGTCGGGGTCGGCCGTCACGACCTCGTACTTTCGCTTCGCCCTTCCGTCGGCGTACGCCTTCGTCGCCGCGTCGAACGGGAAGATCCCGTTTTTCGCCCCCGCCTCGATCGCCATGTTCGCCATGGTGAAGCGCCACGCCATCGACAGGTGCGCGATCCCGTCCCCCGCGTATTCCATCGCCCGGTAGAGCGCCCCGTCCACCCCGATCTCGCCGATGATATGCAGGATCACGTCCTTCCCCTCGACCCACTTCGCGGGGCGGCCCGAAAGGACGATCCGCAGCGTCTCGGGGACCTTGAGCCACACCTCCCCCGAGAACATCGCCGCGGCGAGGTCGGTGCTCCCCACCCCGGTGGAGAAGGCGCACAGGGCGCCGTAGGTGCAGGTGTGGCTGTCCGCGCCGATCACGAGGTCGCCGGGAACGACCAGCCCCTCGTCCGGGAGCAGGACGTGCTCGATCCCCATCCGGCCGACCTCGAAGTAGTTCGCGATGCCGAACTCCTTCGCGAACTCGCGCATCATCTTGACCTGTTCGGCGCTCTTGATGTCCTTGTTCGGCGCGAAGTGGTCCGGCACCAGGGCGATCCGCTCGCGGTCGAACACCGCCGCGGCCCCCAGCGACCGGAACGCCTGGATCGCGATCGGGCTGGTGACGTCGTTGCCGAGGGCGAGGTCGACCTTCGCCAGGATCAGCTCTCCCGGCGAAACCACCTTCCTCCGGGCGTGCCTAGCGAGGATCTTCTGTGTGAGCGTCATGCCCATTGATCGGCTTCTCGCCTTCTGTGCGCTTTGACCGCCGCCGCCGGATCGCGTCGCCCACCTCGCCCACCGGCCCGGAGACGATGTACGCGGTGGCGAAGACGAAGGTCATCACCTGCGGCTCCGCCGCCAGCAGCAGCGCGAGGAAGACGAACACCACCAGCGTGTTGAAGGGGCGCCGCCGGAACGGCTCGAGGTCCTTGAAGGAGTAGAATTTGACGGTGCTCACCATGAGGAAGGCGAGCACGTAGATCGTCAGGAGGACGGCGAAGTGCCTGAAGCTCCCCGATCCGCCCAGGTAGTAGAAGAGCAGGATCATGGAGGCGACGAAGGTCGCCGCCGCGGGGATGGGGAGCCCGTTGAACTGCCCCTTCTCCACCGTGTTGATCTGGACATTGAAGCGCGCGAGCCGCAGCGCCCCGCAGATGAGGTAGAGGAACGCCGCCAGCCATCCCCACCGGCCGAACGCGGAGAGGGCCCACCCGTAGACGAGGAACGCCGGGGCCACGCCGAAGGATACGAGATCGACCAGGGAGTCGTACTCGACGCCGAATTTCGTGGTCGTGCGCGTCATCCGGGCGACGCGGCCGTCGAGGCCGTCGAGGATCACCCCGACGATGATCGCGATCGCCGCCTTCTCGAAGTTGCCGTTGTACGTCGAGGCGATCGAGTGGAACCCGGCGAACAGGGACCCCGACGTGATGAGATTCGGCAGGACGTACACCCCCCGCCGCAGGCCGTCCCCTTCGCGCCACTTCCCGCGCCTCACGGAAAGACTCCGATCACGCTCTCACCGGCGCGGACGCGGTCCCCGGGGACGACCGACAGCCGCACCTCCGCCGGGAGGTACAGGTCGACCCGGGAGCCGAAACGGATCATCCCCACCCGCTGTCCCTGACGCACCGCATCCCCCTCCTTGAGGTCGCACACGATCCGGCGGGCGAGCATCCCCGCGATCTGGACGTACGTCACCGTGCGCTCCCCGGGCGTGACGATCGCCACGCCGTTCTGCTCGTTCATGAGCGAGGCCTTGTCGACGCTCGCGACGTGGAACGCCCCCTTGTGGTACCGGACCGACGCCACCCGCCCCGTCACCGGCGCCCGGTTGACGTGGACGTCGAAGGGGGACATGAAGACGCTGACCCTCTTGCCGGCCACCAAAGCGTACCGCCCCGGCGGGGACTCCCCCGCATAGACGATTCTACCATCGGCCGGAGAAACGACGACCCCCGCCCCGGAAGGGGGCGTCCGGTCGGGGTTGCGGAAGAACCAGAGGGAGAACAGGGCCAGAAGAAGCCCGAGGGCGGCAAGAGGGATCCCTCTCGGCCAAAGAATGTACACGACGACCGCGAACGCCGCTCCCCCGAGGACGAAGGGCCATCCCTCCGGCGCGAGCATCGGCCCCTTCCTTCCGCTCAATTCTTCGTCTTGTCGACCAGGCGCCCCTTCGACATCCACGGCATCAACGCCCGAAGCCTGCGGCCGACCTCCTCGATCGGGTGCTCCTCGCCGCGGCGCGTGAGGGCGTTGAAGACCGGGCGGTTGGCCTGGTTCTCCAGCATCCACTCCTTCGCGAAGGAACCGTTCTGGATCTCCTCGAGGATCCGCTTCATCTCCGCCTTCGTCTCGGGAGAGACGATCCGGGGGCCGCGCGTCAGGTCGCCGTACTGCGCCGTGTTGCTGATCGAGTACCGCATGGTGGAGATCCCGCCCTCGTAGATGAGGTCGACGATCAGCTTGAGCTCGTGCACGCACTCGAAGTACGCCATCTCCGGGGAGTACCCCGCCTCGACCAGCGTTTCGTACCCCGCCATCACCAACGCCGTGGCCCCGCCGCACAGGACGGCCTGCTCGCCGAACAGGTCGGTCTCCGTCTCCTCCCGGAAGTTCGTCTCGATGACCCCGGCGCGCGCGGCGCCGATCCCCGCCGCGTAGGCGAGCGCCACGTCCTTCGTGTTCCCCGCCGGGTCCTGGTGGACGGCGATCAGCGCCGGCACCCCTTCCCCCTTCACGTACTGGGCGCGGACGAGGTGACCCGGCCCCTTGGGGGCGACCATGAAGACGTTGACGTCGGGGCGCGGCACGATCTGCCCGAAGTGGATGTTGAAGCCGTGCGCGAACATCAGGTACGCCCCCTTGCGCAGGTTCGGCCCCACCGACGTACGGTAGATCCCCCCCTGGAGCTCGTCGGGCAGGAGCATGACGACCACGTCGGCCTTCTTCACCACAGAGGCGGCGTCCGCCACCTCGAAACCGGCGTCCCTCGCCTTCTTCTCGTTCTCGCCGCCGGGGAGCTCCCCGACGATGACGTTGAACCCGCTCTCCTTCAGGTTGCCCGCGTGGGCGTGTCCCTGGCTGCCGTATCCCAGAATCGCGATCGTCTTCCCCTTGAGCGTCTCCAGCTTGGCATCCTGTTCCCGGTAAATGGTGACCATTTCCTCTCCCTCCGTTTCTTCGTTCTCCGGAAATCGTGCGTACCCCCCGCGGCCCCTACATCCCGCGGGAGATGGCGATCTTGCCGGTCCGCACGATCTCGCGGATGCCCAGGGGTCGGAGCATCTGCAGGAAGGCCAGCACCTTCCCCTCGCCCCCCGTCATCTCGATCGTGTAGCAGCGCGGCGCGACGTCGACGATCCGGGCGCGGAAGATGTCGACCAGCCGGAGCACCTCCTGCTTCCCGTCCCCGTCGGCGTTCACCTTGACGAGCACCAGCTCCCGGTCGACCGTGTCCACGCCCGTGAGGTCGATCACCTTCAGCACCGGGATGAGCTTGTTCAGCTGCTTCAGGATCTGCTCGATGATCTGGTCGTTCCCGCTGGTCACGATCGTCATCCGGGAGACCTGCGGATCCATCGTCTCCGCCACGCAGAGCGATTCGATGTTGAACCCGCGACCCGAGAAGAGCCCGGAGACGCGGCTCAACACACCGAACTCGTTCTCCACCAGGACGGAAATCGTGTGGCGCATCGCTCTCCTCTCCTTCCGTGGCCGTCGGGCGTTAGACCAGCAGCATCTCGGTCAGCCCCGCTCCCGCGGGGACCATCGGGTAGACCATCTCTCCGGGATCCGTGATCACGTCGATCAGCACCGGTCCGTCGGCGGCGAACCCCTTGCGGAGCACCTCGGGGACCTCCTCCGGCTTCGTCGCGCGGAACCCCTTCGCCCCGTACGCCTCCGCCAGCTTCACGAAGTCGGGGATCCGGGGGAGGCACGTCTGGGAATAGTTCCCGTCGAAGAAGAGCTCCTGCCACTGGCGTACCATCCCCAGCGTCCCGTTGTTGAGGATCACGACCTTCACCGGGATGCGGTACTGCACGGCCGTGGCCAGCTCCTGGATGTTCATCTGGATGCTGCCGTCCCCCGCGATGTCGACGACGAGGCGCCCCGGCATCGCCACCTGCGCGCCGATCGCCGCCGGGAGCCCGTACCCCATCGTCCCCAACCCCCCCGAAGAGAGGAAGGTGCGCGGCTGTTCGTAGTTGTAGAACTGGGCGGCCCACATCTGGTTCTGGCCGACCTCCGTGGTGACGATCGCCTTCCCCTTCGTGAGCTTGTGGATCTGCTCCACCACGTATTGCGGCTTGATCTTCCCCTTCGACGGCTTGTAGGTCAGCGGGTGGGTCTTCACCCACGAGGCGATCTGCCCGCGCCACGCGGCGGTCTTTCCCCGGTACGCGGTCGCCTCCTTCTTCCCCTTCACCAGCTTGATCATCTGCCGGAGGACGTCTTTCACGTCCCCCACGATCGGGATGTCGACCCGCACGTTCTTCTGGATCGAGGTGGGATCGATGTCGACGTGGATGATCTTGGCGTGCGGCGCGAACTCGCTGATCTTCCCGGTCACGCGGTCGTCGAAGCGCGCGCCCGCGGCGAGGATCACGTCCGAGTTGGAGATCGCCATGTTCGCCGCGTACGTCCCGTGCATGCCCAGCATCCCCAGCGAGAGCGGGTCGGAGCCCGGGAACGCCCCCATCCCCATGAGCGTCGTGGTCACCGGGAGGGAGAGAGCGCGGGAAAACTCCGCCAGTTCCCCGGAGGCGTTCGACAGGATGACGCCGCCCCCCGCGTAGACGACCGGGCGCTCCCTGGACAGCAGCAGCCGTACCGCGCTTTCCACCTGGCGAGGGTGCCCTTCATACGTGGGGCGATACCCCCGGAGACTCACCTCCTTGGGAAGATCGTACCGCGCGGAGGCGGCCAACATGTCCTTGGGCATGTCGACCAGCACCGGACCGGGACGACCCGTGGAGGCGATGTAGAACGCCTCCTTGATGATCCGGGCGAGATCCTTCGTCTCCTTGACGAGGTAGTTGTGCTTGGTGCACGGCCGGCTGATGCCGACGATGTCCGCTTCCTGGAAGGCGTCGTTGCCGATCAGGAGCGTGGGAACCTGCCCCGTGAAGACGACGATCGGGATCGAGTCCATGTACGCCGTGGCGAGGCCGGTGACCGTGTTCGTCGCTCCGGGACCCGAGGTGACGAGGCACACCCCCGTCCTCCCGGACGCCCGGGCGTAGCCGTCGGCCATGTGGACCGCCCCCTGCTCGTGGCGGCACAGCATGTGGCGTACCTTCACGTTCTTGAACAGGGCGTCGTAGATGTTGATGGTCGCCCCGCCGGGGTAACCGAAGACGACGTCGACCCCCAGGTCCGCGAGCGCCTTGACGAAGATCTCCGCACCGGTCATCTGCATGGGAAAAACCTCCTGGCGTACCTCACACGACCACCGCGCCCTCGCCGGCCGAACGGACGAGCTTCGCGTACCGGGAGAGGTATCCCTTCGCCACCTTCGGGGCGGGGGCTTTCCACCCCTTCCGCCGCCGCGCGAGTTCCGCCGCGGGGACGTCCAGGGAAAGTTTCCGCTTCGGGATATCGAGGACGATCGGATCGCCTTCGCGCACCAGCGCGATCGGTCCTCCCTCCATCGCCTCCGGGGAGACGTGCCCGATGCAGGGGCCGTGCGTGCCGCCCGAGAACCGCCCGTCGGTGATCAGCGCGACCTTCGTTCCCAGCCCCATCCCCATGATCGCCGCCGTGGGGGAGAGCATCTCCCGCATCCCGGGGCCGCCGCGGGGGCCCTCGTAGCGGATGACCACGACCGAGCCGGGGCGGATCCTGCCCCCCATGATCGCCGCCATCGCCGCTTCCTCGGAGTCGAACACGCGCGCCTTCCCCCGGAAGACGAACATCGACGGGTCGACCCCCGACTGCTTGACGACCGCGCCCCCCGGGGCGAGGTTCCCCGTGAGGATCGCCAGCCCCCCCTCTTTCCGGACGGGGGCCTCGAGGGTCCGGATGATGCCGTCGTCCAGCACGCGCCCGCGCCGGGCGATCGCCGTGATCTCCTCGCCGGAGACGGTCGGGTTTTTCTTGAGGAACGGGAGGAGGCGGTTGAGGATCGCCGGGATCCCGCCCGAGTACTCCACGTCTTCCATCATGTGCGGCCCGCCGGGCGTCACCGTCGTGAGCTGCGGGGTTTCGCGGGAAAGCCGGTCGAACTCCGAAAGCGGCAGGTCGACTCCCGCCTCGCGGGCGATCGCCAGCAGGTGGAGCACCGAGTTCGAGGAACCGCCCAGCGCCAGGTCGACGCGGATCGCGTTGGCGAAGGCCGCCTTCGTCAGGATCTTCCGCGCGGTCACGTTCCTGCGCACGAGTTCCACCACCCGCTGCCCGCTCGCGTAGGCGATGTGCCGCTTCTTCGACATCCCCGCGAGGGCCGTGGCGCACCCGGGGAGGGACATCCCCATCGTCTCGGTCAGGCACGCCATCGTGTTCGCGGTGTAGAGCCCCTGGCACGACCCCTCGCCGGGGCACGCCTCCGCCTCGAGGCGGGAAAGCTCCGCCGCGTCGATCTCGCCCCGCTGGAAGCGGCCGACCGCCTCGAAGGTGTCGGAGACCAGCGACAGGCGCCGGTTCCCGATCCGGCCCGAGTGCATCGGGCCCGCGGTCAGGACGATGCACGGGATGTCGAGACGCGCCGCCGCCATCAGCATGCCGGGCGTGATCTTGTCGCAGTTGGTGAGGAGGACGAGGCCGTCGAGCGCGTGCGCCTCGGCCACCGACTCGACCAGGTCCGCCACGATCTCCCGCAGCGGGAGGGAGTAGTGCATCCCGCGGTGCCCCATGGCGATCCCGTCGCACACGGCCGGGACGCCGAAGAGGAAGGGATACCCTCCGCCGGCGTGAACGCCGTTTTCGACCGCGCGCTCGAGGGCCCGCATCCCGACGTGGCCGGGAACGAGGTCCGTGTAGGAGGTGGCGAGACCGATGAACGGTTTCCCCATCGCGGCCTGGGGAACGCCGGCGGCGCAATAGAGCGCCCGGTGCGGCATCCGCTCCAGCCCTTTTTTCGTTCGGTCGCTGCGCATCGTCACCCTTTCGTCCCGTCCCCGGGGAGAGCCGGATACGGAAAACCCCACCGGGGTTCGACCCCCCGCGGGGGCGGTCCGCCCGTCACAGGGGTTCATCCCGGCGGGGTGGGGCCTTTCGGCCGTTCCGCTTACGCTACCCGTTGAGAATCTGCGCGATCTTGTCCTTCTTGGCGAGTTTCAGCTTCTGGAGCCGCTTCCGCTCGACTTCCTCGTCGGGGAGCAGGTACACCTTGCGGTCCAATTCCTTCAGTTTCTCGTCGAACTGGCGATGCTCCTCGACGAGCGCCTTGAACTCCGGATCCTTCGCGATCAGGGCGGCCGTTTTCTCTTCCAGGCTCTGGCCCATCGACACCTCCGGCGGGATTTTGGATGATCCTGTAGCATAGCAGATGAAACCCCGTTTTCAAAGAACGGGGAGGACGTCCCCAAACGGTTTCCGCGGTTACGGGCGGGGGAGGAGCGGCTCCGCGCCCGAGGACCGCAGGTAGAAGGGGACGGCCGTGCGGGGGTCTTCGGCGCCGCCGTCCCGGAAGATCCGCTCGCCGACGATTCCCACCGCCGAGGCGCGGGGAAGCCCCTCGTCCCCGGAGACGAGGACCGCGCGGTCCCCCAGCGCCTCCCGGAACAGCGTCCCGAAGGGGGTGACGCCGTCACCGCAGAAGAGGACGTCGCCGTCCGGGATCCGCCCGGGAAGAAGGGCGGGAGCGATGGCCATGTCGGGGGACAGACGTGCGAGTTCCCCCCCGTTCCAGCGGAAGAGGGCCGCGTACACCTCTCCCCTGCGGGCGTCCTGCACCGGGCAGACGATCCGCCCCTCCCCCGGAAATCGATGGGCGAGGGCGAGAAGGGTCGGCACGGGGACGAGCGGCACGCCCCACCCGAAACAGAACCCCTTCGCCGCCGACATCCCCACGCGCAAGCCGGTGAACGCCCCGGGGCCGGCCGAAACGGCGACGGCCGAGACGTCCCCGGTCGCCGCCCCGGCGGCGGCGAAGAGCGCTTCCACGGCGGTGATGTACGACCCGGACGCCCGCGGGCCCGGGAGGAGAAAGACCTCGGCCCGCACCGCGCCGCCGGACACCAGCGCCACGCTCCCGCGGGGCGTGGCCGACTCGAGCGCCAGGATCACCGGATCAACGGGACAGGAGCCGGGCGATGTCGTTGTAGAAGACGAGCGCCGTCAGGGTGAGGATGAGCGCGAGCCCCACCTGGTGGGCCAGCGTGCGCACCTGCGAGGAGATCGGCTTGCGCATCAGCCCCTCGACGGAGAAGAAGAGCAGGTGCCCGCCGTCGAGGATCGGGATCGGAAGCAGGTTGAGGATTCCGAGGTTGACGCTCAGCAGGCCGAGGAAGTAGGCGAAGGGGGAGAACCCCTGGCGGGCCTGGTCCCCCGCGATCTGCGCGATGAGGATCGGCCCCCCCAGCGTCTCGGACGGGAGGACGCGCGTGACGAGCTTCACCACCGTCATCACGGTGAGGTAGATGAGCTTCCCGGTCTCCTGCCCCGCGCGGACGAAGGCCGCCCCCGGCCCGATCGTGCGGTAGACCACCTCCTGCCCCGCGACGATCCCGATCTTCGGTTCGGAAACCTTCTCCCCGAAGACGGTGCGTCCCTCCCGCATCTCGGGGGCCACGGGGATCGTCGTTTCCGACCCGTCGCGCTTCACCGTGACCCGAAGCGGCCTTCCCGAACTCCCCGCGCGGATCTTCGCCGCGAGATCCTCCCAGGTGGCCACCGTCGCGCCGTCGATCCGGAGCACCACGTCCCCTTTCAGGAGCCCCGCGCGGGACGCCGGCGTGTCGGGCGCGATGTCGCCGATCCGGGTGGTCAGGGACGGGACGCCGCCGAGGAAGACGACCCAGAAAACGAGGATGGCGAAGACGAGGTTCCCGAGCGGTCCGGCCGCCACGATCGCCATCTTCACCCAGACCGGTTTCCGCTGGAAGGAGCGCGCCAACTGTTCGGGTGGCACCTCTTCCCCCTCGCTCTCCCCGACGAGTTTCACGTAGCCGCCGAGGGGAACCGCGGAGAGCAGGTACTCCGTCTCGCCGCGCCGGAAGCCGGCCAGTTTCGGACCGAACCCGAACGAGAACTTCGTGACCCCGACCCCGAGTTTCCGGGCGACGATGAAGTGGCCGAACTCGTGGACGAAGATGAGAATGCCGAGGACGACGATGAACGGGACGATCGTGTAAATGAATGGAAGGATGTGGCTCACGATGGCCGGTTTCTCCTGTGACGGGATAGTTCGTTCTTCGCCTCGCGGCGGGCCTGCGCGTCGGCGGCGAGCACATCCTGGAGCGTTCGGGCCGTAAACGGCGCCGACCACGCCGATAGCACCCGGTCGACGACGCGGACGATGTCGGTGAACGCGATTTGCCCGGACAGGAACGCCCGGACCGCCTCCTCGTTGGCTCCGCTCAAGACCGCCGGCGCCGAGCCGCCCGTCTCCGCGGCGGCGTAGGCGACCCGCAGGGCCGGGAACCGCTTCCGGTCGGGCCGCTCGAAGATCAACCCTTCCATTCGATGCGGCCGCAGGCGGGACAGTTCCAGGGGGAGCCGCCCGGGGTGCGAGAACGCGTAGCCGATGGGGATCCGCATGTCGGGGACCCCCAACTGCGCCATCACGCTCCCGTCGCGGAACTCCACCATCGAGTGGACCACCGATTGGGGGTGGATCACCACGTCGATCCGCGAGGGGGGGAGGCCGAACAGCCACGTCGCCTCGATCACCTCGAGCCCCTTGTTCATGAGGGTGGCGGAGTCTACGGAGATCTTCGCCCCCATCCGCCACGTGGGGTGCCCCAGCGCCTGCGCCACGGTGGCCGACCGCATCCGCGCCACGGTGTGGGTGCGGAACGGGCCGCCGGAGGCGGTGAGGAGGATCCGGAGGATCTCGTCCCGGCGGTGACCCGCGATCGCCTGGAAGACGGCGGAGTGCTCGCTGTCGACGGGAAGGATCTCCCCCTTCCCCCGCCGCGCCGCGGCGGTCACGAACTTCCCGGCCATCACGAGAAGCTCCTTGTTTGCCAGGGCGATCCGCTTCCCCTTTTCCGCGGCGGCGATGACCGGACGGATCGAGGAGATCCCGGACGCCGCGGCGAGGACGATGTCGACGTTCCCCGCGCACGCCGCCTCCCGCATCCCCTCTTCCCCGAAGAGGAGGCGCGTCCCCCGCGGAAGCTCCTTCCGGAGATCCGCCCCGTTCCCCCCGGAGAGGCAGACGACGTCGGGGCGGAAGAGACGGGCGAGACCGGCCAGCGCCCGGGCGTTCGTCCCGGCGCACAGCGCGGTCGCGCGAAACCGGCGGGGGAACCGGGAGATGACGTCCAGCGCGTTCCGGCCGACGGAGCCGGTCGCGCCCAGCACCGCTACCCCCAGGCGGCTCACGCGCCCACCCCGGCGAGGGACGACAACGCCGCGAACAGGTAGAGGACGGGTCCGGCGGCGAGGATCCCGTCGGCCCGGTCGAGGATCCCCCCGTGGCCGGGCAGGATCGTCCCGCTATCCTTTACGCCCGCCGCGCGCTTGAGAAGCGACTCGAACAGGTCCCCCGCCTGTGCGAAGATCCCCAGCACCGCCCCTGCTGCTGCGGCGTATCCCGCCGGCACCCCGGAGAGAAAACCGTGCGCGTAGAGGACGGCGCAGCCGACGCTACCGAGGAGGCCCCCGACCGCGCCTTCGACCGTCTTGTTCGGCGAGACGGCCGGGGCGAACTTCCTCCGGCCGATCGCCCTTCCCGTGAAGTATGCCATCGTGTCCCCCGCCGCCACGGCGAGGATCCCCAGGAACACCCAGTGCTCCCCGCGGGGAAGGAGGAGCGTCCGCGGATACGTCGACAGAAGTCCCCCGACGTAGACCGCCCCGAAGCAGAGCGTCGTCGCCCTGCGCGCTTTTTCCGCGGGGTCGGCCGCTCCCGGAAGGGCATGGAAGACCGACAGGAGGACGCAAACCAGAAGCGCCGGTGCGACGAAGGCCCCCGGCAGCAGCGCCGCCGAAAAAAATACGAGAACGGCGAGCGCGACCCCGCCCGCGCGATCCCGCGCGCCGTGGAGGAACATTCGGAATCCTTCATCCGCGCAAAGCGCCGCGGCGACGGCGCATAGCAGCAGGAACGGCCAACCCCCGGGGCGACCAACGGAGAACAGGATGGAGGCGACCAGGAGCGGGATGAGAACGGCGGCGGTGGCGATCCGTTTCCGGAGCATCGCTACTTCCCCGGGAGCTTTGCGGCCTGCTCGCCGGTCAGCCCGAAGCGCCGGTGGCGGCGGGAGTACTCCTCGAGCGCCTGGAGGAACTCCGCCTTTCCGAAATCGGGCCACAGCACGTCCGTGAAGGCGAACTCGGCGTAGGCGGATTGCCAGAGCAGGAAGTTGCTGATGCGGAGCTCCCCGCTGGTGCGGATGACGAGGTCGGGATCGGGGGTCCCCGCGGTGTCGAGGCGGGCGGAGAACATCTCCTCCGTGATCTCCTCCGGAGCGATCTTCCCCTCCGCCGCCTCGGCGGCAAGGCGACGCGCGGCGCGGACGATCTCGTTGCGCCCCGCGTACGAAAGCCCCAGCGTCAAGGTCATCTCGGTGTTCCCCGCCGTGGCGGACACGGTGCGCTCCAGGACCTTCCGAACGGCGAACGGAAGGGAGGAGGTCTCTCCGATGACGCGCAACCGGATCCGGTGCCGGAGGAGCAGGGAAAGCTCGCTGACGAGGAACTCCTTCAGGAGGGTCATGAGCGCGAGGACCTCGGGCTCGGGGCGGCCCCAGTTCTCGAGCGAGAAGGCGTACAGGGTGAGGCAGGAGATGCGCAGCTCCCGGGCGCACTCCACGACGGCGCGCACGGCGCGGACCCCCATCCGGTGCCCCTCGACGCGCGGAAGCCCCCGCAGGTTCGCCCACCGGCCGTTGCCGTCCATGATGATGGCCACGTGCCGCGGCAATGAGGGGAGGCCGCCTCCTCCGGAGGTCATCAGACCTCCAGGATCTCCTGTTCCTTCGACTTGAGGATCTCGTCGATCTTTTTCACGTGGGCGTCCGTCTCCTTCTGGATCCGCTCCTGCCCGCGCTTGACGACGTCCTCGGAGATCTCCTTCTTCTTCTCCCGGTCCTTCAGCTTTTCGATCGCCTCGCGGCGAACGTTGCGAACCGCCACGCGCGCATCCTCGGCCATCTTCCGGACCACCTTGGCCAGCTCCCTGCGCCGTTCCTCCGTCAGGGGCGGGATCGGGATGCGGACCGTCTTCCCGTCGCTCGACGGGTTCAGCCCGAGGCCGCTTCCCTGGATCGCCTTCTCGATCGGCCCGATCATCTTCGTGTCCCAGGGGGTGACGGTGATCAGGCGGCTCTCCGGGACGGAGAGGGTCCCCACCTGCTGGAGCGGCGTGGGGGTGCCGTAGTAGTCCACCTTGACCCCGTCCAGCACCGAGAAGGAGGCGCGCCCCGTGCGCACCTTCCCCAGCTCCTTCCGGAACGCTTCGATGCTCCGCTCCATGCGGGCGGAGGTGTCCTTCACCAGCGCTTCCATCACTTCCCTCCGTGGACCACGGTGCCGATCCTCTCGCCCAGCACCGCCTTCAGGATGTTCCCCTTCTTCGTCAGGTTGAACACGACGATGGGGAGGTCGTTGTCCATGCACAGGGAGATGGCCGTGGCGTCCATGACCTTGAGGTTCTTCCGGAGGACGTCGAGGTAGGTCAGGCGGGAGTACTTCTTCGCCTTCGGGTCGAGCATCGGGTCGCGATCGTACACGCCGTCGACCTTGGTGGCCTTGAGGATGGCATCGGCGTTGATCTCCATCGCCCGCAGCGCCGCCGCGGTGTCCGTCGTGAAATACGGGTTCCCGGTCCCCGCCGCGAAGATCACCACCCGCCCCTTTTCAAGGTGGCGCAGGGCGCGCCGGCGGATGTACGGTTCGGCGATCGCGTGCATCTCGATCGCGCTCAGCACGCGGGTCGTGACGCCGGTCCGCTCGAGGACGTCCTGCAGGGCGAGGCTGTTGATGACCGTCGCCAGCATCCCCATGTAGTCCGCGGAGGCGCGGTCGATGCCGAAGTTCCGGCTGGTACCGATCCCCCGGAAGATGTTCCCTCCGCCGACGACGAGGGCCACCTGGACGCCGAGTCCAACGACTTCCCGGATCTCGGCCGACAGGCCGGAGAGGATCGCGTCGTCGATCCCGTACGCCTGCTTCCCCATCAGGGCTTCCCCCGACAGCTTCAACAGGATCCGGCGGTACGACGGTTTCACCACGCAACCTCCGCAGGGCGGCGGGTCGGATCGATCACCGCTGCCCGAGTTGCTTCGCCACCTCGGCGGCCAGGTCGTCCGACCGCTTCTCCATCCCCTCGCCCACCTGGAACCGGGCGAAGGCGCACACCGCGATCGGGGCGCCGGCGGCTTTCCCCGCGTCCGCGAGGAGCTGCGAGACCTTCCGGTCCGGGTCCTTGATGAACGCCTGCTCGACGAGGCAGAAATCGCCGAAATACTTTTCCAGCTTCCCGTCGGCGATCTTGTCGAGGATCTTGCCGGGTTTCCCCGAAGCCTTGGCCTGCTCGCGGTAGATCGTCTTCTCGTGCTCGATCACCGGTGCGGGCACGTCGTTCCTGCCGACGTACGACGGGTTGGCGGCCGCCACCTGCATCGCGAGGTCCTTGGCCAGCGCGGCCACCGCGGCGTTCGATCGATCCGCACCCGATACCGCCACGAGGACCCCGATCTTCCCCCCGGCGTGGATGTACGGGACGACCATGCCGGGCATCCCCCCCGGCGTCTCGAAGCGCGCGAACCGGCGGAAGGAGATCTTCTCGCCGATCTTCGCGACCGTCGCAACCAGCTTTTCACCGAGGTTCGCGCCGCCGGCCGGCAAGGTCAGGGCTTCGTCGACGTCCCTCGGCGCCTTGGCGTTGACCAGCGCGGCAACCCCCTTCGCCAGCGCGACGAAGTCGTCGGTCCTGGCCACGAAGTCGGTCTCGCAGTTCACCTCGACCAGCGCCCCGGAGTTCCCCTCCACGTGGGCGCAAACGACCCCCTCGGAGGCGATCCGCGAAGACTTCTTCGCGGCCGCCGCAAGGCCCTTCGTGCGGAGGTGGTCGATCGCCGCCTCCATGTCGCCGCCCGACGCCGTGAGCGCCGCCTTGCAATCCATCAAGCCCGCGCCGGTCTTCTCGCGCAGCTCCTTGACCATCCCGGATGTGATCTGCATTCCCCTGGATCTCCCTGATCGTTCGGGCCGTTCGGGACCCGGAATTATTCCGCCGCCGCCGTGGGGGCCTGGACCACCACGGGGGCCTGGACCACCACGGGGGCCTGCGTCGCCGCGGGAGCCTTTGGCGCGATGGAGACTTCCTCGTCCCCCTCGGTGGAGATGAGCGATACCGTGACCTCCGGCGCCTCCGCCTCCTTGTCGACGCGGGAGGCGTTCTTCTCCGCGTAGGCCGCCTTCCCCTCGAGGATCGCGTCGGCCATCTTGGAGAGGAACAGCTTGATCGCGCGGATGGCGTCGTCGTTCCCCGGGATCACGACGTCGATCAGGTCGGGGTCGCAGTTCGTGTCCACGATGGCGACGATGGGGATCCCCAGCCGCCGGCCCTCGAGGATCGCGATCGTCTCCCGCGACGGGTCCACGACGAACATCGCGTCCGGCACGCGCCGGAGATCCCGGATGCCGCCGAGGACCTTCTCGAGTTTGACCCGCTCCTTCTCGAGCTGAAGGACTTCCTTTTTCGGGAGCCGCTCGGCGGTGCCGTCGGTTCCGATCTCCGAAAGCTTCTGCAGCCGGTCGAGGCTCTTCCGGATCGTGGCGAAGTTGGTGAGCATCCCGCCCAGCCAGCGCTGGTTGACGTACGGCGTGCCGGCCCGACGGGCCTCCTCCTCCACCGCCTCCTGCGCCTGCTTCTTCGTGCCGACGAAGAGGACCGTCTTCCCCTCCGCCGCCATGCTCCGCACCGCCTCGTAGGCGGCCCGGAACATCTTCACCGTCTGCTGAAGGTCGATGATGTAGATCCCGTTGCGTGCGGTGAAGATGTACCGCTTCATCTTCGGGTTCCAACGTTTCGTCTGGTGCCCGAAGTGGACCCCCGCCTCCAGCAGCTGCTTCATCGAGATTACCGCGCTCTGCCCGTTCGCCATCCCTTTCTTTCCTCCTTTGGTTCAGGGGTTGTTCCGCCGGGCGCTCCGCCCCTCCCCATTTACCCCGTCGATACGGGGCACCCCGGGGAGAGTCCCGCCCGTGGGTGATAAACTGCAGCTAAGCCTT
>Ga0315278_10002620_pt1 | contig 16025 bp, 11 predicted proteins | sample YL17G06_0_MG_FD_203880 | JGI IMG/M metagenome (GOLD analysis project Ga0315278, IMG submission 203880) | Sediment microbial communities from Yellowstone Lake, YNP, Wyoming, USA - YL17G06_0 | ecosystem: Environmental > Aquatic > Freshwater > Lake > Sediment | place: USA: Wyoming | collected... | reverse complement strand
GTATTATCCCCAGGGAAAAAGCTATCACCACGGTATCCGGTTGTACTTTGAAAAATCGCCGGAGAGGGGAAAATAAAATAAGGGTTAGCCTTCTAAAAGAACCGGGACCAGGTCCTGGAGCCGCAATTCCTCCAACCAGGATAAAGAGAAAGGGTTTCGCTGTAAGAATAAATAAATTTTGTCCAAAAGCGCTTTCTCCGGGTAAGCAATATTTACCTTAAAGCCGCCAACCACATCCTGCCTGTATCCCTTAAAAAAAGAGGACTGCACGTGATAATAGAGAAATAAAGCCCCCTGCGCCTCAAACTGCATCCCCCGGCCTGTGGTAATAGAGGCGATTTCTTGTATGTCCCTTTTTTCTTCATTTGCGTTGGAACGGAGCCTGATGACGCTAATAAATTATTCCTCCTGCAATGGTTCTACAAACGAAACCCCACGCAGTGGGTCCAGCATGGTAGGGAACTGGCACTGCCTGTTCCCCTATTCTCTATTCTCCTTCCCGGGAAACTTAGGAACAATCGTTACGGCAATTTCTTTCCGATTCACCGGGCCTGTTTCCTCTTTCTCTATAAAAACAAAACGGTATTGGCCGATAAATCCCGGCCCGGGCTGCCAATAAAATATACCCCTGTCCGTGTCTAGCGTGGAACCGATAGGCAGCGGAGAAACGTTCACAATCCCTGGGGAAAAATGTATCTCCAGCCGTTCCAGTTCTTTGATTTCAAAGGCTATTATGCCATTCTCATCGGGATAAACTGTCTGTGGAGCGGCGGCGGCATCTTCACGATATCCTTTGATTACACCTACCGCACCGAACCGATCGATGACGGGCGAATACAGATCAAAAACGGGCGAACACGGGGAAAATGCAGCGGAGCCCCTACAGGATTTATCGTTCCCGGCGTTTTGAATAGAAAAATACCTGCTGCCGATACCGTCACTGTTGCCCGCACTGTCTAACACGGTCCAGGCAATGGTATGAATCCCGGTTTCATAGGCCGCGGCATCCAGGTAGAAATAACCCACCGCCCCATTACTGTTGGCATAATTGGGAAAGATGGCGGCGATGTCTTCCCTGTAATTATTGTAAATTGGATGGCCGCGTTTGACGCCGTCGATCCAAACATCGATGGTGGAACCATCGGTTGGTATATAATTCGGCGGCGGGGTTAACGCCCACCCGAAATTGACAAAATGCTTTCCCGACACAACCCCTCCCTGGAGCGGGGTATCGATATACCCAAAGGGTTTTACCGCATTGGCGTTATCTACGGTAATGGTTTTCATGCCGAGATCGACCCTGTTGCCATTTATATCCGTGGCCACCGCATGCAATCGATAGTCCCCATTCCCACCGTGGGGAAAGTAGTTTGTCAGCAGCATATAGCCCCAGCCCGCTTTATAATTGGATGGATAATCCGGGTACGCCGCCTCGATATCGGGTCGGGCGCCTTCTACAAATACCGCATCCCCGATATAAACCAGGGAGTTTTCATCCCCTTGATAGATTTTAACATCCTGCACGGTGACATCATCCAGGGCCCATCCGGTGATCGGGATACTGCCGCTGACAATAGAACCATCGATCGGTGTGGAAAAATCGCCGAAGGGCGGCGTTTCCCGGGATGCGGATTTCACTTTCAAGGCGATGGAAACGGTTCGCGGTGAATTCACTGCATTGGGGTCGGTAATGGTAATGTTACCGGCATAGGTCCCTTCCGCTAACCCGGTAGAATCTATCGATACAAAAATACTACCGTTGCCGGTCCCGGATTCGGGCGCACAAGAAAGCCAGGACGCATCGCTGACGGTTGTCCATTTTAATACGCCGCCGCCGCCATTGGTTATCCATACTTCCTGGTTATCGGTAACGGTCACGGTCAATGATATCACGGCGCAAAAATTCAATTGGGTTCTATTTAAATTGATAAAGGGGGCGCCGTTGATGCCACACTGGTTTTGATGGGCTTCCCAATCCGGGTCATGACTGTCTAACCACGCCCTTAATGTTGAGTTTGATGCATGTAAGCAATTATACCCGATATCGAAAGTTATATAAGAATCTAAATTGGTGAAACCGGATGGGATTTCGCCTCTTAAATAGTTATGATCCATTTGAAGGTTATAAAGATCAAGATTTCCGAGACTGGCTGGGATATTTCCACTGAGTTGGTTGTCATTAAATTCAAGCGATCTTAATTTTTTTAGATTCCCTAATTCAGGGGGGATACTGCCGGAGAGTTGATTATTGGAAAGATAAAGGCCCTGCAAATCGCTGAGGTATCCAAAACAGGAAGGAATGATGCCGCTGAGTTGGTTATGATCGAGATTAAGATAATTTATTTTATACAAGTTTCCCAGTTCCAGGGGAATGCTGCCGCTGAGTCGATTATAATCCAGGCCAAGGTTATGCAAATTGCTCAATTTTCCCAATTCAGGGGGAATGTGTCCGCTGAGTTGGTTATTGTTCAGGTGAGCATCTATCAACTTGCCCAGGTTTCCAAAACTGGCGGGGATGCTGCCGCTGAGTTGGGTATTGGACAGGTGCAGGTAGCTTAAATTGCCCAGGTTTCCAAAACTGGCAGGAATGCTGCCGCTGAGTTTGGTATAGTCCAGGTGAACTTCCTTCAAATTACCCAGGTTTCCGAAACTGTCGGGAATACTACCGCTGATCCGGGTATTTCCCAGCCATAAATAACATAAATTACCGAGGTTTCCAAATTCCGGGGGGATGCTGCCACTGAGTGGGTTGCCGGATAACAATAAAGAAACTAAATTGCCCAGTTTTCCAAAACTGGCGGGGATACTACCGCTGAGTTGGTTATACCCAAGGATAAGGGCTTGCAAATTGCTGAGATTTCCTAAACTGGAAGGGATACTACCGGTGAGTGGGGTACTTGACAGCAATAAAGATTTTAAATTGCCCAGGTTTCCTAATTCCGGGGGGATGCTGCCGCTGAATAAGTTCCCGGAAAGATTCAATGAGACTAAATTGCTCAAATTTCCCAATTCGGGGGGAATAGTGCCGCTGAGTTGGTTATACCCAAGGATAAGGGTTTGCAAATGGCTGAGATTTCCTAAACTGGAAGGAATACTGCCCGTCAGGTGGTTGGTAGAAAACTTTGGCCATTGCTGAGTGTAGCCGAAAAATGAGAGGGTTTGCAAATGGCTGAGATTTCCTAATTCAGGGGGAAGGGGACCATAAAGGTTGTTATCGTCTAAGTCGATTACAGTTACATGATCTTCCTGGAGTCGGATTCCAAACCAACTCCCTTCCGTCCCGGGCACGGCAAAGCCGTCGGTATGCAGCGGCGGCGTTTTCCAACCGCTGTTCAGTACCCAACTGTCCCCGGTGGTGGAATTGTACAAGGCAATCAAGACCGACCGTTCTTCCGCCGGGATAGCCCCATATATGATATTTGAAATGAAACAAAACAATACAAACGCCATACCTTTAAAAAATTTCTTTTTCATTAAATCCTCCATATTCTTTCATCGTATTTCTTGACCTCACCACCCTATTATAATGGTATTTTCCTTAATTGTTGTTAATATTTATAAAAGTTTACACTTTTTCCCCGTGATGAAAAACTTGCCACCAGGGCGCCAGGAGGAAAAAGATAGAAGAGAAGAAGAGAGGAAGAGAGGAAGAGAAGAAGAAAAGAAAAAAGCAGGGAAACAAGGCGGTTCATCTTTCGGGTTTGATGAATCAAACCCCTACCCTTGGTGTACCTTTGTGCCTTGGTGTCTTGGTGGCTATTTTCTTTATTGTTCTATTATTTCGGCCAGTTTTTTCATCTCTTCCGGGTTATTTAAATCGTATTTCAGCACGCTTAAGGAAATGTTTCCCCTGCCGATGGCCCAGAGGTCGGAGCCTTTTTCTCCATCGGAAGAGGGGTTCCCGGTGCCGAGCCAGAAATAGGGCCGTCCGCGGGGATCGATTCTCTCTACCAGGGAAGGTTTGTACCGTTTGAGGCCCAGGGAAGTGGCAAGGATTTTTCCATTGTTGGGGGTGGGGATATTGAGGTTATAGACGACGTTTGTATTTTTAAGGGGCAGTAATTTTTCGATGACGGTTTCCGTGATGCGGGCGCCGTCGGCGAAATCATAACCTTTGTTTTCTTTGGCGTCGATTAACGAGACGGCCATGGAAGGCACGCCGTACAAACTCCCGATGTAGGCGCCGGCGACGGTGCCTGAAAAAAGTACATCTTCGCAAAGGTTCTCGCCGTGGTTCATACCGGAGATGATGAAATCGGGCCAATGGGGCATTACTTTCTGTAAGGCGATGTTGACGCAGTCGCTGGGTGAGCCGTCCACGACGTAGACTTTTTCGTTGACCCGGTTGATTCTCATGGGGTGATTGATGGAGATGGAGAGGCTGATACCGCTGCGTTCCCTATCGGGCGCCACGATATAGACGTCATAATGGGAAGACAAATACTCTTTCAAATTGCGGATACCTTCGGCTAAATACCCATCATCATTGGTTAGTAACAGAGTTTTCATTTTTGGCGTTTAAAGTAAAAATGGTCGGGACGAGTGGATTCGAACCACCGACCACACGCACCCCAAGCGTGTACGCTACCAGACTGCGCTACGTCCCGACCGGAGTTTTTTATTTTTACGAATCTATTATTTACCATTTTTATCAAGTAAAGTCAATATCTCTTCCAGCCCGGTCCTGATCATTTTCAATTTATCGGCATTTATTTTTTGGCTCTTTACGCTGTTCTCATGGTTGTTTTCAATGGAATTCCCTTTTGTTTCCGAGATAATTTTTTTTATGCCGGATTTTTCCATTTTTTCGACGATCATCAATTGTTTGATTTTCAAAATTAATTCGATATCCTGGCGGGTATAGAATTTTTCTCCCGCCGAATTGACTACCGGGGCGATTCCGCCGAACTCCTTTTCCCAAAAATCGATGACTTTGCCGTCCAGCCTGGTAATCTTAATTACCTCCGGGCGTTTATAAGTCAATTTATCCGGTAGTCGATAGTCCATATTTTTTCTTCCCCAGGGCAATCAGTTTTCGGTTTTAATCGTCGGCGCGGTATTATCACCTCCGAAGCCCCCCACTTTTTTATTTTTTTTGATCAGGGGCGTCAAATTTTTGATGGTGGAGATCAAATCAGGCACATCGATGGGTTTGGCGATATAGGCGTCCATACCGGCGTCAAGGAATTTCTCCCGGTCGCCTTTCATAGCATGGGCGGTCAGCGCCACAATAGGGATATGGTACGAATCCCCGGTGGAAGCGGATTTTGCTAATTCCGCTTCCATTTCCCGGATCACCTGTGTGGCCTGCATCCCATCCATTTCGGGCATCTGGATATCCATCAAAATAAGATCGAACCTCCCGGTCTTCCACTTCTCCACCAGTACTATCCCATTATCCACTACTTCAACGCGGTGCCCCAACTTCGACAGCCTCATCATGATAAGTTTTTGATTTATTTTATTGTCTTCAGCCACCAGGATGTTGAATTTTTCCATATCCTGGCGGATAATATGTTTGGTAACCAGTTCCGGTTTTTTTTCACTTGAGCCGGCGAGGCCGATGACCCTGCGGATCACATCCAATAATTCGAAGGATTCGATGGGTTTGGTTAAGTACGCGGCTATGCCCAGTTCGCTGCTGCGCCTGGCATCGCCGATCTGACCGGAGGTCACCAGCATGATAATATTAATTTCAACATACTCTTGCTGCTTCTTGATCTTCTCCGCCAGCTTAAAACCATCCAGGCCGATGAGTTTCGTATCGAGAATTACCAATGGAATTTGCTCGGCGGCTAAAACGCTAAAAACCTGTTCTTCGTTTTGCACAGAAAGGGGTTTCATTCCCCAGCGGCAGAGTCGTTCCTCCAATATTTTACGACTGGTGGGATTCTCATCCATCAACAGCACGGGCATACCTGTCAATTTATTCATGGCCGGGATTTGCAGCGGTTCTCTTTTTCGTGCGGGGACCCGGATGGGTATGATTAAATGAAAAGTGGAACCCGGTCCGCCGGAAGGTGAAGTAGCCCGGAAAGGGGAACTGTTCCAGGCGTCTTTGCCGGGGGGCGATGAATATTCGGAATAGGCGGGGTATTCCGCATTGGAAGGGCTTTCAACCCAGATTTCACCCCCCATTAAATCCGCCAGCCGTGAAGAAATGGAAAGGCCCAACCCTGAGCCGCCATACTTCCGGGTGGTGGAATTGTCACCCTGCACAAATGCATCAAATATGGTCTCTCGTTTTCCCGGCGATACCCCGATGCCTGTATCGGATACGGAAAAATGAAGCAGGATGGGGCGACCGGCGGGGGAATCGACGCCCTGCGCCGCCCCTATTTCCTTTTCGTCTTCCGCCATACGAATTTCCAGCAGCACTTCTCCTTTTTCTGTAAATTTGATGGCATTTCCCAGTAAATTCATCAGGATTTGACGCAGTCGGCTGGGGTCTCCTTCCAGGTATTCCGGGATTTCCGGTTGGATTAGATAGTTGAAATTGAGATTCTTTTTATGGGCCTTAATGGCCAGGAGTTTGATAACGCCGCTGATGGTGTTGGCGAAATTAAACTCAATGGATTCCATTTCCAGGTTCCCGGATTCGATCCTTGAGAAATCCAGGACATCGTCTATAATATCCAGGAGGTTATTGGCCGAGGCTTTAACCAATTTGAGGTTATTTCGTTGTTCTTCGGTTATTTCCGGGGCTTCAATGGCCAGGTCGGTCATACCGATAATACCGTTCATGGGGGTACGTATTTCGTGGCTCATTTTGGCCAGGAATTCAGCCCTGGCTTTCGCCGCCACTTCGGCTTTCTCTTTGGCCTCCATCAATTCAGCGGTCCGTTCGTTTACCAGTCTTTCCAGTTTATCCCTTTGTTTTCTCAGCGTGCGAGTTTTCAAGGTACTGCCCGCGATGACCGCGGTCACCAGGAGCAGGCCGGCCAGTACCTGGAACCAGCGGGTTTCATAGAAGGGCGGGATAATGATGATGCGAATCGATGTTCCCGCTTCATTCCAGGTGCCGTCGCTATTACTTCCCATTACCCTGAATACATAATTTCCGCCTTTAAGTTCCGTATAATTGGCAAACCTGTTGGCGCCGGCATCGATCCATTCTTTATCCACCCCAACCAACTTATAACGGTAGCGGTTTTTAGTAGGGGCGGCGTAATCGAGGGCCGCAAATTCAAAGGAGATAAAATTTTCACGGTAAGTCAGCGTTATCTCTTTTACATAAGCAATCTCTTTAGCCAATTGTACACTTTTATTGAATTTTTTGAAATCCGTTATCACCACGGGGGGCGGGTAAAGGTTTTTCCGGATGGATTCAGGATCAAAGTAATTCAAGCCGTTGGTTCCCCCAAAAAACATCTCCCCGTCCTTATTTTTAAAACAAGAGTTGGAGTTAAACTCATTACCCTGGACGCCGTCGTCATAATCATACGTTTTAGATTCCTGTGTCAGGGGATTGAATTTTAAGAGCCAGTTATTGGTACTGAGCCAGAGATTTCCCTGGGAATCTTCCAGTATCCCATAAATGACATCATCCGTGAGTCCTTCCCGGGTGGTAAGGCGGGCGAAGGACTCTGTACCGGGGTTCCAGAGGTTTAACCCGGCCTTGGTGCCGATCCACAACCGGCCGGCTTTATCTTCAGTAATACATTTGATCCATTTATCGCTGAGGGAAGAGGGGTTTAGGGGGTCGGATATATACCTGGTAAAAACGGGTTTCAGTGTTTGATGGTCTTGTTTTTTCCATTTATTCAAACCGTCAAAGGTGCCGATCCACAGGTTGTTGTTTTTATCTTCATACATCGTGGATATGCTGTTAGAACCGAGACTGGTGGAGATTCCCGGGTCATGCTTGAAGTAAGTAAAACTATTTTTCCGCCGGTCCATGAGGCCCAGTCCTTCTTCATCAAATCCGACCCAGAGTCTACCGAGGCTGTCTTCGAAAATGACTGAAGTATTATCTTCGGCGATGCTTGTTTTGTCGGCGGGGTCATGGAGGTAGTGGATAAAGTCATCCCCGGCCGGGTTGTATCGGTTCAATCCGCCGCCGCGGGTACTGATCCACAGGGTATCCCCGGAGTCCTCAAGTACATATCTGACAATGTTATGACTTAAACTGTGCGGGTCGCCTTCTTTTTTTAGATAGCGTTTATATATATTGTTTTTCCGGTCGATCCGATTCAGTCCGCCGCCATTGGTGCCTACCCAGAGAATTCCTTTCCTGTCCTGGCAGATCGACCAGACCTGGTTATTGCTCAGGCTGTTGGGGTCGCTGGGATTTTCCCTGATCACGTGGAATTTCTGTTTCCAGGGATTGTATTTCCAGAGGCCATCCATGGAGGTGCCCAGCCAGGTGATACCGGAACGGTCCCTGAATATGGCGTAAACGTTATCGTCGCTGAGGCCATTGGGGTATCTCGGGTCTTTTTTATAGACGTCAAAGGTTTCGGTGGATTTGTTTAGAATATTCAGTCCCCCCAACATGGTGGCCACCCAGATATTTCCGTCCGGGTCTTCCATCAGGTCCTGTATGTTATTACTGCTAAGGCTTTTGGGATTGCCGGGGTTCCCGACATAATGCGTAAAGCGCTTTGTTTTTTTATCGAATTTATCCAGCCCACCCGCTTCGGTGCCTACCCACAAGTAGCCATGGGTGTCTTCCAGCAGCACCCTGATTTTGTTGCAACTGAGGGAGTGGGGGTCTTTGGGGTCGTTCCGGTAGACCGTGAACTCCCCATTTTTCATATTGAAATGATTTAGACCGCCCTTCCCGGTGCCGATCCACAACGCCTCGGAACTTTCTTTACAGATACGCAATATCTCGCTGTCGCTTATACTGTTGGGGAGCCTGGCGTTGGGATAGTAACGGGTAAATTCGCCGGTGGCAGTATCGAGCCGGTTCAATCCCCGGCTGGTCCCGATCCAGAGTATACCGGGGGGGGCTTCGGCGATTGTGTTTACGTAATCATCGCTTAAACTGTTGATGTTGGCGGGATCATTTTTATAATGGGTTATCTCCAGGGTTTCGCGGTTCAGCCGGTTCAGGCCGCCGCCGAAGGTGCCGACCCAGAGCATTCCCGCCCGGTCTTCCAATAAAAATGTGATGCTGTTATCAGTCAGGGAGTTTTTATTTTTCAGGTCCTTTTTAAAAAGTTTAAATGTATGGCCGTCATATCTATTTAAGCCGTCCTGGGTCCCGATCCATAAAAAGCCGTCGCGGTCCTGGGTAATACAGAAGACACTGTTTTGCAGCGAGCCTTCCTTGAAAGAGACTTTTTCAAACGCGATATCCGAATAGACGCCGCTTAACAGGGATATGGGCATGATGATATATAGAAAAAATAGTCTTAGTGTGGCCAAGATAGGTTACCTTTTTTCACCTACTAATATATCACAAATCGTGGAATTAATCCATTTTTTTCCAGGAAAAACCGGGGCGGGGGTTCGGGATTCAAGCTGCGAATCCCCGGGCCGGTTTTTTTAAAAAAATGGTTGTGCTGTCTTTTATGGGACGTATACCACGCTTACATAACCGTCGCTTTGCCACCAATGGTTACTTACGTTGCGAAGGCTTTCATAATTGGAAATATAAGTGTAATCATAGATTACGCTGTAACCTTTACCGGCGGCAATCTGGAGGGCCCGATGTTCGCAGTCTTCACTGTAGCCGCATACGCTGTCCCAGGGGGGATTAAAATCGAAATGGGCCGAAGCGATCACATAATGCCCCCAACTCCCGGCGGCGCCGTCGAAATAATCCGTCCCGGGCGGTGCATAAATCCGCAAATGAAGCGTATCCGAATCACTCCCATCCGGCCCGCCAAACGTTACCGTTACCTTTGTGCCCTTGTCGGTATCCCATTGTGTTCCGCTGCCGATATTATAAGCCCCATTCATGGTACTGGCAATGGTTGTTCCACCATAAATACTTTTTACTTTATTGACGGTGGCGTTGCCGTAAAAGATAATCATGATGGGCCAATCGACATTGGATTGCGAGATACTTTGACTGAGAAAATCGTAATTGACCCACAATTTCCCGTCGCAGTTTACCCAACCGGGAACGTTACCGGCAGTGGCTTCAATTCTCGCCAGTCCATCCTCGTTAATTTCTTCTCCCGGTATTACCTCCATGGGGATCGGGGGGGGCGGTAACTCGATTACAGGGAACTCCTCTCCAGGCGCGCTTTCTTTGATATCACCCCGGGAACCCATTAAAAGAAAAACCATTAAAACACATAAAATGGAAACCAAAATTTTTGATTTCATGTTATCCTCCTTTTTTTGATAGCCTGCCGCGACATTTTGGACTCAATTGCTTGATGTAAAAATAAAAGTGAAGTTATATTATAGCATGGGACCATTTTTTCGTCAATCCCCATGCTGGGCACGGCGGCGCGTGCACCCTTAGAAATTTTTCCGGCTCTTATTTTTATTTTCCCGGTTACCAATCTGGGCAGCAAAGAATCCCTGAGTTTTATTAATCGTTCCTTACAACGTAAGCGCTTAAATAAGTACGTCTTTTCAAGACCCTGGAAATATTTCAGAACACTCTGATATTTTAAAAATAAAGAAGTATTCTTATGAGCGAAATAAGAGAGGTACAAGCCGAAAAGTTCTCAATTGGGTGGGGGCCGCATTAAAGGTTGATTTCTTGTAAAATTCGGTTAAAAGCCGCCGCTGGGTTTTCGTGTTGGGTAATGGGGCGACCGATGACCAGGTAATTACTGCCGACCGCCACTGCCATTTCCGGCGTGAACACCCGCTTCTGGTCCCCTTTGACCGACCACTGGGGACGAATGCCCGGCGTGACCAATACCACATCCTTGCCAAACCGCTTCTTGATGGGTTCGATTTCCTGCGGGGAACATACGAACGCCTTTAACCCGCTGCTCAATCCCAACTCGCATAATTTCAAGACCGCGTTTTCCGTGGAAAGGGCTATCCCGGTTTCCGCCAGGTCTTTATCGGAAAGGGAAGTTAAAACAGTGACCCCCAGGATGGTTAAACCGGGTTTTTCCCCGGCGGCTTCCAGGGCCTTTTTGATCATCTCCCCGCCGCCGGACACATGGATAGTTAAAAAATCCGGTTGATATTTGAAAGAGGATTTCACCGCGCCGTAAACGGTATTGGGGATATCTTTAAATTTCAAATCCAGGAAGATTTTTTTATGCTTGCTTTGCAAATAGGCGATTATCTGCTGCCCGTATTCCAGGAACGCCTGGAGCCCCACTTTAAAAAATACGGCCTCTTCCAGTTGGTCCACGCACTTTTTGGCTTCCTCATAGCTGTCATAATCCAGGGCAATGATTATTTTTTCTTTTAAGTCTTTCATAGTTTCAATCTCCCTTTAATTTCGTTTAAATTCGTTATAGACAATGCTTTCATGGTTTCTTCCAGTTCGTTGATAATGCGAACCGAAGCGCAAGGTTCTACCATGTTGATGGTCCCGGTTTGAACAGCGGAAGCGCCCACCAGGATAAATTCCAGCACGTCTTTCCCCGTGGTAATGCCGCCGATGCCGATGACCGGGATGGAAACGGTTTTAGCCACTTCCCAGACCAATTTTAGCGCCAGGGGTTTGATGGCGGGGCCGGACAGACCGGCAAAGATATTCTTGAACACCGGAGCCCTTTTTTTTAAATCCACGGCCATGCCCAGGAAGGTATTGACCAGCGATATACAATCGGCCCCGGCCTCCTGCGCCGCCAGCGCCACTGACGGCACATCATGGGTATTGGGGGAAAGTTTAACCATTAAGGGTTTTTTGGTATTTTCTTTAACCAGTTTTACCAACCGGAAAGTATGGTCCCGGTCCTGGGCCGGGCATTTGCCCCCGGCTTTTACATTGGGGCAGGAGATATTTAATTCCAGTATGGAAACTTCTTCCATGGCGTCGAAGATTCGTGCCACTTCCAGGTACTCTTCATCGGATCCGCCGCAGACATTGACAATGATCGGGGTGTGGGTTAGGCCGGCCGTGCGTGTGATGATTTTCTTTAATTCATCGGCCCCGGGCCCGGCCAGGCCGATGGAATTGAGCAGGCCGGCGGCGGTTTCATGGATGCGGGGGGGCGGATTGCCTTTCCGGGGGTTTTTGTAAATCCCTTTCAACACGAACGCGCCCAGTATATCCAGTGGGAAAAACGCCTGGAACTCCTCACCGTAACCGAAAGCGCCGGAAGCCGGGATAATGGGATTTTTCAGTTGGATGAAACCGAGGTCCACGGAGAGGTTTATTGTTTTTGCCATGCGATTTCCTCCATCCTGAAAACCGGGCCGTCGGAGCATACTTTTTTATATTCATCCGCCGTTGTTTTGACGGCGCAACTGTAACAGATGCCGAAACCGCACCCCATCAGCGCTTCCAGGGAAACCCAATTCTCGGTTCCGATACCGCCGATTTCATGGGCCAGGCTTTCAAACATGGCGTCCGGGCCGCAGGAAACTGTGACATCGATGTGATGTTCCGCGATAATGCGGCGGATGTCGGTAGTAACAAACCCTTTTTGATAAGCGCTGCCGTCGTCGGTGTACAGGAACATTTTTTTCATATCCAGCTTCTTTAACTCTGCCACCAGGTTGAGGTCGCCGGCGGAGCGGGCGCCGTAGATAAGGTAGACATTATTGGCCGGGGCATAATCGCTGATGGCGTAATGAATAGGGGCAATCCCCCTGCCGCCGGCCACCATTAAGATATTCTTACCGGTTAGCGGAGGGAACCGGTTCCCCAGTGGACCCAGCGCCCGGACATTGTCATCGGTCCTTAAGTTAGCAATCGCTGCCGTTCCTTTGCCCACCACTTCGTAGTAAATCCAGGCAAAGGGATATTTTGTATTAAATACCCCAAAGGGTCGTTTCAGCAGGGGGTCTATTCCGCTGGAAGCTTTCAGCATCACGAAATTGCCGGGTTTGGCATTTTCAGAGATATAGGGGGCCTTGATTTTCAGCATATAGAATTTCTTGGTTATATGCTTGTTTTCCATGACAATACACGTTTCGTCTTTCATGCTTATATTATCCCATATTATGTGCGTCGATGTAAAGAGCAATCGGAATAGGCTCCCCTCTTTTCTATCGTTCGTGTGCAGCACTCTGAACAGTGCGAAATAACGCGTCATCTTCCAATGCTTTGAATGGTTCCTCTTCCAGAAGCTGTCAAGAAAAATATACGTAACCATAGTGCCCTACTGTCTGTTCCCTACCAGTTTGCACTCTTTAACCACTTTTAAAAACCGGCATTATTCTTGAAATAGGTTTTGATGTTATCTTTACCGGCAAGGTATACGGGGATATTCATGATGTGGATTCCATCTCCCATGGAAACCTTTTCCAGGGGCGCCGCCGAAACCACTACCCCAAACCCCTGGCCCGTTAATTTCAAATAATGCATAAGATTCGTGTAATGCTTACTTTTCAAGGTCAACGCCGCCTTGCATTCGATGGGAATTTTTGCCCCGGTTCCGGGAACATCCATGACAAAATCCACTTCGATGTCCGTATTATTTCCTTTTTTCCACGTTCCCACCGCATACCGGGCCGATTCCCCCTCCACAAGGTTCAATAAAACCGCATTTTCAAAAAGGCCGCCCAGGGGGATACGGAGTACCGGGTCGATGGTTTCAAGAAGAGAAACCGGCGGGACAGCCACGGAACGTTTCCGGTTGACAACCCCGATGTCGTGTAAATATCGTTTCGGCAAAAAGTTGGATCTCTGGGGATCAAATGAGCACTGCTCTACTTCAAGGACAATGTGCCAGCCCTTCATTGCTTCTATAATTTTTTTAGCCTGGTACTTGGTGGTATCGAAATGGGTCAATTTGGATGGGCTGCCGATAAAATTGGCCACGGCCTGGACAACATGCCTGAAAAACTCAGGCTGCTGTTGTTCCCTTCTTCTAAAATCTTCCTCGAGCCCGGCCATAATTTCATCGATAATTTCGTAATACGGTTTCCCGTTTTGATAGGCAATTACGGCTTCGGGATATCCACCCACCATCATATAGCGGTCGAATAAGTCCAGGAGCATTTTATGCCTGGAAGCGTCAACCTACCGGGGCGCGGAACGGAGAAAATCCGCCAGCATGGCTTGCAGTTTTTCTTCGATATGCCGTTTCATGGAAGGAATTTACCATTTCTTGCCTTTTTTGTCAAATCGATTTCCCAAAAAAGCCGGTTTTTGTGAAATCGGGGATGGGATTGTTTCGGCCTGCGCCCTATCCGGCCTCGCCTGCGTAGGGGCAGACCTGCGTGTCTGCCCCTTGATAACAACAATAATGGGCCGTGGGAAAGCAGTAGGGGGTTGATGGTGAATTGACGAGAAAATGGGCCTTTTATTTTTCTTGTGATTATGATACTATTGATTTTACTTTCATTTAACCGGACCGGAAAATGATACTACAAAAAAAAATTTCTGCATCATTAATCATTTTTATTGTCGCGATCGTGTTGCTGTCCATTTTCGGGTTTCCCCTGGACACGGGGAAGCAAATAACCCAGTATATCCATGATATGTGGGGAATCGAACAGGGCCTGCCCCAAAATTCCGTATCCCCGGTTTACCAGACCAGGAACGGTTATCTCTGGCTGGGAACCCAGGAAGGCCTTGTCCGTTTTGACGGCAGCCATTTCACTGTTTATGACAGCCGCAGCGACGAGCAAATATTAAGCAACTGGATCAGGGCGATTTATGAAGACCGGGATGGAAACCTCTGGTTCGGAACCCATGACGGGGGTTTATCCTGCCTTAATAAAGAAGGGAAATTCTTCACCTATACCAGCGCCGCAGGGCTGTCCAATAACACGGTGCTGTCCATCTGCGAAGATCGCGGCGGGACGCTTTGGATAGGTACAATCGACGGCCTGAACCGGCTGCAAAATGGCAAGTTCACCCGCTATACCACCAAAAAGGGATTAGCCGATGCGAATGTAAATGTCGTGTGTACAGACCCCGGGGGGACCCTGTGGATCGGTACAAATAAGGGATTGAACCGCCTGGAAAACGGCAAATTTGTCGCCTATACCATGCAAGAAGGATTATCTAACAACATCGTACGATCCATTTTCCCAGGTCGCGGGGGAAAACTGTGGATTGGAACAAACAATGGCTTAAATTGCCTGGAAAATGGGAAATTTGTCGTCTATACGACAAAAGAGGGACTATCCAATGACAGGATAAGGTGTATTTATGATGACAGCGACGGAAACCTGTGGATCGGAACCGAAGGCGGCGGTTTAAATCGCCTGATTAATGGGAAATTCACGGCTTTTACAAGAGAACAAGGTTTATCCGGCAATATTGTGATGTCTGTCTATGAAGATTGTGAAGGAAGCTTGTGGATCGGAACCGAAGGCGGCGGCCTGAACCGGTTGAAAGATGGCAAATTCACCCCGTACACGACGGAAGAAGGCCTGTCCAATAATATGATCAGGGTAATATACGAAAATAGCGACGGCAACCTGTGGATCGGGACCCAGGGCAGCGGCCTGGACCGGCTGAAAGACGGCATATTCACTGCTTACACGACCCACGACGGCTTATCCAATAACTTTGTCTACTGCATTTATGGGGATCATAAAGGTAACCTCTGGGTCGGAAGCGAAGGTGGAAACCTGGACCGCTTTAAAGATGGAAAATTTTCTAAACCCGGGAGCGGGGGCTTAGCCAATTACAGGCCCAGGGTAATCCATGAAGACCGGCAAGGAAACCTGTGGATCGGGACCCAGGGCGGGGGAATATACCTGCTGAAAAATGGAAAATTTTCAGCCTATACGACCCGGGAAGGATTATCCGATAACAATGTCAATGCCTTTGCCGAAGATGGCGAAGGAAACCTGTGGGCCGGAACAGAAAGCGGTTTAAACTGCATGAAAGATGGAAAATTTACCGTATATAAAAAAGAACAAGGGCTGTGCAATGATATCATCGGTTGTATATATGCGGATAAAGAAGGCGAAGGCGCACTGTGGATCGGAACCAGGGGCGGATTAAACCGCTTGAAACAGGGCAAATT
>Ga0315278_10002617_pt1 | contig 16030 bp, 15 predicted proteins | sample YL17G06_0_MG_FD_203880 | JGI IMG/M metagenome (GOLD analysis project Ga0315278, IMG submission 203880) | Sediment microbial communities from Yellowstone Lake, YNP, Wyoming, USA - YL17G06_0 | ecosystem: Environmental > Aquatic > Freshwater > Lake > Sediment | place: USA: Wyoming | collected... | reverse complement strand
GAGGCGCCGGCCTCGCGGAGCACCCGTCCGGGCTCCATGGACGTGCTGGGCGAGGCCGAGCTCGCCGTCGCCAGGCGGCTGGCCGAGATCGAAGGCGGCAGCGTCTTCCCGCTCGTCACCATGCACACGGAGCTCGCCGGGCAGTACCTTCGCTGGGGGCACGAGCGGCTCGCCGAGCACTCGATCCGGATGGCGACCCGGATCGCCACGTTGTTCGTCACGAGCGCCGGGGAGGGGTCGGCCCGGGAGATCGCGGCAGGTGCGCTGGCCACGCTCGCTGCCGGCCTCGCGGAGGAGGGGCGGGTCACCGAGCTGCTGGGCGTCCTGCGGGATGCGCTGGAGATCGATCCCGACAGCGAGCCGGCGCTGGCCATGCTGGCCGCCCATCTCGAGAGGCACGGGCGGCCGGAGGCGGCGGTTCCTTACCTCCGGCGGCTGGTCGCCGCCCATCCGGACTGCCGCGAGGGGGCGCTGCACCTCGCCGTATGCCTGCGGCGCTCCGGCAGCCCTGTCCCGGCCGGGCTGCTGGAATCCTGCCTCGAGCCGCCGGCATCGCCCTGGGTGCGCGCGGTGGCCTTCGACGAGCTGGCGCGGCGAGCGCTCGACCGGGGCGACTGGAATGTTGCGATCGCGGTGCTCTCCGAGGCCGTGCGGACGAGGCCGGACCTGTCCGGGCCCCGCATCCAGCTCGCATACGCCTACGACCGTGCCGGGCGCCCAGCCGACAGTCTCGCGGCGATCAGCGACGTGACGGCGGCCGCTCCACAAGCGGGTCCGGCGCCGCGCATGACCTACGGGCAGCCGGTGCCCGAGACCGTGACGCGGGGGCGCGGCCGGATCGCGGAGTCCACCGGAGAGCACCTCGCCACGCTCGCGGGGACGCTCGCGCGCACGACCGCGCCGGCGGAGACGTAGTGCTGCGGCGCCTGGCCGTCGCGGTGGCATTTCTCGCCGGCGCGGCGGCGGCCGATGCGCTGAGCGTCAGGATCAAGCAACCGGGCGCCCATGACGTGGCGTACGGCGCCGTCACGATCGTCGTCGAGGCGGACGAGCCGCTGGCCCGGGTCGTGTTTCTCGTCGACGGCCGCGAGGCGGGGGCGCGGACGGCGCCGCCGTGGGAGCTGAAGGTCGACGTCGGCGACAGCAACGCAGAGCACCGCTTCGACGTGATCGCCGAGGGCGCCGCCGGCGGCAGCGCACGCGCCGCGGTCACGACCGCGCGTCTGCAGGTGGACGAGGAGGTCTCGGTCCAGTTGCGCCAGCTCTACCTCACGGCCCGCGAGCGCGGTCGCCGCGCCATCGACCTCGCCCGCGAGGAGTTCACCGTCACCGACGAAGGACGTCCCCAGCGCATCATTACCTTCGAGCGGGGCGACATCCCGTTCACCGCGGTCCTCATGGTCGACACCAGCGGCAGCATGCAGGAGGGCAAGCTGGCCAACGCCCTCGCCGGCGCCCGCGCTTTTGCCGCAGGCATGCAGAGCCTCGACGAGGCCGCCCTGCTGGCGTTCTCGGACGGGCTCGTGCACCTCTCCCGCTTCGCCGGGCCGGCCGAGCTCGCGGCGGAGGATGTGCGCTCGATCGAGGCGGGCGGGCGCACCTCGATCAACGACTACCTCTATCTCGCGATCAAGCTGCTAGAGCGGCGCAACGGGCGCCGCACCGTGGTGCTCCTCAGCGACGGCGTCGACACCGAGAGCGCGCTGGAGATGGCCGAGGTCCGCGACAGGATCCGGCACAGCCAGATCCTGCTCTACTGGATCCGCATCTCGACGGAGGGTGGGAAGCCGGCGACCAGCTCGAAACCGCTGTGGTTCGCGTCGGCCTGGCGTACCACGGAGGGGCACCGCAAGGAGCTCGGGGAGCTCGAGAAGGCCGTCGAGGACAGCGGCGGACGGGTGATCGACGTCTCGCTCGCCGCGGACGTGGAGCCGGCGTTCCGCGAGGTCGTGACCGAGCTGCGCGGGCAGTACGTGATCGGCTACTACCCGACGAGCCTCCGTCGCGACGGCGCCTGGCACCGCGTCGAGGTCAAGGTCGCGCGGCCGGGCGTCAGCGTCCGCCCCTGCGGCTACCTCGACTCCTGACGCCCGGCGGCGAGGCGATCGCGGACAGGATTCTCGCCTGCCCCCTCGCCTGGCTGCGACCGGGTTGACATTCGCAAAGCCTGTCGGGTAGATTGCGTCTCGATGCGGTACGCTATCACTCGCCACCATCATCACTGGCACTGGCCGGTAAGGCGGTAGGCGGGGGTATCGCCCCGCTGGGCCGCCGGGCTCAAGCGGGGAGACGCAGCACGGCACACCGAGATTCGACCTCCCCGCACCCGGCGGGGAGGTTTTGAGTTCATGGAGATCATTGCGAGCTACGTCCCGACCGGCGGCCGCGACCCGCGCGCGGAGCTGGCCTCGCCGCCGGCCGGCGCCACGATGGTGGAGCTGCGCGCCGACCTCGTCGGGAGCGGCGCCGATCTCGCTCCCCTGATCGGCGCGTGCCCGCTCCCGGTCGTCCTCACGTTGCGGTCGGCGGCGGAGGGCGGTCGCGGCCCGGATGACCCCGATCTGCGCCGCGAGTTCTTCACGCGCGCGGCGGCGTTGCCGGTGGCGCTCTTCGACCTGGAGTCGCGCGACATCGAGCTGCTCGATCGCGGGGTGCCGCGCGAGCGGTGCATCCTCTCGGCGCATCTCGCGGTCACCGAGGCGGTCGAGCTGGAGCGCACCGCCGCGGCGTTGCTCTCCCGCGGCACGCGCCTTGTGAAGCTGGTGCCGGCAGCGGCAACGCTCGCAGACATGCTGGCGGTGCTCCGTCTCGCCAACGCGTTCGATCGCGGGCCGCGGGCGCAGCGCCGGCTGATCGTCTTCGCCACGGGCGACGCCGGACGGGCAACGCGTTTGCTCTCCCCGCTGCTCGCGGCGCCGATCGCCTATGCGGCGTGGGACGACGGCCGCGCCGCGGCGCCCGGCCAGTACACCGCCGCGGAGCTGACGGCGCTCATCGGTCACCTCGACGGCCGGCCGCGGAGGCTGTTCGCGATCCTCGGCGGGCCGTCCGCCGCGTCGCTGTCGCCGCGCATGCACGCCGCCGCCTACCGGGCGCTCGGCCTGCCCAACCTGTTCGTGCCGATCGAGGTCGGCGACGCCGCCGAGCTCGCCACGCTGCTTTGCCCGATGGGCGAGACGAGCCTGGACGACGCCGGGTTCCTCGCCGGCGGCTTCGCGGTGACCATGCCGTGGAAGGAGGAGGCGGCCAAGCGGTGCGACGTGCTGGCGCCGCGGGCGCGGCGGGCGGCGGCGGCGAACACCGTGCTGCCGCGGGCGGGCAAGACGCTCGGCGATTGCACCGACATCGACGGCATCAGCCGCGTGATCGTCGAAAGCGGGGTGGCAATCGAGGGCGCCGCGGCGCTGGTGCTCGGCACCGGCGGCGCCGCGCGCGCCGCCGTGGTCGCGCTCCAGCTCGCCGGCGCCCAGGTCGCGGTGGCAGGCCGCGACCGGGCGGCGGCGGAGGGGATGGCCAGGCGGCTCGCCGCCGCCGTTGCCGACCCGGCCGACAGCGAGCGCGCCGCGGTGGTGGTCAACGCCACCCCGGCCGGCCGCGACGGGGCGCCGGCGCCGTGGCTCGAGGAGCTGCGCGCGCCGGCGGGCGCGCTCGCGATCGACCTGCCGTACGGGGAGCAGCCGACGTTTCTCGAACAGCTCGCCGGCGCGCGCGGCTGGAGCTACGCCGGCGGCCGGGAAGTGCTCCTCTTTCAGGGCGTGTCCCAGTTCGCGGCGATGAACGGGGTGGCGCCGCCGGTGCGGGCGATGGCGGCGGCGCTCGGTCTCGAGGAGGAGTCGTGAACGCACCGGCGATTCCCTCCGGAGTGCTTGCCCTGATGGGCGACGCCGCGCGCCGCCAGCGCGAGGCCGAGCAGCGCTGTCTCGAGCTGCTGCTCGCGGAGGGATTTCAGCTCGTGCTGCTGCCCGTGCTGGAGTACGAGCAGGACTCGCCGGGCGCCGGCTATCGCTTCGTCGACCGCTCCGGGCAGGTGGTGGCGCTGCGCACCGACTTCACGCCGCTGGCAGCGCGCATGCTGGCGCCGACGCTCGCTGCCGTCGCGCCGCCGCTTTCGGTGTGCTACGCGGGCGAGGTGGTGCGGCCGCAGCCGCACCGGCTACGCCAGCTTCCGGAGCTGTACCAGCTCGGCTTCGAGCGCTACGGCATGAGCGCCGGCGCCGCGGCGTCGCTAGCGCTGACTCTGCGCCTGGCGCAGGCCGCCGGCGTCGACATCGCGGCGTGCCACGTGACCGCGAGCGTCGCCGGGCTGGCGGAGCGGATCCTCGCGAAGATCATCGAGGGACCGCCCGACGACGAGCTTGTCGAGCTGCTGCGCGTCCGCGATCTCGATCGTCTGCAGGAGGTGGCCGGGGTGCGCGGGACGACGCTGGACGCTCTCGCCGCGGCGCTCTTCGACGGGGACGACGGTCCGTGGGCGGATACCCTCGGGGTGCGCGACGAGCTGGCGGCGCTCGCGCCTGTCCTGGAGACGGCGGCGCGCTCGGGCGTGCCCGCGAGCATCGAGGTGGCGCCGCGGCTGGCCGGCGACTACTACCGCGGTGCGGTGTTTTCGCTGTGGGGGCGGCGGACTCGCGCGGTCATCGCGGGCGGCGGCGACTATGAGGTCGCTCTTGGACGCGACGCCGTGCCGGCGACCGGCGCATGTCTCTCGCTCGGCATCGCCCTGGAAGAGGCAACATGAGCGCCAACAGCCGACAGCCGACAGCCGACAGCCTCGGACCGTCCGCGGGGACATGGCTGGGGGTCCGAACCACGACCCACGAAGCACGAACCACCGGGGGGGGGGGGGGGGAATGTTGACCCTCGCCCTTCCCAAGAGCCGGCTGCTCGACTCGGTTGTCGAGCTCGCCGACACCCGCGGTCTTGGGCTCGGCGCAGCGGTGCGCGAGGCGGGGCGGGCGCTGGTGCTGGAGACCGGCGATCTCCGGCTGTTGCTGCTCAAGGACGCCGACGTGCCGGTCTACGTCGAGCAGGGCGTCGCCGAGTGCGGCGTCGCCGGCCTCGACCAGATCCTCGAGCGCGACGCCGACGTCGTGCGCCTCCTGCGCCTGCCGTTCGGCCACTGTCGCCTCTGCCTGATCGCTCGCGACACGGCCGCGGCGACCGAGGAGGGCCGGCCGCTGGTGATCGCGTCGAAGTACCCGCGGCTCGCCGCGCGGCTCGCGGCGGCGCGGGGCCGCCACGCCCATATCATCCCGCTCGCGGGGTCGGTGGAGCTCGCAGCGCGGCTGGGTCTGGCCGACTTCGTGGTCGATCTGGTGGAAACCGGCCGGACGTTGCGGGAAAATGGGCTGCACCCGGTGGAAGAGTGGCTGCGCGTCGCGCCGTACCTCATAGCCAACCGGGCGGCGTTCTACGTTCAGCGCGATGAGATCCGTGCGCTGCGGCGCCGGTTGCAGCAGGAGTAGCGAAGCAGCGAGGTCGCGTGGGGCGGGCGTGGGGCGACCGGCCCCACGAGAAGGAAGGACGAGAGCCATGAGGATCATGCGCAGCACCGAGGAGAAGGGCCGGCGGTGGGTGGAGCGGGTCGAGGCGCGGTTTGCGGAGGTGTTCTCCCCCGCGCTCGATGACAAGGTGCGCCGGGTCGTGGGGGCGGTGCGCCGCCACGGAGACAGGGCGCTCGTGGCGTACGTCAAGCGCTTCGACCTGGCCGGTCTCAAGGTGGCCGACTTCCGCCTGCACGGGAGCGTTGACGCGACCGAAGAGGTCGGCGAGGAGCTCGTCGGAGCGGTGGAGCTGGCCCTCGCCAACCTGCAGGCGTTTCACCAGCCGCAGGTGGTGAAGGGCTACACGCTCGACCACGAGGGGTGCGAGATGGGGATTCGCGTCCGGCCGCTCGAGTCGGTCGGCGTCTACGTACCCGGTGGCGCGGCGGTGTACCTCTCGTCGCTGCTCATGGCGGTGGTGCCGGCGCGCCTCGCCGGCGTGCAGCGCATCGCGGTGGCGACACCGCCGCGGGCGTTCCTGTCGTCGCCCCAATTGCGCTACGTGCTCGACCGGCTCGATCTCCATGAGGTGTACCTGATGGGCGGCGCCCACGCTGTGGCGGCGCTCGCCTACGGCACCGAGTCGGTGACCGCGGTCGACAAGATCGTCGGCCCCGGCGGGCGCTGGGTCGCCGCGGCGAAGCGGGCAGTCTACGGCGCGGTCGACGTCGACTTCATCGCCGGGCCCTCGGAGCTGGTCGTCGTCGCCGACGGCCGCGCCGAGCCGGAGATCGTCGCCGCCGACCTGCTCGCCCAGGCCGAGCACGATCCCGACGCCCTCGTCGTGCTGCTTACCCCGTCGAAGGCGCTCGCCGAAAAGGTCGAGCGGCGGATCGCCGCGCGTCTGCGCCGGCTCCCCAAGGGGGCGGTGGCCCGACTGTCGCTCAAACGCTGGGGCGCGATTCTCCTCGTGCCTGACCTGCCGTCGGCGATCGCGATCACCAACCGGATCGCGCCGGAACACGTCGAGCTGCTGGTCGACGAGCCGCACCGCTGGGTCGACGGAATCGAGCGCGCCGGCGCCGTTTACCTCGGTCCGTGGTCGTCGGCAGTCCTCGGCGATTACGTAATCGGCTCGAACCACGTGCTGCCGACCGCCGGGGCGGCGCGCTTCGCTTCCCCGCTCGGCGTCTGGGACTTTATCAACCGCACCGCCGTGGTGGGCGTGCCGGCTCACCGCTTCGCCGCCCTCGCGCGCGCGGCGGGCACGCTCGCCGAGGTCGAGAACCTGCCGTTGCACCGCGAGGCTCTCGGCGCCGGCAGCCGGGGGAAGGTGTGACCGAAGGCGGCGCGTCGGTCGGCGACTACGTCAGGAGCGGCGTCGCGGCCGGGCTCATCCGCCTCGACCTCAACGAGGCGGCGCGGGAGATCACCCGGCCGTTCCGCGACCGGGTGCTGGAGCTGCTGGCGGCCGGCTCGTGGCGGCGCTACCCGGAAATCGACGGCCGCGCCACCCGCGCGGCGGCCGCCGATCTTTACGGCTGGAGCGTCGCGGGGACGTTGGCCGGCAACGGCTCGAACGACTTGCTTGCCGCCGCCGCGCGCGCCCTGCTGCCGCGGGGCGGAGCGGTGGCGGCGTTGTCGCCGTCGTTCTCGATGTACCCGGTGCTGGCCAGGCGGCAGGAGGCGCGCTTGCTCGCGGTGCGTCTCGGCCCGCCCGACTTCATGCCGGCGCGCGAGGAGATGCTCGCAGCCGCGGCCGCCGCCGACCTCGTGCTGCTGTGCTCGCCGAATAACCCGACCGGCGGCGAGATCACCGCGGCGATCTGGACCGAGGTGCTGGCGCTCGGCAAGCCGACGATCTGGGACGCGGCGTACGCGGAGTTCGCCGGTATGGACACCATCCCGTGGCTGCGTCGTCACCCCAACCTGCTCGTCCTCCGCAGCCTCTCCAAGGCGTGGGGGCTCGCCGGCATGCGGGTGGGCGCACTACTCGGCGCTCCGGACCTCCTCGAGCTGGTCGCAGCGCAACTGCTGCCGTTCGGCACCGGCTGGATGGTCGCCGCCGCGTACCAGGCCGCGAGCGAGCTGCGCGCGCTCGGCGCGGAGCTGGTGGCGGAGATCGTCGCCGAGCGCGAGCGTCAAGTGAGCGCTCTCGAACGCTTCGAAGGCGTCGAGGTCGCACCCTCGGCAGCGAACTTCTACCTGCTTCGTCGTCCCGGCCTGACCGGCACGCAGCTTGCCGAGGCATTGGCTGCGCGCGGCATCGCGGTGCGCGACATTCCCGAGCTCAACGAGAGCGGCCACGTACGGGTGACGGTGGGCACGACCGCCGAGGGCGACCTGCTCCTGGCCGCGGTCACGGAGGTGTGCGGTGTCTGAGCGTCGGGCCGAGGTGGAACGCGTCACCGGCGAGACGCGCGTGCGGGTCGCCATCGACCTCGGCGGCGGTGCCACCGAGGCGGCGACGGGCGTCGGCTTCCTCGATCACATGCTCGCCGCCCTCGCGCGCCACGCCCGCATCGGCCTCGTGGCCGCGGCCACGGGCGATCTTCACGTCGACGCCCACCACACCGTCGAAGACGTCGGTCTGGCGGTCGGCGAGGCGCTCGATCGCGCCCTCGGCGACCGCGCCGGCATCGCCCGCTTCGGCCATGCCTACGCTCCTCTCGATGAGGCGCTGGCGCGTGCGGTGATCGACGTATCCGGGCGTCCGTTCGCCCGCGTGGAAGTGCCGCGCGAGCTGATCCACACGTTCGTCACGCCGCAGTTCCCGCTCACGCTGGTGGCCGAGTTCTGGCGCGCCGTCGCGATGCGGGCGAAGGTCACGCTGCACCTCGACCTCGAGCGCGGCATCGACCCCCACCACGCCGCCGAGGCGTGCTTCAAGGCCGCGGCGCTGGCGCTGCGCGCCGCGGTCCGCGTCGACGGCGACGTGATCCCCTCCACGAAGGGAACGCTGACGGAATGAACGGGGCCAAGGGTTCGGGGCTCGGGGCTCGGGGTTCGGAGCCCGGGGCTTGGACGAGCCGACCGGATCAGGGCTTCTTCGAGCCCCGAAACCCGAGCCCCGAGCCCCGGGGTGGGAGGGTGGGCGGGTGAGGGTGTTGGTGGTCGACTCGGGCGTGGGGAACATCCCCAACGCGATGCGCGGCCTCATCCGGGCCGGCGCGGCGCCGGTGCTCTCCGCCGACCCGGACGAGGTGCGGCGCGCTCGCGCGATCGTGCTGCCGGGCGTCGGGGCGTTCCCGGCGGCGATGTCCCGGCTCATCGAGCGCGGGCTCGACTCCGCGCTGCGCGAGGCGGCGGCTGCCGGCGCGACGATCCTCGGCATCTGCCTCGGCCACCAGTTGCTGTTCGAGAGCTCGTCGGAGTTCGGCGACACGCCGGGGCTCGGTCTGATCCCCGGCCGCGTGGTGGCCCTGCCGCCGGGCGAGCGGGTGCCCCACATGGGGTGGAGCCGGATCCGCCAGCGCGGCGCCGACCCGCTGCTCGCCGGCCTCGACGGCGGAACGTGGATGTTCTTCGTGCACTCGTTCGTGGCGCTGGCCGGGGAGCAGGACACCATCGCCACGGTGCCGTTCGCCGGCGGTCAGGTGTGCGCAGCGGTGCGCCGCGGCCGCATCTGCGGCGCGCAGTTTCACCCGGAGAAGAGCGGCGCCGCCGGCGCCCGCCTCCTGAAGAACTTCCTCGCCCTTGCGGGCTCGGAAGGGGGACAGGGGACAGGGGACCGGGTACCGTGACAACCACACCGCAATCTTCGCGCCTTGGGTGGCTGGGGGCCGGTTCCCGGTCCCCGGGGTGGGAGGGGGGCATGAGCTTCACGATCTACGCGGCGATCGACCTCGCCGGAGGCAAGGCCGTGCGCCTGTGGCAGGGGCAGCGTGCGCGCTCGCGGGTGGTGGCCGACGACCCGGTAGCGCTCGCCCGCCGTCTCGTCGACGGCGGCGCCCGCTTCCTCCACGTCGTCGACCTCGACGCCGCGTTCGCCGACGGCGAGAACCGGTCGATCATCGGCCGGATCATCGCCGCGGCCGGTGTGCCGGTGCAGGTTGGCGGCGGCGTGCGCCACCGCACGGGTTTCGCGGCGCTCGTGGCCTTGGGCGCGGCCCGTGTGGTGCTCGGCACGCTGGTGGTGGAGAGTCCCGAGGTGCTGACGGCCCTGCTCGCCGCCGACCCCGAGCGCGTGGTCGTCGCGGCCGATGCCCGCGGCTCGCGGGTCGTCACCGACGGGTGGACGCGTGACGGCGGCGAGGACCTGGCAGGGATGGCGGCGCGCATGCGCAGCGCGGGGGTGCGCCACGTGCTGGTCACGGCCGTCGAGAAGGACGGCACCGGCCTGGGCCCCGACCATACGGCGCTCGCGCAGGCCCTCGCCGCCTTCGGGTCCGGCGTCATCGCCTCAGGCGGCGTCGGCTCGATCGACGACGTGGCGCGCCTGGCGCCGCTCGTCGCGCTGGGTCTGTCGGGCGTTGTCGTCGGCTCTCTCCTCGTCGACGGCCGCGCCACTCCCTTCGACCTGATCCGCGCCGCCTCGGCTTTTGGGGTGGGCGAGGTCCGAGCCCCGAGCCCCGAGCCCCGAGCCCCGGGTGGGCGGGAGGGGAAGTGATGCCCGCCTTCCGCATCATCCCCTGCCTCGACGTCGACGCCGGCCGCGTGGTGAAGGGGGTCAACTTCATCAACCTGCGCGAAATGGGGGACCCGGCGGAGCTGGCGCGCCGCTACCGCGACGAGGGCGCCGACGAGCTGGTGTTCCTCGACATCTCCGCGACGATCGAGGACCGCGAGGCGCTGCGCCACGTGGTCGAGTCGGTCGCCGAGACGCTCGACATCCCGTTCACCGTCGGCGGCGGGGTGCGCAGCGAGGAGGACGCGGCGGCGCTGCTGCTCGCCGGCGCCGACAAGGTGTCGGTGAACAGCGCGGCGGTCGCGGATCCGGAGCTGATCACCCGCCTGGCGCGCCGCTTCGGCAGCCAGTGCGTCGTCCTCGCGATCGACGCGAGGAGAAACTCGGGGTTCGGGGCTCGGGGTTCGGGGCTCGTTCCCGGCCCCCTTGGGGAGCCCAGTGAGTACCTGTCATTTCACGAGCCCCGTGCCCCGCACCCCGAACCCCGTTTCTTCTGTTGGGAGGTGGTGACGCACGCGGGGCGGCGGCCGACCGGCATCGACGCAGTGGCGTGGGCACGTGACGGCGCCGCGCGGGGGGCGGGCGAGATTCTGCTCACCTCGATGGACCGCGACGGCACCGGTGCGGGCTTCGACGTCGACTTGCTCGCGGCGGTACGCGTGGCCGCGGACGTGCCACTGATCGCGTCGGGCGGCGGCGAGAGCGCGGCACACTTCGCTGCCGCGGCCCGGGCCGGCGCCGACGCCGGACTCGCCGCCACGATCTTCCACGAGGCGCGCGTGTCGATCGGCGACCTCAAGCGCCAGCTCGCCGCCGCCGGGGTACGCGTACGGATGGAGAGCCAATGAAGAAGGTCGAGAGTCCAGAGTCAAGAGTTAAGGGAAAGGCGGGCACGGTTTCCGCCGCGGGCGGGGGAGTTCTCGACTCTGAACTCTCGACTCTCGACCTGGCGACTCACGCGACAGCTCCTGAGGTGCTGCGGTTCGACCCGAACGGTCTCATCCCAGCCATCGTCCAGGATGCCGACTCGGGCGCCGTCCTGATGCTCGCCTACATGGACCGCGAGGCGCTCGACGCGTCGCTGGCCACCGGCGAAGTGCACTTCCACTCGCGCTCCCGCGGCGTGCTGTGGCGCAAGGGGGAGACGTCGGGAAACGTGCTGCGGCTCGCCTCCATCGTGGCCGATTGCGACGGGGACGCGCTGCTGGTGCTGGCGCGGCCGGCGGGGCCGACCTGTCACACGGGGGAGACCACGTGCTTCCACCGGCCGATCACGGGGCTCGGGGCTCGGGGCTCGGGGCTCGAGAACGACGCGGCCGGCGTGAGGATGCCGGAAGGAATCAACCTGACGCCGCTGTTCGCGGTGCTGAGAGATCGTCTCGAGAAGCGCCCCGAGGGGTCGTACACCGTGAGGCTGCTGGAGAACGAGGACCGCCCGTTGAAGAAGCTGATCGAGGAGGCGGGGGAGGTCGCACTGGCGGTAAAGAACCGTGACCACGACAACCTGACGTGGGAGCTCGCCGACGTGCTCTACCACCTGGCTGTGATCATGGTCGCCCACGGCGTCGCGCCGGCCGAGGTCAACGCCGAGCTGGCGCGCCGGGCTGGGGAGTCCGGCCGATGATGAGGCCGTCGCGCGAGGAGTTCCTGCGGCTGGCGGCGCAGCACGCCGCCGTGCCTCTGGTGCTCGAGCTGACCGCCGACACGGTGACCTCCACCGGCATGCTGCTGCGGCTGATGCGCTGGGGGCGCAACCCTTTCCTCCTCGAGTCCGTCGAGGGCGGCGAGCGGGTGGCGCGCTGGTCGTTCGCCGGCGCCAACCCGGCGCGCATCGTGACGTTGCGCCAGGGCGCGGTGGCGGTGAACGGATCGCTGGTGCAGGCCGCGCCGGTGGCGGCGTTGCGCGACAACCTCGTCGGGGTGGGGCGCGCGCCGGTCGCCGACCTGCCGCCGTTTTGCGGCGGCGCGGTCGGCTGGCTCGGGTACGACGTCGTGCGCCTGCTCGAGAAGCTGCCGACGCGGCTTCCGGACCCGCTCGGCGTCCCCGACGCGTGGTTCGGCGTCTACCCGGCGATTGCCGCGCTCGATCGCGTGCGGCAGCGGCTGCTGCTGGTCGCCACCGTCCCTGCCGGCGAGGACGCGGCCGCAGCGTACGACGAGGCGCGCGACCGTCTCGTCGAGCTCGAGCGGGTGCTCGCCGCGCCGCTCGACGAGGCGCGGCCGGCGGCGCTCCCGGTCGACTCGGGAGTGGTACAGCCCGACAAGAGCTGGGACGTCGCGCCCGGGGAGGAGCGATTCCTCGACGCGGTGCGGCTCGCCCGCGAGGAGATCCGCGCCGGCGAGGCGTTCCAGGTGGTGCTGTCGCGCCGCTGGTCGCGGCCGCTCGCGGCCTCGCCGGTGACGCTCTACCGCGCGCTCCGGCTGACCAATCCGTCGCCGTACATGTTCTACCTCGACGCCGGCGAGGTGCAGGTGCTCGGATCGTCGCCTGAGACGCTGGCGCGCCTGCGTGGGCGCGGCGCGGCGACGTGCCCGATCGCCGGCACGCGGCGGCGCGGCCACACCGCCGAGGAGGACGCGGCGCTCGCCGCCGAGCTGGTCGCCGACGAGAAGGAGCGGGCGGAGCACCTCATGCTCGTCGACCTCGGCCGCAACGACATCGGCCGCATCGCCACGCCCGGTACCGTGAAGGTGGTGCGCTTCATGGACGTCGAGCGCTACTCGCACGTCATGCACCTGACCAGCGAGGTACACGGCGAGCTCGAGGGCGGACGCGACGCGCTCGACGTGCTGCTCGCCTGCTTCCCGGCGGGGACGCTCACCGGCGCCCCCAAGGTGCGCGCCATGCAGCTCATCGAGGAGCTCGAGGTGGTGCGCCGCGGTGTCTACGGCGGCGCCGTCGGGTACTTCGACTCGGGCGGTGACATGGACGCCTGCATCGCCATCCGCACCGCGGTGGTCAGCCGCGGCGCGGTGCACGTGCAGGCGGGAGCGGGGATCGTGTTCGACTCGGTGGCGGAGCACGAGCTGCAGGAGTGCGCCTCCAAGGCCAGGGCGGTGTGCCTGGCGGCGGCGCTCGCCGAGGAGATGCAGCCGTGATCGCGATGATCGACAACTACGACTCGTTCACCTACAACCTCGTGCAGTACCTGCGCGAGCTGGCGGGCGACGAGGAGGTGCGGGTGGTGCGCAACGACACCGCGACGCCCGAGGTCGTGCTCGCCTGGCGGCCGCGGGCGATCGTGCTGTCGCCTGGCCCGGGCGTGCCCGAGGCGGCAGGGATCTGCGTCGAGCTGATCCGCAAGGCGGTGGCGGTCCCGTTGCTGGGGGTGTGCCTCGGGCACCAGGCGCTGGCGGTGGCGTACGGCGGTCAGGTCGTGCGCGCGCCGCTGCCGCGCCACGGCAAGACCTCCGAGGTGCACCACTCAGGGCAGGGCATCTTCGCCTCGTTGCCGGATCCGTTCACGGCGACGCGCTACCACTCGCTGGTGGCCCGCCGCGACACGCTCCCGGCCGAGCTGACGGTGAGCGCGTGGACCGACGACGGCCTGGTCATGGGCCTCGATCACCGCACGCGCCCGCATCACGGCGTGCAATTCCACCCCGAGTCGCACCTGACGCCTTCCGGGATGAAGATGCTCGCGAACTTCCTCGCGCTGGCGCGCTCGGAAGGGAGACAGGGGCCAGGGGTCAGGGATCAGGGACAACAAAGCCCCGGCGGTCGGGAGCCGTGAGGGGCACGCTGGCTTCCGAGCCTTGCCTGTGGTTGGGGGGCGGACCCCCGACCCCTGACCCCGGACCCCGGGGTGGGTGGGGGCGATGATCCGCGACGTGCTCGAGCGCCTGCTCGCCCGCGAGGACCTCGACGCCGCCACGATGGAGGCGAGCTTCGAGGCGCTGATGGGCGGCGAGTGGAGCGAGGCGCAGCAGGCCGCGTTCCTCATCGCGTTGCGCGCCAAGGGCGAGTCCCCGGAGGAGCTGGCGGCTGCCGCGCGGGTGCTGCGCCGCGCCGCGGTTCCCGTGGAGGCGGTGCGGCGGCCGCTGATCGACACCTGCGGCACCGGCGGCGACGGCGCCCACACGCTCAACATCTCGACCGGCGCGGCGCTGGTAGCGGCAGCGTGCGGCGCGGCGGTGGCCAAGCACGGCAACCGCTCGGTGTCGTCGCGGTGCGGCTCGGCGGACGTGATCGAGGCGCTCGGCGTGCCGCTCGATCTCGAGCCGGAGCGGCTCGGCGCCCTGCTCGACGCCGAGGGGTTCGCGTTTCTCTTCGCGCCGCGGCTGCACCCGGCGATGAAGGTGGTGATGCCGGTGCGGCGCGGTCTCGCGGTCCGGACGGTGTTCAACCTGCTCGGGCCGCTGTGCAACCCGGCCGGCGTCCGCCGCCAGGTGGTCGGCGTTTACGGCGAGGCGGCGCAGACGCTCGTGGCGGGCGCCCTCGCCTCGCTCGGCGCCGAGCACGCGCTGGTCGTGCACTCCCGCGACGGGCTGGACGAGATCTCGGCGTGCGCGCCGACGCGGGTCATCGAGGTGCGCGACGGAGCGATTGCCCGGGAGCTCACGATTGTCCCGGAAGAGCTCGGGGTCGAGCGGCACGATCCCGCGGCGCTGGCGGGCGGCGATGCCGCGGCCAACGCCCGGCGCCTGCGGGAGATCCTCGGCGGGCGGGAGCGGTCCGTCGCCAGCGAGGCGGTCGCCCTCAACGCGGCGGCGGCGCTCCTCGTCGCCGGGCTGGCCGAGGACCTCGCGGCGGGACTGGCGGCGGCGCGCGCGTGCCTGGCCGCCGGGCGGGGCGCCGAGACGCTCGATCGTGTGGTCGCGGCGGCGCGGGAGGTGCGCTCGTGACCGGGGAGCCGGCGCTGCCGGACATCCTGGCGCAGATCACCGACGCGGTGTGGGAGAGGCTGGCTCGCGAGCCTGAGCCCGTCGGCCTGCAGCGCCGCGCGCGGGAGGCTGCGGGCGTGCGCCGCCGCGGCGAGCGGCGGAGCCTGCGCGAGGCGCTCACGACGCCCGGCGTGCGGGTGATCGCCGAGTGCAAGCGGCGCTCGCCGTCGGCGGGCTGGCTGCGGCAGCCGTTCGACCCGGTCGCCCTCGCCCGCGCCTACCAGGAAGGCGGGGCGGCGGCGATCTCGGTGGTGACCGAGTCGCAGTTCTTCGCGGGCCAGGCGGGCTGGGTGGCGGCGGTCCGGCAGGTAGCGTCGCTGCCGGTCCTGCAAAAAGACTTCTTTCTGAGCCGACGCCAGCTCGCCGAGGCCGCGATCCTCGGCGCCGACGCGGTGCTCCTGATCGTTCGACTGCTGCGAGGCGGTCTGCTCGCCGAGATGGTCGCCGCCGCCGCCGAGCTCGAGCTCGAGACGCTGCTCGAGATCCACGACGGCGCCGACCTCGCGCGCGCCCTCGATCTGCCGGCCCCGCTGCTCGGCATCAACGCCCGCGACCTCGCCACGTTCACGGTCGACCTCCCGCGTGCCGCCGAGCTCGCCTCGCGCGTGCCGCCCGACCGGGTCGTGGTGCTGGAGAGCGGCATCTCCGGTCCGGCGGACGTCCGGGCGCACGCGGCGCGCGGCCTGCGCCAGTTCCTCGTCGGCGAGCACCTGCTGCGGGCGGCGGAGCCACGGGAAGCGCTGCGGGAACTGGTGGGGGCAACGTGAGGGACGGGGCTCGGGGCTCGGGGCGCGGGGCTCGGGAAGACGGAACCCGCGCCGTGCGCGTGACGGTGAAGATCTGCGGGTTGACGAACCCCCAAGACGCTCTGGATGCGCGGGAGGCGGGGGCGGACTTCCTCGGGTTCGTGTTCTTTCCGGCGTCGAAGCGATGCCTGGAGGGGAGCGACTGCGAGTGGATCCGCAGCGTGCCCGGCGCGAAGGTCGGCGTGTTCCGCGATCAGGAGCGCGGGCTGGTCGCCGCGATTCGCGAGCGC
>Ga0315278_10002616_pt1 | contig 16034 bp, 16 predicted proteins | sample YL17G06_0_MG_FD_203880 | JGI IMG/M metagenome (GOLD analysis project Ga0315278, IMG submission 203880) | Sediment microbial communities from Yellowstone Lake, YNP, Wyoming, USA - YL17G06_0 | ecosystem: Environmental > Aquatic > Freshwater > Lake > Sediment | place: USA: Wyoming | collected... | reverse complement strand
CAAGACCGCGCAGGTGCTCGGGCTCGGCTATCCGGGCGGACCGGCGCTCGCGCAGCTCGCCGACCGGGGGCAGCGCGGGCGCCATCGCCTGCCCCGGCCGATGATCGCGAGCGGCGACCTGGAGTTCAGCTTCAGCGGCCTGAAGACGGCGGTGCTCACACTCGTACGCAAGGCCGCGCTCGACGCGGCCGCGAAGGCCGACGTCGCCGCGGAATTCCAGGAAGCGGTCGTCGACGTGCTCGTCGCGAAATGCCGTGCTGCGCTTGAGGCGACCGGTCACCAGCGGCTGGTGATCGCCGGCGGCGTCGGCGCGAATCGCCGGCTGCGCGAGCGGCTGGACGCAACGGCTGCGGCGGAAGGCTTCGAGGTCTACTACCCGGAGCTCGAGCTCTGCACCGACAACGGCGCGATGATCGCGTTCGCAGGCGCGTTGCGCCTGCAGTCGTCGGCGCCGCGCGGCTACGCCTTCACGGTCCGCCCGCGGTGGGATCTCGCTCAACTGACGGCTGCGGGCTGACCTCTGGCGATTTCTTCTGCCCGATGCGGGTCTCCGTACCGGAGGCGAGCTTGCGGATGTTCTCGGCGTGGCGCCAGACGAGCAGGCCCGCGATCGCCAGGACCGCGACCGCGTAGCCGTCGAGCCCGAGCACGAGGGCGGTGAAAAACGGTGCGAACACAGCGGCAGCCAGCGCCGCGAGCGAGGAATAGCGAAAGAAGAACGCGATGATCAGCCAGGTGGCCAATGTGCCAAGGCCGATGCGCCAGTCGAGCGCGAGCAGGATGCCGGCCGCCGTGGCCACGCCCTTCCCGCCCTGGAAGCGGAAGAACACCGGCCAGAGGTGCCCCACGAAGACCGCAAGCGCGACCGCGGCAATACCGACGTCGTCGACGCCGAACCGCCACGCGAATGCTTGCGCCAGGAATACCGCGAGCCAGCCCTTCGCGCCGTCGCCGATCAGCGTCAGCACCGCGGCAAGCTTGTTCCCCGTCCGCAGCACGTTGGTGGCTCCGGGATTGCCGGAGCCGTAGGTGTGCGGATCGGGCAGCCCGTACGCCTTGCTCACGATCACCGCGAACGACAGCGAGCCGATGAAGTAAGCGATTAGAATGAAAACGAACGTGGCCACGTCGATCGCGCCCGATACAGGCGGCGAAGTCTAGCGCGAACCGGCGGCCGAACCCGCGCCCCACAACTGACCGCCCTGACCGCTCACATGGACCAGCTCTACCTCCGCGACGTGCGCCTCGAGGCGATGGTCGGCATCTACAAGCGCGAGCGCAGCACGACCCAGCCCATCGCCCTCGACCTCGACATCGCGCTGCCAAACGAGCGGGTGTTCGCGAGCGGCAGGGTCGCCGACACCATCGACTACGCGGTGCTGGTCGGGCGGATCCGCGCGGAGCTGGCGGAGCGGCGCTTCGGCCTGGTCGAGGAGCTGGCGGCGTTCGTCGCGCAGCTCGTGCTCGACGAGTTTCACGCGCCGTGGGTCCGCGTGAGCGTCGCGAAGCTCGGTATCCTCAAGGACGTTCGGCTCGTCGGTGTGACGATCGAGCGCGGAAAGCATTAGGGAGACTCTGATTATTGGGCCAAAGCCCCCTTAACAATCCCCCAATCCCAGTGAACAAGTCCGCTATGGCGGACTTGTTCAGACCTTCCTTAGGCGGGCATCGCGAAGGATCGCCATTCCCGCTTGCGCGGGGATGACATGCTCAGGGCGCCAAGCCCGCCTCCACTGGCGTCACCTTCAGCACGCGGGCTAGCGCCTTCGGGTCGATCCCGACCAGGAACCCGCGCCGGCCGCCGTTGATGTAGATCTTCGGCAGATCGAGGATCGAGCGCTCGACGTAGACCGGCATGCTCTTGCGCGTTCCGAACGGCGAGGTGCCGCCGATCGGGTAGCCCGAGTGCCGCTGCGCCGCCTCGGGCGGACACGGCTCGATGCGCTTGACGCCCGCCTGCCGTGCGAGATTCTTGGTGGAGACTTCGCGATCGCCGTGCATCAGCACGATCAGCGGGCGCTTCGCTTCGTCCTCCATTACCAGCGTCTTCACCACGTGGTGCTCGTCCACGCCCAGCGCCTCCGCTGACACGCGCGTGCCGCCGCGCTCGACGTACTCGTATAAGTGCTCGGTGTACGCGACGCCGTGCTTCTTGAGGAACGCCGTGGCAGGGGTCTCCGAGACGTGGTCCTTGCGGGCCATCGGGTCACCCGCGGGGGTGGTGCTTCGCGTGGAGCTGTTTGAGCCGCTCCCGCGCGACGTGGGTGTAGATCTGCGTCGTCGATATGTCCGAGTGGCCGAGCAGCATCTGCACGACGCGCAGGTCGGCGCCGTGGTTGAGCAGATGCGTTGCGAACGCGTGCCGCAGCGTGTGCGGCGAGAGGTGCTTCCCGGGGATCGCGCGTGCGCCATGGCGTTTGATGACGTGCCAGAACGCCTGCCGCGTCATCGGACCGCCGCGGGAGGTCACGAACACGGCGTCGGCCGCCCCGCCCTTCAGGAGCCTCGGGCGCGCCTCGCGCTGATAGCGAACAAGCCACGCCACTGCCTCCTCGCCGATCGGCACCATGCGCTCCTTCGCCCCCTTGCCGAACACGCGCACCACGCCCATGTCGAGGCTCACCTCGGCGCTCTTCAGCGCCACGAGTTCCGACACGCGCAATCCCGCCGCGTACAGCACCTCGAGCATCGCGCGATCGCGTAACCCGGCCGGCGTCTCAACGTCCGGCACCGCAAGCAGCGCCTCGACGTCGGCCTCGGTCAGGGTCTTCGGGAATCGCGGCGGGCGCTTCGGTGCATCGAGCCGGACGGTCGGATCGGCGGACACCCGATTCGCGGCGAGCGCGTGCCGGTAGAAGCGCTTGAGGCTCGAGGCGAACCGCGCCTGCGTGCTCGCGCGCACGCGCGCGGTGCGGTGCGAATGGCGGAACGCGAGATAGCCGAACACGTCCGGCTCGCTCGCCGCGAGCAGCGATCTTCCCTCGCTTGCGAGCCAGTCGGCGAAGAGGCGCAGGTCCCGGCGATAGGCCTCCAGCGTGTTCTTCGAGAGCCCGTCCTCCAGCCAGAGGCGATCGCAGAACTCGTCGAGCAGCGCGAGATCCGCGGGCGATGCCGCGGCAGGCGCACCGGTCGGAGCGGCGGCGCGGCTCAGAATCGGATGCCTTCGTGCGCGAGCAGCCAGCGCTTGATCGCGATGTGAAAGCCGTCGTCGTTGCGTGCAAATCCGCCGATCCCGGTGGACGACACGACCCGGTGGCACGGGATGGCAAGCGGAAAGTAGTTCGCGCCGCACGCCTGGCCCACCGGACGCGGGCCCGAGCGCAGCGCCTTCGCGACCGCGCCGTAGCTCTGCACCTCGCCGGCGGGGATCGCGGCGATCCGCTCCCAGACGCGGCGCTGGAAGCGCGTGCCCACCGGCTTGAGCGGCAGCTCGAACGTTGCCCTGGGATCGCGCAGGTACGCCGCGACTTGCCCGGCCGCGGCCGCGGCGAGGCGGTTCTTCGGCGGCACGGCGCGTGTGCCGGGAGGCAAGTACAGAATCTCCGCCACGCATTCGTTTTCGGTGCCGACGCCTTCGGTACGGAGGCCCACCGCGCCGAACGGTGTGCACACCACCGCATCGAGCGCTCGCACTTCGGCTTCACTCAAGTGTCGTCCCTGCGTTGCCCGATTTTCCATTTCCTCACCCCTCACGTCTGACCGGCATCTTGCGCCCGGCCGCCACGCACGCCACGACCGCGACCGCGAACGCGACCGTCATCCAGTCGAGGTTCTCGCCGACGAACAGTGCCGCAAACACCAGCGTAAGGAACGGCTGCAGGAGCTGCAACTGTCCGACGCGTGCGATGCCCCCGAGCGCCAGGCCGCGATACCAGGCGAAGAACGCAAGGTACTGGCTGACGAGGCTCACATAGGCGAACGCGAGCCAGGCCGGCCACGACGCCGCGAGGCCGTGCTGCGCGACCGACCAGCCAACGGGGACCAGGAGGAAGGGCGCCGAGATGACGAGCACCCAGCTGATCACCTGCCAGCCGCCCATCGTTATCGAGAGCCGCGCGCCCTCCGCGTAGCCAACGCCGCCGGCCGCCACCGCGGCTAGCAGATAGGCGTCGCCGACATGCAGCGATCCGCCACCGCGGATCAGACCGAACGCGACCACGAGCGCGCTTCCCGCGAGCGCGACGATCCAGAAGCCACGTGACGGACGCTCGCGCACGAGCCCTGCCGCCGCCGCAGCGGTCGCGAGCGGAAGTAGGCCGATCAGGATCGCGCCGTGCGACGCCGGCACCGACCGCATCGCAAGCGCGGAGAACAGAGGGAACCCGAACACGACGCCGAGCGACGCGACCGCCAGCCTGCGCAGCTCGCCCCGTGTGGGCAAGCGCGGCCGGGTCAGCGCGAGCGCCGCCCCCGCGAGCACCGCCGCGACCAGGGCGCGCCCGAGGCCGACGAAGACCGGGTCGAGCTCCGCGACGGCAACGCGAGTCGCGGGGAGCGTGATGCTGAACGCTGCGACGGCGAGGAGGCCGAGCGCGAAGCCCGTCGTACGCGCGGAGTCCGCAGCGCCGGACAGCGGGGTCGCCGGGAGCTCGGGTGAGCGCGCTTCGCCTGATCGCATGCTGGATACGTCCTACGGGCGCAGGATAGCTCAAGGCCGAGCCCGCGCCTGCTATACTCGCAATCCCCTTGCAGTTCTCTGCCGCGTCATGTCCCGCCCGATCCGCAACATCGCCATCATCGCCCACGTCGACCACGGCAAGACGACGCTCGTCGATCGCCTGCTGCAGCAGTCGGGCACTTTCGCCGCGCACGAGAAGCTCGTCGAGCGCGTGATGGACTCGAACGACCTCGAGCGCGAGCGCGGCATCACGATTTTCGCCAAGAACTGCGCGGTCGATTTCGCGGGCGTGCACATCAACATCGTGGATACGCCGGGCCACGCCGATTTCGGCGGCGAGGTGGAACGCGTCCTCGGCATGGTCGACGGCGTGCTGCTGCTCGTCGATGCGGTCGAAGGCCCGATGCCGCAGACGCGGTTCGTGACACGGAAGGCGCTCGCGCTCGGCCTCAAACCGATCGTCGTGGTGAACAAACTCGACCGGCCGGGCGCGCGGCCCGACTGGGTCGTCAACCACACCTTCGACCTGTTCGACAAGCTCGGCGCGACCGAGGAGCAGCTCGACTTCCCGGTGGTCTACGCCTCCGCGCTGCAGGGCTGGGCGGCGCTCGATCCGCAGGTGCGCGGCGAGAACATGCAGCCGCTCTTCGAGACGATCCTGAAGCGGGTTCCGGTTCCGGCCGAGGACGACGTCGATGGCACGCTGCAGCTCCGCATTCACTCGCTCGACTACTCGAGCTACGTCGGCCGCATCGGCGTAGGCAAGGTCCGGCGGGGCCGGCTGCACCCGGGCGACGTCGTCGCGGTGATGCTCGGCGACGAGTTCACCGGCAAGGCGAAGATCAACCAGGTGCTCGGGTTCCAGGGGCTCGAGCGCGTCCCGCAGGCGGAGGCGGTCGCGGGCGACATCGTGCTCGTCACCGGCATCGACGATCTTGCGATCGGCTCGACCATCGCGGACCCCGACAAGCCCGAGGGCCTGCCGCGCCTGAAGATCGATGAACCGACGCTGAACATGAACTTCCAGGTGAACACCTCGCCGTTCGCCGGACAGGAAGGCAAGTACGTCACCAGCCGTCAGCTCCGCGAGCGACTCAACCGGGAACTGCTGACGAACATGGCGCTGCGGGTCGAGGAGACCGGGGACACCGACGTGTTCCTCGTCTCGGGGCGCGGGGAGCTGCACCTCACGATCCTGGTCGAGAACCTGCGCCGCGATGGCTACGAAGTCGCGGTCGGCCGCCCGCGGGTGATCAACAAGGTCATCGACGGCGTGGAGAGCGAGCCCTATGAGCTCCTCACCATGGACGTCGAGGAGACGCACCAGGGCGCGGCGATGGAAGCGCTCGGCTACCGCAAGGGCGAGCTCGTGGACATGGTGCCCGACGGCCGCGGCCGCGTGCGGCTCGACTACCGCGTGCCGGCGCGCGGCCTGATCGGCTTTCAGGGCGAGTTCATGAACATCACCCGCGGCACCGGGGTCATGAGCCACGTCTTCGACGACTACGGCCTGATCAAGGGCGAGATTCCCGGTCGCCGCAACGGCGTGCTCGTGTCGCAGGACGACGGCACGGTCGTCGCGTTCGCGCTCTTCAACCTGCAGGAGCGCGGGCGGTTGTTCGTCAGCCCGGGCGACCGCGTCTACGAGGGCATGGTCGTCGGCATCCACTCGCGCGACAACGATCTCGCAGTGAACCCGATCAGGGAGAAGAAGCTCACCAACGTCCGCGCCGCGGCCAAGGACGAGAACATCCTGCTCACGCCGCCGGTGAAGCTGACGCTCGAGTTCGCGGTGGAGTTCATCGACGACGACGAGCTCGTGGAAGTCACGCCCCAGACGATCCGCATCCGCAAGCGGTACCTCAAAGAGCACGAGCGCAAGCGCGCGGCGCGCGAGCAGGTTCCGGCGGCCTGAGCGGCGTCAGCGCCGTCGCGGCTTTCGCTTGGCGCGGTAAGCGGCGCGCGGGGCCTGGACCTCCGGCCCCCACAACACCGTCACCTGATACTGCCGCACCGCGGGGTCGCGCGAAACGAGGCTCAAACCCTCGACTTGCGCCTGCGCGACGAGCATCCGGTCGAACGGGTCGCGGTGGTGCGGGGGCAGACTCGCGGCCGCTTCCGCGTGCCGGACCGTTATCGGCAGCTCGAGGAGACTGGCACGGCGCAGCGCTGCAGCGATCTCGGCAGCGGGGTACCGGAGCTTCCCTCGCGCCTGCTTGATCGCCATTTCCCAGACGGTTGCCGCGCTTACGAACACGATGTTCGCCGGGTCTTCGATTGCCGCCCGGATCCCCGCAGGTAGATTCGCCGGCGTCGCGAGCAACCAGAGCAACGCGTGGGTATCGAGGAGCAGCCTCAATCGCGCCCTTCGAAATCCGCGAGTACGTCCTCGGGCAGCGCGGCATCGAAGTCGTCCGCAATCCAGATCTTGCCGGCAAGCAGCCCCAGCCTGCGCCGCTTGCCGAGGGGCGCCGTGTAGGCGACGAGCCGGGCGACCGGACGTCCGTGGCGGGCGATCACGATCTCCTCGCCGCCGGCGGCGCGGTCGACAAGCTCCGAGAGCTTCGTCTTCGCTTCGTAGAGGTTCACCTGGTCCATGCGCCCAGTCTAGACCAGATCAGACCAGATTACGAGCGCGTGGCGCTACCCGCCACGCTTGAAGGTCGCGAGCAGCGCGGCCGCGCCGATGAACAGCCCGCCGAACACGCGGTTCATCAGGCGGATCTGCCGGGGCGTGCGCAGGAGACGCAGCATCCTGGCAGCAAACAGCGTGTACCCGCTCATCACCAGCAGATCCACCACGGTCAGCGTGCCGACGACCGTGAGGTACTGCGGCAGCAGCGCGCGCGCCGGATCGATGAACGGCGGCAGGACCGCGAGGAAGAACACGGTGGCCTTCGGGTTGGTCGCGTTCACGAGGAACCCCTGTCCGAAAAGCGCGCCGGGCGTCGTGGGCGGCAGCGCCGCGCGATCGACCGCGACGGGGACGGCCGGTGCGTTCCATGCGCGCCAGCCGAGATACGCGATATAGAGCACGCCCAGCCACTTCAGGATCGTAAAGGCCAACGAGGACGCAGCGAGCACCGCGCCCAGCCCCGCGCCGACGATTGCGAGCTGCAGCGCGATGCCAACTTGCATCCCGAAGATGTTCCAGATGCCCAGGCGGTACCCGTAACGCATTCCGGTAGACATGCAGGCGACCGCCCCAGCGCCCGGCGACACGCTGATCAGGATCGCCGCGACCAGAAACGCGAGCCAGGTCTCGAGCGTCACGCGGTCGCCCTTCCACGCGCCGTGCGACGCCGCACGAGCTGCAGGATCACCACGGCGACGAGTAGCGCGAACCCGATCGCGTCATACAGCGCCTTCGGATAGACGAGTAACAGCCCGCCGACGAGCAGCATCAGTCGCTCGGCCCAATTGGTCTTGACGAAAAGCCAGCCCTCGGCCGCACCGGCCAACGCGATGAGCGCGAACACCGCGAGCAGCGTCACCCAGACGACGTCCCACCAGCTGCCCCCTTTCGGCAGGCTGAGGAGGAGACCGACGCCGATCGGGTCGAGCACGAAGATGAACGGCACCACGAACGCCGGCAGCGTGTACTTCCATGCCTGCAGCGTCGTTTTATACGGGTCGCCACCCGTGATCGCCGCAGCGGCGAACGGCGACAATGCGGTGGGCGGAGACACCTCCGACAGCACCGCGTAGTAGAAGATGAACATGTGCGCGGCAAAGTCGGGCACGCCTAGCTTGATGAGCGCCGGCGCGGCGATCACGGCGCAGATGATGTAGCTCGCGGTGACCGGAACCGCAAGCCCGACGACCCAGACGATGAGCGCGGTGTAGAGCGCGGTGAGGATGAGGCTGCCGCCGGCGTACGAGATCACGATCTCGGAGAAGCGCAGGCCTAGCCCGGTGAGCGTCACAACGCCGACGATGAGCCCCGCCGCCGCGCACGTCGCGGCGACGTTCAGCATCCCGACCGAGCCGGCCTCCAGGGCCTTCTTGAGCTTCGATCGCAGCAGCACGTCGGCGACCCAGCCCTGCGGACGGTCGACGAATACCCGCAGGTCCAGCAGCGCGGTGTCGCGGTTGAGGAAGCTCACGAAGAACGCGACCACGGTCGCCCAGAACACCGACGCGATCGGGGAGAAACCCAGCAGCAGAAAGACGATGATCGCGACGAGCGAGATGAAGTGGAAGCCGAAGCGCTTGGTGAGTGACCACGCCGTGTCGCCGCGCGCGATCGTAACCTCGCGCATGCTGTACTTGCGCGCGTCGATCTCGACCATCAGGAAGAGCGACAGGTAGTAGAGGCAGGTCGGGATGACCGCCATCCTGATCACGTCGAGGTAGGAGATCTTCAGGAATTCCGAGATCAAGAATGCGGCAGCGCCGAGTACCGGCGGCGACAGGATCGCGCCCAGGCCGCCGGCCGCGAGCAGTCCGCCCGCTGCATTCTTCTCGTAACCGGCCTTGGCGAGCATCGGATACGCGACGCTGCCGAGCGTCACCGTGGTCGCGACGCCGGAGCCCGAAGGCCCGCCGAGCAGGAACGACGAGGCCACGATCGCGCGCCCCGCACCCGTGGGCTTGCCCCCGAATGCGGCGAGCGAAAAGTCCACGAAAAACTTGCCCGCTCCTGAAAGCTGCAGGAACGCGCCGTAGATGGTGAACAGGATGATCAGCGAAGACGACACGTCGATCGCGGTGCCGAACACGCCCTCGAGCGTCATGTACATCGTGCCGACGAGACGCCCCACGTCGTAGCCGCGGTGCGTCCACGGCGCGGGCAGGTAAGGCCCCGCCATCGCATAGGCAAGGAACAGAACGCACACGAACGGCATGATCCAGCCGGTCGAGCGACGTGCGGCCTCCAGCACGAGCACCACGAGCGCGACGCCCATGAACATGTCGAGCTGATTCGGCATCGTGCTGCGATCCTGGAAATCATCGCCGCCGAGGATCGCGTACGCGAGCGTCGCGACGCCGAGCAACGCGCAGGCAATGTCGACCCAGCTGAAGCGATTGCGTCGACGACGCGTCGCCGGAAACAGCGTGAAGACGAGGAACAGCATGAACCCGACGTGCACGTAGCGCAGCGTCGTGGTGGTCACGATCCCGTAGGCGGCGTACAGGTGGTACAGGCTCATCGCGACCGCGACGAGCCCGAGGAACGTGCCCCACCCGCCCTTGAACCGGTGGGCCGCGCCCTCTTCGGCCTCGATGAACTCCTCGGCCTTCTTGAGGCTTTCTTCGTCGACGACCAGTTCTATCGCCGGCGTGCGGGTCTCCTCGGCCATGGGGCCCTCCTCCCTGGAGCGGCGGATTATGCGGGCCCGGCCGGAAAACCAGAAGCCCCGCTCGCGCCGGGATGACCTCGCGTGCGCCGGCGCTTCGCCCCACCGTCACTCCGGCGAACGCCGGAGTCCAGTTCGGCGACTTGCGTGCGTCAGGCGCCCGAGCTGGATCCCGGCTTGCGCCGGGAGTGAGCCGGGAATCCGAAAACCGTGCCTGCGCACGGTTTTCGCCGGCGAACGCCAAGGCCGATGCAGCGGCCTTGGCAGACGGTCACTTCAACTGGATGCCCTTCTCGGCGAAGTACTTGATCGCGCCGGGATGGAAGGGAATCGACGCCGCCGAGTTCGACTGATTCTTCAGGTCGAAGTTTTGCGCCTCTTTGTGGACCAGCACCAGGTCGTCGCGCTTGTCGAAGATCGTCTTGACGATGTTGTACGCCACCTGGTCGGGCATGTCGGCGCGCGCGATGATGATGTTCCACACCGTCGCCACCTGGTTCGGTTGGTCCTGGCCCGGATACGACTTCGCGGGGATCACGTCCCGCACGTAGAGGGGACCGTGCTTCTTGTTCATCGCGTCCACCGCGTCAGCGTGGTCGATGAGCTTCAGCTTGAGGCCGGGTGTCGCGCCAAGGTCGGTCACCGCGGAAGTCGGGATGCCGGCGACGAAGAAGTACGCGTCGAGCTTTCGGTCCTTGATCCCGTCGGTCGACTTGCCCGGGTCGAGCCGCTCGCGGCGAAGGTCCTTTTCCGGGTCGATACCCGCCGCGTCGAGCAGTCGGAACGTCATCAGCTCGGTCGCGCTGTTCGGCGCGCCGGTCGACACGCGCTTGCCCTTGAGGTCGGCGAGCTTGTTGATTCCGGTGCCCTCGACGGTCACGACGTGCATCCGGTTCGGATACGCAACCATGAGCGCGCGCAGCGGCACGGTGCCGCTCGCGAACTTGCCCTGCCCCCGGTAGCCGTCCCAGGCCGCGTCGGCCATCGACAGCGCGAGGTCGGACTTTTTCTGGCTCATCAGCTGGATGTTCGCAACCGACCCGGCGGTCGACTCGGCGTTGGCAGCGTAGCCCGGAACGTACTTCGACAGGATGTTCGCGATCCCGCCGCCCAGGGGGTAGTAGACGCCCGCGGTCGGGCCGGTGGCGATCGAGATCGTGACCTTTTCCTGCGCGACGGCGACGCTCGCCGCAGCAAGGACGGCGGCGAACGCCGCGGTCTTGACGCTGGTTTTCATGTCTCTTCCTCTCTCAACGATGTAGTAAGCGTCGGCCGGACCGGACCAGGCCGGGCCGAGCCGGGCCGAGCCGGGCCGGGCCGGCCAAGCGTCGGTTCGACCGCATCGCGGTCGTCGGATTCAACCTTGCCCCAGCATGCCTTTCTTCAGGTCGGCGTCGACCGGCTTGTCGCCGAGCCAGATCCGCAGCATCCCCCGGTAGAACTCGTCGCCGGCGATCGGCTTGCCTTTCGCCGCGCCGTCGACCAGAACGCGTGTCCCGGTGCCAGGTACGAAATCGAGCGCGATCACGTTGCCCTTCTTCGCCTCACCGAGTGCGTTCATGATCGTGCCGAGCTCGTCGAGCGGGCCCTTGAGCTTCTCGACGTCGGCGGCGCTGTTGTTGGCGCGGAAGCCCTCGACCAGCGCCTCGTTGAACTGCTGCGCGCCGACGTCACGCAGCATGGTGATGCTGACGCGCTTCGGCCCGCCGACCGCGATCGCGTCGGCGGCGGCGGCCTTCTTCTCGGCGAGGTACAGGCCCGCGACGTAAACCTTCACGACGAAGCGCGTGCGGATTCCCGCGCCGTTGAGCACCAGCTCGGGGCCGCCGGAGTCGACCCGCGCCTTGTCGTCGAGCTTGACGCCCCCCACTTCGGCGGCGATGCCGGCGAGCGGAAGTAGCGCCGCGAGCACGAAGGTTGCGATTCTTGCCATTGGGTTGCCTCCTCAGCCTCGGACGCGAAGTCTAGCGCACTGCCAGACGGGACACGTTCGGCGCCGCCTGCCCGTCGATCATTACGTTCACGCACGCCGGCCGCCCGGAGGCGAACGCGCGCTCCAGCGCCGCGGGCAGGTCCGCGACGCGCGTGACGTGCTCGCCGTGCCCGCCGAGCGCCGCGGCGACGAGGTCGTAGCGCGAGGGCGCGAGCTCGCAGCCGATCGTCCGGTCCGCGCCGTAGGTCTTGAGCTGGATCTGGTACTCGGCGTTCCAGCGCGCATCGTTGCCGACGACCGCCACGAACGGCGCGCCGTAGCGCACCGCGGTGTCGAACTCGGTCGCATGAAAACCGCAGGTGCCGTCGCCGAGCAGCGCCACGACCGGCGCGGCCGGGAATGCGAGCTTCGCCGCCGCGGCGAACGGCAGCGCACTGCCGATCGAGCCGGCCGGACCGTTGATGAGGCGGTTGGGCGCGCTGAGGCAGGCCTGGGCCCACTGCCCGAACTCGCCGCCGTCGGAGACGAACACCGCGTTCGCGCCCTCGAGATGCTTCTGCACGGCGCGGCAGAGGGCCGCGGGATGGATCGCGCCTTCGCGCGAGACCGCCGCGGCCCACTCGGGCGGCCGGTAACGCACCGCCTCCTGCACCTCGTGCAGCCACGCCTCGCGCCGCCGTCCGCCCGCCGCAATCTGCGCCAGCTCCGCGGCCGCGGGCGACACGTCGGCGACCGTCGACAGGATCAGCCGCTCGCCGACGGCGCGCGCGGCGCGCTGGACGGCGTCGAGGTCCGGGGCGATCTGGATGAACCGGCACGCCGCGTCGAACGCCGGCGTCCGCCCGAATCGCAGCGTGAAATCGAGCTGCTTGCCGAGCAGCAATACGAGATCGGCGCGCGCCAGCAACTCGGCGAACGCGCCGAGGCTCGGGTCGCCGATGCCGCGCGGGCTCTCCATGCCGATCACGGGCACGCCGGTCGCGCGCTCGAGCTGACGGGCCGCGGTGGCGGCGCGGCCGCGCATCGTCGCCGGTCCGGTCAGGATCAGCGGCCGCTCGGCGCGCGTGAGCTCCGCGAGCGTGGCCTCCGCGGCGCTCGGCCCGAGCGGCGCTGCGGGGACCTCGAACGCGTCCCGATGCGGCACGAGCCACTCCCCCGCATCGGCGACCGCTTCGAGCGCGTCGGTCGGGAGGCTGAGATGCACCGGCCCTGGCCGGCCCTCCTTCGCGGTGCGGAACGCGCGCGCGATCTCGTCACCGATCGCCGCGGCGCTGGTGGCCGTGGACGCCGCCTTGCACACGGGCCCGGCGATGTCGGCCTGACGCATCTCCTGGAACGCGCCGCGTCCGAGCTCGCCGAGCGGCGCGTGGCCGCTCAAAAGCAGCACCGGGGACTCCGCAGCGAGCGCGGTGTAGAGCGCGCCCACCGCGTTGGCATGGCCCGGGCCGCCGGTGACCAGCGCGACGCCGACCTCGCCGGTGAGCCGCGCCCAGGCGTCGGCCATGTGCACCGCCGCCGCTTCGTGACGGACGTGGACGAGCTCGAGCTGCGCGTTAATCGCGGCGTCGAACACCGACATGACGTGGTTGCCGGAGAGCGTGAACACGCGCCGCACCCCGGCGCGCGCGAGCGCGCGTGCGAGGATGTCGGCGCCGCGCAGCCTGCCGTTCATTCCGAACCCTCCTCCATCTCGTTCCAGCCGGCAGCGTCTTCGCGTGTGCTCGCGCGCTGCTCGGCACCCGTTCTATGCAGCCGTCTTCGCTTCCCCGAGGAGCGTCTCGCCGGGACGGACGCGGCTGAACTCGACCGGCACGAACTCGAGCGCGAGGTCGCGCCCCGTCGCCCGCACCCGCGTGAATGCCGAGCGCTCCAGGTCGCGCACGGCGGGATGATCCTCGCGATAGTGCGCCCCGCGCGAATCCTCGCGCGCGATCGCGGCGCGGGCAATGACTTTGCTCACGGCGAGCAGGCTGTCGAGGTTGAGCCAGTCGTGCCAGGTCAGATTGAACGCCCGGTCCGGGTCGGGGATCCCGGTCTGCTCCAGCCGCTCGTGCAGAGCTTCCAGGGCGCCGGCCGCGCGCGTGAGCCCGGCCGCATCGCGCAGGATGCCGACATCGTTCCACATGAGCTCGTAGAGCGCCTCGCGGATCGCCGGCAGATCCCCCGCCGGCTGATCGAACGGGTGCAGCGTGCGCCGCCGCGCGCGCTCGATCGCGTCGCGGTCCGGCTCCGCGTGCGCGCGGCTGGTCGCCAGCCACGCCGCGACCGCGTCGCCCGCGATCCCGCCATAGACGGTCGAGTTGGCCACGCCGTTGCCGCCCAGCCGGTTCGCCCCGTGCACGCCGCCCGTGTCCTCGCCCGCAGCGAACAATCCTTCGAGCCCGGTCGACGTGTCGACGGCGAACTCGACGCCGCCCATCATGTAGTGGGCGGTCGGCACCACCTCGACCTGGCCGCCGGCCAGATCGAAGCCGCAGTCGGCGCACCGCTCCACCATCCCCTTGAACTGCCGTCGCACGTTCTCGGGGCCGAGGTGCCCCATCGAGAGCCAGAGCCCGCCGTGCGGCGTCACGTTGCCCTTGCGCATCTCGGCGAACATGGCCCGCGCGACGATGTCGCGCGTGGCACGCTCGCCGCGCGGGTCGACACCTTGCATGAAGCGTTCGCCTCGGCCGTCCAGCAGATATCCGCCGGAGCCGCGCAACCCCTCCTCGAGCACCGTGCCGGTCATGCGCGTGTGCGCACCGGCGAGGAGTCCCGTGGGATGGAACTGCACCATCTCCATGTCGCGCAGCGGCAACCCGAGCCGCAGCGCCATCGCGAGGCCGTCGCACGCCTTGTCGCCGGAGGGCGTGTGGTACTTGTACATCGTCGGGCCGCCGCCGGTCGCGAGCACCACCGCCTTCGCGCGCACCAGCACGAACTCGCCGGTGCGCATGTCGAGCAGCAGCACGCCCGCGATGCACTGCCCGTCGCGCGCGGCGATCAGCTCGACTGCGCGATGCTCCTCCAGGCGCCGGATGCCGCGAGCCCAGACCTGCTCGGCGAGCCGGTTGATGATTTCGATGCCGGTGAGGTCGCCCTTGTGGACGGTGCGGTCGAAGGTCTGTCCCGCGAAGGCCTTCTGATGCAGCGTGCCATCGGGGTTGCGGTCGAAGAAGCAGCCGAGCTCGTTCTCGAGCTCGCGCACGCGTTCGACGGCGACGCTCACGAGCGTCCAGGCGAGCTCCTGGTGCGGCAGCCACGCGCCGCCCGAAATCGTGTCCATGAAATGGCGTTCGACGGAGTCCTCTTTCGCGAGCGCCACGTTGTAGCCGCCCTGGACCATGCGCGTGCAGCCGCACTTCCCGAGCAGGCCCTTCACGGCGATCGTGATGTCGAGCTGCGGCGCCGCGGCGTGCGCGTGGAGCGCGGCGAAGAGCCCGGCGCCGCCGGAGCCGAGGATCAGGACATCGGTCTCGAGCGCTTCCACGTAGCGCGTTACCGGGTCTTCACCCCGAGGCTCGCGAGCACGTCCGCGCGGCGCGAGCGGGCCGCTACGTCCACGTCGCGATACAGGCTCCCGCCGTGGCTGTCCATGCCGACCAGCAGTGGCCCGAAGCCGCGGATGCGGAAGCGCCACAGGCTCTCGGGGTTCAGGTCGTCGAGGTCCACGTCCTCGATCGCCTCGATCCAGGTGGTCTCGAGCGCGGCGGTGCCGCCGATGATCCCGAGGTACGCGCCGCCGTGCTCGCGGAATGCGTCGAGCGAGGCCGCGCCGAGCCCGCCCTTGCCGATCACCAGCCGGACCCCGTACTGAAGCATGAGCGGCTGCGTGAACCGCTCCATGCGCGCGCTCGTGGTGGTTCCGACGCACACCGGCGCATAGCCGGTCGGATGGTCGGGCGAGGGCGGCACCTTCTTCACGTTCGGCGCGGTGTGGATGACCGCGTGGCCACGGAGATCGAACCGCGTCGTGCGCCCGCGATCGAACAGGCTGATCTGCGTCGCGTCGCGGATGCCGAACAGCGTCCCCTGCAGCGTGACCGTGTCGCCGACTCTCAGGTCGCGCACCTGCGCTTCGGTGACCGGCGTCGCGAAATCGTAATGCGACATCAGAAACCGTACGCCACGCCGGCTGGCGTGAAGGTCGCCCGCGCCCGCCGCGCCGAATGGCACTGCATGTTCACCGCGACCGGATTCA
>Ga0315278_10002614_pt1 | contig 16041 bp, 22 predicted proteins | sample YL17G06_0_MG_FD_203880 | JGI IMG/M metagenome (GOLD analysis project Ga0315278, IMG submission 203880) | Sediment microbial communities from Yellowstone Lake, YNP, Wyoming, USA - YL17G06_0 | ecosystem: Environmental > Aquatic > Freshwater > Lake > Sediment | place: USA: Wyoming | collected... | reverse complement strand
CGCGCCCGCCACGAGCCCGAGCTCCCACGCCTTGGCGACGACCGATTCCGGAGCCTCTCCCCGTTCGTCCGCGTCGCGCGCCAGCGGGCGTATCTGCTCAATGGCGAACGCGGCGACAGTCTCCTGAAGGAGTTTCTGATCTTCGCTGAGCTCGAAGCTGATCATCGATTCACTCCTGTGTCGGTTCGTTGCGTGAGGTCTTGCCCGGTCGACGGGCGCGGCCTGCGCCGAGCCAGATCGAGAACTGTTCGGTCGCCGCGTGCATCGTCGGGAAACAGGCCCTTGGTCTGGCGGATGCGCACAGTATTGGCGAGGAGCTCGCGGCAGCGACGCATCCTCTACCGGAAGCGCTCAGACAGAGCCGCGTGGGTATCGGGAGCTTCGACCGTCGGCGTGACCATGAACCGTCGATGATGGCTGCGGGTTGCCTGCTCGACGCACATGTCGGCGACGGCGTGGAGCGCCGCTGCGCGATGTGTCAACGCAAAATCCTCGAGGTGCAGCTCAATTCCGGAAGATCCTCCGAACCTGCTCGGACGAAGCCGTGGCGCGCAGCAGCACGCCCGGGGCGGCCTCGCCGGGAGCGGCGATGAAATCGCCCGGACCACGGTACTGAAGCACTGCGTGGGGCAGGGCCTCGGCGAACCAGTAGGTGGCTTCTCCTGCGGTGCCGCTCTTCGGGCGAACCCGCAGCCGGAGCGCTGGTACGCGCGTGCCGAGCACCTCGAGCGTCTCTTTACCATCGAAGGCGACCTCTGCCGGCACGGCGGAATTCCGCACCCAGACGTGGATCGGAACAGGAGGATGGTCCGCGGCGAAGCTCGAGAGCGCGGTGCAGAGCGCGAGGTAGGTATAGGTGTCGGCCGGAACTTGCGCGGGCTCGCCCGTCAGCGGGTTCGAGTCCCCGGACTGGAAGACGACCGTGGTTTCTTCCGGTGTCTCGAGGTGGCGGTGAATGCGATGGAAGCCGAGCATGCGCATGCGACCTCCCTCCTCGGCGAGAAGCAGGATGGTTTCGCGACGGTCGCCGTTGGCAAGCGGCAGGGTCATGCTCGTCTTGCGGTAGTTCTGGCCGTTAACCGTGGCCTCCTCCGTCTGCAGCCGCCCGCTCTCGATCTCACGCAAGCTCTCCGGAAGGGCCTGCGCTCCGCCAGCCGGCAGGATCTCGAAGTTGACCCACAGCGAGCGCTCGGGAGGCAAGGGCGAGAGCGGGAGTAGCTCGGCCAATGCGGGGGCGCAGCAGAAGGCCGACGCGAGTGCGAGCCAGACGAGAGCGAAGGAAGCTCGCTTCAGTCGTGACCCCTTCCGTCGCGGAACGAGACGAGCTCCAGCGTGATGACGGGTCTCGCCCGTTCTTTGGCGTGGACTTCGCTCTTCGCGAACGCGAAGCCCGGCGCATCCCAGTCGGCGTAGCGGAACGTCCCCTCGTTTTGCGGCGAGCGCATCGAGCGCGACGCCAGAACGCTCTCGCCGTCGATACGGAGGCATCCGCGGAAGAGTCCCGTGCGAACACGCACCACCTCGGCGCGCGGTTGCGCGACCGAAACCATCTTCGCCCGGTATTCGCTTCCGGCGTCGGCGCGGAAAATGTCGAAGTCGCTTTCCCACTCGCGATGCTCGTTCGAGTCTGCCGGCGGCACATCCTCTCCTTCTTCGCCGAGAGAAAGCTCACGGAGCTCGCCGCCGACGTCGTAGTTCACTCCCGAAAACTTATAGAGAAACGGACCGCGGCGGTAGTAGGTGATGGGCGAGGCAATCGGATCGATTGACCGAAGCGGGCCGGCGCGCCTATGGTATGCATCGACGAGGCGGTTTTCATGCATCTCACCCGATTGCTGGGCGTGATCGTGTTGATCGCCGCGGGATCCGGGCCCGCGCGCGCGGACATCTTCGTCTGGCGTGACGCCGCGGGGGTCAGTCACTACACGAACGACCTGACGAACGTGCCGCCGGAGTACCGCGCGGAAGCGATGACCGTGGCGAAGGACTGGGCGCGGGCGGCGCCTCCGCCGGAGCCGGTCGTGATGCCCGCAGCGGCGACCGTCGCGGTGTATCCGGGCGCTCTGCCAACGGCCCGCGATGGTTACGAGGCGGCGTACCTCGCGGGATTTCGTGCTGGCAAGCATGGCGAACCCGCGTACGGCAGCCCTCCAGCTAGCGCAGGTTCGGTGGCGCAGAACGAGGAGGTCCCGCCGCAGAGGGGCGTGGTCGCAGATCGTCTCGTGCCGGTGCTGGTCGATCGGCACCAGTCGCGAGCGCCCCAGCGCGATGCGAGCCGAGACGACGACCTTCGTGATCGGTTCTCACCCTCGGAGCCCTCGCCGTTTCTGCAGGGCCCGGCCGGCTCCCCGCCGGTCTCTACCCGCTGACGAATTCGCTTCGCGAATCGTCAGTGGGCTACTGGAGATGCCCGGCAGCTGCAGCAAGTGGAAGAAGGTCCCGCCCTGTTGAGGGCGGCCCGCCAAGTCAGCGCTGCGCAGGGTGACTCAGGGGAAGAGACGATCGACGAGCTGGTCGAGGTGGGTGATCACGGCCGCACTCGACACGCCGCCGCGATCGAGCTGCAGGGCGGCGAGCCCCGCCTCCGTCGCGGCGCGACGGTCGAGTGGCTCGGAGTCGCCGATGTGCAGCGTTGCGGCGCCCGGGGTGGCGATCGCGCAGAGGGCTGCCTCGAAGATTCGGCGATCGGGCTTTGCGAACCCGCACTCGCTGGACAGCACGACCGCGTCGAACGCCGAGGCGAGACCGAGCGCATCGAGAAGGCGTCGCAAGCGGCCGTCGAAGTTCGAGACGACCCCGAGTCGTAGACCGCGGTCGCGAAGCAGGCGGAGCACGGGCTTCACATCCGCGTAGGTGCGCCACGCTGCGGCCGTGGCGTAATGTTCGAAGACGCCGGCGAAGGCGCTGTCGAGCGCCGCGGGTGACGCGTCGACGCGCGCGCGCGCAAACGCATCGAAAACCAGGCGTCTCCACCACGCGCGCTCCAACGACGCCAACTCACCGGCTGGGGCATGCGGAAATGCGAGCGGTGTCGATGCGGCGAAGGCGGCGCGGAAGGCGTCGTCGAGCACGAGCGGCTCGGCCGAAACCCCCTCCTGGCGGGCGAATCGTGCGTAGGTCTCCCCGACGGGCTCGGTGGCGTCGAACAGCGTCCCGGCGGCGTCGAAGAGGACCGTACGGATCATGTCGCGAACTCGAATCCCTGCACCCAGTCCTCGACCGGCACCTGCCAGAACTGGATGAGCACGCCGAATGCGGACCGCGGGTGCAGAAAGGCGGTTCGCCGGCCTGGTGCGAAGTCGAAGCGGTCGACGATCGCGGCTCCGGCGCGCTCGAGAGGGGCGAGCGCGGCGTCCAGATCCTCGACGTCGATCGACAGATGATGCATCCCTTCGCCGCGTCGAGCGAGGAAGCGCGAGAGAAAGCTCTCGGGCCGCGCCGATTCCATCAACTCGAGCCGGTAATCGCGAAGGCGCATCTGTAACAGCCGAAAGCTCTGGTCGTAGCCGAGATGCGGCTCGGCCTCGAGGCGGCCGGCGAAGTGGCGTTCGAAGAAAGCGAGGGCGGGCGCGACGCGCTCGAGGGCGAGAGAGAGATGGTCCACCTGCCAGCGCACGCCGTTCTTGGCGACGATTCCGCCGGCGCTCGGGGCCTCGAGCGCGGCGGATTCCTGTTGCTGCCAGAATTGGATCAGCGTCCCGAATGCCGAGCGCGGATGAACGAACGCCGTCTTGTGGCCGTCTCCTTCATCGAAGCGGTCGACGATCCGAACCCCGTCGGACTCGAGTCGCTCGAGCTGCGGATCGAGCCGCTCGATCTCGAAGGACAGATGATGAAATCCCTCACCGCGCTTGGCGAGGAACCGCTCGACGAAGCTCGCGGGGCGAGCGCTCTCGATGAGCTCGATCTTGAAGCTTCCGATCGTGAAGTCCGTCCAGGAGAATTCCGGCCGCTCGCCGTATCCGGCCCGCTCCGGCTCGTTCAACCGAGCCGGAAAATACTCGAGAAAGAAGTCGAGCGCCTGATTGATCGAGCGGACGGCGATCGATACGTGGTCGACGCGCAAATTGGGAGCGCTCGGCGAGGTCATCCGGCGAACGCTAGGGGAGGCACCGGGTCGAGTCAATTCGGGTCCGTCGCTTGACTTCTTGCAAAGGCCAGTGACGCTGTCGGTAGCGCCAATGAGCCTCGATCGAGTGCGAGTCGTGCTGGTCCGCGCAAAGAGCCCCGGGAACGTCGGGTCGGTCGCGCGAGCGATGAAGAACATGGGGCTCTCGGACCTCCGCTTGGTGGCGCCGCGACGGTATCGGGCACGCTCGGCAGCGGCGATGGCCGTGCACGCGTCGGACGTGCTCGAGCGCGCGAAACGGTGCGCGTCGCTCGGGGAAGCGATCGCTGATTGCGGCTGGGTCGTCGGCACGACGTGCCGGCCCGGTCCCTATCGGGCACGCGCGTTGACCCCGCGCGAGGCCGCGCCGCAGATCCTCTCGGTGCTCTCCGGGAATCGCGTCGCGCTCGTATTCGGTCCGGAAGATCATGGTCTCTCGAACGACGAGCTCAAGCTCTGCCACGAGCTCGTCACGGTCCCTACCGACTCCGGCTATCCTTCGCTGAATCTCGCCCAGGCGGTGCTCGTTTGCCTCTACGAGCTGATGCTCGCTCGGCACCCGAGCCGCTCGCCGGCTCGGGCGCTGGCGACCTCGGATCGCCTCGAGCGCATGTACGCGAACCTCGGCCACGCGCTCGTCCGCATCGGCTTCCTCCACGGAACGAACCCCGAGCACATCATGTTCACGGTGCGCCGCATCTTCGGACGCGCGCGGCTCGATGCGCGCGAGGTCGCGATCTGGCTCGGGATCGCGCGGCAGATCGAGTGGTTCGCCGAAGCGGGTCGAGGCGTCGTCGAGGAGAAGCAGAAGAAGGGAATTCGCCTGAAGTAGACGCTGGCGCCTGGCTCAGCGCTCGGCGGGCGCTGAGCTGGCGCAGCGAATCGTGAATCGATCGCCGTCCGTCGAGTATTCGAGCGGCTTGCCGCTCACCGGATCGAACGGTAGCCGATCGACGTACGGCCCGACGAGCTCTGCGAGCGTCGCGGGGGGGTGGCCGTGGTCTGCGACGTAGGCGACGACCTCCCAGTAGGCCCGATTGGTCGCGGCGGTGCAGGTTTTCGGTCGTGAGGCTGGCGCGGTTACTGACCTCGGCGCGACGGCGTACTTTTGGCGCTCGTGGAGATAGACGAAGAGGGCCATCTCCAGGGCGAGCAGCACCACGCCGAGGCGGATGAACGTGCTGATCGGTCTCCGCTCGCCGCGTTTGCGCAACTCCTCTTCGGCATGGAGGTCTTCTTCTCTCGCCTGCCGAGCGAGTTGATGGATCGCCTTGCCAAAGTCCGGGGGAAGGGGGCCACCCGGGGGCGGAGGGGTGAGGCTCATGCCGTCACTATTCTGTCGGGGCAACACCGATCAGGTGCAGGCGCCGGACGTCACGGTGAAGACGCCGTTCGCGAGCGTGAAGCAGTCGCCGCCCACCTGGAAGGTCTTGATGACGTACTCATTCCCGGCGGGGAACTCGATCGTTCCGAAGGTGCCCGGAGATGTTCTTCCTCCAGGAATGGCCTGCTGTCCCCCGGTGTCGAGTACGGGGCCGCCGATTCCGGTGAACGGAGCAATGGAGGGTGGCGAGGCTTGGGTCGAGACCATGTCCACTCCAGGGGCCAGTGCCCGCGCATCGCTCGCCGCGGTCGCGTTCAGTGCCGTGCTCTTGAACAAGCCGAAGTTCGAGAGAGCCAGGGTGGCGAGAATTGCGATGATCGCAACCACTAGCAGCAGCTCGATGATCGTGAACCCGGAGTCCTTCATGGCTCCCTCCTTGCGCCTATTGGCGTTCAGTGTTCCACAGTGCCCACCCCGCGCGCAAACCCAGCAACCGAGGTGCCCATCGCGAATCCCACGGTTCCACGGGTGCACGTCACAAGCTCGTTTCGTCTTGAGCCAGGACCTTGCGACCCGCGAACGATTCTGGTTGTTGTGACGCGACATTCCCCAAGGAGCCGATGAATGGGAACGTTCGTTAAAGTCGCCGAGACCAAGGACCTCGCACCCGGTGCCGGGAAGACCGTCGAAGTGAACGGGAGGGAAGTCGCGCTCTTCAACGTAGGGGGCTCGTTCTACGCGGTGGACAATACTTGCAAACATCGCGGCGGCCCTCTCGGCGAAGGCGAGCTCGACGGCGCCGTGGTGACCTGCCCTCTGCACGCGTGGACCTACGATGTGACGACGGGTGAGTGCTTCGACGACCCCGCCTGCTCGATTGACCGCTTCGCGGTGAAAATCGAGGGCGACGACGTCCTCATCGAGTTGTAAGCCTCTGGAGCTCTTCGCGACCATGGAGCGCGAAGACCACGAGCAGGTGGTCTTCTGCCGCGATCGTTCGACCGGGCTGCGGGCGATCGTAGCCATTCACGACACGCCCCGGAATTCGCCGGCCTCGATCGCATCACGCTCCCGGAACCGGCCTACGAGCAGGACGAGCTCGACTGCGGCGACTGGAGCCGACCGATGATTCCTTCGAGCCCCTTTGCCGAGCTCGCGCGAGCGCGCGGAGCCGTATTCCGCGATTACGGGGGTCTCGCGCTCGTCGAGACGTACGGCGATCCGTTGACGGAATGCGCGGCGGTGCGTGCCGGCGCGGGGCTCTTCGATCTCTCGTTCCGGACGACGCTTCAGTTCACCGGACCAGATCGCACGGCGTTTCTCCACAACCTGCTCTCGAACGACATCGCCGCGTTGCGCCCTGGTACGGGCTGCTATGCGACACTGCTGACGCGCGAGAGCAAGGTGGTGGCCGATGCCAACGTCTTCTGCATGGAAGACAGCATCCGGCTGGACGTGGACCTGCGAGTGAAAGACCGGGCGCGCGCGCATCTGGAAAAGTTTCTCGTCGCCGACGACGTCGAGATCGAGGACCGCACCGAGTCGGAGACGTCGCTCGGAGTTCATGGCCCGCGCTCGAGCGAGATCTTGAGGGCGACGCTCGCCGCCGAAGTTCCGGCCGCGGCCCTCCAGCACGTGACGGGAACGATTGCCGGCGCGCCCGTGCTCGTGGCGCGCGTCGAGTGGACGGGCGATCCGGGGTTCGACGTGATGGTCGCGCGCGCGGAGGGTCCGGCGGTGTGGCTGGCGCTGCTCGCCGCGGGGGCTCCGCTCGGGCTTCGGCCGGCGGGGATGGCCGCCGCCGAGGTCTTGCGTCTCGAGGCCGGCATTCCCTACGTCGACGTCGACTTCGACGAGAGCCACCTGGTGCTCGAGGCCGGGCTCGAGCGTGGAATCAACTTTCAAAAGGGATGCTATCTCGGGCAGGAGATCGTCGAGCGCGCTTCGGCTCGGGGCCACGTGAACAAGCGGCTCGTCGGCCTGCGGATCCACGGGGAGCGGACGCCCGCTCGAGGCGCCCGGATCCTCAAGGACGGAAGCGAGACCGGCCGGGTCACGAGCGCGGTCTTCTCTCCAAGCCTGCGGGCGCCGATCGCGCTTGGTTACGTGCGGCGCGACGCGATCGCGGCGGGTAGCCGGATCGACGTCGAGATCTCCGGCACGACGGCGGTTGCGGAGGTGGTTGCCTTGCCGTTCTACCGCGGCGAAGGCAGAAAGAATCGGACGTGATGTGAGAAATCAGGAGGAAGCCAGATGCCTCAACTCGGAAAACGGTATGTGTGCGAGAACTGCGGGACCGAGATTCTCTGCAACAAGCCGGGGACGGGAGCGACGTCCTGCTGCGAAAAGGACATGAAGCTCAAGGAAGCCAAGCCGCTCCCCTCCTCGGATTGACCGCCAGGCCCTTGAGGGCCGACCTCGTTCTCTTCGGTCGTGTGTGGACCGGGGACCGAGAGCGCCCGCGCGCCCGGGCCGTCGCGGTGCTCGGCGGCCGGATCGCCGCCGTCGGCGACGAGGCGGAGATCCTCCGCTTGCGCGGCGCCGCCACGGAGGTGCTCGGCGGCCGCGACGCCACGATCCTCCCGGGATTCGTCGACGCGCATCTCCATCTCCTCGCCCTCGCGCGGCGCGCCGAGGAGGTCGACTGTTCCAGGGAGAGCGTGCGCTCGGTGGCGGAACTCGTCGCGAAGATCCGCGCGGCCGCTGCGTCGCGACCTCCCGGGAGCTGGATCCGCGCGTTCGGTTACGACGAGTTTTTTCTCGAGGAGAAGCGTCCACCCCGCGTGGCCGATCTCGACGCGGCGGCCCCCGCCCATGCGGTTCGCTTGTTGCACCGCACGGGACACGCCGCCGTGCTCAACACGGTGGCGTTTCAGAGGCTCGGCATGGCGCCCTGCGAGGTGATCTACGAGCCGGCGGGTCTGTTACGCGGCCGGATTCCCGCCCCGTCCGCCGACGAAGCGAAGAGGCTCGTCGCGGCCGCTTCCGATCGACTGCTCGCCTCGGGCATCACGATGTTTCACGACCCGTCGCCCGGCCAGAGCGCGGCCGACATCGAGCGTTTGCGAGCGTGGGTCGAGGAGGGGACGATCCGCCAGCGGGTGATTGCCCTCGGCGCCAGCGCGGACTTCGAGCCGAGCGACCGAGCCAGTCGATGGTTTCGCCACGCGGGCGTGAAGATCATGATCGGTGAAGCCGACGACGCCGACGAGGTCGCCGCGCAAGTTGCCGCGGCGGATCGTCGTGGGGCACAAGTCGCGCTGCACGCCGTCGAGGGGGCCGCGCTCGTGGTGGCGATCGAGGCGCTACGCCGGCTCGGTCCGGCCCGCACGCGGGCGCGGCGCCATCGCATCGAGCATGCCGCGCTTTGTCCGCCGCCGCTCTGCGAGGCGATCGGCGAAAGCGGCGCCGCTGTCGTCACCCACCCGGGCTTCCTTCGCCGCTTCGGGGAGAAGTATCGAAGCGAGCTTCGTCGCGAAGAGGAGGATTGGCTCTATCCCCTACGACGCTTTCTCGATTCTGGAGTTCCGCTCGCATTCGGGTCCGATGCGCCGATTGCCCCGCCTTCACCTCTGGACAACGTCAGCGCCGCGCTCTTGCGAGAGAGCGAAGGGGGATCGCGGCTCGGGCCCTCGCAACGGATCCTCGCGGCCGAAGCGCTGGCGCTGCACACGCAGGGCGGCGCGTGGGTGGGCGGGCTCGAATCGATCTGCGGGTCGCTGGCGCCGGGCCGGCTCGCCGATCTCGTCGTGCTCGATCGTGATCCGCTCGAGGTCCCGCCCGCGGAGATCGCCGCCATCCGGGTCCGGGCGACGGTGATCGAAGGGCGCGTCGTTTGGAGACGTGGCGACGTATGAGCGCATTTCGCACGATCCTCTTCGAACGCCGCGGGCAGGTGGCGTGGGTCACCCTCAACCGTCCCGACGTGCGCAACGCCTACAATACCGGGATGCGCGACGACCTCCACGCCGCCCTCTCGACCCTTCGAGACGACGAGTCGCTGCGTGCGCTCGTGCTCCGCGGCGCCGGTCCCGCGTTCTGCTCCGGCGGGGACATCCGCGAGTTCGGATCGGCTCCGTCGCCGGTCGTCGCTCGTGAGGTGCGCTGGCGGCGAGACGTGTGGGGGCTCCTCCGCTCGCTGCGGCAGCCGACGATCGCGGCGATTCATGGTCACGCCGCCGGCAGCGGCCTCGAGATGGCGCTGCTCTGCGACTTCCGCATCGCCGCTACCGATGCGATTTTTTCGCTGCCCGAGACCGGTCTCGGCATGATCCCCGGCGTCGTCGGCACGCAGACCGCCCCGCGGGCGATCGGCGTCGGGCGGACGCTCGACCTGGTATTGACCGGCCGGCGGATTGACGCTCGCGAGGCTCACCGTGTAGGACTCGTGGGTTCGGTGGTGTCGTCGGCGCGCCTAGCGGACGCGGCGTACCGGCTGGCGCGCCGCTTGGTGAAGCTCGACGGAGAGTTGATTTCCCGAGTGAAGAATCTCGTCGTTCGCGGCCTCGATCTACCGCTCACACTGGCGCTTGCCCGAGAGCGTCTCGTCGCAGGGAGAACGAATCGATGAATACCGCAAACTTTCTCAGCATCCCGGCTTCGATGTTCGGCGACCAGGAGATCCTGGTGTTCGGCCCGGACCGGCGCTCTTACGGAGAGTTGCTCTCGCGCGTGCGCCGGCTCGCCGCCTCGATGCGGCAGGTGGGCATCGGCAAGGGGGATGTGGTCGCCGCGCTGCAGACGAACTCCGACACGTACCTCGAGACGTATTACGCGAGCGCGACCCTGGGCGCCGTCTTCGTTCCGCTCAACTACCGAGCGAAGCCGCCGGAGCTCGAATACGCGATCGCGACGGCGAAGACGAAGATGATCTTCGTCGGCGACCGCTACGCCGACCTGTTTGAAGCGCTTCGGCCGAAGCTGCCGTCGATCGCCACCGTCGTGGCATACGAGAGCGGGGATTCGGGCTGGCTGCGCTACGAAGAGCTCCTCGAGAACCAGGAAGAAGCCGAGGATGCCGACGTCGAGGAGAGCGACGTCTCGATCCTCATGTACACGAGTGGGACGACCAGTCTGCCGAAAGGTGTGCTCCTCACCCACGGCGATTTCACCGCGTACGTCACCAACACCACCGAGCTCGCCGACGGCTCCGACCGGGGCACTGCACTGGTTTCGGTGCCATTTTACCACATCGCCGGCACCGCGCAGATGATGACCACGATGTGGTCGGGGCGCCGACTGGTGATTCGCCCCCAGTTCGAAGCGACGGAGTGGCTGGAGACGGTTCAGCGCGAGCACGTCACGCACGCGATGGTCGTGCCGACGATGCTCAAGCAGATCGTCGACCATCCCGACCTCGAGAAGTACAATCTGTCGACGCTCACGAATCTCTCGTACGGCGGCGCGCAGATGCCGCTGCCCGTGATTCGCCGCGCGATCGAGCGGCTGCCGAAGACGATCGGCTTCGTCAACGCCTACGGTCAGACCGAGACCACTTCCACGCTGACGATCCTCGGTCCTGACGATCATCGGCTGGAGGGTTCGCGCGAAGAGGTCGAAAAGAAGGTGCGCCGCCTGGCCTCGATCGGCAAGCCGCTGCCCGACGTCGAGTTCCGGGTCGTGGACGACGCCGGCAACGCGTTGCCGGCGGGCGAAGTCGGCGAGATCGTGATTCGTACGGCGCGCATGATGAAGGGCTATGCGACCGAGAGCGGCGCCGCGATGAGCCTGCTCGAGGGTGGATGGCTCCGCACCAGCGACATGGGCTGGGTCGACGAGGACGGCTACATCTATCTCGGGGGCCGCAAGGACGACATGATCATCCGCGGCGGCGAGAACATCGCGCCCGCCGAGGTCGAAGCAGTGCTGCAGAGTCATCCGGGCGTCGACGACGTCGCGGTGTTCGGCGTGCCGAGCGAAGAGTGGGGGCAGATCGTCGCCGCCGCGGTCGTACTCCGGCGCGAAGGATCTCTCTCGGCGCAGGACCTCGCCGAGTTTTGCAAACAACGGCTGGCGAGCTTCAAGAAGCCCGAGAAGATCTTGTTCATGCCGGAGCTGCCGCGCAATCCGCTCGGCAAGGTGCTCAAGAAAGATCTGAAGCAGCAATTCGGAGACTGATGCCGCGACGCAGCCGAGCGGTGACGTTCGACCGGCGAGGGCATCTCGCCGAGCTGGTCCTGGACCTCCGCGAGAGCGGGGGCCGCTTCACGCCCGAGTCCGCCGTGGCGTTCTCGGAAGCCTGCACTCGATGCGACGACGAAGAGGTCTGGGTGGTGCTATTGCGTTCGGCTGCTGCCGACCTCTGCATCGGCCTCGAGGGCCGGTTCTCCGATTGGCCGCGGGTCTCGGGCACCGACTTCGTGACCTCGCTGGCGTCGATCCGCCAGCCAGTGGTGCTTGCCGTGCGGCGTCGCGCCGAGGCCGAAGGCTTCGAGCTTGCGCTGGCCGCCGATCTCCGCGTCGTCGAGCCGGGGACTCGGTTCTTGATGCCGCAGGTGGCAGCCGGGGCGCTACCGGGCTTCGGCGGCACCCAGCGCCTGCCCCGACTCGTCGGGGTCGAGCGAACGCTGCGCGCGCTGCTCCTCGGCGAGCCGATCTCGGGCAGGAAGGCGGTCGAGTGGGGACTCGCGACGCGCCTCGAGGCACACGCCGATCGCGCGGCGCTCCGGCTCGCGAAGACGCTTCTCGATCGTGGTCCGCTCTCCCTCCGCTTTGCGAAGGAAGCGGTACGCCGCTCGTTGGATCTCGCTCTTGACGACGGTGCGCGTTTCGAGCACGACCTCTACGTGCTGCTCGAGACGACGCGCGACCGCGCCGAGGGAGTCGACGCGTTTCTCGGCAAGCGAAAACCGAAATTCCGAGGACAGTAGGAGACCGGTTATGCCGAACCAGCTGGGAAAGATGTACGTCTGCGCGAAGTGTGGAGCTCAAGTGATCGTGACCAAGGCGGGCAGCGGCTCGCTCCAGTGCTGTGGTCAGCCGATGGAGCAAAAGAAGTAGATGCCCCGCCTTCGGCCGCTCGAGGGGCGTGACGCAGGGCTCGTTACGAGGGCCGTTCAGGCCGTCTTCCGCCTCGCTCTCGGCCGCGAACTCAACCCCTACAAGCTGGAAGCGTACGCGCCGCGCACGGTGCTCGCGTCGTTTCTGTCGAACACCCTGATGACGACCGGGCGTTGGGCGCTGGCGGGGGATTTCCGGCAGATGATCCGCGTCCGCGTCGCGGCGCTCAACGGATGCCCGTTCTGAATGGACATCAACGCCGCCGTGGGCGGCCAGCGCGGGCTGCCTCAGGAGAAGATCGATGCGGCGCTCGGCGTGCGCTCGGCCGACGCGGCCGGCCTTTCGAGCCGCGAGCGACTCGCCCTCGAATATAGCGATCGGGTGAGCGCCACGCCGGTCGACGTCCCCGACGACTTCTTCGCGCGACTCGCCGCCGAGTTCTCGGAACGGGAGATCGTCGAGCTAACCGCTACGATCGCCCACGAGAACTACAATTCCAAGTTCAATCGGCCACTGCGGATCGAGGCGAACAACTTCTGCCAGATCCCTCTGCCGACGCCGGAAGAGCTGGCGGCAAGGAGAGCCGGATGAACGACCGCGAGGTAATCCGCGAGCCACCGGGACGAGAGATTCTCGCGACGCACGCTCGCTTCTCGAGCGCGATCTCGCCCCGGTCGCCGCGGATGGATCTCGACCAACGGGAGCGAACTCTGGGGCTGGTTTCCCTCGATGATGCCGTCGAAATCGAAGAGAATCGCGCGAAGCATCGTCAGTTGACTTTCGGACGCCAACTCTGAACTGTCGGCCCGAGGGCGAAGCAGAGATGAACGACGATTGCGTGTTCTGCAAGATCGTCACGCGAGCGATTCCCGCGAAGTTCGTGCACCAGGACGACGAGCTGGTGGCGATTGAGGACATCCATCCTCAGGCGCCCACGCACCTGCTCGTGATCCCCAAACGCCACATCCCCACGGTGCTCGACCTGAAGCCCGAGCACGCGCGGCTCCTCGGGCGGATCTTCGAGACCGCGAATCGGCTGGCGCTCGAGCGCACGCTCGAAGGCGGGTTTCGCGTCGTCGTCAACAATGGGCCGGACGGCGGTCAAACCGTCTATCACCTCCACTTCCATCTACTCGGTGGCCGACCAATGCGGTGGCCGCCGGGGTGAAGGCGAAGAAGAAGCAGGACGTCCGGCCCGAGGTCATCGTCTATACCGACGGGGCGTGCTCCGGAAATCCCGGACCCGGGGGATGGGCCGCGGTGCTCCGCTACGGCGACCACGAGCGCGAGATCTCCGGCGGCGAGTCGCACACGACGAACCAAAAGATGGAGCTCACCGCGGCCATCGAGGCGCTGCGCGCTCTCGGGCGCCCCTGTCGCGTGCGCCTGCACAGCGATAGCGCCTACCTGGTGAACTGCTTCCGGCAACGCTGGCACGACACGTGGATCCGCAACGGCTGGATGAGCCGCAACAAGACGCCGGTCACCAACCGCACGCTTTGGGAAAAGCTCATCCGCCTCGCCGAGATTCACGACGTCGAGTGGATCAAAGTGGCCGGCCATTCGGGTGATCCGCTGAACGAGCGTTGCGACGTGCTCGCCCGCGCCGAGGTCGAGCGCGTCGCATGAAGGGCCTGGCCCACCGGTTTGATCCGGCGGGGGTCGATTGCGCGCCGAGGGTGAGCGGATGCGGCGCGAGATGCGTGCTCGCTTCTCCGAACGGCCCGGTGAGGCGCGCAAGAATCTAGCTGACTAGCTTGGCGGAAAGGATCCGCGCCGTGTTGAACACGCGCTGGTCCTGCCGGAGGCGGCAGAAGCCGGTGAGGTAACGCCCGTCGAAGCTCGACGGCTCGACGATCCGGCGAGTCACACCCTGAAAACCGTCGTACTCGATCTCCATCGGCGTGTGATTCTCGACCGCGGTGAGTAGCAGCGCGCGGATGTCTTCGCTGTCGCGCGCCTCGGTCGGCGCCTTGGGCTTCCCTTTTGCGCTCTTGCCGCGCGCGCGCAGGAGCTTTTCGACCAGCGACTCGAGCTCTTGGGCGCGCGTCGGCGCCCCCGTGTCCTCTCGCCGTGTGAGCTCGAGAGCCAGGGTCTCCTCGAGCGCGGTGAGCGCCGAGAGGTCGAAGTCGGGATCCACCTCGCGCGCCAGTTTGGTCGCCGCCCGCACGGCCGCGTAGATCTCCTCGAACTCGGCGCGCGTGAGGGTGAGCTGTGCGCCGTGGGCGGTCACCTGCACCTTGTCGGTTCCCGCCGACGAGACGCTGTAGCCGGCCTTGCGGAGCTCTCTTCCGAGGCTCGCGAGGTCGACGTTCGACGTGAGCAGCGCGAGCGCGTCGCCGATGCGGCGCTGGATGTAGGGGGCGAAGCGCGGATTGGCTTCGAGCTCACCGAGCAGCGTGCCCTCGCGGGCCTCGATGTAGGGCCCGGCGACGCCGATCCGCACCTCTCCGTGGCGGCCCTCGCAGTCCTCGACGAGCTGGCGCACGGTTGCCGGTACGCCGGTCGCGCTCACCGATTCGAGGAATGCGAGCAGCTCGCCGGCGGAGAATCCACGGTCGAGCGCGTTCATCAGCGAGTCCCACGTGATCGCGAACGCCGTGTAGATGTCGACCGAGCGCAGATCGCCAAGCCGGGCGAGGTTCAGGTAGACGCCCGGGTCGAGATCCGGCGGCGCGAGAATCTCGAGATTCGGCTGCAGCGTCGCACGGGCCGCGGAATCCGAGAGCGCGGTGCCGAAGCTCTGGATGATCGCCGGCCAATTCTCCGTGAGCACCAGCCGGCCGAGCGGTGAGACGCGAAACGCTTCCGCCTCCGAGACGGCCGGCGGCCGCCGTACGAGCGGTTCCACCAGCCCGAGCCAGGCGAGCGGACCACCGAGCATTCGCCGCAGCAGCGTCGCCGGCGAGACGCGTCCGCCGTAGCGCGACAGGGCGCCGTCGTCGGCGCCGCGACCGCGCGCCTGGAGGCTTCGGTCGAGTCGAGACAGCAGCGTGCCGATCTCGATCGCTTCGCCTTCCGGTGCGGCGAGCAACTCTTCGCAGAGGCGGCGGCGTCGCGCCTCTAGCCCCGGGTCGGCCGAGATGTATTCGCGCCGGACGAGTGACAGCACGTCGGGATCGGCGAGCGATTCGTTCCAGAGCGCGGTGCGCAGCCAGAAATGGTGGACCGAGCGGAGCAGGCGCTCCGGCTGCCAGAGCCGGATCAGATTCGGCCGGCTGATTTCCCAGCGATCCTCGCCCTCGAAGAGCACGCGGCGATCGATGAGGAAGACGCCGAGAAAGCTCGCGTACTCCTCGTCGCTCCGGCGCAGGAAGGGCGCGATCCGTTGGGTCGTCTTCTTGCCGATGCCGCCGGTCGCGACCCGCTTCGTCGAGACGCGCTCGAAGTGGCCGGCAAACGTCAAGAGATCCCGGGCGAAGGTGTCGAAGGCCTCGCTGCGCTCGTGCAGGCCGGGCGCGGCGGACGCCGCGCCCGGCCGTGTGGCTTTGCCTTGATCGTCTTGCTCGCGCGAGGCATGTCCCGCTCAGCCCGTGTCCGAGGAGCGCCGGTCACCGGCGGCGTCCGCGGCTTGCGCCAGCGGCGTCCAGGCGCGGATCTCGTACTGGTA
>Ga0315278_10002606_pt1 | contig 16056 bp, 16 predicted proteins | sample YL17G06_0_MG_FD_203880 | JGI IMG/M metagenome (GOLD analysis project Ga0315278, IMG submission 203880) | Sediment microbial communities from Yellowstone Lake, YNP, Wyoming, USA - YL17G06_0 | ecosystem: Environmental > Aquatic > Freshwater > Lake > Sediment | place: USA: Wyoming | collected... | reverse complement strand
GCGCGTGCCGGCCCCGTTGGGCGATGCGTTGATCCTCCAGGCTCTGCGGGAATCGGGAGGAACCGCCATCGCCGTGTCGGACGACGAGATGGCGAAGGGCCAGCTCGAGCTCGCGCGCGGGGAGGGCGTTTTCGCCTGTCCCGAGGGAGGGGCCACGCTCGCCGCGGCACGCAAACTCGTCGCTTCGGGCTTCATCGCGCCGTCCGACGTGCTCGTCTTGTTCAACACGGGGACCGGCCTCAAGTACCCGAGGATCCCCGGCCTGCGCGTCCCGTGATCCGCGACGCGCACACCCATCTCGCCGCGGGGGCCGCGGAACTCCTCGACCTCGACCTGCGCGACGTGCAGGCCCCCCAGAAACTCGCCGCCGCCATCGCCCAGGCCGCTCTGTCTGCTTCGCCCTCCTGCTTTATTCGCGGCTGGGGGTGGGACGGAGCCGCGGAGCCCACCGACACTGCGCCCGCCCATCCCGTCTTTCTCGCTCGCCGCGATGGTCACGCGGCGTGGGTCAATCGCGCCGGCCGCGCGGCGCTCGAACTCGATCGTGACGTGGCGGTCGTCACCGAGGCGGCGTTCGACGCGGCCCGAGGACGGCTCCCCGCGCGCTCGACGGGCGAGCGGATGGCGGCGTTGCGGCGGCGCCTTGCGGAACTTCAGCGGAACAACGTCGGCACGGTCGATGACATGGTCGAAGCGTGGGCCCCGGAGGTCTATGCGCGCCTTCGCGATGGCGGCGAGCTTCCCGTCGCAATCGGCATGTGGCTGCCGGAGGACCTCGGGGACTCCGAGGCGGAGACGATCCGGCGCGAGTTCCCCGCGGACGACCCGCGCGTTGCGACGCGTGGGATCAAGATCTTCCTCGATGGGACGCTGGGAGCCCGCACCGCGGCGCTGTCGTCGCCCTACGCCGACGACCCCGGAACTTCGGGGGAGCTGCGCATCGCCGCGAACGAGATCCCCGAACGGGTCGCGCGCTGGGCGTCACGCGGATGGCCCGTCGCCCTCCACGCGATCGGAGATCGGGCCGTGACACTCGCCTTGGAAGCGCTGGAGGGGGCCCCGCGCCCGCGCCTTGGAGCACACCGCATCGAGCACGCGCAGGTCGTGCGGCGCCCCGACCTGCCGCGCTTCGCGCGGGCCGGGGTCGTTGCGTCGGTGCAGCCCGGACATTGGCGCGATGACCGGCCGTGGATCGATGCGCGTTTGGGCAAACGCCCCGAGGTCCTTGCGCATCCGCTGGCGTCTTTCGCGCGAGCGGGTACGACGATGGTTTTCGGGAGCGACTGGCCGGTGTCGAGTTGGGATCCAGCCGAGATCCTCGCCTCGGCCACCGATCCGGAGCGCGGGGACGAGGCGCTTGACGCGGCCGAGGCGATGGCCTGGTACACTTCCGGTCCGCGATGATTGACCCCAGCTGTAGAGTCAAAGTGGCGTTCGACTTCGAGGCGGCCCACCGCCTCCCGCACCATCCCGGCAAGTGCAAAGAGCTCCACGGGCACTCCTACCACCTGGTCGTGAGCGTGGAGCGCAAGGTTGCGCCGGATTCGGGCATGGCCATCGACTTCGCGGACCTGAAGCAGGTCGTCCGACGCGAGGTGGTCGATCGTCTCGACCACACCTACCTCAACGACACGATCGACAACCCGACCGCGGAGATCATGTCGGTTTGGATCTGGAACGCGCTTCGCGAGCCGCTTGCCGGACTCGTCGAGGTCGAGTTGTGGGAAACCCGTAACTGCGCCGTCGTGTACAGGGGCGAGTGATGGACGCGACCAAGATGGAGGCCGGGATCCGGCTGTTCCTCGAGGGGCTCGGGGAGCGTTTCGAGGGGGACGATCTCGACAAGACGCCCGGCCGGGTGGCCAAGGCCTGGGTCGACGATCTGGTGTCCGGCTACGCGACGGACCCCGCCGAGGAGTTGACGTTTGTCGCGGCGCCCGCGGTTTGCGGACCCGTCCTCGCGAAGGACATCCGGTTCTCGTCCGTATGCGTGCACCACCTCCTTCCGTTCGCCGGGTTGGCCCACGTGGCCTATCTCCCGGCGGCGCGGTTGGCCGGATTGTCGAAGCTGGGGCGCGTGGTCGATGCGCTCTCGCGACGATTGCAAATTCAAGAAAACTTGACCGGCGATATCGCCGCAACCCTCGACAGCGTGCTCGCCCCGCAGGCGGTTCTGGTCGTTCTCGACGCCGAACACACCTGCATGACCCTACGCGGGGTGCGCAAAGAGGGGAGCCGCCTCCTGACGTACGCGGCCACCGGCCTGTGGGCATCGGACGTGGCCGCGCGGGGTGAGATCCTGGACCTCCTGGCCCCAGGCCGGCGCGCCCTCCTCACGAACGCGTGATCCTCTCGCAATCCCTCCGCGTGGCCGCGGCGTTGGCGTTTGGCGCGACGATCGCGGGCGGGAGCGCGCGAGCGGCTGAGATCGATGACGCGGTGCGCAAGGCCGCCGTCGCGATCAATCCGCCGGGCACGATCTTCCGCGTCGGGCTCAACGTGGGCCACCGTTTGATGCTGACGTCGGATCGGGCCTTTCGCATCGTCGATCCGGCCAGCGGACAGCCGGTCTGGAAGGACGCCTTTTCGGGTGAGCTCGCGCTCATCGCCCAGGGCGGACCGGAGGAGGATCCGGCGGCCGTCTACCGGATCCAGGTCGGGGCGTATGCGTCCGCCGAAGCGGCGGAGGAAGAGCGCGCGGCTCTGGAGCGGTTGCTGGGAGCTCCTGTCGTCGTGCGATTTGTCCCCGATCGGGGATCGTGGCGCGTGCGCGTCGGCGAGGCCAAAACGCGCACCGGTCTCGCGCCCCTCCTGGCCACTCTCAGGGACGCGGGGAAGAAGGGGCTCTGGATCGCCGAGGAGACGGCGCCAGGTCCTCCGGGCGTGGCGATCCGCCTGGTGGATTCCGCCTGGGACACGTCGGCGACGTCGAAGACGCGATTGCTCGCGCTCCCCACGCCGGGAGCGCTGCTGCGGCTCGAGGGAAAGACGTACCGGGGCGCGATCGAATTTCGAATCGATCCGTCGGGTCGGATCCGCGCGATCGACTGGGTCGAGCTGGAGTCGTATCTACGCGCGGTCGTCCCATCGGAGCTGGGACCCGAAGTGTGGCCGCAGCTCGAGGCGTTGAAGGCCCAGGCCGTGGCCGCGAGGACTTACGCGCTCGCGAACGCCCTGCAGTTCGACGAGGACGGCTACGACATCTGCGCAACCCCGCGCTGCCAGGCTTACGGCGGCGCTTCTGCTGAGCACCCCCTCTCCGATCGCGCCGTCGCCTCAACCCGCGGCGAGACTGTGACCTGGCAAGGACGTCCGATCAACGCGCTGTACACCGCGACCTGTGGCGGGCACACCGAAGACGCGAAGGAGATCTTCCCGGAGCAGGCGGCACCGTACCTCGTCGGCGTGCCCTGCCGTGCCGAGGACCAGGCCTTGGGGCGCACCCGTGGCGTTCTCAAAGGGGCGACCCCGGTCGCGGTCGAAACCGAGTTCCGCGAGGACGTGACGCGCGATGCGTGGATGCTCGACGTGGCGGGCGTATTCGGCCCGCACCCCCCCGAGCACCTCGCCAAGGAGCTTCAAAGGCCGGTCAAGGCCGACACCCTGCGCGCGTGGACGAAGGAGCTCGCGCGACTTGCGGGACGGCCCGCGCCGACAAAACCACCGATCGAACCCTCGACCCTGGGGAAGGCGGCGCTCGCCTTGGCGTCCGACCTCGGTTGGACGGAGCGGACGGAGGTTCTCCTGACCGAAGCCGATCTCGACGCGGTCTTGCGGGATCCCTTGGCCGCGGCGCTTCCCGCCGACGAGAGGCGCGCGCTGACCTACCTCGTGCAGCAGGGGGTGCTCCGCCCGGCTCCGGACGGCCGGTGGCCGCTCGACCGGGCGCCTTCAGGCGCGACGATCGCCGCCGCCCTCGCTCGGATCGGTGACGCCTACAAGGTCTTCGACCTCGACGAGGCGACCGTCGTTGCGGTCGACGGGCGAGGGCTATCCATCGTGCGCGGCCAGGGGAGCGCGACGCTGCCCCTGACACCCTCCCCGCGGCTGTTTACAGCGGCGGGCCCGCGGAACTTTCCGGTGGGCGAGCTGCAGTTCTGGCCCGGCGATCGCATCCGTTACCACCTCAACCACGAGGGTCGCATCGACCTGCTCGAGCTCCGCCCTCCTACCAAGGGGTTGTCGGACGATCGTTCCGCCGCGGTGTATGCCTGGGAGGTGCGCAAAACCGGCGAGGAGCTCGAAGAGGCGGTGAACAAACGCGTTTCTGTCGGCACACTCAACGACCTGCGCGTGGTCAGGCGCGGCGCCTCGGGACGCATCGTCGAACTCGCGGTTATCGGCTCGAGGGCGAGCACGGTCGTGAAGGGGTTTGACGTGCGCAACCTCCTCGACTTGCGCGAGAGCCTCACCGTCATCGAATTGCAGCGCGACCCAACGGGGCGCATCAGCTCGGCGGTTTTTGCGGGAAAGGGGTGGGGGCACGGGGTCGGCCTGTGCCAAGTTGGCGCCTACGGCATGGCGATGCGGGGATCCGATTACGAGGAGATCCTCGCGCATTACTATCCCGGAACCGCGCTCTCGAAGGGTGAGTCCGCCGCGGCCCCGGTCGCTGGCGTACCGTGAGCGCGACTCTATATTCAAACTCGCAGGAGTCCGGACGCGAGGAGTTCCCGCGAGATGGGTCGAAGGCTTCAAGGACTGGGAGTGCTGTTGATCGTGGTGACCGTCGCGCTTTGGGTCGCCGAGGTCGCGGCGTGGATTTCGGGAAGCGCCGACGACCGTTGGTCCGCCCTTACGCTGAAAGCGGGACTCATCGCTCTGGCGGCGGGGACGCTCTTTCGGATCCTTGCTCCGGTCGCGGGCTTTTTCCGCGTGGGTCGGTGCACCGTGTGCGGACATTCCATCCAGCGGGGGCACACGTACTGCCTCGATCATCTTCAGCAGACCGTGAACGCCACGAGGGACGAGTCCCACAACCGGCCGATCTCCCGCCCCAAGCCGCTCCGCTCGCCCGAGAGGTAAGACCCCCGATTCTGGTCGTTTGCGGCCCGACGGGGACGGGGAAATCGCAACTCGCGGCGTTGGTCGCCGAACACCTCCGTGGCGAGGTGGTTGGCTGCGATGCGCTCCAGGTCTACCGCGGCCTCGACGCGGCGACTGCGAAGCCCTCGCGCGACGAGCGGGAGCGCGTCCCGCACTGGCTCTTGGACATCGCCGACCCGCGCTGCGACTACTCCCTCGCCGAGTACGTGCGAGACGCCGACGCCGCGATCGCCGCGATCCTCGCGCGTGGGGGCGTGCCGGTCGTCGTCGGAGGCTCCGGGATGTATCTGCGCGGCCTCCTCAAGGGAATCGTCGCGGCGCTCCCTCGGGACGAGGCGCTCCGCGCACGCCTTACGGCCCAGATCGCGCGATTCGGCGCGAGGCGCGTCCACCGACTGCTCGCGACGCTCGACCCTGAAAGCGCCAAGCGTGTCGGGCCCGAGGACGCGCAACGGATCGTTCGTGCGCTCGAGTTGGCGCTGCTTTCCGGGGAGACCTGGAGCGCCACGCTCGCACGCTCGGGGACCTGGTCGGGCGGCGAAGAGCGCTACCGTGCGTTGAAGTTCGGCCTGGACCTCGATCGGAACGTTTTAGCCTCGCGATTGGCGGCCCGCGTCGGCGCATTTTTCGAGGCGGACCTAGAGGGTGAGGTGGACCGACTGTTGGCCCAAGGGGTGCCCGAGACGGCCAACGCATTCAAGGGAATCGGCTACCGGGAGATCCTCGGCGCGAAGAGGCAGGGGCGCGACGCCGCCGACACGCGGGAGGCGATCGTCGTCGCGACGCGGCAGTACGCGAAGCGTCAGCGCACCTGGTTTCGCAAAGAGCCGGGCCTCGTCTGGCTCGACGCTTCTTCCGGGATCGACGCTCTGGTCGCAACCGTGGTCTCGGCGTGGAACGCGGCGCGGGCCGAAGAGGGTGCGGGATCGGCGTGTTAGACTCGCGGGATTCGAGACACTTGGAGGAAGACACGATGGAGACCGACAGCGGAGGCATCCAGAACGAGTTCTTCAACAGGGCTCGCAAGGAGCGCGCGCTTCTGACGGTTTCGTTGGCGAACGGAACGCGGCTCGTGGGCCGGCTTCGCGCGTTCGACAAGTTCACGATCCTGCTCGACACGGAAGACGGCGATCAGATGATCTTCAAGCATGCGATCGCCCTGGTTGCGCCGGGGGAACCGCCTAGCGCCTGAAGAACCCCTTCCCCGCCTCGGGTCCGGCGGCGGGAGCGGACATCGCGCTTTGAGGGTGCTCTCGAAGGCGCGCGTTCAGTCGCTCGATCTTCGCCTCGTACTCTTGGCGAATGAGTTGCGCCTGTTTTCCCAGGCGCTCGACCTCGGCGCGGAGCGAGTCGGTCTCGGCGCCGGAGTCCCGCGCTTCGAAACGGAGATGCTCGGACCTGAGGCTCGCAATCTCCTCGTCGCGGTCTTTGACGTCCTGGCGGTACCGGTCTTGGAGCTCGTCGTAGAGCTTCTTGATCTCCTGGAGCTCCAGGATCTTGGAGAAATCGCTGAGGGGGTCGGCCATGGGCTCTCCGTGCTCCGCGGCGGCGGCGTCCGAGGCGTAGAGGAACTTTCGCAACATGAGGTCGAGATCGCCGGGACGCGTCGAGATGTTGAGGGCGGTCTCCCGCGTTACGGCTCCGCGCAGGACGAGGGCCGCGAGCGATTGGTTCATCGACTGCATCTTGTAGTACGTCACCGAACTTTCGAGCTCTTCCTCGAGGGCCTCGAGGCTCCCTTCGAGGATCAGCTTGGACACGCGCGGAGACTGCCGCAAGATCTCCACCGCGGCGATGAGCCCGGAACCGTCCGCGCGCTCGACGAGCTTGAGCGAGATGACGGCCTGCAGCACGGTCGCGAGCTGCTGGCGGATCTGGCGGTGGTTCCCCTCGGGGAACTGGTCGATGATCCGGTCTATCGTCTGAGCGGCGCCGTTGGTGTGCACCGTCGAAAAAACGAGATGGCCGGTCTCGGCGGCCGTGAGCACCGTCTGGATCGTGGGAAGGTCGCGGGTCTCGCCGACCATGATCACGTCCGGATCCTGTCGAAGCGCGTTGCGCAACGCGGCGGCGAATCCCGGCGTGTCGGTTCCGACCTCGCGCTGGGTGACGGCGCCGAGGTTGTCGTTGAGGAGGAACTCGATTGGGTCCTCGATCGTCACGACGTGAACGAGGCGCGTGTTGATGACCATCCGCATCATCGCGGCGAGCGTCGAGGACTTCCCCGAGCCGGTGGGGCCGGTGATCAGGACGAGTCCTTGGGAGAGTTTCGTCAGCTCGGTCAGGACCGGGGGCAGGCCCCAGTCCTCGAGCGAGGGGAACTCGAACGGCACGCGCCGGAACACCGCGCAAAGGGTTCCCCGCTGCATGAACACTGACGCTCTGAAGCGCGAGACGCCGGGGACGGAGTGCCCGAAGTCGATCGCGCAGTTCTCGTCGAGCTGCTTTTTCAGCCTGTCGTTCAGGAGCCCGTTCAGCATCTCGCGCAGCAGGTCGGGATGGAGCGGATCGGTCTTCAGCGGGAGGAGCTTTCCCTTGATCCGCAGCAGGGGCGGACGCATCGGCTTCAGGTGAAGATCGCTCGCATCCTGCTGCACCATGAAGCGGAGCAGCTCGTCGATCGTCATCGGGTTGTCTTCTTCCTGGGAAATGGTCCCCTCGACGCCAGAAACAGAAAGGCTCCGGCCCGGAGGGAACATAGGGGCTGGCGAAGCGGGGAGTCAAATCGACGCCCGAGGGCCGGTTGGTATCGCGGCCCTGTCTGCGGTATAAGGCCGTCTTCCCCATGCACTCCGGCACTCTCAAGAAACGGGTTGGTCATCTGACCCTGGCGAACCAGCTGACGTTCCTTCGGCTGGTGGCCGTTCCCTTCTTCATTCTGGCGATACTCGAGGCGCGGTTCGGCCTGGCGCTCGTCCTCTTCCTCGCCGCCGGAGTCACCGACTTGTTCGACGGTCTCGTCGCGCGTGTGTTTCAACAGCGGACCGCGCTCGGCGCCTTCCTCGACCCGGCCGCCGACAAGCTGCTCGTCACCGCGGCGTTCGTTCTCTTGACGAAGTACCCGAATCTGTTCCAGGCGATCCCGATGACGAACCGGATTCCCATCGGCCTCACCATCCTCTTGATCAGCCGGGATGTCCTCATCGTCGCCATCGCCATCATGCTGAACCTCGCCTACGGCCAGACGCAGTTCCGGCCGTCGATCTGGGGCAAGATCACGACCGGCGCGGAGCTCGTGACGGCCGGGCTGGTGCTTTTGTGCAATCACTTCAAGTGGAGCCCGCCGATCGTGTCCGTCGCGATCGTGACGACGCTCGTTCTGATCCTCATCTCGGGCTTTCACTACCTCTGGCGGACCGTGCGACAGGTGCGCGAGAAGGGCCCGGACCGAGCCTCGTCGTGAGCACCGCGCCCGCCCTGGATCTCGACGCGATCTCGAGGGACGTCTTGGAGCTCGACGCCGTTCTCGCTTACGTCGCGTCGTTTTCGGCCACGACGACCGGGAAGGCGCGCCTTCTGGCCCTCGTGCCGATCACCTCATGGGAGGGCCTCGAAGCGGAGCACGCCGCCGTGTCCGAGGCGGTGGACTACCTCGTCCGATTCGGCCGGTTCCTTCCGGGCGGCGTTCCCGATCCGGAGCCGGCGTTGGCAGGCCTTGCGATCGAGGGGATGCTGGTGGACCCGCTGCCGCTGCGGGATCTCGCGAGCGCGCTGCTCGACGCGACGTTTCTTAGGAAGCGCCTCGGTGGAATCGAAGCGGAAGGTTTCGACGCTTTGAGGCGTCTCGGCCGGGCGATCCCGGACCTCCAAGCCCTGGCCCGCGAGGTGGCCGACCACGTGGCTCCCGACGGACGGATCGAGGACGGCGCGTCGCTCGAGCTTCGCCGCCTGCGTGTGGCGATCGGGAAAACCGGCGAGCGTTTGCGGCGCCAACTCGAGGCGTTCATCAACGACCCCGCTGCGGCATCGTTCGTCCGCGACGATTTCGTCACGCAAAGAAACGGCCGCTTCGTGATCCCGGTCCGCGCGGACAGCCCTCGCCCGGTCGAAGGGATCGTGCACGCGGCCTCGTCCTCGGGGGTTACGCTGTTCGTCGAGCCGATCGCGTCCGTCGCCCTCAACAACGACTTGGTCCGTCTGGCCGAGCAGGAAACGGCCGAGCAGGAGCGGGTCGTGCGCGGCTGGACGGAGCGCTACCGCGCCCGCCGCGACGAGATCGTCGCCGCGATTGCCGGGCTAGGCCGCGCCGACACGTTGCAGGCGCGGGCGTTGTTCTCGGCGCGTATCGAAGGCTGCCGCCCTCACCTCGGGCCGGCCCTTTCGCTCCGCCTCGTCGCGGTGCGTCATCCGCTCCTCGACCGGAGGCTCGCCGAGCAGGGTGCCCGCTGCGTGCCGGTTTCCATCGAGATCGACCCGTTCGACCGCGTGCTCGTCATCTCGGGGCCGAACACCGGGGGGAAGACCGTCGCCCTGAAAACGGTGGGCCTGGCCTGTCTGATGGCCCAGTGCGGCCTCCCGGTCGCAGCGACGTCGGCTTCGCTTCCCGTGTTCATGCAGCTGCGGGCGGACATCGGCGACCATCAGTCGATCGACGCGGACCTCTCGACGTTCTCCGCTCACGTGTGCGCCGTCTCCCGATACCTCGCGGCCGCCCAGCCCCCCGCGCTGTTTCTTTTTGACGAGATCGGGACCGGGACCGAGCCCGGGGAGGGGGCGGCGCTCGCGCAAGCGGTGCTCGAGAGATTGCTCGATCTGGGGGTTACGGCGATCGCGACGACCCACCATGCCGCGCTCAAGGCCTGGGCGTTCGCCGAAGCTCGCGTGGCGAGCGCCGCGATGGAGTTCGACGAGGACACCCTGCGGCCGACCTACCGCGTGCTCGCCGGTCTCGCGGGAACTTCGGCGGGGATCGAGGTCGCGGGCAAACTCGGACTCGATGCGGCCCTCGTGATGCGCGCGAGGGAGCTGGTCGGGAGCCGTGGGGTGAGCGCCGAGGCGTTCATGGCCAGGCTCAGGAGCCTGACCGCTGAAGCGGAAGCACGGGTTGAGGAGCTGAAGCGGGGGGAGGAGGCCGGGCAGGCGGCGCGCGCCAAGCTCGAGGAGGCGCTGGGGGACGAGACCGCGCGTCGGCGCGACGAGGCGAAACGGGCGCTCGCGGAGGCGCTTCACGAGTTCAAGGAGCTCTCTCGACGCGAGCTCGCGACCCTTCGGGACACCAAGGAGCGGGCCAAGTTGGAGCGCGCGCAGGTCCGTGCCGAGGGACGCCTTCGCTCCTCGCTCAGAGACAAGGAGCAGGCGATCGCGCCCAGGGAAGGGCCTGGCTCGAGGCTCCCGTTGGTCATCGCGCCGGGGGCCAGGGTCCACATCCTGTCGCTCGACCGCGAGGGCGAGATCGTGGCGGTGCGCGGCGATAGGGTCGATGTGCGCATGGGATCGACGACGTTCACGGTCGCGCGGGGGGACGTCGAGGCCGGCGCCGAGGGCGGACCGCCCCCGGTCGTCGTGCCCAGAAATAGCGCGCTGCTTGCCTCGCTTGCCGCGGGCTCGCGCGGGGCGCGCTCTTACGATCCGCGCGAGGAAGCCCCGAGCGAGCTTCACCTTCTGGGACAAACGATCGACGAGGCCTTGCCGGCGGTGGATAAGTTCCTCGACGCCTCCGCGCGCTCCGGGCGAACGGAAGTACGCATCGTGCACGGTCACGGCACGGGGCGGCTTCGCCTCGCGGTGCGCGCTCACCTCAAGGGCCATCCGCAGGTCGGCGCGTTTCGGCCCGGCGTCGCCGGCGAGGGGGGTGACGGCGCGACCGTCGTCACACTTGTCTAGCGCGGCGTCTTAGGGTCGTCGCCGCCGAATTGCCCCAGCCAGTAGGTGAGGTCCTCCGCCGCTTCCGGCTTCTCGCCTGCCGTGTCACGCGACAGGCGTTCGCGGAAGGCGCGCGCCGCCTCGACGCGCGCACCGAGCCATCGGCACTGATTAGCGAGCGAACGATCGTTGGTGACGACGGTCCACCCTCTCTTGTCGCTCTCCTGGCGCAAAAGCTCGAGGATCACGGCGTCGGCTTTGCGTCCCTTGCCGGAAAACTGGACGTCGGGGCCGTACGAGACTCCGGGAGGCGGGGAGCCGTCGAACACGAGGACGACGCGCCGTTTCTCGTCGCGCCTCAAGCCGTCGATCTCGCGCGCGAGCGCGCGCTTATCGGCGTCCCCTCGGCTCCGGCCGGGCCACGTCCCCAGGAGATTGTCGCCGTCGATCACGCGGGGCACGGGACTCCTCTCACGAGACGGTCAGGATGAGCGGAAGACCCCTTGCTGGAAATCGTCCCGCTCGTCGGGCGCGTCGCCCGCCGCGACCAACAGCTCCGAGGCCTCGACGTGGCCCGGCTCCCAACGCAGCGCCTCGCGGGCCATGCGCCCCGCGCGTCCGAGCCTCCCAGCCTTCCGGTACATCTGTCCGAGGGCGACGTAAGGCGAAACGACCGCCGGGGCGAGGTTGATGGCCTGAAGGAGATGGCGCTCGGCCTCCTCGCGGTGGCGCGGGTTGCGCGAGAGAACGAGTCCCAGCTCCACGTGGTACTCGGCGTGACCCGGGTCGAGCGAGACCGCGTTTTCGAGGAACGTCACCGCCTCGGTGTACTTCCTCTGCGCGGCAAGAGCGCGTCCCCGCAGGAAGTTCTGTCTCGCGAGGTAGGCGGAGTCGGCGCCCTTGTCATCCACGGCCCCCTGCGCGGAGGACAGTTGCTCGTCGTACTCGGCGCGGCGTAGGGGGTCCGCCAGGGTGTTGTGCGCGTTGGTGACGAGCATGAAGAAATCCTCGAACCGCGAAAGCAGGTCGGCAAGGGGTCCGGACCTGAATCGGTCCGGATGGTAGCGCCGCGCGATGGAGTAGTAGGCCTCGTGGATCACCTTGGGCCTCGCGGTGCGATCGACGCCCAGGACCCCGTAGTGGTCCTGCCCCGCCGCCATCGCGAGACGGCCGATGCACTCCTCGCGCGAGATGAAGTCGTCCCGTAGGCGCGCTTCTCGCTCCCGGCGCGCTTGGCGGTCTTCCGGGTCGAGAAGGCCCGCCAGGAGATAGCCGTAGATCGCTCTGAGGGTCACGTCTTCTTCGGCTGGGGAGTCCTTGACGAGCTCGGACAGCTCGATCGTGCCGTCGCACTTTGCGAGCAGAAACGCGCCGAGGGCGTCCGAGGGCGCCCCGTGCGTGTTCGCGGGAGCGGTGGCTACCGGCCGGAGGTCGGGCGGGCCGATCCGGACGCGTAGCGCGTCGATCGAGGTGGGGTAGCGCTTGGCGTGCGCGAGGATCAGCGCTCGCGGAGCCAGACGCACCGTGACCTCGCCGTCCAAGCGCGGGAGGCCCTCGTCGAACTGGCAGCGGCCGTCGGGCCACTCGAGCGTCGAGGTCAAAAGCTCACGAACCAGCCCCTCCATGCCGCGCTCGAGGGCGTCTCTCGAGGGGGTCCCGGTCCGGATGAGGTGGGCGATCGGCTTCGTATTCGTCTTCGTGGATTCCTCGATGGCCTCGGCGTAGACGCGGGGGCTGATCGCGTCGATTCGGACCAGGTACTCGACGAACTGCTCTTCGATGAGGTTCGAGGTGGCGAAGACGATCCAGCCCTTTTGGATGCAAAACAATCGCCGGAGTTTTCCGCGAGACGCGGTCAAGATGCCGCCCGAGGCTGCCTCGGCGCTCGTGCACAGCAGACGTGCGAACTGGCGGTCGCGTGGGAGTGGGGGCGGAGGAGGGGGCAGGGGCGGCGTCATGCGCCGGACTCCGCCTGGAGGGATTCCGCCCAGTCTGCCGCGAGCTCGGCGAAGGTGGCGCTGTACAGGGCCGAGAAGGCGGCGTCTGGCGTCTCGCCGTCCCCGAGCCGCCCGAGCAGGACGACGAGGAGATCGAACCCGCGCCGTTCCTCGAGGAAACGCGTGAAGGAAAGGGCGGCGGGGTAAGTGAACGCCTGGTCGGGCCAGGTCGCCGCGGAATCGGCACGGACCGTTCTCTTCAGAGCGACGACATCGGCGCGCCTCAACGTTCGCGGCTCGGCGGCCTGGGCCAACCCCTCGTGGAGCCATCGCGGGCAGTTGCCCCGCGTCTTCGACGCGACGATCGCGTGGGTCAACTCGTGGGTCAGCACGCGCTTGGCCTCGGGGTCGAGCTTCTTGAGGCCTCCCATCGGCACTCGGATCTTGCCGTCGTAAAGCCCGGCGATCTCGCTTCCGGCCTGCGTCACGTCGTGAAACGCCTGCTGGGGGTAAAGCAGCACGGTGATCGATTGGGAGGGCGAGTGCCGGTAGCTTCGCGTCAGATCCCGAAAGCGATCCTCGAGAAAGTCGGTCAGCTGGGCGACGAGGTCCTGGTCGAGAGCGCCGTCGTAGCGCAGGGTGAAGTGCGCCGCGGCCGAGTAAGCGTAGTCGCGCCCTGCGGAGAGCTCGCGCTCGGCCTTGACGATCCGCTCGCGAAGGCGATCCGAAGGGGCCAGACGAAACGCCTCGCGCCACGACGCCAGGGCGTCTTCGACCCGCTCCTCGCGATCGCGCAACACACCGAAGACCTCGTGGAGATCGGCGGACCCCGGATCGCGGGCCAACCCGTCGAGGATCACCGGCAGCGCCATCGCGTCGCGCCCGAGCGCCATCTCGGCGGCGGCGTATCCGACGCGCGGCCCGACGGCGTCGGGCTCCGCCTTTATGACCTCGTAAAATCTCAGGGCCGCAGTTTCGAATTCTCGCGCCGTCAGGGCGGCGTTCCCCTCGCTCATCTTGGACGCGATCTCCGGGAGGACGGCGTGCGTCGGCGCAGGGGGCGATTTGGCGAGCGAGGATTGGGGCGAGCGTCCTTCGGGGGGTCGCCCGTCCCTTTCGGCGGTTCCGGCTTTTGGGGCGGTGGGCTCGACCCTCAAGAGCATCGTGCGCGGAAGCCCTATCACGCCGCCTCGAGACTCAACGCGTAGCGTGTCGCCGTCGATCCACCAGCGCTCCGTTTCGATCGCGCCGCCTCCTTGGAGATGCAGCACGTCGGCGCGCGAAACCTGCGACGCGCAGGCGAGCACGACGAAAACGACGCCGAGCAACGCGCGCTTCACGGGAGCACCTTGGCGATTTCGACCGAGCCGATTCTCTCCTTGCCGCGAAGCGCCCTCGGAAGGTCGGCGGCGAGCGCCGCCTCTTTGGACGTCGCGTAGGCGCCGAAACAGACGCGGAAACACGGGTCGTCCTTGACCTGTACGGGGAGCACGTAGAGCGCGCTCGACCCGTGCGCCATACCGAGCATGCGGTCGACCGTCTCGGGCTTGCACGCGACGAGCAGCTGCGCCGTCCATCGTCCGCGGGCCTTCGCGAGACGTCCGCAGTCGACTTCCACGCGCGCGGCGAGCTTCACGACGAGCGGGTCAACCGCGGTGGCGGGTACGGGCTCGGGCTCGGTTCTTGTTTCGGTATCGACGGCGGCGGGAGGCGTGAGCTCAGGCGTGATCGTCGAGCCCAGGGGAAGCGCGGGAGCGGGGGAGGCCGGACCGGCGGCAGGCGGGAGGTTTCGGGGGGGGTCGGTTCTGAGGACCATCCCCGCGATCATGACCACGACGACAGCGGCCAGGAGGAACGCGGAGGGCATGAATCCCTTTCCCTCTCCGTTGTCTTCCTTGCTCATGATCGACGCCCAATATAGACGCGGCGCCGCGAGGCGCCCACGGGCGCGTCTTGGTCAGTGGATCAGCGTGAAGCAGCGGCTCCAGCGGGAACGGGTCACGAGGTGCGTGATCTTGCTGCCGATCGCCTTCAGCTGGTCCATCCCTCGGAGGTTGATGTCGTTGGGGCCTTCCGTGTAGGACCACCAGATCAAAAGCGCGCGTCCCTTGATCAGCTCGCGAGGGACGAACCCCCAAACGCGGCTGTCCGACGAGCGGTCGCGATGATCTCCCATGACCCAGTAGCGGCCTTCGGGGACGGTGAACGGCTCGAACGTGTCCGGCAGGCGGTAGGCCTCCTTGACGAACGGATCGTCGACGCGCTGCCCGTTGGCGTAGACGATGCCGCGGCGAATCTCGAGCGTCTCCCCGGGAAGTCCGATGACCCGCTTGATGTAGTCGACCTCCGGCTCGTCCGGGAACTTGAAGACGATGACGTCGCCTCGGCGTACGTCGCGTACGGGGAGGAGCGCCTTCTCCCACGCCGTCGTGGCCGGCGAGAAGACGTAGCGGTTCACCATGATGTAGTCGCCGATGAGAAGGGTGTCTTCCATCGACCCGCTCGGGATTTTCGACTGCTGGAAGATGAACGCGCGCGTGAAGACGACGAAGATCACGCAGATCAAGATCGTCTCGGCGTAGTCCCTCAGGATGCCCTTGGGCGGGATCATTGGCGTCGTCGCCCGATCGTCCGCGAAACCGGTCCTATTCCCCACCTGCTCCCTCCGCGACGAGGAACCGGTCCAGTTCCATGACCGCGTTTTCTGGTCCGTCCGCCACGCGTGTGATCCCCAACTGATCGTCCTCGATCATCGCGCCTCGCACCAGATGGTGCAGAAACGGCCTCCACGCGTCGCCCAAAAGTACCACGGGCCGACGGCCCAGGCTCCCCGCACGATGGAGGGCCCACACGAGCGTCAACTCCGCGAGAGTTCCCGATTTCCCGTGAAGCACGATGTAGCCGCAGGCAGCGTCGACCAGCGCGCCCGTGCGGGCGACGAGATCCGCCGTCTCGCGCGTTTCGGTCAGGAAGCGGTTGGGCGCGCGACCTAGGAAGCTGGCGCAGGTGACGCCCACCGCGGCACCGCCGGCCTCCGCCGCGCCCCGGCTCGCGCCCTCCATCACCCCGCCGTAGCCACCGGTCACGACGCCGTACCCGGCCGCAACGAGAAGCTGTCCGACCTGCCGCGCGAGCTCGTAGAGAGGATCCCCTTCGGGCGGGTCGGCCGACCCGAACACGGCCACGAGCAATCGCTTGTGTCCCATCGGTTCCCTAGTGTTCCGTAACCGAAGTCTCGAGACAGGGGACAGTCCCCTTTTTCGTGACAAAG
>Ga0315278_10002605_pt1 | contig 16057 bp, 15 predicted proteins | sample YL17G06_0_MG_FD_203880 | JGI IMG/M metagenome (GOLD analysis project Ga0315278, IMG submission 203880) | Sediment microbial communities from Yellowstone Lake, YNP, Wyoming, USA - YL17G06_0 | ecosystem: Environmental > Aquatic > Freshwater > Lake > Sediment | place: USA: Wyoming | collected... | reverse complement strand
CTTGAGCTGCTTGCCTTGGTTCTGGATAGTGAAATTAATTTGTTTCGGGTTTCGGTTTTCAAAAATATTAAAGCCTCTGTGTCCTCTGTGCGCTCTGTGGTGAATAGTTTTTCTTCCCGGGGTCGGACCCGGCCAACTCATTGAAGCTCAAAGAGATATATTTCAGAATATGGCATCTCCCTGTCCTTAAACCATCATTTTTAAGGGCAAAATCAGACCCATAAGTGGCTGGAGACTCTTGTAATTCATCCGGTCCCGCAAATGCGAAATCCGCTGCCCGAAATCAAAGACCTTGGCCAAGTAACGACAGAACCGGCCCATCATCTCCGTTTCCGCCGGTCCTGCTCTTTGGCTTTCTCAAATTGCTTCAGACAGGCTTGAGAGACCTGCTCCATGAACCCCCAAGCTTCCTGATACGTTCCAACCCATTGGCGGGCGAGACCTTCCAGGGGCTGGGGAACATGGATCATCTTTCGTTTCGAGCCGACCCGGAGGGAGAGATAGAGACCGGGGTGCAGCTTGCCGCGGGTGCATTTGCATCCGGATTTGCCGCAGACCCGGGGCATGGAGACCAGCGAACCGATGAGGAAGGGTTCTTCGTGGAGGAGCTTGGCCAGGCGGGAACGGGCTTGGCGTTCCTTTGGGGGGAGGTGGGAACGGTGGCGCATAGGGATCTTTTTTCAATCTGATATATATTAATATATCAGAAGTAAAAGAAAATTGTTCCGCGTCATCAAATTGGAGAGGGTCTGAAAAAATGAGCGCGGGGCGAGAAATCGGTTTGCCGGCGCCCATAGCCGGGAGGGGCAAAGGCAAATAACAACTGCAATTTCTTTTGCTTAAGCATTCGAAATAATCCGCGGAAATAGGTATTGATTTTTTGAAGAAGAATCTTTTCCTTACGGCAGGCATCATTATGTAATAAAAATGGAGTTTGGTTCAAAAAGGAGAAGAACTATGAAAAAGGCAAAGCTTGTTGCTATAGGGATCTTATTGGCGGGTTTTCTGTGCCTGGTTCCGGGCTATTTGCAGGCGAGCGAAGGGCCGGTAATCAGCAACTCTTTTGCAGTCAAAGAACTGGTCCCTGGATATACCTGGAAAATTTATATAAAAGCGAAAAGCCCTGAAGCAAAGATGAAATATATTTATGCGCACGTGGATCAAGCCGGCGGGATGGGGTATCCAATCAGCCTGATCCGGATTCGCGAAGAAAATCAAGGTGAAATCTCCGGTTATGTGTTTCTGTCAACGATTACCGCTGGACAACCCTTGGATTATGTGAACATCCGCCTCACGATTCATATCCGGGATGATAAAGGAAGATTTAGTGAGCCGGTTGTCTTTCCTCTGACTCTTAATGCCCGAGCGGCCGCTCAGGAAGCTCCGGCGGGAATATTTTTGGAAAAGGATCTGGGCCCGGTTATGATCCGCCTCCGGCCTGTAAACGATGATGGGAATTCTCACGACAACTGAAATACCCCAATGAGAGCAAGAATAAAGGAAAGCCAGGGAATTCCATGGCTTTCCTTTATGAGGAATTCAGCCAATCCATCTCTGCCCCAACCATAAACCCCTGCCTCCATCATCCTTTCTGCTTCATTTCTCGGACTTTTCAATTCCGAGAAATGAGTTTGACGATCCCGTTAAAAAGCCTTCTTTTCCCATTGACTATTGTGGTCCTTTTGCGGTAATTTGTCCTCACCGGATTTTGCGCACCTGTGTCTTGGACTGCCGAAGACTGGAAATCGGTCCCCTAAGGCCCAAAAGTAGAATATTTTTCCCAACGACCCGGAGTGAGCCCAAATTTTTATGCCGAATATTGAAATTATGGAGACCATCGACCCAGCGCTCCTTGGAAGGAAAGAAGCCTTGTCCCCTCTCTCCCTCCTGCGGATGCATTGCATTGACCGGGAAAAAGTCGAGGAAATCAAGCAGAAGGAAAACATCCCCGTCATCGTGGTTTTCCCCACGCGGGGGGATGAGGAGCTCTTGACCCTCGAACGAGAGATCCAAATCCTCCAGCCGTTGATGGGGAGGCTCATCGACCAGATTTGGATCGCCTTCGGGGGAAACGAGCATGATGACGTTCCCCTCATGGCCAAGAAGTATGGGACGGAGGTTTTTTATTCGAAATGGAACGGGATGAATGATGCCGGGCGCAACGATTCGGGGAAAGGGTTTTCCATGCGGGGGCTTCTTTACCATCTTTGCACCCAAAGAGGCATCACCAACCCGCGGGCCATCATTGAATTCATCGATGCGGACATCAAAGAGGGTTATTTCAACCCGCGCTGGGTAATCGATCCGGTGGGGTCGATCCTCTGGTTCGAGGAAATCGACGTGGCCAAAATCGTCTACCATCGCCCTTTCGGGGGCCGGCTCAATGCCTTTATCACGCCCTTTATCTCGGTCTTTGATCACCCCGCCATCAACCCCCTAAAAAACATCCTTTACCTTCTTTCCGGCGAGATCGCCGGGACCCTGAAGTTCTGGCTCTCGGTCCCGTTTAAGCAGAATTTCGGGATCGAGATGAAAATCCTGACCTCCCTGGCCTTGAACAAGGTCAGGCTTCGGAAAAACAGGGCTGATCTGAACCACGTTCTCCAGGTTTTCATGGGCGAGATGGACCACAAGCACAACGCCTTGCGGAGCACGGGCAAAGTGAAGGGGCTCGATGCCATGGCCAAAGAGGTTTTTCAAACTTTCCTGGAAGATCTATGCGCAGAAGGGTTGGTGAAGTTGGGGGAGGGAGTGTCCTTTTCCGACCGACTCCAGATCTCCACCGTGACCCCGATCACAGGCGGCGGTGAAGAAACCGGCACCCCGGGAAAGCTCGACCTGCCCTCCCGCGAAAAAACCTTTTACCCCCTCAAAGAACTGCCCGAAGTCCAGGCCGCCTGCCCGTGGATTACCGCTACCTGAATCGGAAAATGAAGGAGAAGGTTTTCTGGTTTGGGAAAAACAGGCGTATCATGCAGGGGTTGGATAACCGGCAGGAGTCGGAAAGCACGATTTTGGACCGCCTTATCCACTAAACAATATTCGGCCGAAATGCTCAAAAAAAACCGGCAACAGAAGGCGTTGATCCTATCGGTGTGGACTCGCCTCAGGGATGCTCGACGACCACGCCCCAGAACGGCTTCGCGCCGACATTCAGCACCTCGTGGGTCACCACCTTGGCGAGCCAGGTGACGGAGCCCGCTTCTCGCTTCACCTCCACTTTCTCGCCGCCCGGCAGCGTATTGAGGGACGATAGGCAGAGCACGAGGCGGGCCATGGTTGTGCGTTAACCGGGCCTGGGAAGGGCCCGAAGGCCGACGCGGAGAACACAATTGTCCCTTTTTGACGGTGATACTACCTACAAGTCTTCGAGAGGGCCAATTGGAGATAAATATCTAATAAGAACGATAGGTGCCAAAAGGTGCACGGCTGAGCTTAACAGATGAGCTGTCCAGAGCTCTCAATCTGAAAATGTACCAGATTAAAACAATTCCCGCGCCCGAAAAAAAGTTATTTTTTCGCCAAACCGAGCTGCCTGAGGAGCTCTCCGTATCTTTGGTATTCATCCATGAGATTTTTACGAACGGTCTCCGTGTCCTCGAAAGTGACGGCGTAGCCCCGGGCTTCCATAGGTTTCAGGAAGGTCGGCGTGGCCATGGCCTTTTTGAATGTTTGCTCCAGCCAAGCCACCATGTCGGCGGGCAGGCTCTTGGGACCGATCAACGTATGATAGGCGTTGAATTCCAGGTTGAGGCCGACTTCCGCGGCCGAGGGGACATTGGGTATGGCCGGGTCGCGCTTGCTTTGAAGAACAGCCAGGATGCGGAGATTGCCGGCCTGGTCCTGGGCCCGGAGATCCGTCACCGGTTGAACACAAAGCTCCACGTGGCCGCCGATTACGGCCGGAATAACTTCAGCCGATCCCGTGAAGGGTACCAGGGTCATCTCAACCTTGGCCGCCTTGAGAAAAAGGACCGCAGCCAGGTGAGGAAAAGAGCCGTCGCCGGAGTGCCCGATGCGAAATTTGCCTGGGCTGGCCTTGGCTGTGGCGATGAGCTCGGCAATCGTTTGAATCTGGGTTTGCTTGCTCACAGCGACCGCATAAGGAAGAGTGACCGTCTTGATGATGGGCTGATAATCGTTTGGGGTATTATAGGGGAGGTCTAGGCGGTGCGGTCCAATGACCAGCGGGGCGGGGCCACATGAGGCCAGGGTATATCCGTCGGGTTTGGCGCGCAACGCTTCCGCGATGCCTATGGTAGCGCCGCCGCCGGGACGGTTGATGACCACGATTCCCTTGGGAAAGCTCGGTTTGGCTGCCTCGGCGAGGGTCCTGGCCACGAAATCGGTGTCCCCGCCGGCCGGGAAGGGTGCGATAAGGGTCACGGACTTTTCCGGATACTTTGCCAAAACAGATCCGGAGACAAGAAGGCAAAACCCGAAAAGCCCTGTTACGATTAAAACGCCCAGTCGAATTTTCATGTCATCCCTCTCATTTGAAATATTTGACCAAAAAGGCCATGCAATCCTACAGGTAGGGCGGCGCTTCGGCTTTGCCGGAGGCTGCATCTTCGGCGTAACCTGGGAGGCCGAGTTCGTTCGGGCGATAGAGATAGAGAATAATAAACGGGGCCTGTCCGGAGGGGGTCCTACGCAATTCTTCGGTCTTGCCGCTGCCCATTTCACCGAAAACTTGTGGCCGATTCCCTAAAATTGTCGATCTTGCCGCCATGTCGCGGACTTGGACTCGCCTCACGGATGCTCGACGACCACGCACCAGAACGGCTCCGTGCCGGCATTCACGACCTCATGGGTCACCACCTTGGCGATCCAGGTTACGGTGCCTGCTTCCCGCTGCACCTCCGGTTTCTCGCCGCCCGGCAGCGTGTTACGCGTATGGAGGGACGTCAGGCAGATTACGAGGCGCGGGCCGTGGTTGTGCATCAACCGGGCCTGCCCAGGGCCGATGACTTCTTCGTACACGCAGATGCCATCCCTGGAAAGCAGCACTCGGTCGCCGAAAGTCCGGGCGATCCCCTCCGGGTGGGGCAACGCCCGAACCTCCACCAGCAGCGCGCGCCCGAAGAACCCATGACCTTGCCGGACCTCGAGCCTCCCACCGCCCAGCCATTCCACCCGGCCGCGGGCGATCGGGACAAAGCGGGGCCTGCCGTCGTCCTCCACCATCAAGACCCCCGTCCCGTCCTCTATGCCGACTATCAAGGCATTGCTGAGCGGTCGTCCGATCGGCCCCGGAACGCCGGCGGGCAGCCGCAGGTCCAGCGCGAGCACCGCCTCATTGTCCAATATCGTCTCAAATACGAAGTCCTTGGGTGTCATGCTTACCTCCTCTCTTTGTCTTCGCCCGGCGACCACGCGGTCCCATTCACCCAGGCGTTTTATGTATTATATACGAGAGAGGATTTTGAGTGTCAAATTAATATCATTGATAGGCGCTATTAATCATTCCCGGTTTCGATGAGGCCGGTAGGCGAAGATGACAAATGTCAATTTGTCTAAGGTATCGCAAGGGCTGCGCTTAGCTTTTACGCCGGACTTATCTCGGCAGCTGACAATCCATGATCTATAGGAGCAACCATTTAGTCATGGGTGGGAACGCCCTGCAAATGCGGGTTCGACGTAAGATCCAAGGGGCCCCCCGGTGGGGATCCGGGCGTTTCGCTTGGAACCATAAGGCGCTGATTTCTTCGTGGCGGGGGCGGGAACCAAGGCCTCCCGCCTCCCACCGCGGAGGGTCAGGGCTTTCTCCGAGTCTCTACCCATCCCAGCCGATGCTTCCGGCGCGTACCGCCCGAACCCCCAGGCCACAACAAAACTTGCCCCGGGCCCCCCGTTACTGAATGGTTACGGCAAAATTCATTTTCCCATTGACTATCTGGATCTTTTAGGTAATTATTCCTCTCGGCAATCGGCGCGATCGATATAGGCGAAATCCCAGCGTTTATCGCCACCTCCCTGGAAATTCAATTACCGATATCACTTTTGGAAGGTTAAAGAAATCCAGGGCTTGAATGTCAGTTCGATTTGGACGACCCCTGGGGACTGAGTTTGGGAGGCGTGATTTTATTCGGGAGATAAAATGATCATCAAGGAAATACGGGTTCATTTAATCCGTTTACCCTGGGCGGGTATGCCGCTCGGGGGAAGGGCAAGCGGACCAAGGGAATTGGTCGTGGTTGAAGTTGAAACTTCTTCCGGGTTAGTTGGTCTGGGTTATGTAATGCCTCTTCGGGGGGGAATTGAAACAATCGGAATGTGTCTTAAAGAATTGATCGTTCCCAGATTGATTGGAAAAGAGGCAACGCAAATTGAAGGCATATGGCAGGACCTCTGGCGGGCTACCTACACCGTCGGCCGGATGGGAATAACCCTGGTTGCAATGTCAGCCATTGATATCGCTTTGTGGGATCTTCTTGGCAAGAAAGCCGGGTCACCTTTATATAAGCTATGGGGGGGATTTCGAACGGAAATTCCCGCTTATGGCAGTGGCTGCTGGCGTGGTCTTGGAGCTGAAGGAATGATCGAAAAGGCAAAATCTTATTTAGCCCAAGGATTCAAGGCGATCAAGATGCAGGTAGGATTCATGCCCAATTGGCAAACGGAGGTGGAGCGAGTCTGCTTGATGCGCGAAGCCCTCGGGTCTCATATCGACATCATGCTCGATGCGACGATGGCCTGGACGGCGGATCAGGCAATTTTCATCGGCCGGAAGTTTGAGCCTTATGATGTATTCTGGCTCGAGGAACCCGTGAATTGTGAGGATTTCGAGGGGTATTTCCTCGTGGCCGAAAAGGTGAATATCCGAATTGTGGGTGGTGAAAAACATTTTACCCGCTTTGATTTTAGGCCGTTCTTCAAAAACCCCCGGATACCGATTCTCATGCCCGACGTGATGCGCGGCGGCCTCACGGAAATGCGTAAGATCGCCGCCGTGGCCGATACCTGGGGCTTGACGATCTCTCCCCATCTCTTTCCAGAATTGATGGTCCAGGTTATGGCCTCCATCCCGAACGGGCTTATGCTGGAATATTTGGATTTTCTGGATGACCTTTGGGTGGATCCGGTTCTGCCAAAGAACGGCATGATGAGTCCTTCGCAAAAGCCTGGGCACGGCCTTTCCTTTAAAGAGGAAATTCTTCGCGAAGGCCGGATTTTGGGGTGAGCAAGGGTAGAGGAGGCTGCTTCTGTTGAGGGTAATATGATTGAGGAATTTGGTGGGGATTTATTTCAATGGCTTCGAGGTTTTTATTTTGTTGCCAGAACCGGCAGCGTCACTCGAGCTGCGGAGGCGATGAGACGCAACCAACCCGCTATCAGCCACCAGATAAAGTGTTTAGAAGAGGCCTTTGGAGTTCCTCTCTTCGAACGGACCCGGGGAAAAATGGAGCTGACGGCCGAGGGAAGGGTCCTCCTTTCAATGGTGGTTCCTCTCTTTGAACTAATTGAAGAGATGAAAGGAAAGGTCCGCAATCCCGACCTTCCCGTCGAAGGAATCGTTCGCGTGGCTGCGACCCATGCGCTTATCTTATATTATCTACCGCAATTTGTTCATGTTTTCAAAAAATCCTACCCCCACGTCTCCTTCGATATTCAAGGGGGTGGGGTCGAGGCCATCTTGGCGAGTATCGAAACGGGAACTGCCGATTTTGGGATCGCCAGCCTCCTGGAAATCCCTCAGGGGCTTATCGTTTACGACCTATTTGAGACAGAACTGAAACTCATCGCTTCAAAAAAAATAAAGTTATTCCAAGAGAAAAAGATTTCCCTGGAGGCGATTGCTTCGGTTCCCCATATCGGCTTCCCTCGAACCAGCACCATCACTCCGCTGATTGAGAAAAGATTTGCGGAAGACGGGTTAAAGTTAAACCCGGTTTTTGTGTTTAATAATTTTGAGATTGTCAAGAAATACGTTGAACTGGGGATGGGGGTTGGCATCCTGGATGATTTTACGATCACCCCGGAAGACAAGAACAAGCTTGCGGTTTTCGATTTGGGCCGCTTTTTTGAGAAAAGGAAATATCAGATCATTCTGCGACAAAAGAAATATCTCAACCCGGCTGCGAGAGAATTCCTCGAGCGGATTAGAAAAGGGTATCCCCCCAAATAGGAATTCCGCAGCATTTTGAAATACGGCTTTCCCGACTTCCCAAGGGGTCAAACCGTTGCCGGATTCCGGAAGCGGGGGAGGAGATTCTTTTTTATTTTCTGGACCGACGCCGCCGCAGATAGGCCGAAAAGAGGATGACGGCAAGTCCCGACGTCAGAAGGACGGCGGTGATCGGGCGTTGGAGGAGGAGCCATAGATCTCCGCGAGCCATAAATAGCGCCTGACGAAAGGTTTTTTCGATCATGGGGCCGAGCACCAAGCCTAAAATGAGGGGAGCCACATCGAATTTCAGCTTTCTCAGAACATATCCCACCAATCCCATAGCGACCAGAATATAAACATCCAGAAAACTGTTGTTGATACTGAAAGATCCCACGAGGCATAAAACCAGGATAATCCCCATTAACAGATACTGGGGAATGCGCATGATGCTGGCGAATACACTCACCAAGGGCAAATTCAGAATTAACAAAACAACATTGCCGATATACATGCTGGCGATTACCCCCCAGAATATGTCTGGACACTGCTTCATGAAAAGGGGACCCGGTTGAACACCGTGAATGGTCAAAGCGCTCATCAGCATGGCCGTGGGGGGGGCGAAGGGAATGCCCAATGCCAAAAGGGGGACCATGGACCCCGCCGTGGCCGCGTTATTTGCCGACTCCGGTCCGGCAACCCCTTCGATGGCCCCTTTCCCGAATTCTTCGGGGTGTTTGGAAATTCTTTTTTCCATCGCATAAGCGAGAAAGGTTGAAAGAATAGCTGCCGGGCCAGGAATGAGCCCCATGATGAAGCCGACGAATCCTCCCCGGACCATCGGCGCGGTTGATCTTCTCCACTCTGTCGCGGTCGGAAAAAGTTCGCGCATTTTGACTTTAATGATCTGGGGGAATCCGGTAATCCGTTCGGCGATCAGCAGGACCTCGCCGATTCCATAGAGACCCATGGCCACGGGCACAAGCTCTAGGCCCTGGCTCAATTCCACATTGCCAAAGGTGAAACGCGTTAGGCCGGACATTAAATCCGTTCCGATCGTTCCCAGGAGGAGTCCGAAAGCAGCCATCAAATAAGATTTGAGCGGGGATCCTTCCCCTAATTGCGAAAGAAAAATCAGACCCAATAGGGCCAATGAAAAATATTCCGGAGGGCCGAAGGACAAGGCCAAAGCTGCCAGAGGAGGGGCGAAAAACATAAGCGCCACGGTCCCCAGGGTACCGGCGACGAAGGAACCGACGGCTGCAACCGTCAAGGCTGCACCCGCTCGCCCTTTGCGGGCCATTTGATGGCCATCGATAGCGGTTACAACCGAAGCGGCCTCCCCCGGAACATTGAGCAGGATCGACGTCGTGGATCCACCATACATGGCGCCGTAAAAAATACCGGATAGCATGATCATGGCCGAGGTGGGTCCCAAGATATAAGTGGAGGGAATCAAAAGCGCCATGGCTCCAACCGGACCGAGGCCGGGCAGAACGCCAACGATCGTCCCGAGCAGGCAACCGAGAAAGCACATGAGGATATTGGTCCCCGTCAGCGCAACGCTAAAGCCATTGGCGATTCCCTGAAGCGCTTCCAATTTAAGGGAAAACCTCCCCCCGCGGCAGCGGGACCTCGAGGATAAAGGCAAATAGGTAGTAGGATAGAACCCCGGTGAGGATGGCGGCCAAAGCAACCTTGACCCATCCGCGAAGTCCCAACAAATGCACAATGACGCCCATGAGAGCAACGGTTGAAAGCAAGTATCCGAGGGGCTTGAGGAAAACGGAATATAGGATCAAAGCGGAAGCAACAGCCAGGACGCGATTGCGATCTTTGCCTGTGGGAAAAGCTTCGATCGCATCCACAGCCCCGCGCGTGCCTTTCAGGAAACCGGCAAGCAAAGCGATACTCATGGCGACCAGGAAAATGGCTACAATTAGGGGGAAAAGGCCCCCTTTGGGGGTCGCTAAGGTACCCATGGGGAGCAGAAGGCTGCCGATGAGGTAAAGAATCCCGATAACGAGAAAGATGATATAACAGGCCTTTTGGATTCCTGCCGCCATGCGGGATTTCCTCCGGGACCGGATCTATTTTTTCCCAAGTCCCAGCTCTTGGATCAGCTTGCCGTAGCCTTGGAAATCTTCCATCAGCCTCTTCTTGAGATCATCCGGTCCTTCGTAGACAATCTGGTAACATTTCTGCTCCATTACTTTGCGGAAGATCGGGTCATCCATGGCCGTCTTAAAAGTATTGTGCAGAAAGGAAACAATCTCAGGAGGCAGGCCCTTCGGGGCGATGATGGAATGATAAAGGATGGCAGTCATGTCGAATCCCGCTTCTTTGGCGGTTGGCACATCCGCTAAAATGGGGGTGCGGGTCTCGTCAAAAGAAAGCAAAATTCGAACTCCTCCGGCTTGAACATGGGGGATGATCTCCGAAATAGCCTGACAGTTTGCATCTATGTGGCCGCCGATCAGGGCGGTGACGCTTTCCACCCCTCCCGTGAAGGGCACAATCGTTAAATCGATCTTGGCCAGACGGACGAATTGGGCCATAGCCAGGTGAGGAATCGTTCCCTCGGCGGCAACCCCGACCCGAACTTTTCCGGGATTGGCTTGGCAAAATGCCAAGAACTCCTGAAGATTCTTCCAGGGTTTATCCTTTCGAACGGCAAGATTGAAGGTAGAAGCCACCATTTTGATAATCGACTGATAATCATTGGCTGTCTTATACGGGATCTCCAGGCGATGCGGGGCAACCACCAGCGGAGCGATCGGGGTACTCGCCAAGGTATAGCCATCGGGCTTCGCCCGGACGAGCTCGACGATCCCAATCGTCCCTCCGCCGCCGACGCGATTGACCACCGCAATCCCTTTAGGAAAATATTTGCGCGAGGCCTCCGTAATGGCTCGGGCGACTGTGTCCGTGTCGCCGCCGGCGGGATGGGGGGTAAGGACGGTTACAGCTTTTTCCGGGTATTTGGCTAATGCATACCCAAGCCAAACATTACTGATCAAGACAACGAAGAAATTCAAAAAAATGATCAAAGAAATTCTTTTCATCGAAACCTCCTTTTGGTGTATTTATTGTAGAGGATATCCTTCGGATCTGGTATTTGAAAAATCGAAAAAATTCAATTCTATTGCAGATCAAATGGGATTAAAGCTCTCCGTTAAGCCCCCAAATTCCTCTTCAAGTCTCGCCCGGATTTTAGGAAGGAGGGGGGGAAGAGACACGATGACCGTATTCTTTTGCATCTGCTCCAGGGTCCGCGCCCCAACGATAACACTGGAGACGCCTTGAGGGTCCAAAGAAAAGCGTACCGCCACCTCGGGCATGGATGTGTAGGGAGACTGGATGGCATACTTTTCCATTTCGATGACCTTTTTGAAGATCAGGGACTGGGTTTCCGGGGTCCAGCGCTTGCGGTGCCCCTCGGCGATTACTTGGCCGGGGCGATACTTTCCGCTCAGAAAGCCGCTCTCAATGGAAGTTCGGACGACGATGCCGACGCCCTTCTGGCGGGCATAATCGAAAATGGCGGCGTTTTTTTGGCGGAGAATGCTGTATACGAGCTGAATCGCATCGATTCGCCCCGAGTCGATGTACTGGCGGCAGAGCTTCAGGGTGGCATCGGTTACCGCCGGTCCCTTGATGGAGGCCCCGATCGCCCTCAATTTTCCCTCCTTTTTGAACGATTCGAGGAGATCGAGCGCCTGATTCATGACTGCGGGATCGTCTGGAGGTTGATGCAGGTAGTAAAGGTCAACATAGTCGGTCTTGAGAAGACGAAGCGATTCCTCCAGATCCTCCCGGATCGCCGGGATGGTGTCGCGCGCGTTTCCCTTGAGGGTTTTAGTAGCCAGGACGATCTGCTCGCGCAGTTTCCCTTTGCTGAGGGCCTTGCCCAGGATAGCCTCGCTTTCTCCGTAAACCCGTGCCGTGTCGATAAAATTTCCGCCGGCCTGAATATAGCTGTCAATGACTTCCACGGCTTCGGCTTCGGGCACGGGTCCGTATTGAATGCCGCCGATCGGCCAGGCCCCGAAACCAAGCTCAGAGACCTGAAATCCGGTACGCCCCAAAGGGCTTTTTCTGGGTGCGGTCATCTTCCTAACCTCCTTCCGGAAATAGACTATTGGAACCCATCGTAATCACTTTCGATTTGGGATGGAATGTTACTAAGGAGTCCAGAATTGTTTAGACATATCCCCCCAAATCTCCCCTAACCCCTCTTTTTCAAAGAGGGGAATTCCTCCCTTTTGTAAAGGGAGGGGGGGAGGGATTTAGTCTTGGATGTCTACACTATTATGGACTGACTAATACGATACCGAATCGCAATTCAATTCTTTACCAGGGCCTTGGATCCGGATAGACCGGCATTTCGCCCCCGGCATCCTTGACCGCCAAAGCAAACATGCGCTGGACAATCTCCGGATGCTTATCGGCAATATTTTTGGTGTGAATGGGGTCCTGCTTCTGGTCATAGAGCCTTGGTTCTTTGCCCGTCGTCCGGCAAATCAAACGGTACCGATCGTCGACCACACAAACCCAGCCTTTCAAAATCGAAGTCCCATAGTCGTAGAATTTTTGTTCTTTCCCTTCAACCAGATCCCAGAGATTTTTCCCTTCAGCCTGTTCCGGGATCGGCTCCCCCAGAAGATGGAAAAGCGTCGGGAAATAATCATGGTCATAAACAAAAGTATCAATTACTTTCGGTTCCTGCCCCGGGTACTTGATGAAGAATACCAGGTCGGTCAGTTCCGGATACAGACCCGCGGGAGGCTTCCCCATGCGGCGGTTTTCGCCCAAGAGGTGCCCGTGGTCGGTGATCAGGACGACGACCGTGTTTTCCATCATTTTCATCTGCTCCATTTTTCGCAGGAAATGGCCCAGCCAGGTGTCCACCATCGTGACTTCACCGGCATAAAGAGCTCGTACATGCTTTAGTTCGGCATCACTCAGATAATCGAGTTCCTCCGTGTAGAAGGGGAGGATCACTTCGATGCCTTTGTAATGGGGGTCGTATAGGTCACGATAGTACGGAGGCGGATCAAAGGGCTCATGGGGATCGAAGCAATCGATGCAGAGGAAAAAATTTTCCGCTTTGTAGTTCTCTTCCAGCCAGCGGGTCGCCGATTTAAATACCTGAGGCGCAAAGTAGTCTTCTTCGCTTTGCCGAAGTTCGGTATTCCTCAGATAGGTTGCCAACATCTTGGCTGGCAGACGATTTCGATCCATCTTCGGGGTAAGGAATTTTTCGTTGCGGATCTCACCCAGGGACCCCGAGCGGTATACATCGAATTCCTGGCCACGAATAAAGCGCCACTCATCGAAGCCGCGGTGAAAGTTCATCCCGGGGCGAAAGATATGATACAGGTCGGTGATGAGCGCCGTTCGATACCCCTTGCCCTGGAGGATTTCGGCCATGGTGGCGTCCTTTTCGTCGAGCGGCGTCCACCCCTGGATCGGGGCCGGCTTGTAAGGGGTCCAGTTGCGGAAAGGATAGGTTCGTCTGCCGGTGTGCAAGGCTTTCCTCACCTGAACGGTCGGAAGCGATTCCGGGAAGGCGCGGGTAAACCGGACACTTTCCCGCCCCAGGGCGTCCAGGTTCGGAGTTTTGATCCAGGAATTTCCGTTAATCCCGACATGATCGGCGCGTAAAGAATCGATGATGATGGTTACCAGATTCATAGCCCCTCCCTAAGGACTCTTTTTTATTCGGCTTATTATCCGCACAAAAATACTAAGAGAAATTGATTTTCGGCTCAAATCGATTCTATTTTTGTCCCCATCGAAAGGATCAATCCAAACTTAGCCGATCATCGATAATCGAACGGATCCCCCGCCATTTCCGAATCAGCGAAGGTTGGCGACGAACCTCCGGAGTTCCAACTCAAGCTCCATGGCTTTTGGTTTATCCTTTTCAACGAGGTTCCATTTTTCCTCCGGATCCTCCTTCAAGTTGTAAAGCTCGTTCGGTCTCCCCTTTTCAAGACTCAACACGAAACTCCAATTTTTGTCGCTAACCCTCCAGGTTCTCTTGAAGTATCCCATATAAGCATAGTCGCGGATCTTTTCGGTTTCCCCGGCCATGATCGGAAGAAGGCTCTCCCCGTGGAGGCGGGGCGGTTTGCCCGTTTTCAAGAAATCAACGATGGTGGCGAAGATTTCGGGGGTCTCAACCAAGGCGCCGAAGCGTTTCCCGGCCCCGACACCCTGGGGGTGGCGGAGGATCAACGGAATTCGGACCAGTTCCTCATAGAGACCCGGCTCGGCTTTCTTGATATAACCGTGCTCGCCGAAGGGCTCGCCGTGATCACTGGTGTAGATAACCATCGTATTGTCGTAGAGACCCATCCGGCGGACTTCATCCAGGAAGAAGCCGACCCATCGGTCACAAAGGGTTACTTTTCCCGCATAGAGCTTTTTGATGTGATGGAGCTCCTCGGGCGTGAGATAGCCCTCCACCTTCCCCGGAAGGGGATGAATAATATCCTTTCCTTTGTAATTAGGGTCGGTGTACATGCGGTTGTAAGGGGAGGGGGGATCCCAGGGTTCGTGGGGATCGAAACAGTCGAGCCAGAGCATGAAGTTATCCTTCTTTTTCAGTTTTTCCAGCCAACTCAAACCCTCCTTCATGACTTGGGCGACGAAAGTATCATCCTCTCCCTTCCAGTGGCGGATATTCCGAAGATACTGAGTGAGCTGGGCTTTGACGGAGGTGTCTTTCCCGTCCCCTTTGTAATACTTATCCACGTCCACCGAGATATTCGGATCCACGACGTAGGGATCGCCCTCGTGGCCGCGGATATGTTTGGTATAATCAAACCCTCTCTCGAAGGCCATGGTCGGCTTGTGCAAGTGATACACATCGGTCACCATGGCCGACTGAAAGCCCCGGTTCCACAGGGTTTCCGCCAGCAGGAGATCCGTCGGCTCCAGCCTCTGCCAGCCCCGGAAAGGGAAAGTGAAGCGGCCTGTAAAAAATGTGGTTCGCGTGGGGACCGTGGGCAGGCCTTCCGAATAAGCATAATCGAATACCGCGCCCTCCGACGCAAGTTTATCGAGGTTGGGCGTTTTAATCCAGGCATTTCCATAGCAACCCAAATGATCTTGACGCATGGAATCATTTATGATCATTATGACGTTCATTCTTTTCTCCCTTCAGCGATTGATGATCGGTAAATTTTGCAGCTGGGTGGGCGCTATTTCCAGCATCTGATTTAATAATTTCTGATTTAACTCTCTGTTAAACCCCTCCCCTGGGGTTTTGGCCCCGTTGAAGATTTGGAATAATTTCCCCGCTTCTGTTTCATTAAAGAATACCACGTAGCCAATCCCGGTATCTTCCCACCGGATCGAATCTTCCTCTGAATTCTCCTCCTTGGGTTCGAAAACGGCGGCGCCGATGATAAAGCTCATTTGGGAAAGCAGATCTTCCAGGAAACCTTCATCATAATAGCCGATTCCCTTTTGCGCATAATGCATCACCCGGTAAACATTGACAAGTTCATTCCCTTCAAATTCAATGGCGAATTCCCTTTTGGAGATTCCGCAGGCCGCTGTTTCCCTGACTTCCATGATTCTCTCCTCTCTCTTAGATCTTCCCATTATGGAAATAAATGGTGTTTGGGTGGTTTGCGGTTGGGAGCGGGTCCTGTCGTTTTCGAAAATATTTCGGTAAAAAGTTGTCGTCGGTGACTGCCTTGACCAACTCGTTTTGGATATGGGGGATTGTTGAGGTGACATTTTTCCAGGAGGGGAGGAGGCCCGTTTGGAAAGGTCCGGCATCTTTCCCCCAGCCATTCTGCAGAAACCCCTGGAAACGTCTTACGGTGCTTTCCTCCTGAAACCGGTCATAAAAGAGAGAATTGATAGCCGCATCCGCATAGTAAAAATCTATAAATCGGGCTGCGCTTTTGGCGTATTCCCGGAAGAGAAGGG